>JGI12322J13274_1000091_pt1 | contig 31447 bp, 17 predicted proteins | sample HotLakmasection3_FD_13274 | JGI IMG/M metagenome (IMG submission 13274)
ACGTACGAAATAAAACCCGGAATTTTTGATGAGAAGCGCGGCATTGCCGCGCTTCTCATCAAAAATTCCGGGTTTTATTTTATTTTCGATCCTCAGGGACTCTCCCAGAGAGAGGGGGCGCGGGCTTAGTCCGCGCCCCCTCTCTGGGAGAGTCCCTAAAGGAATTACGTTTTTCTCGGATCGAACGGAGAAGGATGGGTAAAAATGAACGCATCGACGTGATGCAGATGGGCATCTTCGTCCAATGTTCTTGAGTGTTTGTGAAGAGAAACTGTGCCAAAAGCCTTGCCAGAAAAGAAATTTAAGCCCCTTGTGCTGATTCTGTCGGGAACGGCGATCGCCGTGGCAATGGGAGCCTACTTGGGCTATCGCCTTTCGCGAGGGACGGGATTTGTCGGAGGAACGGGGCTGCCCACCGGGGCAGAGGTTGTGCCCCAGGATGCGGTGATGACGCTGACGGTTTCGACGGACGAGCAACAGTGGCGACAGGTGCGGTCCCTCGGCACTGCCGAATCGCGATCGCGCTTTGATACCCAACTGGTGCAGTGGCGCGATCGCTTCCTCACCGCCAATGGTTTGGATTACGAAGATGACATCCAGCCGTGGGTAGGCGAAGCGGTAACCCTGGTGATGCTGCCTCGCCCCACTCCTGGCACCGAGGAACCTGCCCCCGAACCCGAGGAACCCACCGAAGATCCGGCGGCAGAATCGGAATCGGCGGAGGAAGGGTTCGCGCTGCCCGAAGATTTTGTAGACCCCCGCGACCCGTTGCCGATGGCGCTGGTGCTACCGATCGCCAATCCCCTGCAAGCCCAGGATCGGCTGACCACTGCCCTGGATGAATCGGGATCGACCGTGCAAACGCGAGACTACGAAGGCTTTACGATTCAGGAGATTGATGGTGAGGGCGACCAGGACTACGTGGCGACGGTGCTGGACCAGCAGTATGTGGTGGTGGGCACGCAAGCTTCCTCGGTGGAACAAGTGATTGATGCTTATCGGGGCGATGCGCTCACGGGGGTAGCGGGCTATCGGCAGGCGATCGCCGAGGTCAGCACCGACCAGCCCTTTTTGCAGGTGTATCTGAATGCCCCGGCTACCCGGTTAGAGTTTGAGTCTCGCTCGGCGGAGCCTGTGCCCCTGGTGGGGATGACGCCGCTGCAACGGAACCAGGGCATGGCTGCCAGCCTGAGCGTAGACACCGAGCAAATAAAGGTGCAGGGCATCAACTGGCTCCCCGAAGACAGCGAGTTGCGCTACCCCGTCTCGAATAATGGCGGCGAATTGACAGGATTGCTGCCTGCGGATACGCGCCTGTTGGTGACAACTACCGATCTGCAACGTATTTGGGACAGCTATCGCCAGGATTCGGGCGTTAATCCTCAAAATCCGCTTAATCCCAATACTTTTGAGGCAGGCATCTCTACTTTGACGGGATTGGACTGGAACCAGGACTTGCTGGCATGGATGGATGGGGAGGTGGGGGTTGCGATGGTGCAACCCACGGTAGCAACCTCAGAACCCCAGCTTGGTTTTGTGCTGATGGCGCAGACCAGCAACCGCACCGCTGCGGAGCAGGCGTTGACATCATTGGATGCGGTGATGCGCGATCGCTATCAGTTCCAGGTCAACCAGGGGCAGGTGGATGAAATTCCCTTCACGGTCTGGCAATCGCCTTTTGGGTCGCTCTCCATGACGCATGGTTGGATAACGGATAATGTTGTCTTTCTGGCGATCGGCAGCGAAACTACGAGCTTGCTGCTACCCCAGCCAGAGGTTGCCCTGAATGAAACTGAGGCTTTCTCCGTCACTCAGGCAGAAGATTTCAACGCCTACAACGGGCGGTTTTTCCTCGATTTGGATAGCTTGCAGGGGCGAGCGACTCCTTTGCCAACGCCCCAACTCCCCGATCGTGCGGGGGCGATCGCTGATGCCATCCGGCAAATTGGGGTCACCAGTGCCGTTCGGAGCGATCGCTCCACCCGCTTCGAGATTCTGCTCCAGGTCGTCCAGGAAGGAGATGTCGAACCCCTCCCCCCTCCCGGAGCGGTGCCTTTACCCGAAGCCGAGCCGGACGGGGAAGCTTTTATTGAGTAATCGAGATATTCGGCGTTGCTTAATCCAGGGATGAATTTTTTGTTTGGAGCCGTGCGGCGCGCGGCTCCAAACAAAAAATATACTGCGGTTTGCTATAGGGATCTGGTATCAAAACTCTTCAGTAACGGGAGAAAGATCCCAAAGGAAAATCCTTAGATCGGCGGGAGATTCTTTTCTGGAAGCAAGCATTCTCCAGTCACTTCGGACTGTGATGTGATCCAGCATTCCCCCGTCTCCTTCTACTTTTTTAAGGAGCAACTGGCTTTGCAAATCCCAAAAATGTAACCAGCCTTCAGAGTCGCTACTGAGCAAGAGATTGCCGTTGCCATGAATCATCAAGTCGTTGATGAAGCCTTCATGCCCCGGCAACTGATATTCCAGTTCTCCCGTTTTGATGTCCCAAACAAAGATCGTTTTATCACTTCCGGCTGCAATCAATCGAAAGCTATCGGGACTAAACAGTATGGTATTAAAAGCAGCATGAACACTGCGTTCATCATAGGACAGACGTTGAAGTTCTTCTCCGGTGTCCAAGTCCCATAAAACAATTTCAGGGGCAGCTCCTGCGGCTGCAATCACCTGTCCATTTGGACTGATGGAAACATCATTAATGAATCCATCTACCCCTTCCAGGACTTGTAGATTTTCTCCTGTTCCTAAATCCCAAATGCGCACCGTTTTGTCGGCACTGCCACTTGCCAGAATGCCATTGGGACTCATTTCTAATGTGTTCACATGGCTGGTATGCCCTTCAAGGGTATGCACTAATTCTCCTGCATTGAGATTCCAGACCATAAGGATATTGTTGGCATCGCCGCTGGCTAACCAGCGCCCACTCCCGTCGAGTGCCAGGGCATTGATGTAACCTTCGTGCCCCTCAAGGGTTTCTTCTACCGTATTCGTTGCCAGATCCCACACCAAAATTTTTCTATCTGCCCCGGCGCTGATCAGGGTGTCGCCACTGGCGGTAAACAAAGCGCTGTTAACCGAATTGGTGTGCCCTTCAAGGATGGCTTCCGGCTGTATCACCTGTTGAGCTGGGCGAGAGAGCAGCACATTCATCAACCGTCCGGGGAGCGATCGCCCGCCACTTTCGGTGGCAATCCACAGCCCCAGTCCGCCTATCACCAGCGCTCCTGCGGCGATCGCCCCTTTGAGCCTCCAACCTTTAAGCCCACCAGATTTGGGTAACGGCTCTGGCTTAGGGGCGTTTGGCAAGGTTTCAGCTTGCATACGGGTTTTGCTGGCAGGAGTTGCCTCCGTCAGAGGCACAGTCAGAGGCACAGTCAGAGGCACAGTTTCCGACAAACCGACATGGGGCGGGTGGGATGGAGAAAAGTCACCGTCTTTAGCTGAGACATTATCAGACAAGACATTATCAGACAGGAGATCACCAGACAAGAGATCACCAGACAGGAGATCACCAGACAAGCTGTTGTGGGACGGGACAACCTGGGACGGCACGGGCGGATTGGGGAGTGGTAGTGTCTCGCTGTAGTCGGAGAGTGGCTCTAGTTGCCCATTGGTTGCCTCTGCCAGTGTGGCTTGTAAATTACCCGTTGTTGAAGTTTCTAAGTCGGGAAGATCGGCGATCGCCCGCAACAGTTCACGGGTATCCTGGGGGCGATTGACCGCCTTGGGCGCAATCAGGTGGTCAATCAAATCTGCGAACGCTGGTGATACCTGGGGGGCAAATCGTCGCCATTCCGCTGCATCCCGCATCGCATCATACATTTCATGGTCGAGCGGTTGCTTGCCTGTAAGCAGATAAATAAACGTCCAGCCCAGGGCATAGAAGTCAGATTGGGGAACCGCCTGCCCCTTCTCCTGCTCGGGTGGGGTGTAGCCTGCCGAGCTAATGCGGGTCATGCCACCCGTTGCGCCCAGTTGCGCCATATAGGTTTCTGTTACTGCCCGTGCTGCGCCAAAATCTACCAGCACCAACTGTCCATTCGATCGCAGCATGATGTTTTCGGGCTTGATGTCGCGATGAAAGTAGTTCTTTTGATGCACCAAATGGAGAATTTGGGCGATTTGCAGCAACCACTTGCGGGCTTGCACTTCGCTGATGGGATGGTTGCCCTGCTGCCGCATCCATTCCCGCAGGTTGGGACCATCGATTTTCTCCATGACCAAACAATGCAGCGGTTCCGAGCTATTGGCAGGCTCGAATTTGAAGTAGCCTTCTGAATCCACCGCAGGTACGCCGGAGTGTCTGAGTTCGCTCAAGACTCGTGCTTCTTGCTGAAACAGTTGTACCGCTTTGGCATTGTGGTTGTGGGCGGGCTTCAGAATTTTGAGCAACTTTGGAATGTTGCGCTCATACACCTCATACACACTGCCGAAGCCGCTCCGCTTGCTGAGGAGGCGCATAACTCGGAAGCGATTTTGCAGCACCAGCACCGATCCACAACTTTGGCAAAAGCGATTTCCGTCGTTCCCCGGATGGTCAGGCTGCGTACAATTTGGGTTGATACAGAGGCTCATGGCAGCGCATATCCCTGAAACATCCAGCACTTTAAGCATACTCTCTCTATTGCAGTCGTAAAAGTTGCGAATGACCCGCTTTCCCGTGATCACTATCACGCCAAAATCCTGTGCTGTATTGGATTGGGCGGGGCAGACAGCCGCTACGGTAGGTGAACCAGTGCCTGTGTTACATTCGTTAGCATTAGGGGTCAGCAGAATGGCTTGAAAGCGATTTAGAGAAGGGATCTAGAGACGAAATGGTGCAAGGGTTTTCTGAGACGGATGCAGCGGAGGCGACAGGGCGATCGCCCCAACCATGCGACCATCTGGGCAACCAGCGGGATTGGATCTGGCGGGGCTGGAAAATTCGTTACAGTTTTTTGCGATCGCCCCGCAACGATGGTTTGCCTGTGGTTTTCCTGCATGGCTTTGGGGCATCGCTGCTGCAGTGGCGCGGCAACCTGCAACCCCTGAGCCAGCACCACACCATCTATGCCCTCGACCTGCTGGGCTTTGGCGCATCCGAAAAAGCCTCTACAGAATTTCGAGTGTCCCTCTGGGCGGATCAGGTGCATGAGTTTTGCCAGCAATTTATCGGTCAGCCGATCGTGCTGGTGGGGCATTCCCTGGGGGCACTGGTGGCGCTGACGGCGGTCACCCGCTACCCCGAACTGGCAAAAGGCTTGATTCTGGTGACGCTGCCCGCTGCCCGTCAGGAGTTGCTACCTGCTCCCGTGCAATCCGTCGTGCATTCCATCGAAAATTTGTTTGCCAATTCTTTCTTGATTAAGCTAATTCTGCGATTTGCCCGTCGTCCGTCCTTCATTCGGTCGGCATTACAAAAGATTTATACCGATGCTCAATATGTAAATGAGGATCTGGTTGCTAGCTTTGTAGACCCGGCTCACGATCGCGGCGCAGAGCGCACCCTGTTGAAGCTGGTACGGGCACGCACAGCGATCGATTTTAGTGAAGACACGCGATCGCTCCTCCAAAGCCTGGATATGGAAACCCTGGTGCTGTGGGGGCAAAACGACAACATCATCCCCATTCAGTGGGGGCGGCAGTTGCCAGAGTTCAACCCCAACCTCGCGATGGTCGAAATTCCCGATGCCGGACATTGTCTCTACGATGAGCAGGCAGAGCGGGTCAACCACGAAATTCTCACCTGGATTCAGCAAACCATCGACTTTCCCCAACCCTCACCTACCAAATCCTGAGTTCTACACCACTCCCTCAGGATTGAAAATGAAATAAAACCCGGAATTTTTGATGAGAAGCGCGGCAATACCGCGCTTCTCATCAAAAATTCCGGGTTTTATTTCGTCCGTGATCCTTAGGCGATCTCCAGAAAAGAATATCCCCACTTTTTGATAGAGAAGGCTGGCTCTGCCAGCCTTCTCTATCAAAAAGTGGGATTTTATTAATCCGCAGATCCCTTAACGATTAACGATTAATATCGCTCGACAGCGGGAAATTCCTTTTGTGCCTGTGCCCGTGCGGCTTCTCCGCAGGTTTTTGGGGTGGGGAAAATTTTGTCGGGGTTTGCCATTCGTTTTGGATCGAACACATCCCGCACCCATAGCATGGTTGCCAGGTCAGTTTCGTTGAAGAGTTCGGGCATGTAGCAGCGCTTGTCGGCTCCGATGCCATGTTCGCCGGAGATTGTGCCGCCTTTTTTCACACAAAGCTTGAGGATCTCGCCGCCCACCTCTTCGACTTTCTCTAGCTCACCGGGCACGGAGTTGTCGTAGAGGATCAGGGGATGGAGGTTGCCGTCGCCCGCATGGAAGACATTGGCGATGCGATAGCCGCTACGTTGGCTGAGGGCTTCAATTTCTTCGAGAATTTCTGGCAGTTTAGAGCGGGGCACAACGCCGTCCTGCACATAGTAGTCGGGGCTAATTTTGCCCACGGCGGCAAAGGCGGCTTTGCGCCCTTTCCACAGGGTCAGCCGCTCCTGGGGATCGGACGCAGACTGAAGATTGCGAGCGCCATTTTTGCGGCAGATGGCTTCGACTTTCTGGCTGGCAGCTTCGACTTCCACTTCCAGACCATCCAGTTCCACCAGCAAAATCGCCGTTGCATCACGGGGATAGCAGTTAGTGGAGACGACATCTTCTACCGCGTTAATGCTGAAGTTGTCCATGATTTCCATGCCGCCGGGGATGATGCCCGCACTGATGATGTCGGACACGCTTTGCCCTGCCGCTTCGATGCTGGTGAAGTCGGCGAGCAGCACGCGGATCACGTCGGGGGTTTTGACAATGCGGAGGGTGATTTCGGTGGCGAGTCCCAGGGTGCCCTCGGAGCCGACGAAGATCCCGGTGAGGTCGTATCCTGGCATTTCGGGGACTGTGCCGCCAATGTCTACGATGGAGCCATTGGGGGTGACGATTTTGAGACCGAGGACATGGTTGGTGGTGACGCCGTATTTAAGGCAGTGAACGCCGCCGGAGTTCTCAGCTACATTGCCGCCGATGGAGCAGATGATCTGGCTGGAGGGGTCGGGGGCATAGAAGAAACCGCCACCGCTGACGGCTTGCGTCACCCAGTTATTGATCACGCCGGGTTGAACGACGACTCGCTGGTTTTCCAGGTCAACATCGAGGATTTGCTTCATCATCGCGGTGACGATGAGGACGGAGTTTTCGAGGGGCAAGGCTCCGCCGGAAAGTCCGGTGCCTGCGCCCCGGGCGACAAAGGGGATGTTGTAGCGATCGCACACCTTCACTGCCGCCGCGACCTCTTCCGTTGTGCGGGGCAACACCACCACCGCCGGACGCTGCTTGTAGCTGGTCAAGCCATCGCATTCATATACCAGCAACTCTTCCTTGCGGCGGATCACGTTATTGGGATCGATCACCGCTTCCAGATCTCGAATGACGGCTTGCCAGTCCTGCTTTTCCTGCACCGCGACCATCGGTTTTCCCCGCAAAACGTTATTCCAGAAAGTAACCAGAGCGTAAAAATGCCGACCCAGCTTCAAGCTCTCCTGTAGGAGGCGTTAGCAAAGGCGTAACGCATTAATCCCTGCATGAATCCCTGCATTAATCCCTGCATGGAGGCATGGCAGTCAAATGCCAACTATGCCCCACACCAGGACAGCATCTACTAAATCTACTAACAATGCTACCGTTAACAGCGCTACCGTGCCGTTCTCATCGAAAGGGAAGTCTTTTCAATCCCAAGGATTGAAAATAAAATAAAACCCGGAATTTTTGATGAGAAGCGCTACCGTGCCGTTCTCATCAAAAATTCCGGGTTTTATTTCGTATGTGATCCCAAGTGCTTTTCTAGGCATTGCTGATTGGGAGGATGAATTTTTTGTTTGGAGCCGCGCCGGTATTTGTTTAGCGTTTTTTATTGCTGGGGGGGCTCCAAGGAGATCGCTTGAGCGACCAGGTCAACAAAGGACTCGCCTTGCTGCTGGGCAGTGGCAGCCACAGAGGATAAAACTTCCCAGGTATGAGCGCCCGTGAGCGTTTTGTTGCCACAGGAAATTTTGCGGGTGATAACCGCCGGACGAATTTGCCGCTCCGCCGCATTATTGGTTGCCGCGACCGCCGGATAGTCGAGGAAGGTGAATAAATGGTCACGTTGCTTGGCCAGGCGGCGGCGAATTTTCTCTTCTAGCAGCCTGTCGGAGATAAGAAACTATGTCTAGAATTGAGACACAGTTAAGGTAGCATCTCATGGCCAGGAAATTCAAAATGGCAGACTACGAAGCCATGCTCAAGCAAACGGTGAGCATGGAAGAATGCTTGCCCCCCACTCATCTTGCCCGGTTTATCGCCCAGAGCATTGGGCAGTTGGACTTGAGTGCTATCTACCAGGAGTACGGGCCTAAAGGGGGTACTCCCATTGCTCCTGAGATTTTGCTGGGATTGTTGGTGTACGGTTATGCCACGGGCGTGTTCAGTAGTCGCGCCCTTGAGCGAGCGACCTATGAATCGATTCCATTTCGGTTTTTAGCCGGAAACTTTCACCCTGACCATGACACCATCGCCCACTTCCGCAGTCGTTTTTTAGCCCAAATCGGGCCGTTGTTTGTGCAAGTGTTGGAACAAGCGGTGTCCCAGGGGGTGCTGATGGTAGAAGACCTCAGTCTGGATGGGACGAAGATTCAGGCCGATGCCTCCAAAAGCAAAGCCGTGAGCGCCAAACGCCTCACGCAGTTGCAGACTCAGTTAAAGCAGGAGGTGGAGCAATTGCTGGCCCTGGGGCACCAGGCCGATGGCCACCCCAATGGGGTGGAGGTCGATGTCGAGGCTGAAATTGCGCTCAGGCAGAGCCAACTAGAGCAGTTAGCCACGGCCCAAACGGTGTTAGAGCAACGGGCCCAGGAGCGCTACGAGCAAGCGCAGGCCGAGTATGAGGCCAAGGTCGCTAAGCGGGAAAACTACCAGCAACAAACCGGACGCAAACCCAGGGGGCGTGCTCCTGTCCCCCCCCTTTAGCGGTCGCAGACCAGGACCAGTACAATTTCACCGACCCCCAATCGCGGATCATGAAAAACAGTCGGGACGGAGGATTTGACCAGCACTACAACGCTCAATTGGCGGTAGACCAGCAGGCGTTGTTGATTGTGTCCTACCATGTTTCAGCCCATGCCAATGACCAACTCGAGGCCCTTCCCACCCTTGATGCCATGGCTCCCCAACTGGGCAAACCCAAGCGAGTCGCTCTCGACAGTGGGTACTTGAGCGACGCCAATATTGCTGGACTCGAAGCCCGCCACATAGACCCCTACATTGCCCTGGGGCGACAGGCCCATCATCAATTCTTGCCCCTGCTGATGGCACCCTCTGTCGCCCCTCCGGCCCCTGATGCTAGCCCCAAAGAGAAAATGATGTATAAATTGCAAACGCCATCGGGCAAGAGTTTTTACCGATTGCGCAAGTGTACCGTTGAACCTGTCATTGGAATTATCAAAGAGACCATGGGGTTTCGTCAGTTCTCCCTGCGGGGATTGACCAAAGTCACAGGAGAGTGGAGCCTAGTCTGTTTAGCATTCAACTTAAAGCGGTTGCATCGGCTTGAGGTACAGAGATCCATTTCTCCGACAGGCTGCTAGGGAGCAAAAAGTTGGAGGGAAGTATTGATTTATGAGGATTGAGCAGGTAACTCCCTGAGTTCCTCGGCTATACTCAAGGCTAAGTATGGGCGATCGCCTATTCACCTGCCCAAATTTCATTCCTGCGACGGGAGTTCTTTAAGGTTTATTCAAGCCCGTTTACATCCGTACCAGGATTGAGAAAAACTGGTGGATGGTACCGCCATCCAGGTTTCATTCTCTCAAAGCTTGAATCACTGCATCTCCGGCTGTCACCCGTCTACCCTTTCTACCCTTGCTGGTTCTCCGTTTGGATAGCCCAAAGTCCATGCACGATCGTATGCACCCCAGAGACTCAAATGACCCCGCACTCATCCGCAGTGCGCCGTTTTTTGAAGGGTTGCCCGAGGAAGCGGTAGAAAAAGCAACAAAGCAGGTGGTGATCCGCAACCACCCCGCCAACCAGGTTTTGTTGCTGGAAAATGACTGGGGAAGTTCGGTCTACTTCATTTTGGGGGGATGGGTCAAGATTCGCACCTACAACCTGGATGGGAAAGAAGTGACCCTCAATATTTTGGGCAGTGGGGAACTGTTTGGGGAGATGGCTCCCCTGGACGAAGTGCCCCGCTCGACCGATGTCATCACCCTGGTTCCCACCATGATTGGTAACCTGCCCGCCCAGGATTTTGTGTGGCTGCTGCGCCACGAGCCAGAGGCGGGGATTCGCCTTGCCCAGCTTATGGCACGCCGCCTGCGCCAGGTCAACCGACGGCTGCGGCTGCGCGAGTCGGATAGCATGTCGCGGGTTGCCGATATTTTGCTATTCCTGGCGGATGGTCAGGGCAAGACGGGGGATAAAGGAATTGAAATTCCAAACCTACCGCATCGGGAATTGAGCAGCCTCAGCGGATTGGCGCGGGAAACCGTGACCCGTGTCCTCAGCAAAATGGAGCGGAAGGGGCTGATCGTGCGTGAGCGCGAGACCCTGACAATTCCTGATCTGGACGCTATGGAACGGATGCTAGTGTAGCCGAGATAATCCAACCCATTCAGCGTCTCAATATAGGAATGGGTTTGGCAAAGCAAGAAGCAATTTGTAGTTTTTTAGAAATTTTGATAAGAGCACCTCGCTCCTCACTGCGCCTGGGGGGAGGTGAGGGGGCGATCGCCTCAACGCTTCCATATCAAGATTTTTGGATAGTTACTTCCCCTACTTGGGGGAAATTACTGGCGGATCGGGGGAAGCTTCAGCCATACTACAGTTGTAATCCAGTTGTATGACTGGCACAATTTGCTGTCATATCCGGGGCAAAGACTGTCACAGTTGCAAATAGGCGGAAAGGAGGGAAAACCCTACCCCCGTTTCCCCATCACGTCTTGCCTCGCGACACCGTTTCCCACGACGCATTTTTCGACAGCGGTTTCTTCCGCTAATCCAACCCATTCCTCTGCAAATCCTGAGTTTGCAGCTTCTCCCTGGGTATAACGGGGGGTAAGTTTTCGTGGGAATTGATCACCATCAGGACTGTTTTGCGCGTAACCATTTTGGGTGAACTACCGACGCAACAATTGATAGGTCTACTTTTTAGCGCCAGGTGGCTTTTGCCCTGAAATTTAGTTTTCCTTGGAGCCCCTACCATGAGCGAGAACTTTTTGTTTCAGGCTATTTTGGAATGTTATTTCGATGGAATTTTGATTGCCGACCACAACGGCGAAATTGTAATTGCGAATAAAACGGCGCGCCAGATTTGCCAGCGGATTGCGCCCGACAGATGGATGAGCGATCGCCTGCCCCCCCAATTGTGGAACGTTTGCAAAGTCATGCTTGAATACCATGCGGATCTGGCAGATGACCGCGTCACGATTGACGAACAACTGGATCGGGATCCGGCAGGTCATGTGCGGGTGCGGGTGCAGTGGATGGCAAGCCAGGCTCCAGAAGGCAGATTGCTGGTGACATTGGAGGACACCTTGCAGGCAGCAGAAAGTCAGGCGATCGCCGAAAGCCGCTGGTTTGGCTTGACCCAGCGAGAAACCGAGGTGTGGCTGCTGCGGCGGGCGAATTGCACCTACCGGGCGATCGCCAAACAGCTCCACATCACCGTAGACACTGTGAAAAAGCACATTAAGAATATTCACGCAAAGCGCGACATGTATGGCTGGAGAAAGCGTGAAGGTTTTTAAGGCTGACCCGTAGCGAAGGGTACTTTACCCTTCGCCACGGCTGATACCCATCGTTCATGGAACGATGGGTATCAACGGTTCAAGGAAAATCAGGTAACGGATTGTAAAAAATAGGACGGGAATGGCAGTGCGCGATCGCCGCGCCTGCCCTTTCGGGGCAATGTGGTACCAGGTTCTCATTCAACGCGATTGTGCAGGATATCCCATTTGAACTGCACCTCTCTTCGCTTTGGATGACCGCTAACTTGCTAGGCTGATTTTAGTTTTTCGCATTTTGCTCATGGCACAAAAAAATGAAACCCCCGCGTTGATTGTTGCGTTGTTGGTCACACTGCTGCTGATTGGCGGTGGTGCCTGGTTCCTCCTACGCAGCCTGAATCTCAGCGGTATGCTGCAACCGTCTGGTCCCGTTACGACAACGACAGGTGAGCCAGGATCCTCCGCCAATCCTGGTGCAAATGGCAATCAACCCCTTGCCCAGCGCCTCAGCACGGGCAGTCAGCTTTTGTTTCCTGATGGAGCGACTGCCGAAAAACAGGCGGCGGTGCAGGCGATCGCCCAGGACAACTATGCCGCCGCGATCAGTAACCTCGAAGCCTCCCTCCAGGCAAACCGCAATGATCCCGAAGCGCTAATTTACCTGAACAACGCGCGGATTGGTGGGGGCAATTCCTACAAAATTGCTGTGTCGGTTCCGGCAAATGCGGCGACGAATCAAGCGCTGGAGCTGCTGCGGGGGGTTGCCCAGGCGCAGACACAGATTAACGAGTCGGGGGGAATCAACGGTGTGCCCCTGGAGGTGGCGATCGCCACAGACAACGATGAGGAGGGCACCGTCACCCAGGTTGCCGAAGCGCTGGTAGACGATCCTGCGGTGTTGGGCGTGATCGGACACTTTAGCAGCGGTTCCTCCCTGGCAGCGGCTCCCCTTTACGACCAGGGAGGGCTGCCGATGATCTCGCCTACCAGCACCTCCACCCAGCTTTCGGGGCAGGGGGACTATGTGTTTCGCACGGTGCCGAGCGATCGCTTCACGGCTACCACCCTTTCTCGCTACCTGATTAACGACTTGCAGCAGGGCACGGCGGCGGTCTTCTTCAACGGGCAAAGCGACTACAGCCTGTCCCTCAAAAACGAGTTTTCGACGGCGCTGCTCACCGATGGGGGGCAGGTTTCAAACGAGGTTGATGTGTCGGCAAGCAATTTTAATGCCGCAACAGCTCTCCAGCAGGCACAACAACAGGGAGCCAATGTGCTGGTGTTGTTGACCAATACCGCCACGCTGGATCAGGCGCTGAATGTGATTGCCGCCAACAATCAGCAGTTGCCGCTGTTGGGTGGCGATAGCTTGTTTAACCCCAACATTCTGGAGGTCGGCGGGCAGAATGCGGTGGGCATGGTGGTCGCTGTGCCCTGGGTGATTCAGTCCAACGCCCAGTCGGAGTTTGCGGTGGAGTCGCGGCAACTGTGGGGCGGCGATGTGAACTGGCGCACGGCAATGGCGTATGATGCGGCGATCGCCCTCGGCGATGCCCTCCGCGCTAATCCCTCACGCACCGGCATTTCCCAGGCGCTTAGAGATCCCGGCTTTGCGGTAGAAGGCGCAACGGGCACAATTCGCTTTTTGCCATCAGGCGATCGCAACCAGCCCATGCAGTTAGTGGAAGTGGAACCGAGCGATCGCACTGGGTTTGGCTATGCGTTTAGTCCAGTGGAATAGGGCGTTGGGGCGTTGGTGCGTTGGTTTGAGTTATTGGGAATGGGGAGGTTAAGCGTTGAGGGGAGTCAAGGCTTAACCTCTTTGGTTTGGGGTTATTTGGAAGAAACGGTGAGGGTGGAGGGTTTGGCGCGATCGCCCTGCATCACAATTCCCCGGTTATTGGCTTCCAGGTGGCGGAGGATGTGGTAAACCGATTCCACCCGATCCGGTGCGCCAATTTTTTCGGCGATCGCCCCCAGTTCCAGGGGTTGCCCCGTCGCCTGTACCACCTGCATCACCTGCCGTTGCAGGTCGAGGATAGAGGCAGCGGCTTTCTTGCCCGCTTCCACACCCGGTTGATGGTAAGCGTTGATGTTCACCAGCGAGGCATACAGCCCCACGGTGCGCTCGTAGAGGGCGATCAATGCGCCAACAGTGCGGGGGTTGACGGTGGGAACGGTGATGGTGACGGAATCACGCCCATTTTCAAACAGCGCTTCCCGCGTGCCCTGGAAAAAGCCATCGAGGAAATCCCCCGATGTTGCCCCTGGCTCCACTTCGATGGAAGCTCCCTTACGGTCTTCCAGCACTTCAATGAAGGTGGCGAAGAAGTTGGCGACCCCTTCCCGCAGTTGTTGCACATAGGCGTGCTGGTCGGTGGAACCTTTGTTGCCGTAGACGGCGATGCCCTGGTGGACAACGTTGCCATCCAGGTCGTACTCCTTGCCCAGGGATTCCATAATCAACTGTTGCAGATAGCGGCTAAACAGCAGCAGGCTATCTTTGTAGGGCAAAATCACCATATCCTTTTCCCCTTTGCCGTTGCCAGAGTAGTACCAGGCGAGGGCGAGGAGGGCGGCGGGGTTGTTTTTCAGGTTGGTGACGCGGGTGGCTTCGTCCATTTCTGCCGCACCCGCCAGCATGGCGCGGATGTCGATGCCCTGGAGGGCGGCGGGGAGCAGCCCCACGGCAGACATTTCGGAGGTGCGTCCGCCAATCCAGTCGAACATGGGGAACTCCGCAAGCCAGTGTTCCTCCATCGCGTAGCGATCCATCTTGCTGCCCTGCATGGTGACAGCGATCGCATGGCTGGCAAAATCTAACCCCATCTGCTCGTAAACATGCTTCACTTCCAACATGCCGTTGCGGGTTTCGGGCGTGCCCCCCGACTTGGTGGTAACGAGCACCAGGGTGCTGTTAAGCCGATCCTTCAGCTCCCGCATCACCCGATCGATCCCAGCCGGGTCGGTGTTGTCGATGAAGTGAACCTTGAGCTTTTCGTCTTTGGGAACCAGGGCTTCGGCAACAAATTCGGGACCCAGGGCAGAACCGCCGATCCCCACGGAAAGCAGATCGGTGAACCGCTCGGCTGCGGGGGGATGGATCTCGCCGCTGTGTACCTTTTGGGCGAATTCTTCGATGTGGTTGAAGGATTCCTCAATCGCTTGCTTTAGCTCTGGAGAGGGGGCTTTGTCGGCATTGCGCAGCCAGTAGTGCCCCACCATGCGGTCTTCGTCGGGGTTGGCGATCGCCCCACCCTCGAGCGCCTGCATATCCTTAAAGGCTTTCTCAAACTTGGGCTTGAGCGATTCCACCAACCCATCATCAAACCGCATTCGGCTGATATCGACATACAGCTCCAGACCGGGATGGTAGTAAAGCCATTCCTGGTAACGTTGCCACAGTTGGGTTGCGTCCATAAAATCACCTCAGATTGCAAAATCAGCCCACAGCTAGCTTAAGCCAGATTGCGTTAAAGCCAGGTTATGAGGGCAGGCGCTCGATAGAAACTATCATCTCGCCTTCGTTGTCCTCCACATAAGTATCAACGAAGAAGGCGTTGAGGGTGGTTGGCTCTAACACTTCTAGAACCAAACTATCGCCATAGCCGTTGAGGGTAGACCAGGTGGAGGAAACGGGAACTCGCGTTTTCTGGTTGATGACCCGCCCCCCCGACAGCCACAGCAGCACCCACGGCTCTCCCGGATGCCCCGCCAAGGCGCGATAGTCAAACCCTCCTTCCTTGATGAAGATTTTGTAAAGCCCTGGGGTGAGGTTTTGGGTAGCGGCTACCTGCTGGAGGGTTTCGAGATGGCTGGGATCGAGCAAAAAAGAATGGTTGCGCCGATGGAGTTGCAGGAAATCGGTGCTGCCCTCTGCTCCATTAGGAGCGTGCGCTTCGGCGACATCGGCGGGGGGGGGTGAGGTTGCACCTGTGAGGGCGGCACCCGCCAGCGCGGCTCCTGTGAGCGCCCCCACGGTCGGAAGCCTACGCCCTGTGGTCAAAAACCCATCTTCCAAATCTGCTTTTGACAAGCCAGCATCGGGTTCTGGGAAATGGATATGGGGCGATCGCGCTAACCACACCCAATCATTTTCCGGGGTCGAATACCCCAGATCTACCAGATAATCTCGTCCCAGTTGCTCAATCGGCAGGAACAAATCAGCGGCGTCAGGCGGACAGACATATTCGGTGGTCTGGTGGGGGTCGGTTTGGGTGATGTCGATTTGGGTGACATCGTGCAGGCGCACTTTCAGGATGTTGTTTTGGGCGTGCAGTTCCTGGCAGCGTTGCTCTGGCAGCTCCCAGTAGGCATAGCCCAGATCGGCACGGCGGGCGGTCAAGACAACCCGTGGCTCTGCCCGAACCGCTAGCACCTGGGTGGAAGCGATCGCCGGGGTGGTTGCCATGCGGGTAGAGCCCGTTCCTGTTGTGGCGGGCACCCCGCCAGCCCCCGCCAGGGCTGCCCCCACTGCCGCAGGGGCGGCTTCGCTGAGGACATCGCCTTCCCCAGGGGCACAGGCGGGCACTCTCACCTGGGGCGATCGCGCCAGGCACAACCACTGACCGCTGGGGGTGGTGTAGCCCACTTCCGCCACATAGTCGCGATTGTCCATCTCAATAGGGACATGTAAATCCTGATCCCGCTCATGGCAGCGGAACTGCCTGACCGTGTGGGGCGGCGTGCGATCGATCGCAATTCCGGTTACATCGTAAATCCGCACGGTCATCTGGTTGCCCCCCTGACGCTGCATCTGGCGCTTGTGGGCATTAGCAATTTCCCAGTAAACGTAGGCACGACGGCAGTTGCGGGGCGTCAGAATAATTCGGGGTTCGGCAGCGATCGCCCCTGGAACTCCGGTCAGCGCTGCCATGCCGCTGCCGCTGCCGTTGTTCACTCCCATGCCACGACCATTGCTGCGCACCAGCGCCCACAGCCCAGCCCCCAAAAGCAATGGCAGAATCAACAGCCACCAGGGAAAGCCATCCTCATCCCCTGCGATGGGCACTTCGACCGCTTCGGCAGTGGTTCCGCTCTCGGTGCCCAGTTCTGTGTCGGGAAGCGGGACGGGGCGATCGCCCTCTGGAGTGGGCACAACCCCCGTGGGGGCTTCGGTGGCGGGTGGTGTATCGGTAGCTGGGAGGGCGATCGCCGCACCGGGTTCCATCGCTACGGCAGCAATGCCTTCTACCGCCTCCTGCTCAGCCACGGCTGTAACCAGCCCCAGAAAAGCCGCACCGCCCTCGCTCAGGGTGTTGGGATTGTAGACAAGGTTGCGAGGCTGGGAATAGGGATAGGCGGGGTCAAAGGGCATCACCCCATGCATGGGAATGATGCGCACATCGGGGTTATCTCTTAACTGGCTGTAAACGCCATAGCCAATACCATCCTCTCCCAAAGCCGCAATCACAGCTGCGGTGGAATCTTCGTCTACCACCTCAGCGGTTTCGCCCGTTTCCAGGTTGCCCCCAAAGATGTCGTAGACCCCCAGGGAGCGGCGGGTGTCGCTGGTTTCGGGGCGGTCGATAAAGCGGATGCGTCCTTCCCCGCTTCCCCCCAATTCTTCCCAGTCCTGAATTTCTCCCCGAAAGATCTGCACAAACTGGTCAAAGGTCAGTTCCCCCTCAAACGGGTTCTCCGTATGGGTAAACACCGCCAACTTCTCGCGTTCCATTGGCACAGCAACCAGTCCCTCCGCTTCTTCTTCGGCAGTCAGTGCCCGCCCGATCGCCACCAGCTCTACTTCACCCTGCCGCAACCGTTCCAAGGCTTGCCCATCGCTGGCTTGGAGGATATCAACAGCCGTTCCGGCAAACCGCCCCTCAAACCGCTGCTGCAGATCGGCAACGGTCGCTTGTAAACTGGCAGACCCATCTACCTGAATGACCGTTCCTTCCTCAACGGACTGAGGCAACGGAAAGGGCTTTGTCGGCTCCGCTTCCTGCTCCGTGGTTTGGGCTATCAAACCACCGTGCATCTGAGCCGCAGCCCTTACTTCCGGCATCGCGACTAGTGCCATCAGTAAAGACGAAAACCCAATCACAGCGGTCTTCTGGAGAGAATGCGAAGCAAAGGGGGCTGTTTGATGATTTTTCATGGCGATCGCCTTCTTCTGGAGAACTTTCGTAGAAGCGGGCAGAGATCGGAATTGACACTATCTACACCCATCTGCCAACTGGTTTAACGCGCTTTGGGAGAAAAAGGAGGTATTCCTTAAGATGGAATTTTGACAATAGGATTTGCTTTTGCTGAAAAACCCAGTCTGTCAAAAGATTTCCTGGCAAAAAATTAAGGGTAGCGGTCAAGTCCAGGGCAGGTAAAGAATCTTAATGGCGAGTAATCACCAGCACCAATTCTCCTTCCTTCTGGACATAACCATCACCGAAGAACGCCGCAAGGGTTGTGGCTTCCAAAATCTCCAAAGTCAGCGTGTCCTCATAACCATTCAGGGAACACCAGGTTGCGTTGACCTCTACGTTCGTATCCTGGTTGATTAACCGCCCACCATAGAGCCACAGGAGCGCGACAGGTTCGGTGCGATCGCCCAACTCACCTTCCTGAAGGCGAATGGTATAGGTTCCGGGTTGCAACACTTTAGAAGCAGCGGACGTCTCCAACTCCTGCATGAGGGCTGGTTCCACCTGAAAACAGTTGTCTTTGCTGTGGACGGTGAGGTCAATCACCGCAGGCGTCACTTCTGCCTCGGCAATCTCATCGGTAGGGGCAGGGGTAGGGGCAGGTGGGGGTTCCGTGGAAGGCTCGGCTTCCGGGGGATAGGTCAGTCAGCCACCGGGGGGCTTGATGCGTTGCCGCAGGCGCTTGGCGGCGGGGGTGGCGTTCCAGATGTCCTGGTTGTAGTGCTGGATGGCGCGATCGCTCGAAAAGCGCCCCATCCGCGCCACCGCAAGGATGGAGTGGGTTGTCCAGGCGGCGTGGTTCTCGTAGCGGCGGCTCACCTCGTCCTGGGTGGCGATGTAGGCGGCGTAGTCTGCCAGCACACCGTAGGGATCGGTGGAGAGCAGAGAGTGGACAATGGGATGGGCGATCGCCCCCGTGTCCCCAAAGCTGCCGTCGATCAGTGCCTGAACCGCCTGCTGCAACGCCGGATTTTCCTCGCAGATCGCCTGGGGACGGTAGCCCCGCTGCCGCTGGTACTCCACTTCTTCCACCGTCAGCCCAAACTGGAAGACAGCATCCTCACCCAGGGTTTCTCGCAGTTCCAGGTTGGAGCCATCGGGGGTGGCGATCAGCAATGCGCCATTCAGGGCGGCGATCATGTTGCCGATGTCGCCCGCTTCGGTGCCTGCCTGGGAAAGATGCTCGGACAGTTCGAGGGCAGGATAGACCCGTTCTGCCAGCTTGAGGGTAAAGTCGGGCAGGAACAGTACTTTCAGGCGATCGCCCACATCGGGATCGGCATTCACCGTTGCGGAAACTTGATGAATCAATTTGATGATCCGTTTGGCAATGTCGTAGTCCGGCGAGGCTTTGCCGCTGAACAGCACCGTGCGGGGCTGCACCGCCTGGTCGGGATGCGCCTTGATCCGCTGATACAGGGTGATGACATGGAGCAGGTTGAGCAGTTGCCGCTTGTATTCGTGGATCAGGGTGAGCTGTCCGTCGAACAGGGAGTGGGGATCAACAGGTTCACCCAGGCGATCGCGCACCAGTAGCGCCAGCCGTTCCTTCGCGGCTTGCTTGACGGCGTGCCACTTATGGCAAAAATCTGTCTCCGTTGCCAGGGGTTCCAGGCGTGCCAGTTCACGGGCATCCTCAATCCAGCTATCGCCAATGTGCTGGGTGATGAGGTCGGCGAGGGGGGTGTTGGCAACGAGCAGGAAGCGGCGGATGTTGATGCCGTTGCTCGCGTTCAGAAAGCGATCGGGGGTGAGGGCGTAGAAGTCCCACACCAGCTTGTCTTGCAGCCGTTGGCTGTGCAGCGGCGAGACGCCATTCACCGCATGGGTGCCGATGCAGGCGAGGTGGGTGAGACGAATCCGCTGGTGGTCATCATCCACTAGGGAGAGCCGCCGGATCTGGTCGGTTTCGACAAAGTATTGCGATCGCACCCCATCCAAAAAGCGCTGATTAATTTCGTAAATGATCTCCAGGTGCCGGGGCAGGTAGGTAGCGAACAGGTCAATGCCCCAGTGGTCATCCAGGGTTTCGGGCAAGAGGCTGTGGTTGGTGTAGCTCAGGGTGTGGTTGGTGAGGTCCCAGGCGATGTCCCATTCCAGCCCATGCTCGTCCACCAGCAGGCGCATCAGTTCGGCGATCGCCAGCAGGGTATCGGTATCGTTGAGTTGCAGCGCCAGGTGGTCGGGCAGGGTGTCGAGGGTCGTTTCTCGCTGGAGATGCAGCCGCAACAAGTCTTGCAAAGTGCAGGACACCAGGAAATATTGCTGCTTCAGCCGTAGAACCGGGGGTGCGTTGACGGGGTAGAGGACTTTGCCCAGGGGATCGTCGGTGTTCGCTCGCCACAGCCGCAGCAGGCTCACCGTATCGTTCTGGTAGCCCGGCAGCGGCGTGTCGAAGCATTGCCCCTGGACGGACTGCGCCGCATTCCACCGCACCCGGTAGCGCCCCTGCTCGTCGCTGTAGGCTTCGGTGTAGCCGCCAAACGAGACGGTGACGGTGCGATCGCCCCGCTCCACCTCCCAGGGATTGCCGTAAATCAGCCAGTTGTCCGGCACTTCCACCTGCCAGCCATCGCGGATCTCCTGGTCGAAGATGCCGTACTCGTAGCGCAAGCCATAGCCGATAGCGGGAAGGCGCTGGGTCGCCAGGGAATCGAGGTAGGACACCATCAGTTGGCCCAAACCACCCCGTCCCAACCCCGGCTCCTCCTCCTGGGTCATCAGGGTGGTCAAGTCCTGCCCCATGCCTTGCAGGGTTTCCTGCGCCGTCTCCAATGCGCCCAGGTTGATCAACGCATTTTTGAGATGGGGACCGGGGGCGTATTCCGCCGCCAGTTCCGCCACCAGTCGCAGCGCAGGATCAGCCGTCAACAAATCTTCTGGGGTGCGTCGCTCCAGCAATACCTGACAGATATTCCTCGCCAGGGCAAAGTAAAACTCGTTGGGGGTTGCTGTCTCCACGGTCTTGCCATAGCGGGCAAGGTGCTGGACGATCGCATACTTCAACCATTCCCCCGTCAGTTCGCCGCCTTCTGGCAGTGGCACAGGTTCCGCCCATACCTCCGCTGGCAGGTTCTCGACAGTGGGCATCAGGGTTGGTTCAGTGCTGGGGGGTGCGGCGTCTGTCGGTAACTGCTCCTGTAAGGCAGGTGGTACGTCCTCGGCGGGGAGGGTCATGCCACGGGGGGCATCGCGCAACTCCGCTGCCCGCCCGTAGCAGGCGAGCGCCTCCTGGTCGCGTCCCAAGTGGGTCAGGGCGTCGCCTTTGCCACTCCACAGAGCCGCAACATTCTCATCCAGGGCAAGCCCCTGTTCAAAGGCTGCGAGGGCATCGAGCGATCGCCCCAATCCTAACAACGCCCGTCCCTTGCTCTCCCAAATATCGGCAATTTCCGCGAGATTAAGCTGCTCTTCGACATTGCGTTCCGCTGTTGCCTGCTCAAAGTAGCGCAACGCTTCCTCAAACTGTCTGGCTTCCAACAGCATCAAACCCTGGGCATAGGCACTGGCGGGTTCTGCCGCGTTGGGTGGGTACGGGACGGCGGAAGTGGGTTCGGGGGAAAGGGCGATCGCCTCTTCCGTTGGCTCTCCATCCGTTTCATCCAGAACCGTTTCATCCAGCACAGATTCGGCTGCCAAATCCTCAACATCCGCTTCAGGGGATGGCTCCGCTTCCTCTTCCGGGGGTGCCATCGTATCGGGAGGATTAATGACAGGAACGACCTCTCCATAAACCAACTCTTCGGGCTGCTCCTCAGTATCGCTTTCGGGAGGAATCGTTTCGGCTTCGGGTTCGGCTTCCGGTTCACCGGACGTTTCGGCGGGCAGGGTCGGCTCCAGCGGCGCAACCACAGGCGGCACGACTTCGCCATACACCCCTTCTTCCACCACGGGTTCTTCGGGTTCTTCGTCGGCTTTTGGCTCCGGTGGTGCGGCGGCTTCCGTCGGGACGGCTGCTGCCTCGGAAGGTTCTGGGGCTTCTGGCAGCTCTGTCTCTGCCTCTGTCTCTGTCTCTGTCTCTGCCTCAGAAGGTTCGGTGTGCAGTTCTGGAGCCGTGGGCAGTGGGGTGGAAGGAACGGTTTCCTCTGCCCATGCTACATCGGGTTCGGTAGCGCGAATCTCGTCCGTCGGTGCGTCTTCGAGCGCGGCATCAATCCGCGCGTCCAGATCGCTTTCTGCTTCAGTGGTTGCTTTTGCGATCGCCTCTTCTCCAATCGCCTCTTCTCCAATCGCTTCTTCCTCAACAGCAGGAGGTTCTGCCACATCGGGGGCAACGGGGAGATCGGCGGAGGGAATGGCATTCTCTGCGGTGGCAACATCGGGTTCGGTGGCGCGATCGCCCTCCCAATATTCCTCAAACTCCGCGTCCATCACCTTGGGAACATCGGGAGCGGTAGTCGTGGTGGGCGCTTCGGTAATGTTGTCGTCCCAATCGTCAAACTCATCCAGATCGGTATCGGTATCGGTCGTATCGGAGGTATCGACAATGGTGGCGGTGGGTTTGGGCTTGCGGGCGGAGGGACGGGGCGATCGCGGCGGCACGGGACGGGTGACGCGACGGGCGCGTGCCTGTCGCCGTCGCCACACCAGATAGATGGGGATGACAATGGGGAAGACGGGGATCAGGAACCATGCCCAGGTGGGAATCTGGCTCAGGTCAAAACCCGTACCGGGAGATTCGACCGGGGCGATCGCCACAGGCTTTTCAACGGGTTCCTCTGACACCACGGGTTCTGGGGGTGGCTTGACGTTCGCCTCAGCAGTGCGTGCAGCGGCGATCGCCGCCCGTCCCGCTTCCGTGGAGGTGAAGCCCAAAAACGACTGAACCCGCGAGTTAGACTCATCCCGGTAGGCATAGCCCCGCATCTGGGAGTAGGGATAGAGCGCATCCCCCGGCAACGTTGTGCGAATGATGGCAATCTTGATCCACTTCACCGACGATTCGTTGCGAACCTGATTGGCGATCGCATAGCCCAAGCCATTCCGTCCCAGCGCCTTCACCACCGCTTCCGTCTCATCGGTCGGCAGCGATCGCACCATCGCCTTCAGACTGGCAACCTCGGCGGGAGTTACAGGAATCGCTTCGGAAGGGCTGGAAACTTCGCCGTCTGCTAGCTCCGCATCCTCGCCGCTTTCGTTCTCAGTCGCCGCCGCTTCCGGCTCCGGTTCTTCTACCTCGTCGGGGGGAATGATGCCGTAGCGCTGCAACGCCTGCCGCGTCTCGCTGCTGGCAGGACGGTCGATAATCTCAATGCGTCCGGGCGATCGCCCCAACTCTGCCCAGTCTGTGATTTCGCCGCGAAAGATTTGCCCCAGTTGCTCAATGGTCAAGCTGCCGTTGAAGGGATTGCTTTTCCCGGTGAGGATAGCGATTTTGTCGAAACTGACCGGAACTTCGCGCAAACCAGCGGCTTTTTCGTCGGGGGTGAGCGATCGCCCCATCGCCGCCAGGTCAATGTCCCCATTCTTCAGCGCCTCCAGTGCCCGCTCCGTATCGGACAGGTCGCCCTCCAGGTCTACCGCTGTGCCAGGAAACTGTTCCTCAAACTGACGCTTCAACGCCTGGTTGATGGGGTTCATCGTGGGGGAACCACCAATCCGCACTCGGGTGTTGTTCGTCACCGCTGAGGGCACGGGGAAAACGACCGTCGGCGTTTCCGTTGGCTCCATGCCGTCCTGAGCAGCAGCGGCGGGTGGATGGGAGAGCGCCCATCCACCCAGCAGCAGCAGCGAGAGCAAAATCACAAACGGGGCTTTGAGGACATGCATAAAAGAAGGTAACGGACGGTTACGAGCGAGATGGATTGGCAGCCGTCAGAGGATCAACACGCCCTCCGACCGGAAGAAGCCTCAGGCAGGGGAAGAGGCAACCTGCTTCTCTGCCTTCACTTCATTGGGGCAGTCGCGCCCTTGCTCCACATCATCCAGATTGTTGAGGGTGGTGTGGGCGATCGCCTCCAGCGCATTCCGCGTAAAAAACGCCTGGTGCGCCGTAATCACCACATTGGGATAGGACTGCAATAGTTGAAAGGTATCATCCTTGATTACCGTGTCTGACAGGTCTTCAAAAAATAGATCCGCTTCCTCTTCATACACGTCGGTTCCCAAAAAGCCAATTTTTTCCGACTTAATGCCATCAATCACGGCTTTTGTGTCGATCAATGCACCACGGCTCGTGTTAATCAACATCACTCCTGGCTTCATCTGGGCGATCGACTCGGCATTGATGATGTGGTGGGTGTCGGGCAGCAGGGGGCAGTGCAGCGAAATGATGTCGGACGTTGCCAGCAGTTCGGGCAGATCCACATAACGGGCATCGCCGATCGCCGGAAAATGGTCATTGGGAAACGCATCATAGCCCAGCAAATGACAGCCAAAGCCATGCATGATCTGGGCAAAGATGGTGCCGATCTTTCCTGTTCCCACAACCCCAACCGTTGTGTCATGCAGGTCGAACCCCAGCAAGCCATCCAGCGAAAAGTTGTCCTCCCGTACCCGGTTGTAGGCACGATACAACTTGCGGTTGAGCATTAGCACCAGTCCCACGGCATGTTCTGCCACCGCATAGGGGGAATAGGCAGGCACCCGCACCACTTTCATCCCCAGTTCCGCTGCCGCTGCCAGATCCACATTGTTAAACCCGGCACAACGCAGGGCGATCACCTTCGTACCGTGGGCCACCAGAGCTTGTAGCACTTCGGCAGTCAGGGTGTCGTTAATGAAGACGCAGACTGCCGGATAGTCTGCTGCCAGGCTCACGGTTTGTAGCGTCAGGCGCGGTTCAAAAAAGGTGAACTCATGGTCATGGTCGTCGTTGGCATCGGTAAAGAACTGGCGATCGTATCGCTTGGTGCTAAAAAATGCGACTTTCATGTTCTTTTCCTCCTCATTCTGCTGCAATTCGAGGGCGAGGGCGATCGCACGATGCTTCAGCAAGCTACCCCTGCCCAAACAACCCACCGCAACGCCTCAAAGCTTTGAGCCAGATGCGTTACGACTGCGTCTAACGCATCCTACGGGTGCTCTGGAGTTGTTCCAGGGCAGGCTTGTGGGCGATCGCCATCCCACACCAAAATCCTCTACAAATCCTCTGTAGGATGCGTTAGCGACAGCGTAACGCATCACCCCCCTCTATAACGGGTCAACCCCCGTCATTCTTCACCTGGACAAACCCCGTCATTCTCGCACAGGTGGAAATCCAGACAGGTACACGGCGGTGACCGAAAAGCTTTCGATGGATGCCCATTTTCATGGGCATGACGGAACATACCTGCTCGCTCTGCTCGGAATGCTGGGATTGCAGGGGCATGGGCTAAGACATGGTTTTACAAACGGTTTTGCAAACGTCACCTTTCCAACTCACCACAGAACAAGTGCGGGGAGGAAACCCTGCCCCGCACTGACCCATTGCCCTAGTAGGGCCATCTCCAATTCACGATCTCATCGCGATCCATCCCATACTCGTAGGCATGGTTGCGGTTCTCGATGATGGCGTTGTTCATCCGCTCGCGCACATGGGCAGCACGGGAGCCGAGTTTTTCCACCCGGTCGATGACGTCAATCACTAGGCTGAAGCGATCGATCTCGTTCTTGATTGCCAGTTCCAGTGGCGTGTTGATATTCCCCTTTTCCTTGTAGCCGCGCACATGGATGCGATCCTGATTGCTACGGCGATAGGTGAGCTTGTGGACCAGCCAGGGATAACCGTGGAAGTTGAAGATCACGGGTTTGTCGGGGGTGAACAGGTTGTCGAATTCCCGGTTGCTCAAGCCGTGGGGGTGCTCCTCCTTCGGCATCAGGGTCAACAGATCCACCACATTGATGAAGCGCACCTTCAAATAGGGGAACTCCTCACGCATGATGGCGGTCGCTGCCAGCGCTTCTTTGGTGGGGATGTCACCGCAGGACACCATCACCACATCCGGCTCATCTGGCTCGGTGCCGCAATCATCATTGCAAGCCCAATCCCAGATGCCCAGACCCTTGGTGCAGTGCTTGATGGCATCCTCCATGCTGAGGTATTGCAGGTGCTTCTGCTTATCCGCGACGATGACGTTGGTGTAGTCAGTGCTGCGGAGGCAGTGATCCACCACCGACAGCAGACAGTTGGCATCGGGTGGGAAGTAGATCCGCACCACATCGGCGCTCTTGTTCGTCACCAGATCCACAAAGCCAGGATCCTGGTGGGAGAAGCCATTGTGGTCTTGCCGCCATACCGTCGAAGACAGCAGGATATTCCAGGAGGCAACGGGGGCACGCCAGGGCACTTCGTTCTTACAGATGCTCAGCCACTTGGCGTGCTGGTTGAACATGGAATCGATGACATGGGCAAAGGCTTCGTAGGTGTGGAAGAAGCCATGCCGCCCAGAGAGCAGATAGCCCTCCATCCAGCCAACGAGCGTATGTTCGCTCAGCATTTCCATCACCCGCCCGTCGGTCGCCAGTTGGCTGCCATCCAGGTCTTCGGGGAGCATTTCTGCCATCCAGGTCTTCTTGCTGACCTCGTAGATCGCCTGGAGGCGGTTAGAAGCCGTTTCATCGGGACCAAAGACGCGGAAGTTCGTCATGTTCATCCGCATCACATCCCGCAGGAATTTGCCCGCAGGTCCCGTGTTCCCCACTTCCATCGTGCCGGGTTTGGGCACATCCACCACATAGTCGAGGCTCTTGAAGTCGGGCATCCGCAGTTCTTTGCGAATCAACCCGCCATTGGTGATGGGGTTTGAACCCATACGCAGGTTGCCAGTGGGCGACAGTTCCTTCAACTCAGGAAGAAGGGAACCATTTTCATTGAATAGCTCTTCGGGCTTGTAGCTGCGGAGCCATTCTTCCAACAGGCGGAGGTGGGGTTCGTTGGTGTGCATGTCGGACATGGGCACCTGGTGCGATCGCCAGAACCCTTCCACCTTGTGCCCGTCGATCGCGTCGGGAGCCGTCCAGCCCTTGGGCGATCGCAGCACAATCATGGGCCAGCGGGGGCGCTTCGCCACACCCGTCGAGCGGGCTTCCTGCTGAATCTCCTTGATCCGCTTGACCACCGTTTCCATCGTGGCTGCCATCGCCTGGTGCATGTAGTCGGGGTCAGAACCTTCCACAAAGTACGGCTCATAGCCATAACCCCGGAACAGGCTTTCCAACTCCTCATGGCTGATCCGCGCCAGGATAGTGGGGTTGGCGATCTTGTAGCCATTCAGGTGCAGGATAGGCAGCACCGCCCCGTCCCGAATGGGGTTGAGGAACTTGTTGGAGTGCCACGCCGTTGCCAGGGGACCCGTTTCTGCCTCACCGTCGCCAATTACCGCGCCCACAATCACATCGGGGTTGTCGAACGCAATGCCGTAGGCGTGGGACAGGCTGTAGCCCAGCTCACCACCTTCGTGGATGGAGCCAGGGGTTTCTGGGGTGCAGTGGCTCCCGATGCCGCCGGGGAACGAGAACTGCTTGAAGAAGCGATACATCCCTTCCGCGTCTTCCCCTTTGTCGGGATAGACCTCGGAGTAGGAGCCTTCCAGGTACACCGGAGCCAAAACGCCAGGCGCACCATGCCCCGGACCTGCCACATACACCATGCTCTGGTTGTACTTCTTGATGATGCGGTTCATGTGGATGTAGACGAAGGACAACCCAGGGCTCGTACCCCAGTGCCCCAAAAGGCGAGGCTTCACATGCTCTGCCTTGAGGGGTTCCCGCAGGAGGGGATTGCCTTTCAGATAAATCATGCCCAGAGCCAGATAGTTGCAAGCTCTCCAATAGGCGTTAATTTTACGCAGTTCCTCGTCAGACAAGGGGGTGCTGGAAACGGTCAGTCTCTCTGGTGTTGCTACCATAGTTTGCGCTCTCAAATGCAGTTTGAGTTGGATGTTTGAGTTGGATGTTTGAGTTGGATGGACGATGCAATGTCGCCGACTGTGGCTCTATGCTTTGCTTTTCATAGAAAAACCGCTTCGGGTTCAGAGCAGTGCCTGCTAACTTCAGGCGACGTACATCGCTGCCTTGGTTGTATCTTTACCAGAATGGACAATCCTTTGCGATCGCCGCAAAAACTATCCATTCTTCAGATTTCAAAGATTCCCTCAAAAACGTCTTTTAGTCAGAATTAATCCCAAAATAAACGATGTAGATAAGCAGAAAGGCTCCAAAAACAGAAGTCTTTCTGCTGCAAATTTAAGCCATATTTTGGGAAACGGTTGGTGCTATTGAATACTTTCCCTGAATTTGGCTCAAGTCCTCTCATATCAATTACCACGCCGTTTGCAGTCTACATAACATTTGCTGAGAATTGCTGAGAATTTAGGTGCAATTCAGGTGCAATTCTCTACCCAATGCAGGGAGCTAAATGAGAGCAAGAGGAGGATTCTGCTTGTCTTTGAGTATCTGGCGATCGCCCTTCTCCACCCTGGCAAAAAAACCAAAAATTAGCCGCAAAAATTGTTTGAATTTTGTCATTTTTAGCAATGATTGCACTTTAGGCTTTCTTAATGTTTGAAGGAAAAAGCTCTCCCTTTACTCTCCCCTGAGATATACATTTATTCCATTTTTTTTAGGGATCAGACTTAGGAATGAGACATGGACGAGCGGAGGGGAGGAATTCACGTTAGGGGCGATCGCCCAGCTTGTAGATCCTCCTCAGGTAGCTGCCAAGCTCATATCCAGCTGTCGAACCAGCGGCGCATCTGGATGCCCGTTGGCGAGAGGGGCAACCCCAGGAACAAGGGTAGCCAAAATAGAAACGCCAGCAGGATCAGCAGAATCAGCGTCAGGCTGAGCTGGATCAGCCAGGACTGACCACTCCGCAAGCCCCACTCCAGCCAGAGGGCGATCGCCAGCAGCGCAAACACCGACGCCCCCATATAGTGGTAGAGAAACGTGCAGCGGGTCACAGGCACCCAGGGGAGCCAGTTGGTCGCCCAGTTCACCACCAAAAACAGCAGCGTCCATAGCTGCCAGCCCTGGGGGGTAATCAGCAAGGCGGCAAGACTGGGAGCCGTGCGATCGCTCAGGGAGGGCAGCACGAACGGACGACGAATCGCCTGCCAGCCACGAATGATAACGACCCCCACCAGCGCCAACATCCCCACCGCCGACAACCACCACAACACCGGATTGCCCATTGCGTGAACATCGTAGATTGCTTCGGGCAGGGCAGAAGGCGCGACATTTGCCAGGGCTGCGGGGGGCGGCTGGTCGCGCTGCCAGGTTTCGTAGAAGTAGGCGATCGGGCGCAGCATGAACAGCCACGACCACCAGGGCGAGCAGTAGGGATGCGCCTCAATGCCCCCCACCCGCTGGTGGTAGTCCAACACCTGCCCCTGCCATTGCCAGAAGGTGTAGGTCGGGGGGAGGGCGATGTGGGGTAGCCAACTGAGCCAGTAGGTGAGGGCTGGAACCAGGGCAAACACCGTCAGCAAATGCCCCCCATGCAGCCGTGTCAGGTTCCCCAAAGGCGATCCCCCAGCCGCCGCCACATTCGGTTCCCGCTCCAAGCCCAGGTAGCGCAGAAACCGCCTGCCCCAGGCGATCGCCCACAGCAGCACCATCCCCAACCAGAAACCCGCCCCATTCCACTTGATGGCGATCGCCCCGCCAAAGCCAATGCCCGCCAGCACCAGCCACACCCACAACTGCCAGGTGTAGCGCCGAATAGCCGTGGGTAGATCTGTCGGCAACTGGATGAAGTCCTCCGTCACCAGCAGCGGCATGGCATTGGTTTGGGCAGTAATCTGGGCGATCGCTCCCATCCGTCGCCGCAGGGCATGGAGCGCCATCAGCAAAAACAACTGCCCCAGCAAGCCAAACAGCACCAGATAAATGTTGTTGAGGGCATAGCGCGATTCCACCAGAAACAAGCCATCGGCGGTTGCCAGCAGCGCTGCCAGCAAGCCATAGCTGCGCCGCTGGGTGAGCTGAAATGCCAGCAGCCCCACCACTACCGGGAAAAATGCCCCCACCCAGGCATTCAGCCAGCGATAGCTGAGGGTAGCAATGCGCACCCCCGTCAGGGCATTGCGTGATGCCTCGTCGCCCAAATTCAGCCACTCGCCCACCCAAATGCTGAAGGCAATCAGGTAATGGCTCAGGGGCGGATGCCCACCAAACTCCTGCTGTCCATTCAAAAACGCAACGGCAAAGTTAGCGTAGTAAACCTCGTCAAAGACCAGGGTGTTGAACCGCCCCAGCCCCCACAGACGGAGCGTGAGGGCGATCGCAAACAACCCCACCAGCCCGATCGAAAACCAGGGCAATGTCCCCTTTAGTTGCGCCGACTTTCGCAGCATCCACCCAAACCCAATCGCGTATCTTTTGCCTAATCTTTAAGATAAAAGCTTTCGCACCGTAGGAGGCAGTAAGGGATCTGCGGATTAATAAAATCCCAATTTTTGAGAGAGAAGGCTGGCTCTGCCAGCCTTCTCTCTCAAAAATTGGGATTTTATTTGCTTGCAAGTCCCTAAGAGGCGATCGCGTGTGTAAGACTCGAAGATTGAACCATAGAGACACAGAGACACAAAGAACACGGAGAGTCAGCTTTCTCTGCGCCCTCTGGGGTTTTTCAATACCTTCGCCATTTTTCTAAAACCCCTGATTTTGTGTACGTGCCGCGCACGCAAAATCAAGGGTTTTAGAAAAATGGCGAAGGTATTAGTTTTTATCAACGACTTTTTATCAACGACTTGTTTTGTCATTCCAGAATTGAATTGAGTAGGGTTTGTCCCCCCAAACAGACGGTTTTCTCATCTAAACAGCTTGCTCAGAATTTGGAATGATGAAAATGTTGATTGCGAGGATAGCAAATGAAATTCCCCCTGCAAGGTCTGTACGACTGGTATCGCTCCACCATCCGGAATCCCAAATATCGCTGGTGGATTGTATTAGGAACCCTGGCTTATCTTTTAATGCCGTTTGATATCGCCCCCGACTTCCTGCCCGTCATTGGTCAACTGGACGACGCCCTGCTCATCACGCTGCTTTTCACTGAGGTGTCGCAAGTTGTCATCGAGCGAGTCAAATCGAAGAAGGAAGCCGGTGACACCTTTGCAGGGGCTAATGATGAAGCTCCAGAATCCGTCGATGTGAATGCCGTTGTCATTGAGTAATCGTCGCTTCTAAGACGTTATCTTTCATCCCTTCACACTCTCTCTAAGCTCCAATTTCGGCGGGAAATTGGAGCTTTTGCATCAGAAATCTTATTCGGGATTGAGGGCGACGAAAACAGATGGAATTAGCACCAGGAAGAACAGCTACAGACTGGTAAAGGTCTCAGAAAATTTCTGAGAAAAGAATATCCCCATTTTTTGAGAGAGGGCGCGGCTTAGCTGCGCCCTCTCTCAAAAAATGGGGATATTCTTTTCTGGAGATCGCCTCAGTACATGTATCGTTCTTTACTGGAAGCAAATTTTAAAGATACGGGATTAGCAGATCTGAAAACATTAGAGTTGTTGGGAAATAAAACCCTCTTTAGTACAGGAGTACGGGGTTTTCCAATTTCCCCCCTCAGTTTATGCTGCATCCAGATATAAGTTCCACA
>JGI12322J13274_1000168_pt1 | contig 24773 bp, 16 predicted proteins | sample HotLakmasection3_FD_13274 | JGI IMG/M metagenome (IMG submission 13274)
ACTACGCCTATGACCATCCCGCCGCAAGCGACGCCTGGCGTGTCGTCCGCAAAGCCAAGGAGAAGATGTTGAATGAGCCGACGTCGACGTGATCGCGGTGATAGCCCCGATGATCTGTTGGGGGCACTTTCAGATCAAACCACGCCGCCACAAACCCTGAACGACTTCGCCAATGCGGCCTATGGCGCGCCCGCTGAGAGCTTCGGCCTGGGGCGTCGTGGGGCGTATCGGGCGCGTCCGCTGGCCATTGATGACATCTATCCCGACCCGGCTCAGCCGCGCCGGGTGATCCCTGCCGCGCTCCGCCAGTACTGGAACGGCCAGCCATCCCGCTTGCCGGACCTGTTCAACATGTGGCTTCAGGAGCTGAAAATCGAACGCGGGGGGCGGCCATTTCCGATTGAGGATTATTTGCTGGCGGCTTCTGACAGTAATCCGACGCCCGCCGAAGACCTGGAGATGGTCGCCCGCGCCGACCATATCGGCCCGCTGGAAGCTGCCTTCCGGCCGATTGTTGATCTGGCGGCAAGCGTGCTGCGTGATGGCCTGACGAATCCCATCACCGTCGCGCAGCGAGGCCGCGTCTATGTCATCGAGACCGGGGAGCGTCGCTGGCTGACATACCATCTGCTGCGCTGGCAGGCGGTCGATGTGGACAGCGCCCAGGACTGGGCTGAGATCCCGGCCCGCGTCGTCGAATCCGTGGATCTCTGGCGGCAGGCGACGGAGAATACCGCCCGTGCCGATCTCAACGCGATCGCCCGGGCACGTCAGCTGGCGCTGCTGCTGATGGACCTGTACGGCCCGCAGAACTTTAAGCCGATTGATCTGTTTGACAGTGAGCAGATGTACTATGCCCAGGTCGCCGATGGCGAACGTTATCGCGTGCCGCGCGGCACTGGCGAAAAGATCCTCAACGCGACCGGCCTCAAGAATGGTGCCCAGATCCGTCAGTACCGGCGTTTGCTACGCCTGCCGAACCCCGTCTGGACGCTGGCCGACGACCTGAACTGGACGGAGAGCTTTATCCAGCGCGAACTCCTCAACAAGGCTGAGGACGATTCAGAACTTATTCGATGGGCGATCAGGCTGGCAGAAGAAGAAGGCTATAGCGTAAGTATACTTACGGTATCTCCTGATCTGCTGGTGCCGGAGGAGCCGTCAAAAACGACAGAGACGTCGTCCAATGACGCCTATACTTACTGGGTATCCAGCGGTATTCCAAAACTCCAGCGTCAACTGCGCGCTATGAGCGCGGATGAGCGCCGCGACGTCATCGACATGATGCGCGAAACGCTCGATGCGATGCAGGCTGAGCTTGATGATCGCTGAGCATGGCCCGGCGATCAGACGCTGATATTTCTCTGATGCAGCGTCGATGTTTTTCTGATGCAGCGCATAAATTTCTCATACACAACCGGGATATTCTCTGAGCAACTTTGGATAGAACGATAGATTGACTCAGAAAACCCGGAGGTAGAGAGATGACGACCCGTATCGTGCGTTGGAACCCACTGCGTGAGATGGTGGCCATGCAGCAGGTGCTGGACCGCGCTTTTGATGAGGCCTGGCGTTCGGCGGAGACTCAGCAGGCCCGCGCCCTGGCTCTGGATGTCCATGAGACGGATACCGCCTACACGGTGCTGGCTTCTGTCCCCGGCCTGACTGCCGATGACATCAGCATCACCCTGCACGATGGCACCCTGACCATCAGCGGTGAATTCACCGCCCCGCAGACTGACGAAAACACCCATGTCCGGCTCAGCGAGCGCCACTACGGCAAGTTCAGCCGCAGCCTGAACCTGCCGCACACCATCGACATTGAAGCCGTCGAAGCCGAATATGACAATGGTGTTCTGGCCCTGACCCTGCCCAAACTGCCGGAAGCGCAGCCGCGCCAGATTCCCGTTCGCGTCGGCCGCACGCTCCAGGCGAACTAAATAAATTTCTCAGGGGAGCACCCCTGAACGCGAAACAGGGCCCATGCAGGCCCTGTTTGCATTTAATGCCGATACGTCAGGGAATGGTGATGCTGAGCAGATCGCGTGTGTCGCCACCAGCGGTCAGGGGGATGCGCTCGCCCGTCAGCGGATCGTACCAGCCGATCCGCAGTTCGTACCCACCTTCAGGCAGATTGAAGGTATGCGTAGTCACGATGAATTCACCCGTGATCCAGCCGGTTGTCGGGCGTTGCCCTGCCAGCGGGACGCCGTCCCGCACCTGCGCGATCTGGTCGCCCTGTGTGGCATGGACAAACAGGCGCAGGCTGCGGCCGAGCGTGTCGGTCGTGGCCCATGCGAGCGAGAGCGTCTGCGTCGTGGCATCCCAGGAATAGCCGCGCAGCGTCAGGCCATTTTCCCAGTTGATCTCTTCAGCCGTCAGGTCGTCTGGCAGGCTGGTTTGACGTTCAGGCAGCGTGACCGCCATCTGCGCCAGTGGCCCGGATTCAGCGATGGGCTGTCCGTCAGCATCGATCAGGCGCAGGTGCAGCGTATGCTCGGTCGCAGTCAGCGTGGCTGGGACATACACCCGGACCCTGTCACGCCAGACGTCGCCTGCCTGCCAGTCGCTGACGGGGAAGTCTGGAGTCAGTGCGAGGGGCGCGCTGGCGGTTCCCTCGGCTGCTGCGTCACTGCGCCAGACGATGACGGCTTGCAGTGGCTGATCCGGTGGTGCCGGGGCACGCCATAGCCAGTCGATGATGAGTTCGTCACCGATCATGGCGCGCTGGGGCAAACCCTCGAGGGCGATCAGTTCAAGCCCGCCACCGGTGAACAGATGCACGGTTGAGATGCTCATAGGCTGCTCAGAGCGCGTGATGCGCAGCGAGCCCAGGTCCAGTTCGACGCCTTCAGGGTTGCCAGCCACGTTGAGCACGTCCAGCGGGGCGAGCGTCTCAGCGTCATAGACCAGCAGCCGCAGCGTGTAATCGCCGGGGGGCAGGGTCGGCGGCACATCCAGCTTGAGGCGCTCCTCGACGTAGAAGCCGGGTAGCCAGTTCGAGGTCGCCAGATCACCGGGCATGAATGATCCGGTTTCCGCCACCATCAGGCCCAGCGCATTGTGCAGGCTCAGCCGTGTGGAGAGGTCGCGGTCGAGCCTGTTGCCGGACAGTCGCCAGAACAGCGAAAAACGTGCCAGATTCCCCGCCTGTGAGCTCTCAGGGCCGGTGATGCCGATCAACGTCACAGCGCGGCTGAAATCGCGTTCCAGCGCGTTTTCGACGCCAGCAGCACCCTCTGCGAAGCGCTCGGCGCGGAGCAGGTTTTGTGATCGGTCGATCACCAGCCCCTTGAACAGCAGCAGCCCGATCCCCACCGCCGCCGTGACCAGTAGCAGCCGGACGCCAGGCCAGGATGTGCCGTCCTGTCGGCGCTGCGTGCGAGGCCAGCCCCAGGTGACCAGTCCGATGATCACCAGCGACGCTAGCGAGATCAGCTCAGTCAGCATCTGCAGATCAGTGCCGGTGTACGTCAGGCGCACCTGATGCGTTCCCTGAGGTACGGTCAGGCTGATAAGTCCCTCCGGCGACGTGGGCGAGATCTCAAGCTGTTCACCGTTGAGGTCGGCGCGCCAGCCCGGGACGTACAGCCAGTCAAAGACGAGTTCGGCCTCACTCTCTGTTGTAATGTCGATTGTAACACTTGTGCCGCCCCAGTCAGCCGCGTTGATGATGACACCGGGTGGGGGCATCAGCCGGGGGATAACCGGGTTCTGCTCGAACCGGCTTTGTAAGCGCTGGGGATCAAGTGGTGCCGTGTTCCATGCGGTGAGGTATTCGCTGTAAGAGGATAGAGTAAGTTGCCCGGTGAGCCGCTCATGCGCCTGAGCATCCAGAACACTCTCTGCGGGGAGATCCCGTAAATAGGGCACATACAGCCACGGAATCGCGTAAACCCCCATGAACGTCAGAAAAACGGCGAATAGGGCCGTTTTTGCGCGTTTTGAGGGCAGTTGATGCAGCAGCCGCGCACCACCGATCCCGGCCAGAAGGGCCAGCGTCAGCGCTGCGATGCCAAGTGTCCGCCACGCGAACTGCGAGAAGTTCAGCAGTGGCACCGTCGACCAGACTACCGCCGAGGCTGGCGTATTCAGAAAGATAACAACCAGCGTCGCACCGACCAGCAAAGCGACCAGCCCACGTTGGGCCCGCGTGGCAAGCAGGGTTGCGAAGGCCGCCAGTGCTATCTGTGGCCAGCCAAGCGCGATGGCAACCGGGCGCTGTAGCTGGTCCGGGTCGGCGGTGAGGGGAGGGCTGAGGATCGCATCGAGTGGCCGCAGTGTGCGCGTAACGTCGATGAAACCAAGCGCTTCAGTGGTCCCTGGGACCTTCGTATAGTCAATCTCAGAGAGAGCCGGCCACCAGAAGAACGTTGTCACCAGTAGCGCCAGTACCCCAACAACCGCCAATCTCAGCAGAACGCGCACCCGCCGTGGATGCCGCACAATCAGAAACAGACTGTACGCTGCAATCAGCAGGGCGGCGTGTAGTGCGATCACGTTATGTGTCAGTACGATCAGTGCCACACTGCCCACAGATAACAGAAAATCGCGGCGACGATTGTGCTGCGCCAGTTGATGCAGTGCCCATAGTGCCCAGGACAGGATACCCAGTGCAGCCAGTTCCGTGAGGGTGCTGCGTGTGACAAGATCAAACATCCAGTAGGGCGCGTAAATGGTCGCGGCGGCAGTCAACAGGCCGCCGGTCGGTGTGGACCAGGAGCGACCAAGAGCGTAGGCACCCAGCCCGGCGAGCAGTATATATGCGCTGAGTGTTAGCTTATATGCAGCGATATATTCCAGGCCGAGGCGATGAAACAGCACAACCGGGTAATAAGCCGTTGGTGGGAAGTGGTTAAACAGCGCCGCACCGTAACCATAAGCCAATGCGGAGCTGTAGCGCGGCCAGAGTGTGCCATCGTACGTCAGGCTGTGATCGAGGACAATAGCCCGATACAGGTGAAGGATGGCATCATCCCCGGCGGGCAGCCCCGGCTGCATGAGTGGATGCAGTGCCGTCAGGCTCAGCACAAGCAGCGCGCCGAACAGCGCGAGCGGGTGAAGTATACGGGCTGCGTTCATAGCCGCAAGATCGCCTGAAACGCGTACACGGACATTCATCAGGAGCTTAACACAGCCCACATGCCCGCAGAAGTGCCAGTAGCAGATGGCCTGCGGCATGGGCCTGGCAGCACTCCGGCGCGGTGTTGGCACCCGGCTGGCACCCGGCTGGTACCCGGCTGTAAGGGCGGCAATATGTGTAGAATTACCGAATAAAGGCCGCATGATTTGGCATCTCACCCGATGTGCGCTAATCTTGTGCGCACGCTATACTTATCATCGTCAGATGTATTGTTACATTTAATCAATCGACTTAAGTTACAACGGAGAAGACGACCATGATGAAACGCTTTGTGGCCGTGATGATCCTGCTGGCACTGGTGCTGCCCTTTTCGGTAGCGGTGCTGGCGCAGGATGATACGAACGTGCTGCGTTATCCGATCACAACGGATCCCGAACACCTGAATCCGTTCATCTCGGATACGATCGCAATCGGCACGGTGACGCGCAATATCTTTGAGTCGCTCACCCGCTATAATGCCGAAACGGGCGAGGTCGAACCGGCCCTGGCCGAAAGCTGGGCAATCACCACCAATGACGAAGGTCAGCAGGTCTATACATTTGATCTGCGTGAAGGCGTTCTGTTCCATGATGTCGCAGGCGTCGAATACGACAGCCGCGAAGTCACCGCTGATGACGTCATGTGGAACTACATGGTCGCCCTGAATGCGGACGAGGAAATCTCGATCCGTTCGGCAGATGCTTCGCTGCTGTCGATCCTGGGCGCAGAAGAATACGTGACAGAGATGGAAGCCATGATCGAAGCGGGCGACGACGTGCCGCTGGTCATGGATATGGAAGTCTCTGGCCTGCAGGTGGTGGATGACTACACCTTCCAGATCACCCTGGCACGCCCCGACCGCCTGTTCCTGATCAACGGTATGGTGTCGATCATGTCGCCAGAAGCTTACGAACAGCTCGGCGAGGACATCAACAACATCGCCGTTGGCACCGGCCCCTACCAGTTTGTCGAGTGGCTGCGTGATGATCGCCTGATCCTCGAAGCCAACCCTGACTACTACGTCGAGGGCCTGCCGATGAACGATGGTATCCGCTTCATCAACTACCCGGACGCCAACACCGCGCTGCTGGATTACCGCGAAGGCAACCTGGACTTCCTGTTCAGCTTCCCATCGGGGCAGCGTGCCGCGATCATCAGCGAGTTCAGCGATGAGTTCAATGAAAAGCCCGGTCTGCACGTGCGCTACTGGGGCTTCAACATGGAGACGGGCTTCCTGAGTGAGCAGCCGCTGGTCCGTAAGGCGCTGTCGCACGCGCTGGATCGCACGACGGCGTGGGAAGTCTTCGAAGAGGGCGCACGCTTCCCGGCGACGCAGGGCTTCCTGCCGCCTGCAATGCCGGCCAGCACCGCAGCCACCACCTATGACTTCGATCTGGATGCGGCCCGCGCACTCCTGGACGAAGCCGGATTCCCCGCGACGGGTGAGCCGCTGGTCGATGGCGGCGACGGCCTGCGCGAAGATCTGCCGGTAATGCGCATCCACCTGCTGGAAGTCATCAGCGGTGAAGCGCAGGTGGTCGTCTGGGAAGCCGCGCTGAAGGAACTGGGTATCCAGGTTGAATTCATCGTGGAAGATGGCGGCACCTACTGGGACAGCATCGTGGAAGATGACGCGATGATTTTCCAGAATGGCTGGGCGGCTGGCCTGATTGATCCGTCGGATGTGTTCGACTTCCTGATCTACCAGGGCAACGGCTCGATGCGCTATGACAATCCGGTGATCAACGATCTGCTGGATCAGGCACGTGTTGAACTGGACGCGGAAGCCCGCGAAGCGCTGTATCAGCAGGTCCACGACATTGTCATGGACGACGCGGTTGTGATCCCGAGCGCCTTCAGCAAGGTAAGCTGGCTGCAGGCCCCGGGGATCAGCGGCTTCGTGCCGGGTGGCGGTGGCACCTACACCGCGCCGCTGTGGAACGTCACCATGGACGGCATGTAAGCACTGAGCTGGTAAAAGCGAACGGGGCGAGAAATTTCGCCCCGTTTTCATTTTCGGCGGCCTGTGTTATCCCGTTTGTCGGGGATGGGCCGCAGAAGCGTCGCGCTTAGCTATGCGTCAGTGTGAACACGTTCCCCCACAACCGCAGGGTGGGAGGTTCTCCGCCTCCATGTCGCCCTGGACCAGCTCATAGTAACGCGGCAGCGCAACGATGAACGGGCAGGCACCCTTGATACCACAGGTCGTGCAGGACTGGGTCGTACTGTTGACCTCGCGCAGTTTGCCTTTGCGCACCCAGTAGTCGATCATGCCATGCAGGACGCCGGGTTCCAGGCCCATATCGCGTGCCATCCGGCTGACAGAAACTGGCTCGGCCTGATCAGCAAAACGGTTCAGCACTTCGCGCAGTTGGCTTGCCATACATCACACTCCCAATCCGAGCAGGGTACCACCCTGGAAGACGATCACCGCGGCCAGCCAGGCGATCACAAAGGTGTAGATGATCTGGTAGAACATGAAGCGCGTACCGAACTCATGGCGCATGGCGGCAACGGTCACCATGCAGGGCGTATACAGCAGGACGAACACAGTGAAGGCAATAGCGGCCAGCGGCGTGAAGGCCTGCGTCAGCGCGGATTCAAGCGCGGTTGTATTCTCTTCTTCACCAGCGGCACCCAGGAAATCGGCTTCGGCCACGTTGATACCCGGGATGATATTCACGGTGCGCGGCACGATATTGACGATTTCCTGCGCGGTCAGCACGGAAGCTTCTGCAAACGAGGTGCCGATGCCGGTCAGGTCTTCAGTGAAAGTCGGTGTGGGTTCTTCGCTGGTTTCTTCTGCTGCTTCGCCCACGTAAATCTGGCTCATGGTACCGATGACGACTTCCTTAGCCACGAAGCCGGTAATCAGTGAACCGGATGCCTCCCAGTTGCCAAAGCCTGCCGGTGCGAAGACCGGTGAAATCGCTTCGCTGACGGTGCCGAAGACGCTGTTTTCAGGCGCGACATCGTTGAAGCTGCCTTCGCCACGGATGGGGATCGCCAGGAGCAGCCAGATCACGATGGAGGCGGCCAGGATAACCGTACCCGCTTTGCGAACGAAGCTGCTGGTGCGATCCCAGGTCTGACGCAAGACGTCGCGCAGGCGCGGCGCACGATAGGGCGGCAGCTCCATGACGAAGGGCTGCGGTGGTTTATTGCGGTAGACAGTGCGCTTGAGCGCCCAACCGGTCAGCAGGGCAACAGCGATACCGAGCAGGTACATGCCGAAAATCAGGTTGCCGGCCTGCGCGCCGAAGAAAGCCGCGCCGATCACGACATAGACGGGCAGGCGCGCCCCACAGCTCATGAAGGTGACCAGGAAGCCAGTCAGCTTGCGGTCGTCTTCGTTTTCGAGCGTGCGCGTCGCGTAGACGGCGGGCACAGTACAGCCGAAGCCGACCAGCATCGGCAGGAAGCTCTTGCCGTGCAAGCCCATCGACCGCATAACGCGATCCATGACGAAAGCCGCACGGGCCATGTAGCCGCTATCTTCCAGGACGCCGATCGCCAGATACAGCGACATGAGTACCGGGACGAACACCAGCACGCCACCGACGCCGGCGATGATGCCATCGATTACCAGCGCGGCCAGCCATGATTCACCCAGACCGACAGCACCGAGCAGGGCAGCCGCCCAGTTCGTGATGGGGCCACCAATCACGCCGTCGACCCAGTCGAGGAAGGGCGCGCTGACGTTAGCGGTGAACTGGAAGACGACCCACATCAGCAGCAGGAAGATGGGCACGCCATACAGTCGGTGCGTCAGTACGCGGTCGATGCGGTCAGAGCGCGTCTCGAAGACTTCCTTCGGGCGGATCAGTGCGCCGCTGACGACCGAGTTGATGAAGGCATAGCGCCCGTCTGTGATGAGCGTCTCGGCGTCGTCACCGGTGCTTGCCTCGATGCGCGCGGCGGCGGCTGAGGCGGTACTCAACAGCGCGTCGTAATTGCTCAGGCGGCTGGTGATGTCTTCGTCAGCTTCGATTAGCTTGATTGCCAGCCAGCGGGGCAGGTAGGTCTGCGTCAGTGCCGGGATCTCGCGGATCATGCCTTCCAGCTTGCTGATCTCGCGTTCCAGTTCAGCGGCGTAGGTGATCCGTACCGGGGCGGTGGCATCCGGCGCGGCGACCTGACGAATGGCAGACTTCAGCGCGTCGACGCCGATACCGCTGTTACCGACTGTCTCGATGACCGGCGCGCCATTGAGGCGCTCGGAGAGTTTAGCAGCGTCGATGGTCAGGCCACGACTGCGGGCAATGTCGGTCATATTGAGCGCGACGATCACCGGCACTTCCAGCTCCAGGAGCTGCGTCACCAGATAGAGGTTGCGCTCAAGATTGGCAGAATCGACGACGGATACGACCGCGCCGGGGCGCTCGTTGACGATGAAATCACGGCTGATGATTTCTTCTACGGAGTAGGCGGTCAGGCTGTAGGTGCCGGGTAAATCGACGACGACGACATCCTGGCCATCAAGACGCAGGCGGCCTTCTTTTTTCTCGACGGTCTTACCGGGCCAGTTGCCGACATGCTGCCGCGAACCGGTCAGTGCGTTGAAGATGGTGCTTTTACCGACGTTGGGATTGCCCGCGAGGGCAATGGTCAATGCCTGGGTGGCCATATCTACCTCGTAATTGGAGTGCGACTTACCATGATTTTCTGAGCCATGCCGTATCCGATAGCTAACCGCGCGTCATTGGTGACGGCCAGGATGAGCGGACCGCTGGTCGCACTCTGTACAACGCGTACGGTCATCCCGATATTCAAGCCCAGCGCATGTAGCCGCTTACGCAGACGATCACCAGCGCGGATCTCGCGCAGGACGACGGCCTCGCCGGGTAAGGCAAAGGTCAGCGGGAAGCAGCTATCGTCGATGCTGGTAGGTTGATAAGGTTGGCGGGGGCTTGCATGATGGTCTAGCATCGGTTTCTTCCTGAGATCAAAAGCGGGTTAGTCAGTTTCAATTTCTACAAGTTGGGCTTCTGATTTACGCAGCGACAGATGATAGCCACGGATCAGATACTCAACCGGGTCGCCCATTGGTGCTGCTTTGACACGTTCAATGGTGCTGCCCTGTACCAGGCCCATATCCATCAGGCGGCGGCGTAGTGCGCCTTCGCCATGCAGTCGGCGGATGATAGCGGGCTGGCCGTCCTTCAGTTGGTCAAGTGTCATTATGATGCCTCCTCTTCGTTTATGCAGTCGATGCAGAAGCCGCTGGCGCATATGCATAAAGTCAGCACCTGAGCGCCGAGCTGCTGTGTGATCTCTTTTTTGAGCTGCTGAATGCGCTCTGTCTGAAATTCAACGACGCGACCACAACGCTTGCAGGTGAAATGCAGTGCGTCATGATCGCCAACGATCCGGTATACTTTTCGTTCGTGATCACTGGAACGATAATGCGGGCTGATAAGCTGGGCTTCTTCCAGGGTGTGCAGCGTGCGGTAAATCGTGGGCAGGCTGATGTTCGGATCGTATTCGCTGGCGAGCTGGTACAGTGACTCCGCGTTGACGTCGTCTGTGACGCTCTCCATCAGTTCCAACAGCAGCAGGCGCTGGCTGGTGATTCGTCCACCGCTGGCCCGTATTGCATCTGTTGCACGTTGTTGGAACGACATACTCTCCCCCTGGTAGTGCCATTGTCGCCCGCTTATTGCAAACGATTTACAACAGCAAGTTTAATCCTCTCAAAAAGCGGCCAGGGAGTGACAAATATCACCCTTTTAGGTGCTGGTGTCACTTTACTTACTAAGCAGATAGTTTGAACGTGAGTAGAAAAATGAATTGTCAAAAGCGGAATTCTGGCTTAAGCATGGTTAACTTATGAATACACCCCAGATAAGTGCATTCAGACATTTACGAAGTCTTCATCTGATCTCAAAAGTGCGGAGTAACGAGATCAAAAGAGACGGGTTACAATAATGTAGAGTGTCAGCGTACTTCTACCTTTACCTGACGTTTAGGTGATGTATTGGTTGCCCTATTTGAGCTGGCATTCGAAGGCTTATAGGTTACGGGGTATAATGTCACGCGAGTTATTCGTAGTTCAGGATGTTTGAAGGCGAAACCATGCCCGACTTTATCAATGACCCTCAATTCGGTGAGATTGTCGATTTCGAGTATTTGCGTATCCCGCTGCGCGAATCCTATGATGCTATGCACCCGGATTTCGATATGCTGGGTGCGATCCAGGCGGGATCACGGCATTTCGACGACGAGCCGAGCCAGATGATTGCAGGCGGCGCGAGCATGCTCGCGTGGATGATGCTGCCTGCCTCTGATGAGCTGGAAATCGCAGCACAACTCAAGGATTCGATTTTCACGCTGGGATGGACGGAGGAGCACTGCGGCTCCGATCTGTTGAGCATCAAGACGCAGGCAACGCCCATTGGCGATGACCCCGATACGCGTGAGTATCACATCAAGGGCGGTAAGTGGCTGATCAACAACAGCTACCATGCTGATTATCATATGGTGCTGGCTAAGATCGACCCGACTCAGAACGGCCCCCGGTCGCTGTCGCTCTTCCTCGTGCCGCGCAGCAGTACCAAGAACTGGGAACGCCTGGAGACGCATGTCCTGCGGCAGATGGTGCTGACCAAGTTCGAGATTGACGGGCCAGGGCGTCTGGTGGGGAAGAAGGGGCACGGTCTGAGTATCGTGCAGCGTATGGCGATGCCCAGCAAGTATCAGGCGTCTTATGTAGGCACACGGATGCTGCAGCACGCCGTTAACGCGACCGTTGATCACCTGAGCAGTAAAGAGATCTTTGAGAATAACCCGATCAACTTCAGCAATGTCTTCCGGCAGATGTATAACATCGCCATGCAGACGGCATTTCTGACCTTCATGTGGCATCGGGCCTACAAGTACAGCGATGGGAGCTTCCTGCAGTTTCATGGTACGACTCTGAAGTCGTTCCTGCTGCTGCGCATCAATGAAGTGCTCTCGCAGAACTGGCTGGTGGCCGGCTCGAAAGGCTTTCTGAAGGAGAGCATCATCGGTCGCAATGCGATCGATAGCTTCGTGTTGCCCGTCTTCGATGGTCACTATACGATCAACACGCTCATGACGGCCAAGCATCTGCCGCGTTATCTGGATGCAGAGCGCCGCGAAGACATGAACGCGCGCGTCGCCTATCTGCGCCAGAAGCTGTTCATCAACGAGAACGGCAACCAGATCAATGCCACCCCTGGCGAAATCCGTCGTCCTGATTTTTACGACTTCGTTGATGCCATTCAGCAGTTGAACCCGCCGGTGCCCCTCGATGCCCGTGCTCTGATCGACGCCGTGCGCGCCCTCAACGATGAGCTGGAGTCAACCGGTCTCAGCAGCGAAACCGAGTATAAGTACAAGATCGGTATGCTGACGCAGTGGCTGGAGAGCGTGCTGGCTTCGGTCGAGTTCTGGGCCGTGATGGGTGATGATCTCTATCTGAACGCCATCATCCAGCAGTACAACGGCTTTGTGCGGACCTTTAACGAAGTCATCAGCGAAGGCGCGCTCAATACACCGTTCCTGACGCCGCTGCGCCATGTGCCGCTGCCCACCGTCGAGAATAACGAAGCCTTCCTGCGCGACCTCCTGGCTATCGAGGAGAAAGTTACTGCGATGCGGATGCCCGTCGCCGGGGATTAGCATCAAACGTTGTGCAGGGGCAGTGCCTCTATAAACTCTGGAAGAAGTACAAAGGGCGCAGGATTTCCTGCGCCCTGATTGCATCTACGGGAAAGACAGAATTTAGTCTTCCAGGGTGCTCGTATCGCCGATGGGCAGGCCTTGCGCCTCCGCCTTGAGGATGCGGCGCATGATCTTGCCGGAACGGGTCTTGGGGAGTTTGTCCACAAAGTTGATGACGGCAGGTTTGGCAATAGGGCCGACCTCGTGGCCAACGTGGTTCTTAAGCTCTTCCTCGAGCGTTTTGTCGCCTTCCATGCCGGCGATGAGGATGCAGAAGGCGTGGATGACATTGCCTTTCATCTCGTCCGGCACGCCGATGACGGCTGATTCAGCCACCAGTGGATGACTCACCAGCGCTGATTCGATCTCAGCGGTGCCCAGCCGGTAGCCGCTGACCTTGATGACGTCATCATTGCGGCCAATGATCCAGTAGTAACCATCTTCGTCACGCCGTGCGGTATCGCCGCAGAGATACCACCCCTGGTCCTTGTACTTCGACCAGTACTGCTGGGGGGGTCGTCACCCCAGACGGTGCGCAGCATGCTCGGCCAGGGTGTTGTAATGACCAGTTCGCCGTCTTCACCGGGTTCGCAGGATTCGCCTTGTTCGTTGATGATGTCCACCTGGATACCGGGGAAGGGACGGGTTGCGCTGCCCGGCTTAAGGCCAACTGAGGGCAGCGGACAGATCATGAAGCCGCCGGTTTCAGTTTGCCACCAGGTATCAATGATCGGGCACTGCTCGCGGCCGATGACGGTGTGATACCAGCGCCACGCTTCCGGGTTGATCGGTTCGCCGACGCTGCCCAGCAGGCGCAGGCTGCTGAGGTCGTGTCGTTTGGGCCATGCATCCCCAAAGCGCATGAGGCCGCGAATAGCGGTCGGCGCGGTGTAGAGGATGGTCACGCCATATTCCTCGACAATGCGCCACCAGCGATCCGGATAGGGGAAGTTGGGCGCGCCTTCGTAGATGATGCTGGTCGCACCCAGGATCAGTGGCGCGTAGACGATATAACTATGGCCGGTGATCCAGCCGGGATCAGCAGCACACCACCAGCGGTCGTCATCCTTGATGTCGAAAGCCCATTGTAGGGTGGTCGAGGTGTAGACCTGGTAGCCGCCGTGCGTGTGCAGGACGCCTTTCGGCTTGCCGGTAGTACCGCTGGTGTACAGAATGAACAGCGGATCTTCCGCGTCCATGACTTCGGTTTCGCAGTAGCGGCTGGCGATGGGCAGGCCCATCAGATCGTGATACCAGTAGTCGCGGCCCTGCTCCATGGTGACTCCGTGGCCGGTACGCTTGACGACGATGACCGTATCGACCACGGGGGAGCGGTGCACGGCCTCATCAACGACGTCTTTCAGCGGGACGATCTTGCCGCGCAGCCAGGCCCCATCGGCGGTGACGAGGACTCGGCTCTGCGCATCGGCGATGCGGTCGGCCAGCGCCTGATCGCTGAAGCCACCATAAACGACGCTGTGTGCCGCGCCGATCTTGGCACAGGCCAGCATGGCAACGACGATCTCAGGGATTCGGCCCATGTAGATCGTGACGCGGTCGCCTTTTTTGACGCCCATACTGCGCAGCACATTGGCAAACTTATTGACTTCCTGCCAGAGTCGCCAGTAGGACATGGTCACTTTGTCGCCGTTTTCGCCCTCCCAGATCATAGCGAGCTTGTTGCGGCGCCAGGTTTTCGTGTGGCGATCCAGGGCATTGTGGACGATGTTCGTCTTTGCGCCCACAAACCACTTATAGAAGGGCGCGTTGCTGTCATCGAGCACCTTGTCCCACTTCTGATACCATTCCAGCGTATCGGCTCGCCTGGCCCAGAATGCTTCCGGGTCGTTGACGGCTTCCTGATAGACGGCTTCGTAATCGGGGACGTAGGCATTCTCAATGACGTCTTCGGTGGGGTGATACCACTCGCTGGTGGGTGGGGAGAAGGCTTCTTCCATGATAAATAACTCCTCTGTGGATCAAAGAGCAGACACGCGAGGTGTCTTCGCTGTGTGATTACAGCACCTAAGTGAAAACGATATTTTGGATGACACATCAGGACGTGGCCTGCGCCCAATTATACGCGCTCCACTGAATCCCCACAAAAAAGCGGCAGACGCGGTCCGGTAGGGCTTAAGGGATGCAATGGCTGGCCACAGCGGTCAGTCAGGGGGTATGAAGGCGGCAGCGTACTCTGTGAACAGGCTAGGCTGTACAGTCAGATCAACAGATATAAAGGCAGCCCGAAGCGACCTCACGCAGCATCAGATATTGACCGGTGGCGTCGGGCACAGCGCTTGTCAGAGCATGTCGCCTGAACGTATCAAAGATACAGGAACATTTCGTTCCGCCGGAATGACTCCATATAGCCGAACTTCTGATATATCGGCCATGCCGGATGATCCGCCGGGACATTTTCGACCTTGGTATCCTGTAACGGGTTGCTGTGATGCACCTGCGCCAGCAGCGCCGTCAGCATGGCGGGGCTGGCATCCGGGTTGAACGTCAGATGCTGTAGCTGAAACGGCGAACGCTGAAACACGACCCAGCCTGTTTCACCATCGGGCAGGGTGAGGCGATACCCGCTCAGGCTATGCGTGTTGAGCAGGCTGGCCGATTCTTCGACCCAGGATGGATTAGACTCACGGTGCGTCAGCACTTCGGCGAAGTTATCGTTAATCGGCGTTACTTCGCTGCCGGAGGGCACGTAAGGGCCATCCGCCAGCCGACCCGGTGCGCGCCGGATGACCAGCAGCTCCCGCGTGAATCTGAAGCCCATCTTCTCGAACAGGCGTTGTGCGGGATCATTGCCTTTGATGACTTCGAGCTGGACCAGCCGCATATCGAAATCATAAGCTGCCTGTATCAACAGTTCCATCAGAAACTGGCCGACACGGCGACGGCGGCGCTCCGGGATGACGCCCAGACGCGTGACCCAGCCACGATCACCGCGAGCGCCCATCATGATGATGCCGTTTGGCTCACGGTCGCTGGTATCGACGGCGACATAGCTGTGCTCGAGATCGATATCGTAATGGTCGATGTATTCGCGCAGGCGTTTGGCGTTCATGGGCATGGGCACAATGTAATCCGTGCGCGCCTGATTGTAAATTTCCGCCAGGGCTGTATCCGTGTACTTGCTGGTGGGTACCCCGGTCTGAGTTGGGGCTTCTACCAGCGTCAGTTGCGGTGCGGGGGCACGCGCTGGTGCCTGTCGCGAATCATGCGGAAGAATCACGTTAATCTCCTGTCGGCTGTGGTGTATTTTCCAGATACTGGCTCACCTGATCCGCAAAAGACCGTGTATCAATAGGTTTGGTGATGACGCCATCGCAGCCATAAGCCTGGGCCATGGCGTGGGCCGTATCAGCCGGCCAGGCCGTGAAAGCGATAATGGGGATGCGGGCCAGGTTCGGCTGTTGCCGGATGATGCCGATGACAGTCTGTCCGTCGATGTCGGGCAGGCCCAGGTCCATGAGGATGAGATCGGGACATTCTTCGAAGACGGCTGTCAGGCCGGTCTCGCCGTCCTCAGCGACGATGACGTCATTAGCTGCGTGGCGCAGCAGCTTTGCCGCCATCCTGGCATTTTGGGCGTTATCTTCAATGACGACGATTTTGCTCATAGTGACCTCTGTTGCTGGCTGGTTGCGTACAGATAACTGACCTTAAGTGTTCAACGGAATAGCGGCTTCTGAGCGAAGCCCAGGGGCGAAAACGGGCGACGAACCACGGTCCGCCGCCCGCCTCACGGCATGTGGATTACTGCTTAGTCGCCGGCTTCCAGTTCCAGATGGGACCTGGAGCCGTTGCCCTTGCCATTGTTGACCGTTGTCACTGGCTTCATGATGGGCAGGGTGAACCAGAAGGTCGAACCATGCCCAACTTCACTTTCGGCATGGATATCACCACCGTGCATCTGGATTAGCTGCCGGGTGATCGTCAGGCCGAGGCCAGTGCCGCCAGCCTTACGGGTTGAGGAACCATCCGCCTGGTGGAAGCGCTCAAAGATGCGTCCGAGGTCCTGCGGTGACATGCCGATGCCAGTATCTTCAACGCGGACGTAGAGCGAATCCTGATCGGCAAGGCCATAACGGACCGTTACCTGACCCTCTTCGGTGAATTTGATCGCATTACTGAGCAGATTCAGCATGACCTGCTTCAGGCGCAGTTCATCACCTTCGACGGGTTCCAGCGTGCTCTCTTCGACCAGTTCGAGCTTGATCCCCTTGTTCTTGACGAGAATTTCGCTCTGGCGGACGACGTCTTCGAGCAGGGCAGTGAAGTTGATCTGCCGCTTGTTGAGCTGCATCTGGCCAGCTTCGATCTTCGCCAGATCAAGGATTTCGTTGATGATGTTCAGCAGATGGCGGCCACTCTGGAAGATGGCTTCGACATCTTCGTGTGCGTCTTCGGTCAGGTCACCATCGACACCATCGAGCAGTACTTCGCTGTAGCCAATGATCGAGTTGAGCGGCGTGCGCAGCTCATGGCTCATGTTCGCCAGGAATTCCTGTTTCAGGCGGTCAACTTCCATCAGGCGGTCAACCGTTTCGCGTTCACGTTCGAAGGCCTGTGCGTTGCGGATGGCGATAGCGATCTGGTTGGCCAGAGTGCTTTTGATCTGCACGTCCGTCTCATTGAAGCGGTTCGGCTGGTCATCCTGCACGTCGAGGACACCGATGACTTCGCCAGCGTACATGATGGGGATCGCCAGCTCAGAGCGGGTATCCGGCAGATATTTGTTGGGCAGGTGATCAGGTTCCTTAGTGACATCGCTGATGACGACGCCTTCGCGGGTGCGGGCAGCGCGTGCCACCAGTGAGCGCTCTGCTGAGAGCGGGATGCTATGGCCTTCCGCCACCATCTGACGCCCGACTTCGCCAGCGCCTGCCACCAGGGCGAGTGTCTCATCGTTCTCATCGAGCAGGTAGATGTGCGCGTGGTAACGATCGAAGTGTTCCTTAGTGAGATCAGCAACTGCTGTGAGCAGCTCATCCAGAACGCGGATGCTGGTCGTCTCAGCACTGAGGCGCGCCACCGCTTCGAGCTGTTCCGCGCGTTCATTTGTCTGGTCGATCAGGTACATGCGCTCCATACCGATGTTGACCTGGCGACCGATTGCCTTGATCTGCTGAACCTGCTGATTCGACAGATGTAGCGGCTGATCGCTGGTGATGGAAAGTATACCGGCCCAGTCGTCACCGATAGTCAGCGGAATGGCGATAATAGCCGCGCTGTCCCCCTGCCGTGACATGGCCTTCGTCCGCTCATCCAGCTCGGATTCCTCAACGTTCGAGATGATCACGATGTCTTCAGGATCGAGGGTGTGGACATAGGGTACATATTCCAGCGGAACAACCTGGGTATCGAGGCGGACGGCGTCACGTCGCCAGCTTGCCAGGGACTTCAGGCTGGTTGCCGTCTCATACTTGTAGGTGTCGAAGAAGTAGAGCGACATCGCGCTGGCTTCGGGTACGATCTTGGTTGTGATCAGCGAATCGATGATATCCTGCGGACTTTCCGCGGCGTTGAGCTGCATCGTGATTGCATACTGCTTGTAGATGCTCTCTTCCGCCTGCTTCTGAACCGTGATGTCGTTGAAGCTGATCACACTGGCGACCACATCGCCTTCCTCGTTGCGGATTGGCGCGCCTGCGACTTCCAGCAGGATTCGAGCGCCGTCCGGTCGGCGGACTTCCATATCAGATATTTGCGAGACTTCGCCCTGCATCGCGCGAACGATCGGGAGTTCAGGCGTGGGGTAGAGGTCGTCAGTACCGTACTTGTAGGCAGCGTAGACATCTGCCAGTTCGTCCTGGGTGGCATCTGGCGAGACACCGCGTCCCAGTAGTTCTTCTGCGCGTTTATTCGCCAGCAGCGGCTTACCGGTTGGTGCTTCGACCACGAACACACCGGAAGGCGCGCTGTTGAGGATCGCGTCGAGCAGGCGGTGCTGTTCTGCCAGCGCGTCCTGCTGCTGCTTGCGCTCAGTGACGTCACGGGCGACGAAGTGGATCGTGTCGGATTCCGCATCAACAGCAGAGCGCCAGGAGAGCCAGCGATAATCGCCGTCTTTGGTACGGTAACGATTCTCGAAGGAGACCACGTCCGTCCCGGAGAAGACTGCTGCGGCTGCCTTATTCGTGAGTTCGACGTCATCCGGATGGACGAAGAACATAAACGGTGAGGCTTTCAGTTCTTCCTGCGTCCAGCCGAGCGTGTGCTCCCATGCTGGGTTCAGCACTGTGAAGAAGCCGTCCATATTGGCAGTACCGAGCATATCAACCGAGGTGTTATACACACGGCTGATTTCCTCTCGCGCTTCTTCCACTTCCTCGTAGGAGCGGGCATTCTGGATCGCGACTGCGATCTGTGAAGCCAGCGTGGTTTTCACGCGGATGTCGTTCTCATCGAAGCGATTCATATAAGCCGACTGCACATCCAGCACACCGAGCAGCTCATCACCGGCGATTATGGGGATCGCCATTTCTGAGCGTGTTTCCGGCAGCAGTGGGTTCGGCAGGAAGTTCGGGTTTTGCGTGACGTCGTTCACGATGACACCGTTATGTTCGCGAGCGGCGCGGGCCACAAGGCTCTGTGGGGTATCGAGGGCGATACTGTGGCCTCTGGCGACCATTTTCTCACCGACCTCACCAGCACCGGCGACCAGGGTCAGCGATTCGCTTTCTTCGTCGAGCAGGTAGATGTGAACGTGGTACAGATCAAAGCGAGCCTTCGCCAGATTCGATACGTTGACCAGCAGGCGTTCCGTATTCAGGGTTGTACTGGCTTCAGCGCTCACCTCGGCCACCGTTTGCAGCTCGATCGCGCGCTTGCGGGTCGCTTCATAAGAGCGTGCGTTCTGGATGGAGATAGCCACCTGATCCGCCAGCACGGAGTAGATAGCGATATCTTCCGGCCGGAATGCCTCGAATTCGTCTGCGTGGATTTCCAGAATACCGATCACTTCTTCACCGGAGACCATCGGGATGACCATCTGTGAGCGCGTTTCCGTCAGGAAGGGATTGAACTCCTGGTTTTCCTCCTGTGAGACGCGATTGTCGATCTGGCCTTCCTGGCTCTGGAAGGCCCAGGTCACCGGGTTACTCACGGTTTCGATGTTGAGGACATAATCCTGTTCAACGTGGCGGCAGGCCTGACGACCTGTACCAGCCACAAGACGCAGGTTTTCGCCTCGGGCATCTGTCAGGTAGATATGCATGTGATACAAATTAAGACTTTCCGCGGTCATGTGCGCCACATCGTGGATCATCTTTTCCACATCCATCGTCTGAGTGGCTTCCGTACTCACACGGGCGATGGTCTGTAGCTGAGCAGCGCGGCGGGCCGTGTCTTCATAAGAGCGAGCGTTCTGCACTGCGACCGCGACCTGCGCGGCCAGCGTTGTCTTAACGCGGATGTCTTCGTCGTTGAAGTGTCCGGCAAAATTGGACTGCACGTCCAGCACACCGACGACCTCGTCATTGACGATCATCGGGATCGCCATTTCTGCGCGTGTTTCCGGCAGCATGGGGTGGGGCAGGAAGTCCTGGTTGACGGTAACGTCGTTGACGATAACACCGACACGCTCACGAGCGGCGCGAGCCACAAGACTTTGTTCAGCATTGAGCGGGATACTGCGTTTTTCCGCCACCATGACGCGGCCGGCCTCGCCAGCGCCCCCAGAGAGCAGCAGCGTGTCACCGGAGCGGTTCAGAAGGTAGATGTGCGCGTGGTACAGGTCGAAGCGCTTCTTAATCAGGTCGGAGACGTGTTCCAGCAGGTTACGCAGGTCGAGGTTGGTGGTAGCCTCAGCACTCACCTCAGCCACTGTTTCGAGTTCGATAGCGCGGCGCTGCGTATTCTGTAGCAGGCTCACGTTGTCGAAGGTGACGGCCAGTTGATCCGCCATCGACTGGAACAGACGCACCGTGCCAGCATCAAAGGCGTTGACGATGTTGTGCTGAATATCCAGCACGCCGATCACCTGGCCCTGCGAGCGCAGCGGAATCGTTATTTCTGAAAGGGTATCCGGCAGCAGATCGTTCGGCAGGAAATTCGGGTCTGCCTTCGTATCCTGCACGATGATGGGTTCGTTCTTGAGGATTGTTTCAGCCACCAGGGAGCGACCGTCCAGGGGAAGGCGGTGATTACGACCGAGCAGCTTGCGTCCCACATAGCCCGTACCATCGCGCAGGACCGCGTATTTGCGGTCATTATCGATGACGTAGACCTGCGTGTAGTAGAAGTTAAAGCGATCGCGAATCAGGTTCACAGTCAGGCTGATGAGGTCATCCAGATCACGGACCTGATTGGCGGCGGCAGCAATGTCAGCGGACGTTTCAAGGTCTTTTGTGCGCTCCGTCACGCGTCTTTCCAGACCGGATAGCAGACCCTTGAGCTGCGTCGCCATCGTGTTGAAGGAGCGGCTGAGCTGGCCGATTTCGTCCGAGCGCTCAGTGAGCTGCTCAGAGAAGGGCTGATCAAAATCGCCGGTGGCCATCTTTTCGACCTGAGCACTGACCATCAGGATTGGCTGTGTGAACTGCCGCGTAATCAGCGTCACCGCGAAGCCCGTCAACAGCAGAACGCCAGCTGTTGCCGCCAGCGTGATCGCATAACCCTGTTGAACCGGGGCCAGCAGAGCGTTTGCATCGATGACACTGCCGAGATGCCAGGTGTAATCCGCCGGTGCGCCGGGCGGCTGAATCACGGCTGTGTGAATGTGCACCGCCTGACCATCCAGGGTTGTTTCAATATCGCCGTACGTCCGAACATTGAACAGTTCATTAGCCGAACTGCCCAGAACAGCGTTTGCTGTAGCGGCTTCACCAGTGAAGTTACTCGGGATCACCTGATCGATACCGCTTTCAAAGCCGAAAGCGAGCTGCGGTGTTTCGGAGTGAACGAGGAAGTAACCGTCGCTGTTCAGCAGGAACGTCTGATGTTCGGCATCATTCGGCAGCACCATATCGAGGATGGGCTGGGCGAAGATGTTTGTGACGACTACGCCGGCAATCTGCCGTTGGCCGCTATTGGCATTAACGGCATAAACCGGCTTGCCATAACGAATCACCGGGACCACGCTGCCATCCGCCAGTACTTCAATATCGGAGTTGGCCCCCTCACGATTGAGGTTCAGCGGGGAAACATAATACTGGCCTTCGGGCAGGCCAATCGTGTTGGTGAAGTAACCGCGGGCACCTTTGTTCTGCAGGGCATCCCCGGTGATGATCGATACCTGTGTGCCGTCGTAATCGACGCGGACAAGCTCCTGACCATCTGGACCGAGGTAGCGTATCTGGTCGTAAATCTGCCGGGCCGATGACAGCGCCGCGAAATCTTCCTGAAGCTGTTCGGTCACTGTGGCGACGACTTCAGCATCGTTCACCAGCAGGGCTTCAGACAGCTCGCGCACGTTATCCATCGCGGCGATAAAGTCGATATCTTCGCGCACCCCACGCAGATAAGCGTCGATGTCCTGCGTGCGTACCGACACATATTGTTCTTCAGCCTGTTCTGTGCTGGCAAGCAGCGTGCTGCCGATGCTCTCCAGCGCGAGGAAACTCACGATGAGAACGGGTACGGCCATAAGCGGCAGGAAGTAGAGCAACAGTCGCCGCTGTAAGCGTTCGTTGAAGAAACTGACCAACCTTTGCATATATTGCCCCCTGTTGGCATGTGCAGGACATGCGCTCAAGAATTAACGTTGCATCCAGGTACCCTGGACTTTAGTCCTACAGAATCCATTTTAGGGGGGTTTAAATTATGAAAGGCTTAAGGATTGTTTTACCCTACCAACTATCTTACGCAATTTCATACCAGATTTCAACTTTTGGCGGCATGTCTGCGGCCTGCACGGTATAATCGTACGCTATGCTTCATTAAGTCTTTTTGGATTGGATATAATCCATCATCAGGAAAAACGTTAGGATGCCGGACAGTAGGGACGACTTTGACCCGGCACACACGGAGAGGGCAGGTCATGGACGCGACAACCAACACAAGCAGAGCCGTTGCCCAACTGGAAGATGAAACGGTGCATACTTCCGGGCGTAAGCGGTTTATGCGTGCCTTCCTGCGTAATCGCATCGCAATTGTGGGCCTGGTGATCGTCGTCATCATGATCATGGGCGCTCTCTTCGCGCCGTGGATCGCACCGCATGATCCTAACGAAATCCGCCCACTGGATCGACTTGTGCCGCCCACTGGTGAGTTCCCACTTGGGACGGATAACTTCGGACGGGATATCTTCAGTCGGCTGCTGTATGGCGCGCAGGTCTCGCTGGTGATTGCGTTCGTGGCGCAGTCCGTCGCCATTTCGATTGGTATCACGCTGGGGATGCTGGCCGGCTGGTTTGGCGGCTGGGTGGATGATGTCATCATGCGCATCACAGATGGCTTCCTGGCGATCCCTGGACTGATGTTCCTCATTGTGTGGGTCGCCGTCATTGATCCAGAGACCATCCCGTTTTTCTCAGTCTTCTCTGCGCTGGGACTATCACCAACGCAGATCAGCATCTTCTTCGCCCTGGGGCTGATCGGCTGGCCAGTCGATGCCCGCATGATGCGCAGCCAGGTGCTTGCCATTAAAGAGCTGGAATACGTCGTCGCCGCACGGGCGATGGGCGCGTCGAATATTCGCATTATGGTGCAGCACCTGCTGCCGAACGCGGTCGCGCCTTCGATCGTGCTGGCCTCGCTGGGGATCGCTGGCGCTATTCTGGCGGAATCAACCCTGAGCTTCCTGGGGCTGGGCGTGCAGATCCCGAACCCGAGTTGGGGCACGATGATCGACGAGGGGCGTAACTATTTCACCAATGCATGGTGGTATGCCATCTTCCCCGGCCTGGCCATCATGGTGACCGTACTCGGCTTTAACTTCGTCGGTGACGGCCTGCGCGACGCGCTCGACCCGAAACTGTACGAGTAGGGCAGGGAGACCGACGAAGCGCCAATCCGGGATAGTTCTTCACAGGCATCTGCTATCCTGCCGCCTATCGATCAACCGCAAGTCAGGAGGATAGTCGATGCGCATCCGATCATGGCGATGGCTGCTGGTGCTGGTACTGCTGCTCACATCGAGCGCTGCCGCACAGACTCCGCAGCCGACCACAGAGCCGGCCATAGACCCCCCATCAGAACAAACCGCCATCCCTGAGGACGCGCTGCGCACGCTGACGCATCAGGAATATGAGCGTACTTACCAGGTCTCCATCCCGGCGGATTACGATCCGGAAACAGCCTGGCCGGTGCTGGTCGTACTGCATGGGGCCGGTGGCGATGGAACGACAATGCGCCTGCTCACCGATCTCGACAGGCTGGCGACCGAGTCGCAGGCGCTGGTCATCTATCCTGATGGCATTCAGCAGGGCTGGAACTACCTCGACGCGGGTGAAATCCACTCAGCGGATCTCTATACCGAGGATTGGGACTTTGTCATGTCTGTCATTGAGGCGGTCGGCGAGGAATACACCATCGACCAGGAGCGCGTCTATGTGGCCGGTTTCAGCAATGGCGGCATGCTGGCGATGCGCATGTGGTGCGAATATGGTCAGGCGCTGGGCGGCGTCGCCGTGATCGCGGCGAACTTCAACATGGAACTGGCCCAGCACTGTGCCGACGCGGAGCCGCTACCCTTCATGTTAATCCTGGGCAACCGTGATCGCTTCTTCCCCTGGAACGGGAATGCCGCCATCCGCGACCCGGCACGGCTGCGCGTTTCGTTTTCAGTCACGCAGACAATCGGGCTGGTAACGACGCTCAACAACTGTACAGCGCGCTCCCAGACGCTGGAAGTGACGGCACCGGATAGCCCGGTGCGCGTCATCCAGGATTTGTACTCGGAGTGCGCCTCTGAGGGTGCATTGGCGCTCATCGGCCTGATCGACTTCCAGCACGCCTACCCAACACAGGCGCGCGTCATGCTGGATGGTCGCAGTGCCACACTGACGGATGCCAT
>JGI12322J13274_1000223_pt1 | contig 21969 bp, 9 predicted proteins | sample HotLakmasection3_FD_13274 | JGI IMG/M metagenome (IMG submission 13274)
TCATCACGTCTTTGAGCAATAAGGCATAGCCAAAACCCAGCATGGCGTTGATGCGATCGCGAGGGGGGCGACGATTGCGGCTGCTGAAGTGAAAATCAGGCAGCGCGTTTTCAGAAAGTAAATCTGGGAGGGCTCGAAAGTAGAGGGCGGCTAAGTTACCTTCTAACCCCAGCAGGGTTGAGATTGATGCGGCCTGGGGAATTTGCTTGAGCACCCGTTGCATCTGGTCGATGGCGCTGGCCAGTTCAGCTTTGGTGACTTTGCTGTGGCGCTGCCCGCGCATGAGAAATTTGCGCTGGCTTTGGCCGCGACAGGTAACCAGTTGTTTGGCTAAATTCAGGCAAATGTCGGATTGCGTTAACGCTTTATACTGTCGGAGTCGTCGTTGAATGTGGGGCTCATAGGGGCGAAAGCTGCCGACGTAGCGCCCGATGCCAGAAATGTAGTGAATGCCGATGTCTTGTTCAGCACAGAAGTACAGCGTTTGCGTGGAAATCTGCACATAACCGTGCAGTACCAGTTGCCCAATCTGGCGGGAGGGCAGCAGCTTAATGGTGCCGTCGCGTTTGGTGACTTTGATTTGGTCGCCACTTTTGCCGATGCGGGTGCCGGCTTCCGTGACGTGGATAATCATGCGTTCGTCATCTGCTGGAAATAGGCGCAGGGGTTGTTCGGTCTGGCCTTGGGTGAGGCGCGTTGCTTCGGGCAGGCACACTGGGGCAGCAGAGCAACCATCACACCGATGTCGTTGCTCGGTGATGGGGGGGCGCTGGGTTTGGGTTTGCAGCGATCGCGCTTGCTCAACGGCGGTTGCGACCGTCTGCCGCCCTTGTGAATCGAGAGGAACTGTGACCAGCACGTTATCAGCGTGATAACGAATGCGGCCTTCGGTCAGGGGAATGCCGAGTTCGGCTTCGAGTAGGCAGGCATAGGCGAGAATTTGGATGCGATCGCTTTCCCAGGCTTGGGGTTGATTGTTTTCGTCTCGATAACTGCGCCCTTTTTTGTGTTCATAGGGCACGATTTTGCCGGATCGGGTTTTGAGGGCATCGACTCGACCCCGTAGCCCTAATGCTTCATTTTCTAGGGTGAGGTGTTGCCATTCGCCGTCGTTTTCTTGAGCGACTTCGGCATGAATTCGTAATCCGGTGTACATATCGGCGGTTGTTTCGCGAATGCCTTCGACGGTTTGCAAATAGTAAAGCCTGGGGCAATAGGCCAGAGCATTTAGCGCACTCACGTTGATCGGCTCTTGAGTGGTGGCCGTTGTGGTTTGAGCTTTCATGGTGAAGGGATTTTAGTGTATTGTTTGCTCTTGCAGATAGCTCAATGGCGTGATGGTTTGAACTTCTGCTAAATGCCGCCCTACTGTTATCAACCCCAAAAGTAGGAAAAAATTGATCTGTAAAAGTACGGTTTTATTGCGAGCAATACACTCGTATGTCGTGGAAATTGTTGGAGTGCGAGTGAACTAGGCTCCATTTTCCTGTTAACCGGAAACGGACATTTGAGGTATACCTCAAATGCCCGTTTCCATTAATTCAACTTCCGAAGAAGTTATTGGGAAAACGGTATGTACACCCAAGGATATATCAGCCCTGAGTTTCCATTAATTCAACTTCCGAAGAAGTTATTGGGTGGCTGAAAGCCGAGTTGGGCGCTATCTAGCCAGACTGATCACTTGTTTCCATTAATTCAACTTCCGAAGAAGTTATTGGGAAAAATGATTGTTAACTACACAAAACCCACAACTTTAGTTTCCATTAATTCAACTTCCGAAGAAGTTATTGGGTAAGTTCAGTTTAGGCTGGGCAACACACGTTGTTGGTTTCCATTAATTCAACTTCCGAAGAAGTTATTGGGATTGCCCCCTTTAGTCCATCAGCGGCGCTGCCAGCCGAGTTTCCATTAATTCAACTTCCGAAGAAGTTATTGGGAATTCCTGATTCTGCTACTTTGTTTTTGGACAATGGGTTTCCATTAATTCAACTTCCGAAGAAGTTATTGGGGTTGTGAGGATACAGACACAAATAAGCCTTGGTGTTTCCATTAATTCAACTTCCGAAGAAGTTATTGGGCAGGGGCGATCCTCGCGCTTTGTCCAGTTCGTCGCCACGCGTTTCCATTAATTCAACTTCCGAAGAAGTTATTGGGCGTCGTTAATCTGATTTTGCGGCGCTAGCGCTTGAGTTTCCATTAATTCAACTTCCGAAGAAGTTATTGGGCTTGTGGCTTTAGAGCAATTTTTGACTAACCCTAACTTCAAGTTTCCATTAATTCAACTTCCGAAGAAGTTATTGGGCAGGCGAAATTCTTGAAGGAGGCGTATAACCTCAGGTTTCCATTAATTCAACTTCCGAAGAAGTTATTGGGACGCTGCTGATCTAGGCGGGTCTCTAACCTACCGCTATGGTTTCCATTAATTCAACTTCCGAAGAAGTTATTGGGAAGCGGAGCTAGTTAGGCAAAAACTAACCCCTTTAAGGTTTCCATTAATTCAACTTCCGAAGAAGTTATTGGGTTGGATGCGTACTCCGGTTTACTTCGAGTAGCAGCGATGGTTGGGTTTCCATTAATTCAACTTCCGAAGAAGTTATTGGGTAGATCGGTGGAGTCGATCATCTCCGGAATGCCGGAGCCGGTTTCCATTAATTCAACTTCCGAAGAAGTTATTGGGACGAAACGACTTTGAGTTCTAGGAACACCATTGTAGAGTTTCCATTAATTCAACTTCCGAAGAAGTTATTGGGAGATGAGTCAATCAGAATTGGCAAAATACGCTTTGTTTCCATTAATTCAACTTCCGAAGAAGTTATTGGGCTTGAGGGGCGATTAGCATTGATGGCGATGGAGCTTGTTTCCATTAATTCAACTTCCGAAGAAGTTATTGGGCAAAATTGACAAGCGCAACAGCAAATATCAAGCGTTGTTTCCATTAATTCAACTTCCGAAGAAGTTATTGGGACCCTTTCTGCCACTGCGTATAATCAGGTCACTGAGTTTCCATTAATTCAACTTCCGAAGAAGTTATTGGGTTAGCATCAATGGTTTGCCGCAATACTGCATAACGAAAGTTTCCATTAATTCAACTTCCGAAGAAGTTATTGGGTATCGCTTAACTGTTTACGCTCTTTCAGCACTTCAATGTTTCCATTAATTCAACTTCCGAAGAAGTTATTGGGTTGCTTGATGCCCTACGAGATTCGCGGAAAAATTAGCGAGTTTCCATTAATTCAACTTCCGAAGAAGTTATTGGGATTGGCTCGAAGAGTTTCATTCGTCGGGCAAGAAGTTTCCATTAATTCAACTTCCGAAGAAGTTATTGGGTCGTTTCCTTCGTCCGGCAAAAACCCTGGAATGTTCAATTACGTTTCCATTAATTCAACTTCCGAAGAAGTTATTGGGCTCCGAATAATCATCTGCGCGATCGCTGCCACCGGGTTTCCATTAATTCAACTTCCGAAGAAGTTATTGGGAATGGTTTGAGGTGGCGTTTATTCACCATGACGACAGGTTTCCATTAATTCAACTTCCGAAGAAGTTATTGGGAACCGAATCGCGACCACCCCATTTAGACCGGAACTGGTTTCCATTAATTCAACTTCCGAAGAAGTTATTGGGCTGAATCGCGCCCCGTAGCTGCTCCATCTCTTGCAGGTTTCCATTAATTCAACTTCCGAAGAAGTTATTGGGCGCTATGAAAATGACCCTGACGTAACCATTACGCAGTTTCCATTAATTCAACTTCCGAAGAAGTTATTGGGAAAGCGAGCGATCGCCCATGAGATAAGTCTGATGAGTTTCCATTAATTCAACTTCCGAAGAAGTTATTGGGATGAAGTGTTCGTTAGCCAGCGCCAGCCTGGAGCAGGTTTCCATTAATTCAACTTCCGAAGAAGTTATTGGGTTTAGCACCTACGCTTACTGGTGGGTGCGACAGGGCATTACGCGGTCCATCTCGGTTTCCATTAATTCAACTTCCGAAGAAGTTATTGGGTGGAAATGGAAACAGCTTTGATAGTCATCGGCCAATCGTTTCCATTAATTCAACTTCCGAAGAAGTTATTGGGAGGGGCGGCACGTCCTTAAAACTGTCATCTGGCACGAGTTTCCATTAATTCAACTTCCGAAGAAGTTATTGGGCACTGGCGGCGTTTCTCCTATACATTTTTCAACACGTTTCCATTAATTCAACTTCCGAAGAAGTTATTGGGATAGTGTGGCGTCTCGGGCGCATGTAGTGAGCGGGCTGTTTCCATTAATTCAACTTCCGAAGAAGTTATTGGGGAGTGGTGAGTGTGACAGTTAAATGTGTAGGTTGTTGCTTGTGTCCGTACAGTTTCCATTAATTCAACTTCCGAAGAAGTTATTGGGCGTATCAATGTTGGTCAGAAATCCATATTGGATGCTGTTTCCATTAATTCAACTTCCGAAGAAGTTATTGGGCGCGGAGTCTAGACCCCTTGCCCTGCATATATTCTACAGCAACCTTGCAAGGTGGTTCTAAATAGTTGCATTAACGGGCCTCTATTAGCAGTAAGGCTGAGTCGCATGGGGGCGCAATCGCTTGCCCTGTCTGGGATGCAAGGTGGATGAGAGATGGCGAAGAACGCGATCGCGTTGATATGTGGTACATATAGGGCAATTTGAGGGGCGATCGTCGGCTGACAGGGCGAGGTGCTTGCGTGGTTAGTGGCGCGATCGTTGGGTGGTGATGCGATCGGGGTTTGTATGGGCGTTAGTGGCGCGATCGTTGGGTGGTGATGCGATCGGGGTTTGTATGGGTGTTAGGGGTGCGATCGTTGGGTGGTGATGCGATCGGGGTTTGTATGGGTGTTAGGGGTGCGATCGTTGGGTGGTGATGCGATCGCCATGAGCCACATAGGCACCATTGACGGCATGACCCAAAAGAGTCACCTGATTGTTGGCTGGCAAGACGTAGAGCCGCTCAAACTTAGCGTCATTGAGATAGGCAACAATTCCACGCACATAGACTACTAAAACCACTGCGTCTGAGAGCATCCCCCTCAATAGGTCAATTTGCTCTTTAACCAAGGCTTCACTTTCAGGCATCAACCATCCCCGGTCAGTGAGTTGAACCACCCGCTGACCAGCAGAGTCTTTCCAGTTTTGGACATCAAGGATAACGACATCGACATCATCCGATGCTCGTCTGACTTCTTCTAATCGACTACAGAATATTGGTGGACGAAACCCTCGCTGCTTGACCAGGAAAAATTCGCGGGGTTCTTCTATCCCATTAGGCAAGTAATAATTGATCAGCGTTTGACCAACGACGCGCTCAGTGCGGGCACTCATCTCCCAATAGCGAAATTCTTCCTGGACACGTTCCTGAATGTGTTGATCCAGTCCTTCTCGAACCATTTGACTGGCGACTTTCTTGGCATCTTCAAGATTATTTTTGAAAAACCAGGTCAACAGTGCCCCAATGATGCCCAGGAATCCTAAGAAAGCGCTGTTCATCTTGAGGATAAATTCTAGCTGTTTTGCCAGAACTTCAGACTCAATTTGTCCCGCCTGCCCAGAAGTCGGTGATATTCTGACAGCCAAAGTGATAAAGGCGACACAGGCCGCGATCGCTAAAACTAGCGTTGCCCATTTGGCCCATTCGAACGCAGTTTCTCGGCTTTTAAGTGGCATATTTGCGATCGCTACGTCAATACAATATCAAAATTGAAACCATGATCTCACTTTGGTTTATGATTTCTGTTTTTTGTTGCCTACTTTGATTACTTTTTTCTTATGGAGCTTAACCCCAGACGAGGAGTCCTCCAGCTTTTTGCACAGCATCTGCAAAAGCACGGCGATCTGGATCGTTGGCTCCAAATATAGTGATGACTTGATACGGATCAGATGCCTGGGGAAAGACAGACTTAATCCAAACGTAAGAGGGTGTATTACCAGTTTTCTGTAAAGCTCCTCCCACCCTAGGGTTGCCGGGATTACCCTGAGATTTGCCCTTGAACTTTGGGTCACCATATAGCAGATTCAATCCAGCCCCCCGAACAGCAGCAGAACTCGCTTCTTTTGCCCAGTCAACTTGGGATGGCTGCTTTCCAAGAGACTGGGGTGAAGATAGTAGCCAAACTTGGGCATTGTCGTCTAATGCATCCTGTCGGCGGGCTCCTGGACTACCAGGAAAGCTTACATAACTTCTGTGGGAGGGCTTCCACGTCTGCATGAGCTGGCGAACTGAATTGATCAGGGTCTGCCAGTTTTTCTTATCGCGTGGCAATGGCATCTCTGGTAAAGAAAGTTCCCAATGGCAACCACGCCAGTAACGATTAACTTGATGCAACGGACGACGGGAACCATGACCAAGCCCTCCCAAACAAGATGATAGAGCTAATAGCTGTTGAACCAGCTGAGTAATACGTTTATCTTGAGCAATGATCTGAATTTGGCCGCTATAGGCATAGGGCTTTTCTGCTCGAATTGTTTTTGCAGTTGCACGGATTGAAACTAGACCCTGCTGCCCCAAGGTTCCAAATAGCTCCTCCTCATGAGCCTTGCAAACCTCGGGAGAATATAGGGCAAGAGCAACGGCTCGAAACCAATACCGAATGGTTCCTCGGAGAGCCGTTGGACGAAACTCTGAGGTTCCCTGGTATTTGTTCGCTTTAGCAGGCGGATTACTGCCATATAAACCTTCGGTCCATAGCTTAAAAGGAATGGAAGTCTGATCGGCTGATGTATTTTCCTCTTCAGACCGTTGAGGATACCCGTAGCCGCTGCTGACTCGTGAACCAACACCTTGATGCAGTGCTGACTGTAACCACTGTTTCACTATCTGCACATGGTCTTGGTTACCCAATTGAGTTGGTCTGAGCCCAATTACAAACTCAGGTGCTGCCAAGCTAACAAGTGGATGGGGATCAGGTCGGTATTCAAAGTACTGTTCTTCTTGCCCCGTTTGGGGATGTTGGCCAGTCTGCCAGTGCCATTGAGGAGTGGCAACATCTATGCTCAAGCAGGCAGAGGTCGGAAACGCATCTAGGAACTCAACTTGCCCCAAACCGTTCTCTAATGTTCCAAGTAGTCGCTCGCATTCAGCCGCTTTAGTGTTATCGTCACGTTCAGCCCATGCACGGGTTATGCCCTTAATGCTGGAAGCAGGAATGTATGGAATTCCAAAAACAGGGTGTAAGACCGGTAAAAGTAAATCTCTGAAACCTCGGTTTCCCCCTACGCGAAGCCTCCAGTCAAACTTAATTGCTAATATATTGGCTGAATCACCCGCTAGCTCCTTAGTCCGCTCATTCAGGATTGCATATATAGGAGCACATCCTTCTTCAGCAGCCACAGCTGACTTGAGGATTTGGAGTCTGGGCTGGGCATCTTCTTCGACAGGCAGGACAGGCTGCACCCAATAGAGTGCTTGTAGAGGGTTCTCGGTTACATGGTACTCACCTGAATCGGCATCCGCTTCTAGCTGTACCTGTACTGGCACATCACCAGTAATAAACTGAATGCGTTGGCAACCGAGCCGAAAATTGGAACTTAGCTTGTTCCGGATTTTATCCACTAGACTCTGAGCGCGTTTCCGCTGCTGATCATCTGCGAAGTAAAGGGAAAGAGTCTGACCACCTGGTGTATTAGAGTCTAGCCCACCAAATTTAGCTGTCTCCAAAGCTTTGCCCAGTTTAGAACCGTTTTTCAACTCAACTTGAACAAATTCTTGCCATATCTGATTTGGATTACGGGCAGTTGTAGATTGGTCTTTTCGCCGAGCCATTAGTCGTCTTTTGCCTCACCTAGAATGGGCACGGCCCAGAATGACCACTCTTGAGCTAAGGCAATGGCGAGCCGATTGAGGCCAGTGTAATCGTGCAAACTCTCCATATGCACAAGGGTACTAGGTTCTTCTGGGTTAAAAGTGACCGGACTGATCTCCTTTAAGGTATCTAAAAAATGAAAATAAATATGTTGTCGATATCGAGTTGACTCTCCTCGTTTCTTGTATTTCAGATAATCTCCCGATAGTCTATGGAGTCCCCAGGTGGAAATGTAGCTCGTCAAACTTTGAGCTGCACTACTAGCCTTGCCCAAATCATCTGATTTGATTTTTGCCTTAGCTGCTTTCAAACCGTCATAGGTCTTTTGGCTGAAGTAGCGTGAATCAAGCCTAAGCATCTGTTGAGCCCTCCAAATTTTGGGTCTTACTCTGGGTCCAGCCTCGTCCTAACCCCTCCAGACCACCGAACTGAATACGCTGCTGCATAATAGTCGTTATCTGCTTTCGTGCTTCAGTGGTGGTGCTAGGGGCTTTACCTTCTTTCAGTCCCCAAGGGAAAAACATCATTGTTTCAGGAGGAATAGCTTCTTCTGATCGAAATGAACCATCTTGTGTAGTTTTTGAATCGGAATCAATTTGAATACGAACCTCCCGTTGTAGACCCGTTTCAATCATTACTCCACAATCGGCATCGGACAACACAACAAGTTTGCGTCTTAGGTTGAAGATATGTTGGTTATTTGATAGTTGATCAAATAACGTCCAGCATTCAGCGTCTTCAGGAATCAGCTCAATATCGCCAGTTTCTAGAACGGCTCCTTGGAGATATATTTTGGGATTTGCCGGAACCGAAGAAATAGCTTTTGGAGAATCTTGATCCCCATTTAGGTGCTCATCCCAAATCCGAATTGTGTTTGCTATTTTTTGGTTACCCAGCCAGCGATTCCAGCGGCTTAGCCACAAGGGACAAGTCACCCAAAGATATTGATGACTGAAGGATGCAACAGGAAAGAACAATAGACTTGCGTCAGAAAACCAAATCTCACCTTCTGTTGGCTGCTGGCCACCTTCAATCTTTTTGCCGAATAGCAATTCAGCTTGTTCCTTATATTCGCTGGATAGGCTCTGTTTAAGCGCTGAGCGCAGTTTGCCACGGAGTGAAGAAGACGGTAGATAAGGAAATTCTGTATGCACTTCACGGGCGATGCCCATCAGGTTACCTTCATTGGCGCTGCCCCCCGTGTGCAGCGGCGTGAGTAAATACAAATAGGTCAAATAGTTATCCACGACTTAGCACACTCCCCATAATAGTTTTCCGTAGTTCAGCATTTCAAACGTTTTCAGCCACTGGTGTGACCCATCCCCAGGCAGTAGCCTCTTCTGCTCCGGCGGCGACTCAAACACATACACCGTCCCCGGTGGCACAAAAGCCCGTTGGGGAATGTAAGCCACCTCATTGAGTTCTGTTTGCTCTCCCCGCGCGATCGCAGAAATCCCGCCCCACATCAGTTGACGATCCGTCGCACATCCTTCTAGGTGGTTACCCCAATCTTTGGGATAGCTGGCATAGAGCCGCTTATCTGTATCCGCCAGGGCCAATCCCGGTGTTAACACATAAGCTCGGTTGAGATCGCCCTGGTGGGTGCCAAACTCACTCAACTTTTCCCACTCTGGCGGCGCTGGCATTTGCTCCACCAGGGCCCGATGCCCCTCACCCCCCAGACGAATCACGCCCTGATCCGGCAGCGGTTCATCGGGTGACTCAAAGCGCGCCACAAAATGCCACCCTGGCCGCAGCCGCACCGCCACCTCCGTAAAGTAGCCATCCTCATCCTTCACCTGGCGTTCCCCCGCTTTCATCTGGATATGGGGCATCACCTGCAAATCCCAGGGATCGGCATGGAATAGGGGAGAGTCATTCAGCTTGTCTCTTTCCCAACTCAGCTCCTTCTCGTCCAGATAGTTGGCTAGATACTCCGCTCGCATCCAAGGTTGGGGTTCTCCCAGGCGCTGATCTTTCGCCTTGTCGTGAATCGCCTTTGTGATCACCATCGGAGCAGGATGCCCCTCGGCAAAGGCTAGATGAGCCCAGCCTGGATCCTTTGGTGCAGGCTGTAATCGATGGACCGATTCCCAGCAATCGCTGGCTTTCTTTGTCCCCACATCTTTGGGATACAGACAAACCAAATCCTTCGGCGTGGGTAACCAGAGCGTGCCCTGGCCGTCACAGAGAAACGGGCCAAGAAATTTCAGATCTCTGAGCCTGTGCTCTTCTCGACGCTGTTGCTTGTCTTCTTTGGTGCGTTGATTGAGCAGCGATCGCAACCCCTGAAACACCGTAATCGGCAGGGGGGGAAACAGGCCCTTTGCCCAGGAGCCATCAGCGGGGCTAAAGGGGCGTGAATCGCGAAACATCAGCACGTCAAGGGGCGTAATTCGATACCAGATCATCTGCCCACCTCCTGTTTGACGGGCTCTACCCAGGCTCGGCGCTGGAGGTTTTTACTCACCCAAAAGGCACTAAAGCGCAGCAGATAGCCCAGATCATCCGGGCTGGTTCCGGTCAGAGGTGGATCCTGGCGCGGGTCATAATTCCGCTCAAGCTGCTTTGGATCAGCGGTTTTGACCCAGGTTTCCCATCGCGTTAACCAGGCCATGAGTTGAGCACAGAAGCCTTCAAAGTCATCAAATTTCTTACTTTCGTCGCGATTGCTGACGATGACTTTGGCCGCTTCAGCGAAGAGATTATGGTTTTTCGTCACGCTGGCCCGTTTAGGCAGTTCTTCGGCTAACCGATAGAGAATTGGACTCAGGGTATCTTGGCCATCTTTGCTTTGCATCCCTTTGTCAATCAGTGACCACCAGTCATCCAGCAGGCTTCCCTTCATCAGCGCCTCTAGGGTGTTGCCGCCGCCATAGATCACTCGGAAACAGAGGCCATCTTTACCGGGCATGGCTTTGGCAGTTTTCTCCGCATCCCACAGGCTCTCTAGCACCGTAGGCAGGGGCACGGCTTTATTGGCAATCACAATCCCCAGGCTCATGGTGGCGTCTTTGCCCATAGTGAAATGGGGGCGATTGGGTAAGACACTGGAGCGTTGTCCGTCGCGGAAGATAGGCTGCCAATAGCCCCCCGATTCTTCAAACCGCAACACCGGATCGTCGTGGTCTTCTGGCCGCACCTTGTCTTTTTTGTAGGGATCTTCTTTGCCAGACCAGGCGGCGCGGAGCGATCGCAGGTATCCAGGCAAATCCTCCAAGGGCAACACCGCCATCACGTCATCGCCACCACTGTAAATCACCCGACCGCAGTAGCGCTTTTCCGTCAGGTAAGGTACCAGTCGATTGGAGAAATCCAATAAAGCCCGATTCAGGCCAATATGAGTTGCTGGCCCCATCCGTTTTTGAGTCTTCTTTAAGAGACTTGCCAGGTGATTACGTTCAGTTTGATGAGTTTCTTTGTCGAGACTGCTTTTATCAATTGCGCTAGCACTGATATATCTCCGGTAAGCATGAAGCTTTTCTCCTGAGATATAGTTGCCCATGCCGTCACCGTCGCCCAGCACAATCACCCACCAGTCGCCAGGGCTGCCGTCGCCGAAGCCAGCCTCCTTATGGGCGGCATCAATCGCCTGGCGGAGCAGAGCCACCTCATCGATTTTGGTGGTATCCCCTCTGGCTTTCTCCAGATTCATTTCATCTGCCAGCCATTTGGCGGAAAACATTGCCCCGTTGTAGTCATGGCCATCTCGGCGATCACGGTTGACCCGCTGATCGGTTTTAGGTACTTGGGTTGGACGACCACGGGTGCGTGCCCCAAAGACCCGGCGATGCTCAGGATTTTTGAATTTCTCACGGATTTCACGACGCAGGGCTGACCAATAATCTGTCAGTCGCGAGGAAGATTTATCTCGATAAGCCCCATGAATGAATTTTGCTGCTGCAATGGAACTGAGGTTGGGAAAGCGAACCAACTTTTCGTAATCGATCTCTGTCTTGTCTTCAATACCGAGATCTTTGCGGTCTTGTTCCTCGAGATGCCGAGACTCTTTGTCTTTCTCAACATCAATCCCCATTGATTCAGCCACACCACCGAATTGCCACGCCATGCGCTTGGTCAGCTCTAGGGCGTTGAGCATTTCGGAACCGTTGAACAGGCCCTTGTAGGCATAGGACATGATCAGCCAGAACAACCGCATTGAGCTGTCCGGCAGGCCACCCCCTTCCCGGAAATCTTTGTCTTGACCATTGCGCTTCAGCTTTTGATAGTTCAGCCGAGGATGCACGGCGCTAAACTGCCCCGACAGGCTAGAGCGCGGCCCCGGTGCAGCGGGGATTTGCCAATGGCGGGTGTTTTTGACCGCCATATGAGCCGTGCGCAACCGCTGTTGCAGACTGCCCCACCAAGTACCAACATTTAACTCTTTGGTATAGACTTGCTTTTCGGCCTCGGTGGGGAGTTCGGTGGGGGGCCATGCGATCTCACTTTGCTGATTGGCCCATGCTTGTTGGGTCGTCAGCCAGGACGAATCATTCTCAGTTTTAGGTGTAATCAGCAAATCCTGGCCAGGATGCCCTAAGGGTACCGCTGCCCAGTAGGGTTCCCAAGTGTTGCTGAGCTGAGCATCCCAGAGATGACCCCATTCCCAATTACTTTCTCGGACTAGCTTGATTAACTCTTGGCGATAGGGTTCTCGCTGTTTGTCATCTAGATGAGGAAATGCTTCCTCTAGTAGCAAGTTGCATCGCTCTGTGTCGAGTAATATCTCTGGTCCATGTGCCTGCAATCGATCTAATCTTGTCCGACGTTTGTCCTCGTAGGTGTCACCCTCTAAATCTTCAGTTTTGGTCAAAAAAGCGATTACACGCTCCTGAATATCACCTTTGACCTTTTTTCCAATCCCTTCTCGAATCTCTTCTGGCTTTGTGATGTCCTTGTCATCTTTTCTAATGTCGTGCCAGAAGGCAACCAGTTTATCTGCTAATTCCTGTCCTAAATCCTTTGCTGCTTTTTTCCCCGGCACTAATACCGTGATCATGTTGGGAAAACCCGCCGTACTGAGGCTATTAGATTCCTTAACGCTAAAACGCTCTGCGACTGGATAAAGTTCGCAAAATTTAGTTAGGTTAATCTCTCGCTGCATATAACTAGCGAAGTCAGGGTATAAACCCTTATGGCAAAAGGCATCAATGATGTCCTGACCCCACAACGACGGCACAATTAACGCATCTGGGCCATATTTATCCGCGATGTATAAGCAAAGGCGGGCGCTGAGGTAGTGGAGCAGATATGACCCCGCCCAAAAATCCACAAACTTCCGCGAAGCTTTAATGAACTCCTGCACCGGTGAAAAGCTGAAGAGCAGCAGATATGGTGTTTCAGGCTTGTCCTGATGGCTAATCCAGGTAGGATACATTGCCCCCGCCAGGGCCGATACTGTGCTCTGATAGCTGTGGAGAGGACAGTCTGGCAAAATTCGGTGAGCTGGATACAGCAGTGCTGTAGCGCCACCTCGTCCTTGGGCTAGTTCTCTTTCTTGCTTATTTAGCAACTCAGGATAGAAGCGCCAGAACCACCAGAAGACTTTTTCAGCATCCTCTGAGTCGCAAATCTCCTGGGGAATGTCAATCAGCTCGAAAGGTGGCTCAGTGATTGTCTGAGACTGACCACTGATGGGATGGCGTACTTCGACATCAGCGGGAAGATCAGCGGTAGTTTCTAAGTTGACGCGATCGCTGGATGCCGCAATATCTAAACAAACATTGCCACCGTTCTGCCACCAGTTCCGTAAGTCAGTGAGCTGAGGCTCTAAGCATTGGAGCGTAGCGCATAGATGATATTCGTCATCAGGATTTTTAGAGTGGTGAAAGGCTTGCAAAAAGGCATAAAGTTTGCGCTGATAATCAGTCACTACGACAGACTTCCTTCTGAGCATTCACTGCTATACAACGTTCGCTGTCAAAAGTTCGCTCAAATGAGCAATGCTTATAGACATATCGGGGCTACGGGGAATAGGGAAGTAAAACTGCTTAAGCTTATCGACACTTTTTCCTAGCCAAGGAAATCTTCAACTTCTCTTTGTGTAATTCCGGAAATTTGCGATGGCGATTGCTCTTTCAAACTGCTCTTAACGTTAGCGGAGTCTCACCGAAGGGAAAACGCCACTCTGTTGCACTATCGAAATGCGCAACGCCCTATCTGTTGAGAATTTGGGGCTAGCTGCAACCAGCCGGAGCGCGATATCACTGCGGTAACACTGAACCGCAGAGGACTTCCATTATGAAAACCACGTTTTGAAGCTTTCGTCGCTGTCAGATCGGCGGGAGCATCTTTAGCAATCGCGATCACCATTCCAAATCGTCAGATAATAGTATCCCTGTATTAGAAAAAGGGGGAGTATCCACCGTTCTACCGTTTGCACCAGGTGCCGAAATGAATGAAGGGGTAGCTGAGGGCCTATCCTCGCTTTTGCTCGCTACGACCCCCAGCTACCTGCTCTCTGGCTCGACTGGGAACGCTTCGGCAGACGCCAAAAAATGTTAGGGAACAAATCGACCCAACTCCGCCAGGAATATACCCTAACAACCAGCGCAGATGGTGGAGAAGATCGCGGCACGGTCATTCAACAAGTAACGACGCGCCTTGCGTAGGCAAAAAACGGCTGCGCAATTCCAAAGTGCGGAAGCTATGTGCCGTCGATGACTTTATCAAAAGTCAAAAGAGATGGGGAAGCGATTCCGAAACTTCGACACTTTGAAAGACCCCAAGTTATTGAGAAAACGGATAAACAGGCTTGAAGGTTATGTAGTTGACTCGTTTCTGGCTAGTCGTTCTGGTTGAATTACTCAAGATCTCCCATGCCATTGTTCTCATCGTCCTCCAGTAAAAGGGTGTTGAGCAGATTCAGTTCGCTGGAGGCCATGAAGTAGCGATTATCGAATACCAATTCGAGTTGGCTCAGTACTCGCTGTCCGACTGCGGCGGCCCATGGGAAGTCTTGATATCTGGGGACGACTGGCATCACTGTTCCCTGAGAAGTTAGAGCACGACCGAGGGCATCCCGCCAAGTCGCAGGATCTTCAACTTCCTTCTGTCGAATGCCTTCCTGAGATTGTTTTTGCCAAAAGTGAGAATAGTCCAGTGGCAAGGCGATCGCAATATTATCTGTGCGAGTTTCTTGTGATGTCGAATATTCCCTCTCAGTTGCCTCCTTTTCACGGATCAGTAACTTATGCAGCTCTTTAGCTGGTCGCCGTAACTTGGAGGGAAAATTCTTGTTGTCGCTAATCTGGTGTAATAGGCCGAGTAGGTGACTGCTGCCTTCCTTGACCTCCTTATGCCAGGTTTCAAAACTAAATTTTTCCTCAGAACTTCGTCCTTTCCAGTCTTCCATCCAGTAAGGTCCAAGGCAGGTGACGTTGTCAGGAATCACGAGCTTCTCATGGTCAGATTGAGCGGGCGTCGCTAAAAGACGGCTCGCTGGTCGAGAGACGTTTTTCGCGAGTCCTTCTGTTGTTTGATAATCCACATAGGAGGCTGCACCCATTGCAGAGGAAGTCCCTTTGAGATTGAAATGGCCGAATAATTGTTCTACGAGTTGATTTGCTTTACTGACTATGGCTTTATCGTCTTGGCTATAGTCATCACAAATAAAAACTTGGGCCTCTCGTCGAAAATTGCGAAGATCATCTGACATCAAATTGAGCAGTTCTTCATCCCCGACAAAGCCTACTGGGACAAAGGCAATGCGCTGGCGTTTTAATCCAGCATCGCCTTTGATGCGGGTATGAATTGTCGATCGCAGCATCACCAATAAGGTCAGCAAATCGCTGGATTGACGTAACCAACGGCGAGCCTGATCCGTTTCCTCATCAATAACGAGGTAGTCATTGATCAACATCACCAGCCGTCTGGCTTTGTTGTCACCGGATCGCTTATCCCCAGTTTCTGGATCGGTGTAATACCCGCGACCGCGATAGATTAGCTGCGCCACCTCCATTAGGGCAGATTCGATATTGAAACGCGGAATGGAAGCAATAATCCAGTCTGCTTTTGGAAAGGAAACCCCTCTGGCACCAGAAGACGTCATCAAAAAGAGCCGCACTTGGTCGCGCTGGGGTTCTTGAACAAGTTTGAGGCGCTGAGCTTCAGGAACGCTTTGGTCAATGACCTGAACTTGTTGAGGTGGCAGAACAGGGGCATCTCCTGATGTGAGCTGTGCGCGGAGCTGCCTTAAAAAGGCTTTATCTTGGGCAAAGAAGATAATTTGCTCAGCATCTTCGGATAATCCTCGCTGGATTTCTATTTTTGCGTTGTTTAGCAGTTCATCCTCTGACTGTTCTCTGACCGCTTGACGAATCGGTTGTAAGACTCCTTCACTGGTGAGATTGGGAGTGATGGGAGCTAGCCGAACACTGTAGTCAATCTGCAGAGAGGAGGCTGGATAGCTATTGGTCATGACATGCATCGTGGGATGTTTGCCGCGCCCCACTTTCATGCAAGTGCCTGTGACTCGAAAGGCGGATTTGCCCATAGTGGGGCTGATCAGGACTTTATCCGGTGCCCGATCGCCCGAATTCAGGTAGCTATTTAAAACCACCTCGTTACTAAGCGACGCATCTGAAATGATCAGTACGATTCGAAACGGGCATTCTTCCCCTTCGAACGGTTCAATGAACTGCTGGGTGAGCCATTCAGCGAGGCGATGGCAAAAGAGCGCTCCAGCTCCATCACCCGCCACTTCATCCACCATGGCGATGATGGTGGGTATTTTGCGGGCAAAGTCGCGCCGTTCGCGCTTGCCGGGATGGGTGTCAGCCTTTTTAGCAAAGAGATTACTGAGAGCATCAATGGTCGTGCGATTTTGAACCGCCCGATAGCCTTGAATTGCCGCCGTCATGACTAGCCGATTTACAGTGGGATTGGTCTCCAGCAGCTTGCGGGCGGAAGTGGCGAGTGTTTTCAAAACGCCAGGGCGGATTTGCGATTGCATACTGTCTTCGCGTTCGTTGCGCGATCGCTTGAATCGCCGACTTGCCACAATCTCGGTGTCAATTTCCTGCTCTTCCTGAGGCGATACGAAGACGGTATTACAGATGGGATGCTGCAAATTGGCAATGCCATCGACGACCACCGCACTGTCTATCTTTCGCGTCTTTTCTCCAGATTGAGATGCCTGCTTAGCATGCCACTCGGCGGCGGCATCAATCAGTTTCGCATTAGAGGTCATCGTCAAGATGCCGCTGGGTTCTCCTTGATGAGTTCGCGCCAACTTATTGGTGACATCACGGTTAATCACCACTCGGGGACTGACGTAGAGAAAACAGTAACCGTCCTCCTGCTGCGACAAGAACTCCGTAACGGCAGTGGTTTTGCCGATTCCGGGATTGCCTTCAAGGGCAATGACGTTTAACCGACCTGGTTGGGCAGCGTTAAGTCCAGCGACAACGGCAGCAGCATGGGCATCTCGGAGGGAAACATTGCCGTCAATCACCTTTCTCTGCTGAAGAGCAGAGCGGAGATGAGCTTCAGGATGATCGCCGAAAAAGTCAGTTAACTCAGGGGTGGGCTGCAGCGAGGCGATCGCCGCTTCTACCGCCAGCGGCTGCATCGGCGTGAAAAAATCTTGCACCTCTTCGGTCAGGTTGAAGTGGAAGGCACCTCTCGGATCGGGGCTTTGAGCAATCTGCTGGGCCTGCTGCTTAAATTCAGTCGGCAAAGACCGAATCAGTTTGTTGAACACCAGCCGAATTTCTTGCCTGAAATCATCCGGCGAGTCATCAGCAAGTTTTCGCGCCTTACGGTAAGCGCTGCCGAGGTTCGCCATGAGATGCGCTCCTGGATCGGGCTCAGGATGACATCCGGCAAAATGAGCAGACAGGCTTTCAAGCCCATTAGAGGTAACAGCGATCGCCCTGGTGTCGCAACCGCTTTGCAATCGTCCTTGGTTCGTCAGCAAATGAACGAGGCGTTCGGTATAGGATGCCGCTTGGCAAAGTTTGTAGAGTGGTTTGTCGGTGCCGCTAAATGCCACCAAGTGGTCAGAGAGTTGATTACTGAGAGTCAACTGTTGTCCTTCGACTTCGGCGCAGACCCGCGAAAATACGCCACGGGCATCAAGATACCGGGCATAGCGATTGATTTCCTGACAGTGAGGCTCTTCAGTTTTGAAGTCAGCGAGCTTGGGAGGCGCGTTGTAGGAAAACTCGAGACACAGCAGAAAATCGTCGGGGCGCTTACGGCTTTTGCGCCGCGTCTTGCCGGACTTGAGCCAGAGCAGAAAGTCGGCTTTTCCGGGATACCCTTTTTGCACCAAAGCCCGATCAGGAGGCCCATTTAGCTGAAAGGCTTGGTGGAACGCGATCGCGGTTTGTTCCTGATCCTCTTCGAAGTGTGTTTCAACTCCCGGCAGCGTGAGCGGGCACCAAATCGCTTCTATCCGCGCTTCTTTGGGCGCATTGTGCTTCAGGCATTCCCGCATAGTGCTCCAGCCTAGACCATAACCAAAGACCAACAGGTGACGAATGCCTGACTCAATCCACTCTTTGGCATTGGGGTCAGTGACTGCCAGGGACTTCAGCACCCCTTGGGTGACGTCGGAGACTTTGTGATCTGCCCAAGGGATTAGAGCGGAATCGGATGAGGCGAGTAGCTGCTGATAAATGAGGTGAGCAATCACCCCGCGTTGTACCGCGATTTCAAAGACCCGCCCCCAAGTGGAAGCCTGCTGCAAAAAATCATTTTCCATGAGGCTGCCTCCGGTGTAGCACTTGGGCAACGTGGGTGAGAACGGCTGGATAGCTCAGGTGTACCCGCCCTTTACGTCGGGAATGCAAAATCTCGACTTCACCGGCAGCTTCTTTAGTCGCTGGGGAAATCCAATTGAAGGGATCCAGCACCGGAATGAGTTGGTTGCCCTTAACCCCTCGCTCGGCTTCAATGAAATGCAGTCCCCGCAGGACGGCTAGCAAGCATGGATGAACCGCTGAGTCTTCCTGGGGATTCATGAGGTGACTGCGGGCGCGCTCGGCTCGAATGTCAGTTACCCGTCTATCGGAGAGGAGAAAGTATACACAAAATCCCGATTGCGGTCGCCTTTCTTCTTCCACAACATGCAGGGTGGCAAAGGTATAGATCGGCAGGATGTCTCGGAACGTCTCCATGGAGGTATTGCTGAGAAACTTCACATGGTCGCTGGCGCTGGCAATTTCAAATGCGGCCTCACCACTGCCCCGTTTTCGCAGGCGGGTAGCGGGGAAGACATCCCGCAAAAGCGGATAGATGGTGAGGTCGGGAAACGTTTGGAAGACTTCTTCCAGAAACGCGACGGGCGTGAGCAGGGAGTTGCGATCAGCGGCGCGGTTGATATGACGACTGCCATAGGCGTGGGAAAGCAGGATGATGTGCTGGCAACCTTGACGCTGAAGGTGACCAATCTCTTCCCTCACGATTCGCTGCTTCTGCAGATCCTCCAGGGTTATTACGATGTCTGACTGCATCCGCTCTGATCGCAGTTCATATCCCACAAAAGGTTGTTCAACCGCTGAGGCAATGTAGCTTTGGGTGAGAAACAGAGAGTTGCGATCGCCCTGATCCAGATCTGGCATTTCGTCAGTCGGACGAGTCGCATAAGAAATTAAGCCGATGCGGTCAACCGCAGGTTTGCTCTTCGTTTGAATCACTAGCGGAAAGGCGCTGAGGAGGGCATCGAAGGAGCCTGACTTGACATATCGGGCAGAGCGATTACTGGACTTCACGTTATCTAAGACAATCCCTTGCATGTGAACTGGAGTATCTTGCGCCAGCATCGCTTCAACCGATTGGGCAGCGGCGTATACATGGTCTTCGCCGTCATTTTCGGCGCTTTTTCCCGACTCCTGAAGGCGCAGCATCAAGGTAGTAAATTGCGAGTCCGAGAAACTATGTGTGCCTTTGAGACGTTTGATGATTTGCCACAGGCAGCAGTAAACCAGGACCGTGAATGCCGTCACGCCTGCAGCGTGGAACTGCCGCGCATTGTCATCATTTTTCTTGCGCGATCGCGCGAGGGTGCGAGCTTCGTACTCCAGCTGAATGGCGGCGGGGAGTGCCCAGGCTCTCATTTCCTTCGCCATCTCAGAGAGCTTGTATTCCTTGCCTTTGCCAGAGTCGTAGGGTAGCCAAACAATTTGTAGCAGCTGCCCTGGGTAGAGTCTTTGGGCTTGCAGGGACTGGGCTTCTGCCTCCTTGAGGATCAAAGAATGTTCGGTCAGCTCAGTCGTGACCTTGACGGAAAATAAGAGCTGAGGCACATCCGGTTGCTCGGCAATCTCGATGTGCTTAAACCATTCCACTTGTTCTCGAGACTTGCTTTCGGGACTCACCAAGAGGTCTTTGACGCCAGGGGTCGCGCCTGCTAAGCGAGACCAGGCGACAATGTTGCGTTTCACGCAGATAAACTGCTGCGAAGTCCGACGCTGGGCCTGAGCCACAATCTGATTGCCCTTGCGCTGCAACAAGCCCATTAAGGCTTTGGCGATGTCTTGCATCACGCTGGTGCGATCGCTCAATGACTGCAAGGTTCGCTGAATTCCTGCTATCCCCTGATTTTGTAACTCAGTAACACGGGCTTGGATATGAGCGGCGATCGCTTCGGGAGAAATGGCCTCACCGCTCCCATCCCTTACCGGAACAACCGCATCCAGCACCAGCAGCTCGGCAAGCCGTCGATTGAGTCCGGGGGGCAAAAACTCGGAGTCTTCTTCTTGCAACAGAGTTTCCCGAATCAAATCCAGACGGACGTCAAAAGCGGGTTTGCTGCGTTCCGGATTGTTGCCATTGATGCGAAAGCGATAGCTAACTTCTCGCTGCACGCCGTAGCCCTCTTGGTTGCGGACCTTCTCTTCGAAGATTTGGGTTTTCCACTCTGGCCAGACAGACAAGCAGGAGAAGAACGTGGCCTGATTCAAATAATCCAGCAGGTTGAATTCGGCGTTTTGGCCGTAATGGGCGGTCAAATCAACTTGCAAGTCTCCTGTTTTCGCCGCTTCCAGCAGGGCTAGGATCCGATCTACATACTCGACCAGCAGGCGGTTCTCAGCTTGGGTGCTAGGGCGAGCGTTTTCTGAGATCGCTTCCATAATGCGAACGGTGACATTGAGCCTGACTCGTGCCAGAGCTTCGTCATCCAAAAAGCTCAAAAATCGAGTGATTTGGCTATCGGCACGTTCTCGCTCGGCTTCGAGACTGGCGATCGCGGCATCAATATCGTCTTCGTCAAGTACATCCTCTTGCTCTAGACGAGTGGTAATGGCTTCGCTCATCTGAGCAAAATAGTCTTCTGCTTCGATGCGCTCAACAGCGGCCAGGACTTTGGCCACAGCAGTATTGGCAGTAGAGGAATCAGAGTCAAAGGCTAGCGGCTGGAGATTAGCCTGATAAGCTTGGTCTGTAAATTTGGCTCCAGCAGCTTTGGCGAGCGTTTGCAGCTGTTGCGCTGGCTCGTCGAGCAAGAGTGCTGTGAGCGCATCGGGGGTTGGCAGCGCACCGTCTAAGGCTTGGTCGATCGCCGCCATAAGCTTGTCAACGTTGCCCGGTAAGCGCAGGCGGTTATCCGCCAACAGCTCGCCCCCCAGTTTGGCCCGAAGACCGAAGGGCGGTGATGTGAAGTCTCGGATGAAGCCGCTAGAATCTTTGGACAGAAAGGCTTGTTTGAAGTCAGAAGCAGAGTAGAGCCTCAGCAGAACCGACGAGGTGCAGATGCGTAGGCGGTTTTTGGAAGCATCGAATAGAAAGAGCGATCGCGACTTAGGGTCTGTTGCCTGAGAGGCTGGTTTATCAAATGCAATGGCCGATGCCAGTAAATCGACTAGCTTTGCCAGATCTACGGATGGCTTAAGTGAAGGTGCCTGAATGTTGGCACCCCTTTCTTGGGAAGTCATATTGTTTGGTCCTCCTTATCTCAGCCTTGAGGCTGCTTCACCCGTTCCAACCGACCAAGCTAGAAGAGTGGATTCCATGTAACACTTATACTTATGCTTCCCAAAATGTCAAGCTCTCATTTCCAAAAGTTGCGTAAATAGAAAGCTTGAAGATTCCTTGAAGCTTTCCAATTATCTTGAGCAAAGTTTGGTGTATTATAGAAGTTACGCATTGACAGCACGGCAAGAGTGTGGTCAGGCGAGGGCGGATTCTGTCAAGTGCTCCAGAATGAACTGTCGAATAACCGGGATGA
>JGI12322J13274_1000294_pt1 | contig 18776 bp, 17 predicted proteins | sample HotLakmasection3_FD_13274 | JGI IMG/M metagenome (IMG submission 13274)
CCACCGATGAAGATGGCTTCACCCCACTGAACTTTCTCCAAAACCTGCCGACCGACCTGCGCATCGATATTCCTGCCGCTCTGGGTGAAGTGCAGCAGGCTAGTCGCTTTTTGAGCGATACCGCAGCAGCAATGACGACAATTGAGGAGTATGCGGCTGCAACGTCCACCGAGGTCGATCTGGGATTGGAGGACCTGGAGGATCCAGCGATCGCCGGACCCACCACTTACACCTGGGAAACTGTGCAGCTTTACGACGCAGAGCGCGATCGCACCCTCGTTACTGACATCTACATTCCCGAAGTTGCTGGCGAAATTCCCGTCATCCTCGTTTCTAACGGCTTGGGGGCGCGGCGCGATCGCTTTGAGGAGTTAGCGGCGCATCTGGCATCCCACGGCTTTGCTGTGGTCATTCCTGACCATCCGGGGAGCGATCGCGAGTGGCTACGGGACTTTTATGCTGGGCTGGAACGAGAGAACTTTGACGCTGCCGACTTTCTGGAGCGTCCCCGCGACCTTAGCTTTGTGCTGGATGCGTTGGAGCAGCGCAATGCTAGTGACTATGGCAATCAGCTCAACCTCAGCCAGGTCGGTATCTTTGGCTATTCCTTTGGGGGAACGACAGCCCTGGCGATGGCGGGCGCACCCATTGATCCAAACCATTTGGCAGAGAACTGTGAGCGCGATCGCGCTTTGTTCAACATTTCCCGGCTCTACCAGTGCCGCGCCCTGGAGTTGCCCCCAGAGGAACTGTCTGTTTCCTTGCGCGACCCGCGTATTGCTGCCATTTACCTCTTTTTCCCCTTTGGACGCAGCCTTTACAGCCCCGAAAGCCTTGCCCAGGTTGAAACCCCCGTCTTCTGGCAAGCGACCGATTTGGATATTCTCACTCCGCTTCTCCAGGAACAGCTTCCTACTTACCGCCGTCTTCCAGCCCAAAACCGCTACATTGCGGTTTCCCGTGGGCTACCCCATGCCCGCGTCACCCTGGATGTGCTGCGGCAACTGACGGATATTCCCGATGACTGGCAGCGCCTCCGCACGATTACGCTAACTTACCAGAACGCGCTATCCACGGCATTTTTTAAGACCTACGTTGCCGCAGATAACCGCTATCAACCGCTTCTGAGCCATACCTACACAACTCAGCTTTCCGAGTTTCCCTATCGGTTTACCCTGCTCCGCGACCTGCCAGAGCTTGATTAACACCAACTCTCTGAAAGCCCGCCCAGAGCCAGGATGATGATTTTTGGGAAAGGGGGCGCGGCTAAGCCGTGCCCCCTTTCCCAAAATGGGATTTTGATTTTCTTGGAGTCTTCTCACTGCGGATAGGTCAGCCAATCCGCAGGGGGGGATGGCGGCACTGGAAGCTCCTCAGCGCGGGGTGGCGGCACCGGAGGCAATTCCTCAGAGAGCGGCGGCAGGACTGGCGGCAGGTCATCAGGCGGGGGAGATGGGGCGGGCGGTTGGGCGATCGCCACGCGATCCCGCACTGCTGGATTTTGGAACATCGCCTGGAAGATGGTTTGGCGCTCTTCTGGGGGTTCTGGTGCTATATCCCAGAGGCTTTCATAGAAGAAGAAGGAGAACCCTAACCCGCGCGATCGCGCCGCCTGCACCTTTGCCTGCACCATCCGCATCGGCATGGGACGATTGCGGAGTCCTGTCAAAATGCCTGCACCCGTCGGAATTAGCTGTTGGGCTTCCCGAATTTCGGGGCGGCTGATGTGATCCATAAAGCTCTGAATATCCGAGCGGTAAACCTGCACCAGCAACTCATCCACAAGCCCCTGGCGCACCCAGGCTAACCAGTCTTGCAGAAAAGCATCGTAGGCGGTGTCATAGGGATTGGGCGAGACGGAAAAGATAATATTGGGTTTGCGTGCCTTTACAGCACCGTGCAGTTGCGTCATGAAAGCGGTGAGCTTGTCGGCTCGCCAGCGCATCCATGCCGGGTCGCGCGGATTGGCTGGGGGCGGTTGCTCCGTTTCTTGTTGGTAGAGGGCGATCGTGTAGGGATCGTAGCCAAACTCGACGGGCAAGCTGGTGTGGTCATCAAATTGAATCCCGTCTACGTCGTAGCGGGTCACAACCTCCAGCACCAGATCGGTAATAAACTGCTGCACTTCGGGATGGAAGGGGTTGAGCCAGTTCACTTCTCCTGCCGCACTGAGGGAGGTGTAGCCGCCATCGTAGCGACGGGTGAGCCAGTCGGGATGCAGGGTCGTCAATTCCGACATGGGCGGTGCCATGAAGCCAAACTCAAACCAGGGAATTGCCAGCACCCCCTCCCGATGGGCGGCGTTGATCAGGTCTGCCAGCATATCCTGCCCGTTTAAGCCTCGTTGTACAAATGGCTGAATTCCGGCTCGCTGGGCGACAGGGCTGGGATACAACACATAACCTGAGTTCCACACCACAGAGTAAATCGTGTTGAAGTTGAGGCGAGCCAGTTGAGCCACGGCGCTATGCAACAGGTAGGAATCCCGCAACACATCCATGTCGTTGGTGGTGACCCAGACCCCTCGGATTTCCTGAAACGCACGGGGCGGAAGCGGCTCGAAGGGTTGTGGATAGTCCTGGGCGATCGCCCCCCAGCCCACCCCTGACAGCACTGTGACAAGTGCCGCAAGTAGCAATAAAGCCTTGTATTTCAGCTTTTTCCAGACAGAACGCCCATTACCGAGCCACCGTCCCAAATTTCCCAGAACTGTCATAGGCTTCCATCCAACAAGCAAGATCACAAAGAAAAGAGCCGATATGCGACTCCCAATAGTAATTCACGAATGTTTATATCTAGCAAAGAATGATTGAGCCAGCAGAAAAGTTCCAGCAAAAATATCCAGGTTTTACCGTAAAATCTTCGGAATTTTTCCAAAACCCTTGATTTTGCGTGCGCACGCACGCAAAATCAAGGGTTTTGGAAAATTCCCGATCATGTTGTTTTTGAAACACCTGCTGCGCGGGTGTTTCAAAAACATATCTACGGTGGGCTGATTGCTTAGCTCTAAGAGAAAAACGTGCGATCGCATTGTGACCGCACGTTTAAGGCTATGTATTCGAAAATTGCACTGCGGATGGATCGCTAGGGAGCGAGTGCATTGCCCCGCAGCAAGCTACCGATCGTCTTCGCCGTAATCTTCAACTGAGTGAGTGGATTAGCGGGAACGACGGTCTTGTAGAGGTAGCTGTCGAAGGTGAGCTTTTGCACGTCGATGTCGTCGCACATTTCGACAAACGCCTCGCGGGTCGCGTCAGAACGATAGAATACCCGCTGCAACAGATCCAGCACCAGATAGGTGGCACCGTAGGTCTTATCCCAACGCTTCAGGTAGACCTTGAGATCCGCTTCGGTGGGAACGCGTGCGCCGCTCTTGCTCAGTTCCACAATGGTTTCGGCACAAACCCGACCCGACTTCGCCGCGAAGTAGATACCTTCGCCGGAAGACTTGGTGACGTAGCCAGCGGCATCGCCCACCAGCGCCACCCGACCCACCACACGGCGAGGTCTGGGGTGCTCAGGAATGGGGTGCGCTTCCACCTTGATGATTTCGCCGCCTTCCAACTTGCGAGCCGCACGGGCGCGAATCCCTGCCTGCAAGTCTTTGATGCGGGCTTTGTTGACCTTCATCGTGCCTGTACCCACGGCAACATGGTCGTACTTGGGGAAGACCCAGGCGTAGAAGTCGGGAGACACATCATCCCCAACGTACATCTCTGCCAGTTCTTCGTAGTAGTCCATCTTGTCCTGGGGCAGACGGATGCGCTCCTGGAAGGCGATCGCATAGTTGTAATCGCCTGCATCAATGGCTTTTGCCACACGAGAGTTGGCTCCATCTGCACCAATCACCAGATCCACCTGGAGGGTTTTCATCGTCCCTTCCACGCTGCCGTCCGAGTGGTCGGCATAGTGAATGGTGTAAGGGTCGTTGCTCCCGGTGGCTAAATCTAGTTTGTAAACAGTGCCGTTGATCAACTTTGCGCCCAATTTGGCGGCGCGATCGCGCAGGAAGCCATCCAGCACTTCCCGACGGCACATCCCAATATATTCATCATCTTTTAGCGTGCTGCCAATGTTGACCTCGATATTTGAAGGCGAGATCATCTTCATCTTGCGCACCCGACGGTCAATGATTTCGGGGGGCAAGTCAAATTCACCGACCATGCAGAGGGGAATAGCACCACCGCAGGGCTTGGCGTTATCTAATTTGCGCTCAAATAAAAAGGTTTCGATACCGGCTTTTGCTAACGTCTCGGCGGCGGAGGAACCTGCCGGACCTGATCCAACTACAGCTACCCGCAGTGTCAAAGGTCTTCTCCCTATATCTAACGAAGCATTACGAAGGGAATCCTATCACGGACTTTTCAACGTGTTTACAAGGCTTTGGGGGATGTGTCTGAATTGCAACAGAGCTTAATATGCCGTAATACTTTTGAGAGATTTAACAATGCTATTCATAGGCTTTCCCTGGGGAATTTGGCAGGGATTGAGTAGGATTGCTCACCAAATTTCTTCATCCCCTTCTATTCGCAATAGGATTTCCCCATTTCTTTTGAGAAAGGGTGCGGCGAAGCCGCACCCTTTCTCAAAAGAAATGGGGAAATCCTCTCTCAGAAATGTCCTCAGGGACTCGCCCATACCGTATATCAATAAAACCTGACATTTTGCGATCCCGTCCCTCCAGTGTCCGCTAAAATTAAGTCAGCTTTTCCTGACATATCGATCCCCGGGATCGGCAAAAACTCGTGAAATGGCTGAGAAATGGCTCTATTCTGCTCTTGATTTCATTGGACAAGTGATCGAGTATAGTGCCAAGGAATTGCGATCCCCTCGATCCCAAATTCTGCGTTAACTCTGTATCCGTTCTCTCTTCTGTCGGTCTTACAGAAGTTTTAAGGCATCTTGACCTTTCAATGGGTCTTCCTTAGTTGAAGACGTTTGCGGCACTTCTATTCGAATTTTTCTTTGAATCTTTCGTAGTGAATGTGTTTTCCATAGCCGAAATGCCCAATGAACTTGCAGAGCCTTCTCACATTTCTTCGGGAGACGGGATTAGCGTTCGACTGCATGAGCCGTGAGGTGCGATCGCCCTTCGAAATCCATTCAGGTTACGGCTTGAGACAGAGAACCATCGTATTTGAGCGTCACGTTAAATTAGCAGCCTCTATCGCTCTCAGGCTCCAGCATTCATATCTATCCATACGTTGTGAGAGGTAAAGCACCATGTCCGACAATCGTCCCCCCCTCGAAGAAATGACCCTCCGGCAATTGCGGCGGGTTGCCAGTGAATATGAGGTGTCTCGCTACAGCCGGATGCGGAAGGATCAGTTGATTGCCGCCATCGAACAGGCAATGCGACAAACGCCCTCTGCGGCTCCTGCAATCCAATCAATGCCGTCTCAGGAAACGGTGGAAGCTGCCAAGTTTGATGTGGGGCAGACAGACCTGACGAGCGAAACCCTCGCCGCAGTCGATGAAACCTTGAGCGATCTGCCCGAAGGCTATGGCGACAGCCGCATCGTTTTAATGCCTCGTGATCCCCAATGGGCCTACACCTACTGGGATGTGCCCAACTCCCACCGCGAAGAGTTGCGGCGGCAGGGTGGCATTCGCCTCGCGCTGCGGTTCTATGACGTGACGGATATTGATGTCAACTCCCAGCGCCCCCACAGCGTTCAACAATACGAGTGCGATGAGCTGGCACGGGAATGGTATCTGCCCGTTCCGGTGAGCGATCGCGACTACCTGATCGAGATTGGCTACATCTGCGCGGATGGTCGCTGGCTGGTGTTGGCGCGATCGCTGCCCATCCACATTCCTCCCGTCTACCCCTCCGAATGGATGGATGACCAGTTCATCACCGTTTCCTGGGATGAGAGCCTCGAAGGTAAGACCTTCCTGGAACTGGTTCCTCCCGGCAAGAAGTCCTCTGAAGTAAGCGACGCGATCTACAGCCGCATCTTTGGCATGGCAGAAGATGTAGAAGCCCAGCGGGTCGCTGGTTCCCTCTACGGCTCCATGCAAATGGCAGGCAGCGAGTCCGTCAGCTCCTTCTCGATGGCGGCTCCGGTTAGCTCCTATGTCTTCCCCTCAGGAGTTGGCATGTGGGCACAGTCAGCATCCGTTACGGGAATGTCGGGAATTGGCATGTCAGGTGTTGGCTTGGGCTTCTCCGCCTCTGCTCCCCCGATTCGCCCCCGCAAGTTCTGGTTGATTGCTGACGCGGAACTGATTGTCTACGGTGCAACGGAACCCGATGCCACTGTCACCATTGGCGGTCGCCCCATCAAGCTCAACCCCGACGGCACCTTCCGCTTCCAGATGTCCTTCCAGGACGGGCTGATCGACTACCCCATCATGGCGGTGGCAGCCGATGGCGAACAAACCCGCGCCATCCACATGAAGTTCAACCGCGAAACCCCCGATCGCCGCACCAACACTAAAGATGAAGCGGTGTTGGAATGGCTGAGCTAAGACTCCGGTAAATCGATTGATTGATTGAATGAAAAGCTTCGGGCGATCGCCCGAAGCTTTTTCTTCTGCGCTTCTAAAGAACGGGAAATGGAAGGTTAGTTTGGAAAGCTGTTGCGCACCGCAACAGCTTTCCAAACGATGGGTTTTAGAAAAATGGTGAGTATGTTGGGGATAATGGAGCACATAGTGTTTTCGCGTAAAGGTGAGCGGATGAAGTCAGTTATTCCTGTTGTGTTGCCCGATCAGTCCTATGAAATTGCGATCGCCCCTGGAGGGTTAGACTTCCTGGGAACCTGGATGCAGAGTTTGGGGCTGGGGCAGCGGGTGTTGCTGGTGTCGAATCCGCAGATTTTTGAGCATTATGGCGAACGGGCGATCGCCTCGCTCACCCAGGCAGGATTTGCCGTCGCCACCTGTCTGTTGCCAGAAGGAGAGCAGCACAAACATCTGGGTTCTGTGCAGCAAATTTATGATGCGGCTTTGAGCCACCACCTGGAGCGCTCTTCCTGCATGGTGGCGCTGGGGGGTGGCGTGATTGGCGACATGACCGGGTTTGCGGCGGCAACCTGGCTGCGGGGACTGGCGTTTGTGCAGGTGCCGACCTCCCTGCTGGCAATGGTGGATGCCTCGGTGGGCGGCAAAACCGGGGTGAACCATCCCCAGGGGAAAAACTTGATTGGGGCGTTCCATCAGCCGCGCCTGGTGGTGATTGATCCCGAAGTGCTGAAAACTCTACCGGAACGCGAGTTTCGGGCAGGGATGGCAGAGGTCATCAAGTACGGCATCATTTGGGATGCGGATTTGTTTGAGCAACTGGAAGCGGCTCCCCGGCTGAATCAGTTGCAGCACCTTTCGCCGGAGTTGCTGCAAACCATCCTCACCCGCTCCTGTCAGGCAAAGGCGGAGGTGGTGTCCCAGGATGAAAAAGAGGCAGGCGTGCGTGCCCTGCTGAACTACGGACACACCATTGGTCATGCCATCGAAAGCCTGACGGGCTATAGCCAGGTAAACCACGGCGAAGCGGTGGCAATTGGCATGGTGGCGGCAGGGGCGATCGCCCGTACCCAACACCTCTGGGATGAAGCCGCTAATATCCGGCAAACCCGGCTCATTGAAAAAACAGGCTTACCTACCCAGATCCCCGCTACGGTAGCCGTGGAGGAGATCATCCCCATGCTGCAAAGCGACAAGAAAGTGAAAGATGGGAAAGTCCGATTTGTCTTGCCGACTCAAATTGGTGCGGCGACGGTTACAAGTCAGGTGGCGCTGGAAACACTTCCCCCGCTGCTTCAAACCTTGTTGGCAGGCTAGTTTTGCTGCTTTCCAGGTTAATATCCCAGGGCTGCAGCGGCAGTTCTACCGTAAAGCAGGTTTTGAGATCGCGACTGGTCAGGGCAAGGCTGCCGCCCATATGTTGCACCAACTCCTTGACCAGTGCCAGCCCCAGCCCCGTCCCTCCATGCTGCCACGGGTCGTTGTTGGGAATGCGGTAGAACTTTTCAAAAATCTTTGCCTGCTCTTCAGCAGAAATCTCCACCCCCGTGTTGGTGATGCGGATTTGCAAGGCAGAGGTTTTTTCCTGATTGGGGATAGCACGAACGGCGATCGCAATCCGTTCCCGTGGCGGCGTGTATTTGAATGCGTTGGTCAATAGCTCTGTCACAATGCGATCGAGCTTGGCACGGTCGGTGTTGATGGGTGGCAAATCGGGAGGGCAGTCTACCTGCAACACCTGATCGTGTGTCGCGGCTTGCTCTTCAAAGGCATGAATGCGCGTCGGCAACCATTCATTGAACTGAAAGGAAGAGAGCGTCAGGGTTTCTGCTCCAGAATCCAGCCGCGACAAATCTAGCAGGTCATTAATGAGATTGATTTCGCGCTGGGATTCTTCGTTCAAAATCTTGAGATACCGCTCCAGCCGAGAGGCGTTCTCAGTGGTGCTAATGCTACTCTTGAGGGCAATTTCTAACATTTGAATTGCCATCTTGACGTTAGACATGGGGGTGCGCAGTTCGTGGGACACGGTGCTGAGGAAGTCGTCCTTGAGCCGATTGACCTTCTCCAGCTCTCGCACCTGGCTCATGGAAGCAGCATAGAGCCGTGCCTGACGAATGGCGATCGCACATTGATTGGCGACCTGCTCCACCAGCCGAATATCCTGCTCTGTAAACTCATAGTCCTTGTGGTTGATCAGCCAGAGATCCCCCAGCACCCCATTATCATCCAGAATAGGCACCGCGAGGGTTGCCACCAGTCCCCGAATGGGATTAGGGATGAGGGAGCAAAACTGGATACTGCGTCCCAGCAACAGTTGATCGTAGGCTTCTGAAAAGGCATTTAACTGAACCACCCGCCCCTGATAGGGCAGGGCAGATTTGGTGTACTCGTACCGCACGGTAGAGGTGCCCGCCTCTGTGTCATAGATCGCCGCATTGCAGCCCATGACGCGGATGGCGATCGCCACTTCCTGCACCGCTGCCTGCAAAATCTGATCCTCATTCAGACTGTCGCGCACCTTATCGGTGATGCGCTTCAACGTTGCCTCAAATTGGTTGGCTTGCTGGAGTTGCTGGGTCCGCAGCTGAATCTTTTGCTCCAGGTCAGTGTTGAGCCGTTGGACTTGTTGATAAAGGCTGGATTGGTGAACGGCAATTTCCAGTTGCCCCGCAAGCTGGCTCATCAAATCTACTTCCCAGGACTGCCAGATTCGGGGATAGGTGCATTGGTGGGCAATCAACAGCCCCCAGAGGCGTTCCTGGCAGAGGATGGGCACCACCAGTTTGGCACGGGCACCAAAGTTCAACGTACAACTGGAACAGGTATCGATTGTCTCTTCCAGGGTGTCATTGATGGCTCTCGCACCACCTTGTTCATAAATTTGGCGGCAATCTTGGGGAAAGATGCGGGCGATCGCCATCTCCTCAGTCACCTGAAATGCGGGATCACATACCGACTCTGTGATAATTTTGCCACTTTCATCCTCATCCAGACGGTAGATCAAAACACGATCTGCCTCCAGCATGTGCTGAATCTGGATCACGGCAGTGTCTAAAATTTCTTCTAAATCAAGGCTGTGGCGAATATGGCGCGAAAATTCGGCGGAGGTCTGCGCGACTAAACGATGCCGCCGTTCCGTTTCTGCCTGATACTGCAAAATTTGCTCAATCCGTCGCAGGGAAGTGATGTCTTGAGAGGTCACCATCCCAGCAATAACGTGACCATTTTCATCGCGAATGGGCAAACCCCGCAGGCGATAGTGGCGATCGCCATAGCTCACTTCCAGACCATCCTCATGTCCGGCTAGCACCGCCCGATAAAAGGATTCGAGCTGCTCACAGGTAGCAGCAGGAAACACTTGCCAGAGTGTTTGCCCTTCCAACTCGGCTGCCGAAAACCCAATTTCAGCCAGAGCATTACCCCCCACCAGCACATAGCGCAGCGTGCGATCGAAAAGCAAAACGGCAGAATCGGGCAGGCGTTCAACAATTGCCTTGTAAATTTTCCAATCTATCGAAGGGGGTGGAGTGGGTGGGTTGCTTGCAGGAGCCGACCGATCGGAATCTGATAGTAGGGTCGCCATTCCCATAATGGTCTGACTTCCATCTACCCCCTGGAGGGTATGGCACCGCAAGCGAACAGGTAAAGTCTTGCGATCGCGCGTCATCAGCCGCACCACATAGCCTTCCGCCGCTTCCGGCAAATTACCTTCGAGGGCTTGCAGAAACGGATCGCGATCGTCGGGGTGGAAAAGCGCCAATCCTGAGTTGCCAACCCAATCCTCAGCACTATAGCCAAGGCGATGAGCCGTCATTGGTTCAATTGCTTGCACAAAGCCTGATGAGTCGAATGTGAAATAGAGTGGAAAATTCACAGGATTACGGCTGATCCGGGAAGGAATAACTAAATTCGAGGGGTTAGAGAAGTCAGAGAAGTTAGATAACGAATGGGCGATCGACATGAGCAACTCGGAGGAATATTGCATACATTCAAAACACCCATTTAGAAAAACCAGAAGATGAATGCATCAATCACTTTTATTTGAAATCCACCAATTGATATAAATTTGAATACTTGTTTAGTGGACGCTAAACCCAGCCAACCAGCACTAGGATGCACTATTGAATTGATTGAACCATACAAACCCCTGCATGAGGAAGGCAAATACAACAAGAGACTCAAAGAGACTAAAACAATTCATAAGGTAATAGAAAAATTCTGGAACGTTTTTTAATTAAGTCTTTGCCGCCTATTTTGTCCATTCCATTTCAGAAATCGCGCGAAATTTCATTAAACGATGTTGCAGACATTATATCTACGTGCCTCAGTCCATTCTCCCGTCTACAGCCTGATTGTCATCTCTCCCCCAATATCACCCGCTATAGTGTTCCCAATTTGAAAGCAATAGCCACATCTTCAAGGAATAATCTGAAATCTTTGAATCGTTATAGCTCAGGAACATTGTTGATGTAGAAATTCTGACATTCTCTATCTCGCTTATACGGATACAAGTATTAACATGCTCGCCATTTTTCTAAAACCCTTGATTTTGCCTGCGCTTCACGCAGGCGAAATCAAGGGTTTTAGAAAAATGGCGAAGGTATTGTGCTAAGAGTGCCCTATGAGAATAAACCCCATTATTGGGAAAGGATGTGCAACTTTGCCGCACCTCTCCCAATTAATGGAGTTCAACTTCTTGCTTAGCCCTAAGGAGATTTCTGAGAAAGAATATCCCCATTTTTTGAGCGAGGGCACGGCTAAGCCGCGCCCTCGCTCAAAAAATGGAGATATTCTTTTCTGGAGATCGCCTAAGACATGCCTTTGCGCTTGAGAGAAGCAATCATTTGGCGCTTTACAGCAACAGCCCATCGATCGAAGTCAAAACTATTGATGTTCGACTCGGCGGGCACTTGAGGCATGGACGACGTTCCCTTCTCGGAGCTAGATTTCACGCGAAACCTCCTGACATTCTGGCGAAATAAAGCGTGGACAAACCAAACGACAAACCAAAAGAGATGTAACGGATATACAAAAAATGTGTCTTTTAGCAAAAATCCGTATCAGTTACTACAATCTCCTTAAATTAATTATATCGATTGTCCTGCCATGATCCATGACGTTTACGCAACATTATGACCAGATAGTGACTCTATAAATCTGAGTAATAGGGCGATCTCCAAGAAGAATATCCCGATTTTTGGGAAGGAGGGCACGACTTAGCCGCGCTTTCCTTTGAAAGCCTTTTCTGGAGATCGCCTTAGCCCTTTGCGATCGGCGCTAATTCTCTTCCTCATCAACCACCTTTCCCTGCTCATCATGAATGCAGAGTGGAACCTTCTGGGATTGGGCTTTCTCTCGTGCTTTCTTCAAGACATCTCCCTTGCTCTTGCCCTGCGCCAGTCGCTTTTGCTGTTGTGTTGCCAGCCAACCTTCACCGTTAGCATCCGGAACCACATGGATGGGGGCTTCATCGGTTTCGGGACCTGACTCCACCGCCTGCCCAGTGGAACCCTCGGCATTTTTCTTGCGGATTGGCTTATCACGATGCTTTGCCCACTTTTCTGCCTGCGCCGTTGCAATGGCGATCGCCCGTCCTTCCTGATACTTCTCCTCCCCCACCAGAGCATTGGCTATATCAATAGCTTTGTTGCGCACTTCCGAGGTGAGGTTTTTCATAGAAGCGGGGTAATTCTGTTTTGACCAGGGCATTAATTTCTCCTTGAGCCGTCAGAGGGAATAAGATCACCATAAAAATTATCGGGATCCCTATCCTCTAGCAGATGGTACATATAGCAATCTCAAGCGGGTTGAATCAATACTGTTGAATCGATACTGTTGCTATTTTTCTAAAGAGTTTGTGTACGCGTCTGCACGCAAATCCTTTAGACAAATAGCGACGGTATTGGTTAGATATTGCTGGTAATTCCTGTTTGTTCAAAGGTATAGTGTGCGCCCCAGCCCAGTCCCAGCCCTATTGTCGCCCCCAGCAAAAGTACAAGGAGAGAATGCCAGCGGTTAAATCCTGCATTTTGCAAGTCAAGCCGCATCAAAATTTCTGCGCCAACCAGGATAAACACATACTCAAAAACCTGGTACCAAACTAATACGATGGTGATGGAAAAGGCAACAATAACGACAATCGAAAAATAGCCAATATCAGAACGCAACCACTTTTCGATAAATCGTTTTAAGCCTCTAGAAAAAGTGGTCAGCAAAGCCGCTTGAACGACACCAATTCCCAGGGCGATCGCCCATACATGAGTTGGGGGCATAATAGTGTAGAGCGCCCAACTAAAGATGCTGTATGCCGCCATCAGCAAGCTGAACGAAAGGGACATGGAACGGATGGGATAAGTCATGATGCCAAGGGAATCCAGGTGATAGATTTAATTCCACGAACTCCAAACTACCAACGGCATAAGGGATCTGCGGCTTAAAGATTGGTGGCGATCGCCTGCACAGGACAGGTTGGGATACATTGCTCGCAAACGATACAGCGCGATCGGGTGAACACAAGTTGAAAGGTTTCGCGGCTGAGGCTGAGGGCTTCGGTAGGGCATACCCCAGTGCATAGCCCACAGTGGACGCACACATCCTCATCAATCATAATTTCGCGACTGGTTGCCGAAATCCCAATTTCCTGCACCCGCAACCATTCCAAAGCCGCATCGAGTTGGTCAATATCTCCAGACAGTTCGACCACCAGCGTTCCGACCTGGTTAGGCGCGACTTGTGCCCGGATAATATTGGCGGCAACGTTAAAATCCTTTGCCAGCCGATAGGTGACAGGCATGTGGACAGTCCGTTTGGGGAATGTGAGCGTAACACGCTTCTTCACGGCGATCGCAAACTTCAGAAGGTTGCTAAACTAAATTTCTAAATTGAAAAATTTGAACCAGGGAGATGGGTAAAACCCGACACATAACTGCTTATCTACACCTTGATTCTAAGTAAAGCGGCTTTCCTGTGGGCAACTCTCTTCTAAAAATTTCATGGGCTTCTACCAAAAGACAGAGGATTACCAGAACTTGCGCAGTTGAGAAGTTGAAAAAACTCAGGCACTTCGTCGGAAGACACCGCGTAGCCGGGTCACGGCGTAGACCAGCAAGGCAATCACCAGAATGCCTGTGAGGAGGGGAAGGGCGATCGCCAGCAACGCCAGTCCAGTAGACGATACCAGTTCTATCGTGGAAACAGCAGGATTTGCTACGCCACCCGTCGCAACGGTGGAGGTAAGCCGCACCACATCGGTCATACCCTGCACCAACCCCGCAGCCGTTCCCCCCGCCAAAATCGCCAGCGACCACTGCAACAACGGACTCATCTCTCCAGTTACAGAAGCAGTTGCCAAAATGCCTGCGACCACTGCCACCGGAGAAGCCACAATATCCAACAAATCATCCACCCAGGGAATGTAGTAAGCCCCCACTTCCAGCACCGTAGCGGCAGCAAACATCAGCAACGCCGCCTCGGTTGCCATCCAGCCAAACCCTGGAGCTAGTTCTAGATGTCCGCCTTGTGCTGCAATGCTCATCACCAGGGGCGGCACAAAGATTCGAAAGCCCGTCGCCGCACTGAGACTGATTCCCAGCAATAAACTTAGAAGGATTTCCACAGCCCAATCGCCTTGAAAAGATGCCTCATTGTAGCCAGGTTTACTGGGGAGATGGCAAATGGACAGACAGCTTTTGAAAAAGCAGATGCGTCATCGCCGCACCTACTTTCTTTCGTTCTCGAAAATCGTTTTTTTGTGGAGTACTCTAGCGCGATTTAAGTGCCCGCTCGATCTCCCGTTTCTCTTGCTTGCGCTTCAGGTCTTCCCGCTTGTCGTAGACCTTCTTGCCTCGGGCGAGGGCGATCGCCACCTTCACGCGCCCCCCCTTTAAGTAAAGGCGCAGGGGAATGAGCGTCAAACCCTTTTGCTCAACTTTACCGATCAACCGCCGGATTTCGTCTTTATGCAAAAGCAGCTTACGTGAGCGGCGGGGATCATGGTTAAACACCTGACTAGCCGTGTCATGGGGCGAAATGTGAACATTGTTCAGCCACACTTCTTCGTCGCGAATGGTGGCATAGCCATCTTTCAAATTCGCTTTGCCCTGGCGCACCGACTTAACTTCAGTCCCCTTCAACTCAATCCCGGCTTCGTAGGTTTCCAATATTTCGTAGAGGTAACGCGCCTGTCGGTTATCTGCAACGGTTTTTGACCCTTCCCCTCGATCTGCCATAACTTGCTCTGCGTAAATATCCTGTCAGTTGTGCTTGATAGTTTTGTGTTGGATAGTGCTGTGTTGGATAGTGCCTTTGGAAAGTAATGTGCGAAATATGTCCGGTGATTTCCCTGGCTATTCCACTACAACGCACCACTCATGCAGTTCGTAATGCACACAACCATGCTCAATTAGTGGGTCGCGCTCAACGATCGCCTTTGCTTCTTCTAGTGACTCTGCCCAAAACAGCAGCATGCCACCGCCGCGCTCTTGCCAGTAACCCGACTTTGCCTGATGCCCCTGGCTGATCAACTCTTTCACAAAAGCAACATGTGCTGGAACGTAACGATCGAACGTCGGCTTATCGACAATACCTTTTTCTATCTTGACAAACCAGGGCATTAACTTTCTTCAGGGGCTAAACAGTAGATTTTTGGGATAGACACCAGTAAACCCGCGCCCTGTAACGGCACAGCATTTCGGTGCAACGTTTGAACTTCTAAGGATAACGTAGGAGGGAAGGAGTAGGGAATGAAGGACTACAAGGTGTTACATAGTAGAGAAAGTTGAATCGCGAAACCCGCCCCTACACTGTGTTTGGGTAATCATTGCGTTTACGTTTTGTCATTGGTTTTTATGGCTAATTCCCGTTCTATTCGGTTTTTTGTTGCCCTTTTGCCGCCATCGGAGGTAGCGGATTATGCCGATGGGGTGATTCAGGAATTGGGCGATCGCTACCAGACCCGTACCGCCAAAGCGCCACCTCACATTACCCTGCAACCCCCCTTTGAGTGGTCGCTGGAGCGATCGCCAGAGCTAACCGAAAGGCTGGAAGCCTTTGCCAGGGGGCGATCGCCTGTCCCTATTACCCTGAATGGCTTTGGAGCCTTTCGTCCCCGGGTTTTGTTTATTGATGTGCTCAGGTCGCCGGAACTGATGACGCTTCAGGCAGAGTTAATGCAACACCTGGAAGATACGCTGGACATTGTGGATGTGAAGAACAAGCATCGTGGCTTTTCGCCCCACATGACCGTGGCATCTCGCAACATGTCGCCAGCCGTTTTTCGCAACGCCTGGGAAGATCTACAGCCCCGCACCCCAAAATTTGAATTTCTGTGCGATCGCCTTACCCTCCTGATTCACCAGGGAAAGTGCTGGGAGGTGCAGAATCACGTTAGTTTGTCGTAGGTAGAGGAGAGGTGGAGGGAAGGTGGAGGGGAGCGATCGCCCAAACTGGTCACCCAAAAGGGTGAAACAGAGAAAAAACCTCTCATTTTTCCTCAAGAGGGGTTGACAATCCAGGGGAAAAACCGTAACAATGGATACAGAAAGTAAATCGTTCATCTCTTCACCAAGCGATTTTCTGTTAGCTCTGGAAGAGACGGAAGTAGGGGTATCCCCCGAAGGAACGCGCCTCAAACAACACTTCATTCAAAAGAGGCGAGCCTTATGAAACTCAACTACCGTGGAATCAAATACAACACAAACCCCAAGGTTCTGAGCCTTCGCAACAGTAATCCTGCAAATGCGCAGCTCAAGTATCGTGGCAATAACTACAACACAAATTTGCCCCTAGATGAGCGCAAGTAAGCATTTAGCGGTTACGAAGCTTTTTTCCACGACATCTTCAATGATGTCTCCATAGTGAAAGCCCACACTTAAAATATAGACTTGTGAACTTTTCACTGGCTAATTACTTTTTTCACGAGTTTTCCTCTACAGGGCGAGTGAATAAGTAAGCTTGAAAGTTCCCAATGTTTAGAGCGGTTTGACGGTTCAATACAGTTTTTTAACTGCAATTGTGCCGTCACCGCAAAACTCCAATCGTTCATCTCTGCCTCCATATTGCCTGGCAATTATCGAGAGCAGTGACGGAAGTAGGGGATTTCCCCGAAGGAACGCGCCTCACTTAGTTCACTTCAAGATGATCCAACCAAGGAGGCGACTCATGAAACTTCAATATCGTGGTACCGCATACGAAAACAATTCTCCAGTCGTAGGTCTGAGCAACAGCAATCTGGCAGATGCAGCACTGAAGTATCGCGGCAACGTCTATCTCACTAATCAACCCGTTGCAGCTACAACTGTCGAAACAATAGCAGCACCATTGGCTGAAACAGTATCAGCTCCTGCGGCTGCTTCGTTCAACAACCGCGCTCGGCTCCTGATGATGAACCACCATCGCCAAGTTAAGCGCCGTCAGCAAGCCATGTTGACTCGCGTTGCAACCAGCATCGGTTTGGATGCGAACGAAACTGCAGGCTACTGGGGACATATTCAGGGCAAAGTGCAACCTGGCTTCTGGAACACCTACGATCGCAGTGGTTCTGCAAGCAGCTAATTGAAAGCAAGCTTGTGACAAAGAATATCTGCTGACGCTTCCAGTCAGCGTTAACTCAGTGATTCGACGCTAACTTGATGTGATTTCACTAAAGGCACTCTTTTGAGTGCCTTTTCTTATGGCTTTGCTCATCCGAATTCCACACCGCATCAGTGCTTGAAAAATGGCGAAGGTATTGAGGATTTTATTGTTAAGGATCGAAAACGAAATAAAACCCGGAATTTTTGATGAGAAGCGCGGCAATGCCGCGCTTCTCATCAAAAATTCCGGGTTTTATTTCGTTTTCGATCCTAAGCGAGTCCCGAACAAAAAGGACGACTCAAAGAGCCGCCCTTTCATTTTTTAGATGCCTTTGTGCCTATCGCTTCTGAAAACTCTGTCCAAGAACTTATTTGTCAAACATTCTAAGCTGTTACTAGCTCAGGCTCAGGACGCTTGCTGTTGCGGATTCCGGCGATCGCCTCGGCATAGTCATCGGCATTAAACACGGCAGAACCTGCCACGATCGCATTGGCACCCGCTTCCAGCACCTGCCAGGTGTTGTTCACCTTCAAACCGCCATCAACTTCGATCCAGGGATCGAGACCGCGCTCATCGCACATTTGGCGCAGTTTGCGGATTTTGGGCACAACACCGGGAATGAAGCTTTGTCCACCGAAACCAGGGTTGACGCTCATGATCAACACCAGATCGCAGACCTCCAAAACATATTCAATGAGATCCAGCGGTGTGGAGGGATTTAACACAACGCCCGCTTGCTTGCCCAGTTCGCGAATTTGCGAGAGGGTGCGGTGCAGGTGGGGAGAAGCATTATGCTCCGCATGAACGGAGATGATATCCGCTCCAGCTTTGGCGAAATCTTCGACGTACTTTTCAGGCTCAACGATCATCAAGTGAACATCGAGCGGCTTTTGGGTATAAGGACGAATCGCTTTAACGATCAGGGGACCGATAGTGATGTTGGGAACAAAGCGACCATCCATCACATCAACGTGGATCCAATCGGCACCCGCCTGATCTACCGCCTTGATTTCTTCACCCAGACGGCTGAAATCTGCTGATAGAATGGACGGGGCAATTACTGTTGATTTGCTTGATTGTGTCTGGGGCATGGCAGTGGTGTCTCCTAGCTTGCAGTCTGGTATTCAGTTTAACAAAATGTGAAATCTGCTCTGAAATTCTTGACCGGGTAATTGTCAGTATTTACTCAAACTTTAAGACGAAGTTAAAAGAATAACGGGATAAGGAATAGCAAGACATGGTTCAGCCAAAGAAAACCATGCGGTTTGCATGGATGGCAGGGGGCGTTGTGGCATCTTTACTGGCGATTCCGGCGATCGCCATTGAATTTTCAACGGGTCCCAATGGCATCGAAGCACGACGCCTTCATGAAGAACCTTACAACTTAACGGGGCGAAAGATCAGTATCGGACAGGTAGAGATTGGGCGTCCGGCATTATTTGGGTTTGATAAACCCGCCGCCGAGAATTTCGTTGTCCGCCCGACCCAGGTGTTTTTGCTCGACCAGCAAGCCCTGGCTAACCTGAATGTGGATGATCATGCCGCCAGCGTTGCCAGTGTCATGATTAGCCAGGACAAGCGCCTGCGGGGTGTGGCTCCCGATGCGCGGCTATACGCCGCAGCGGCAGGCTTCAACCGCCAGGGGGGGCAACCCCAGGAATGCCTCGCTTCCCAAACCGTTGCCCTACAAAACGGGGATGATGTGCGAGGCATTCCTGGGGTTGCCCCCCCTG
>JGI12322J13274_1000330_pt1 | contig 17886 bp, 9 predicted proteins | sample HotLakmasection3_FD_13274 | JGI IMG/M metagenome (IMG submission 13274)
GATGTAGACCTGGTCGCCGGCCCGGGGCCGGCCGGCCCGGTGGAGCCGCATCGATTGGCCGTCGCGCATGACCAGCGCGGGGCGCGCCCAGCGCGGAATCCGCTCGCCACGGGCGACCCGGCTGTCGGCGGCGACCCGGTACGACACCAGCTCGTGATTGGCCTGTCCGGGCAGGTCGAGCTCGAAGCGTTCGACCGGGCCGAGCCGCTCCGGCACGATCATGCCGAGCCAATGCCCCATGGGCCGGATCGTCCATCCCTGGATCAGCAGCGACGTCAGGACCACGATGAACGCGATGTTGAAGAACATCTGCCCGGCCGGCAGTCCGCCCAGGATCGGCAGGATGGCCAGCAGGATCGACACGGCGCCGCGCAGGCCGACCCAGGCAATGAAGGTCGTCGCGTTCCGGCTGAACCGGAACGGCAGCAGGCAGATCCAGACCGCAACGGGTCTGGCGAGGAAGATCAGAACGAGGCCGAGCAGGATTGCCGGGCCCAACACCTCCGGGAAATGAGACGGCGTCGCCAGCAGGCCCAGGGTGAGGAACATCGTGATCTGCGCCAGCCAGGACATGCCGGCCTGGAAGCGGTTGAGCGCATGCGACGACCGGAGCCTGCTGTTGCCCGCCAGAATCCCGGCGATGTAGACGGCAAGGAAGCCGCTGCCATCCACGAGACTCACCGCGGCGAACAGGAACAGCGCGCCGGTCAGCGCGACCAGCGGATACAGCCCCGGATCGAGGTTGATGCGGTTGTTGGTCTGGACAATCAGCCAGCCGCCCGCCAACCCCGCCAAGCCGCCGAAACCGATCTGGCGGGCGAATCCCTCGGCGACCTCCCAGGACACCTGATCGAATGCCGCACCGCTGACGGCGAGTTCGACCAGGCTGAGCGTCAGGAAGATCGCCATGGGGTCGTTGCTGCCGGACTCGATCTCCAGGGTCGACCGTGTGCGGTCCCTGATCGTAATGCCACCCACCCTCAGCAGAAAGAACACCGCCGCGGCGTCGGTCGAGCTGACGATCGCACCCAGCAGGAAGGCCAGCATCCATGGCAGGCCGAACAGGAAATGCGCTGCCGTCCCGGCCAGCAGCGCGGTCAGGACGACGCCGATCGTGGCCAGCGTCACCGCCGGCCAGGCGGCAAGCCGGAAGCTGTGGAAGGACGTGCCGTAGCCGCTGTCGAACAGAATGATCGCAAGGCAGACGCTGCCGACGAAATAGGCGAGTTGGGCATTGTCAAAGGGGATGCCGAGAACGCCGTCCTCGCCGGCGGCCAGCCCGACGCCAAGGAACAAGAGCAGCAGCGGCGCCCCGATTCGGAACGCGATGAGGCTGGAGAAGATGCTGAACACGATCAAACCGGACGCGACAAGAATGGCGAGATGGATCGGCTCCAGCATGCGTGCAGATCTCCAGCGGATCAGGGATGTTGCCAGCACAACATGTCTGGGAGCGATACAGGTGAGCCTTTTGCGGAATTTTGCGGTTGAGCGGTTTTGCCAAGGGCGGCGCGCGCTCTGGCCGGCTGTATCCGGTGGGCTCGGCGTCGCAGGAGGCTGACTGCGGCCAGGGCGGCGAGGCCGAAGGTGAGGTGGCTGATGGCGCGCTCGGCATTGCTGCGCTCGTTGTACAGCTAACCAGAATTCCCTTCGGCCCGCCACATTTGGTATGCAGAGGCAAAACTCATCAGGTGGAGACTCTGAACCCTGGTGGGGCGGCCCGGAGGTGTGGCGACAGCGGCGCAGGTGGCGCAGTTGCCGACCTCGGCGCGCTCGCAGCGGCGGGACGAGGCGAACCGGGCGCGGACGATCCTGTTGTCGCCGGATGGATGGACCAGCGCGGAGCCGGCCGAGGCGTTCGGCGCAACCGCCGACGGCATGCGCCACTGGCGCTGCTGGTTTACCGCTGGCGGCGTCGAGGCCTTGCGCGCCCACCCGCCGCCGGGGCCGTCGCCGGTGCCCAATCCAGCATCAAAGAAGCCGCGGCCCGAAGGCCGCGGATACTGTTGTTCTAAATCATTCAGCCAAGTCGATTAAATGGCTTCAATGAAGCCGCGGCCCGAAGGCCGCGGATACCGTCGCGCAGGTAGCGCAGTTCCTCGGCCAGCAGGTCGGGCTTCAATGAAGCCGCGGCCCGAAGGCCGCGGATACAGGTCAAGCCCGCGGCCGATGTTGGCGAGCATGTCCACGCTTCAATGAAGCCGCGGCCCGAAGGCCGCGGATACAGCACCCGGCCGCCGTAGACCAGCCGCTGCAGCACCACGCTTCAATGAAGCCGCGGCCCGAAGGCCGCGGATACGTACTGGTCGGCGAAGGCGCGGCGCCGCGGAAGCTGCAGCTTCAATGAAGCCGCGGCCCGAAGGCCGCGGATACGCCAGAACTCGCCTCACCTGCCCGACCACACCTTCCTGGCTTCAATGAAGCCGCGGCCCGAAGGCCGCGGATACCCGGCGGCGGGGGGCGGGGTCACAGCGGCGGCTTGATCTTGCTTCAATGAAGCCGCGGCCCGAAGGCCGCGGATACTCACCTCCCGCAGGAAGAGGTGACCGGGCCGCGGGGCTTCAATGAAGCCGCGGCCCGAAGGCCGCGGATACACGGCACCTGGCAGTACATCTCGTGGGGGCTCAACCTGCTTCAATGAAGCCGCGGCCCGAAGGCCGCGGATACATTTCTTCCTCAGCTGATTGCCAAGGTGGCTTGCCAGGCTTCAATGAAGCCGCGGCCCGAAGGCCGCGGATACCAAGAACAACGTGCAGGGGGTCGGCAGCACCATCAGCTACGGGCTTCAATGAAGCCGCGGCCCGAAGGCCGCGGATACCACGCCGGCAACATGGCGATGGAGCACATTATCTCTAAGCTTCAATGAAGCCGCGGCCCGAAGGCCGCGGATACCCGAGCCGGACGCGACGTCGGAGTACTCGATCGACGCGCTTCAATGAAGCCGCGGCCCGAAGGCCGCGGATACTGGCATTCAGCGCCTGTAATAGCTTGCGCTGATCCTCCGGGCTTCAATGAAGCCGCGGCCCGAAGGCCGCGGATACGCCGCCGCCGGAGACAGTGGAGGAATGGAACCAATGGCTGCTTCAATGAAGCCGCGGCCCGAAGGCCGCGGATACTGGCGCCGCTATCGGCGTTCTCGACAAGGCACTGAAGGCTTCAATGAAGCCGCGGCCCGAAGGCCGCGGATACACCCGCGGGAAATGTCCGTGGGGAACACAACATTTTCGAGGCTTCAATGAAGCCGCGGCCCGAAGGCCGCGGATACGTGGTGATTGCGGGGGTAGGGCTGTGGGCGCTTGTGCGCTTCAATGAAGCCGCGGCCCGAAGGCCGCGGATACCAGCGAGCAGTACTATCGCTATCTGATGGGCATCGTCAAGCTTCAATGAAGCCGCGGCCCGAAGGCCGCGGATACCAGCCGCTCGACGTGCGGGGGCAACTGGTCATCGGACAGCTTCAATGAAGCCGCGGCCCGAAGGCCGCGGATACTCGCCTCATCCAAGCGTTGCAGTTTGATTGGGTGATAATGCTTCAATGAAGCCGCGGCCCGAAGGCCGCGGATACCGAAGAGGAACTTCGTGCGGAGTTCGTTGACCCGTTCGTGCTTCAATGAAGCCGCGGCCCGAAGGCCGCGGATACCTCCGGCCCGCCAGCTTCCGCGGCGTGCGCTTCCACGTGCTTCAATGAAGCCGCGGCCCGAAGGCCGCGGATACCCGTCTTGTACTATTATTTTAGGATGGTATCCACTATTTGCTTCAATGAAGCCGCGGCCCGAAGGCCGCGGATACGCGGCAGCTCGCCACGGGGAACATCGTCGCCAACAACACGCTTCAATGAAGCCGCGGCCCGAAGGCCGCGGATACCTGTTTTCATCGAGACGGACACGGCGCCCGCGCGGCGCCGCTTCAATGAAGCCGCGGCCCGAAGGCCGCGGATACACGCTGGTGCCATACGGCCGGCGCGGGGCGATGGCAAAGCTTCAATGAAGCCGCGGCCCGAAGGCCGCGGATACCAGCGGCGCCGCAAGGAGGGCTATCCGGCCTATAAGGAGCTTCAATGAAGCCGCGGCCCGAAGGCCGCGGATACTTGATAATAAGAGGCGCGATGTAACCACATATAGAAAAGGCTTCAATGAAGCCGCGGCCCGAAGGCCGCGGATACCTCCGGAGAGCAAAGTGCCCCCGCCGCGGTCTCGGCTTTGCTTCAATGAAGCCGCGGCCCGAAGGCCGCGGATACCTGGCTGGTGGATTGAGCAGGAATCAATCGCCAGGACGGGGCTTCAATGAAGCCGCGGCCCGAAGGCCGCGGATACGCGGATATGGTCCGACCTGCAGAAGACGGACCCGAAGCGCTTCAATGAAGCCGCGGCCCGAAGGCCGCGGATACGCCGGTTGGCCAACAGGAAGGCCAGGCCCTCCTCCTGGCTTCAATGAAGCCGCGGCCCGAAGGCCGCGGATACGCCTGACCGGCCGCCGGCACCCGACGCCGTATCGGCAGCTTCAATGAAGCCGCGGCCCGAAGGCCGCGGATACCGGCGCATCGGGCTCGACGGCGATGAGGCGATCGATGCTTCAATGAAGCCGCGGCCCGAAGGCCGCGGATACGTGGACGTGCTGACGGCGGCGATGGCCCAGCACGAGGCGTCGCTTCAATGAAGCCGCGGCCCGAAGGCCGCGGATACCTGCCCCACGCGCGTCGTGAACTGCCGCAGAGCATCATCGCTTCAATGAAGCCGCGGCCCGAAGGCCGCGGATACCAAGAACTAGGGCAACACAAACAAGCATTACATATACAGGCTTCAATGAAGCCGCGGCCCGAAGGCCGCGGATACACTGCGGTCTACGCTCTAACGTGGCGCCCGGACTTTTTGCTTCAATGAAGCCGCGGCCCGAAGGCCGCGGATACGCCGGGCGACCCGGCCGTGACCATCCCGGCCGTGATGGCGCTTCAATGAAGCCGCGGCCCGAAGGCCGCGGATACGTACTCGTGGGACGAGGGTATCCCGCCATGACCCTGGCTTCAATGAAGCCGCGGCCCGAAGGCCGCGGATACCTCTGACTTGTCGGTCAAGACAATGGCCGACGCGATGCTTCAATGAAGCCGCGGCCCGAAGGCCGCGGATACAGCACTGGCTTGAGGCCAAGGCCGACAGCGACGCGCAGGGCTTCAATGAAGCCGCGGCCCGAAGGCCGCGGATACGTCGCGGCGCGGATACCCCAATACGGGCGGCACGGCTTGCTTCAATGAAGCCGCGGCCCGAAGGCCGCGGATACACGTCATCACTCGCAACGTCGACTTCGAGACCGGCCGCATGCTTCAATGAAGCCGCGGCCCGAAGGCCGCGGATACTCAATTGGTTCTGCGAACGCAGAGGCACGTTCTGGACGAGCTTCAATGAAGCCGCGGCCCGAAGGCCGCGGATACCTGCGGTGCGGGCGGGAGTGAACCGCAAGGAGTTGAGGCTTCAATGAAGCCGCGGCCCGAAGGCCGCGGATACGGTGCTAGTGCCACGGGCGGAGAGTACGCAGCCTGACAGCTTCAATGAAGCCGCGGCCCGAAGGCCGCGGATACGGGGGTCTGGGACAGGGACCGTCCTGTCTACCACCTACGCTTCAATGAAGCCGCGGCCCGAAGGCCGCGGATACATCTCGAACGGCGTTGTATGCCCGTGCCGCATCAGGGCTTCAATGAAGCCGCGGCCCGAAGGCCGCGGATACGGCGTGACGGTCGAGAGGGCGCCCTGGAACGTCTGCTTGCTTCAATGAAGCCGCGGCCCGAAGGCCGCGGATACTGTCGAGCCGGCGCTGCAATACACCGACGATCCACGGCCGCTTCAATGAAGCCGCGGCCCGAAGGCCGCGGATACCTGGTACGGGGCCTTCGCTGTGCCCTCGCTGTCGTCCAAAATGCTTCAATGAAGCCGCGGCCCGAAGGCCGCGGATACTGGAGGCCCTAATGCTCATTACCAGCACAACAGGAAAAGCTTCAATGAAGCCGCGGCCCGAAGGCCGCGGATACTTTTTGATGGCATATAGTTTAGTCATCAACCTTCCCTATAGCTTCAATGAAGCCGCGGCCCGAAGGCCGCGGATACGCATGGTCGGCGCTCCCATGTTTCCCGTCGTAGTAGGGCTTCAATGAAGCCGCGGCCCGAAGGCCGCGGATACAAGCGCGCGCTGCTGTTTCTCGTGGCGCATGCCTATGCTTCAATGAAGCCGCGGCCCGAAGGCCGCGGATACCCAGCCAGACGATCGAGACCCCCCAATGACGCTGGCATGCTTCAATGAAGCCGCGGCCCGAAGGCCGCGGATACGAGGTCGTGGCCGGCGATGATCAGCCGCTCCTGGAGCTCGCTTCAATGAAGCCGCGGCCCGAAGGCCGCGGATACCGGAGGTTTTCTCATCATTGATCTCCTTCATTGCTATGGCTTCAATGAAGCCGCGGCCCGAAGGCCGCGGATACNGCANGCCTGTTTTTTCGCCGATTCGGCAGCGGGTTGCAAGGCGGTTTGCGAGCGCTGCGGCGCGGCGGCGCGCGAACGGCTCGCATGGGCCCGTCGGACGCCGGCCGGGACGCCCCAAGGCCCTGATTCACAATGTCAAAGAACCGTGCGAGCGCTCCCGGGGGTTTTCGCGCCACCGCAGCGCTCGCAAAACCGTGGCGACGAGCATGCTATCCGATCACCGGCGCGCACTCAACGGTGGCGACGCGCTTGCCCGGGCCATCACGCGCGGCGTCGCCGCATCGGCCGGGCCCACGTCGAGGATCGGCCTGTGGTCGTGGCCGTGGCGGATCGCCTGGTCCAGGCCGGCCCGCGGCCCGGCCCGACGGTGGCGGTGAAGCCGGCACCGCATCCCCGACAGCTGCCGGCATCACCGTAGCGGTCCATCGGCTCGAACAGCCGGCGGGGCGCGATGCAACGGTACGGCGAGGCTCGAGCGCGCGAAGCCCGGCCGCGCCGCCGCGGGTGCGCGAAGCCGGGGTTGCAGCCTGGGCTGCGGCCGTGCGCTTTGGCAGTGGGACGCCCCGGAATCGCGCGCGGCGGGCGGGGCCGGTGTCGGGCCTCGCTGCGCTTGGGCCGACCTACGGAAGGCCCGGCAACGCTGACGCCAGCCCGCGAAGCCGGGGCTTTGCAGCCCGGCCGGCGGGTGCGCGCCACCCCCAGAACGAACTGGGGCCGCCGATCGGGCCGTTCCCATCCCGGTCGGCGGCCCCAATGCTGGGCCGGCTCACGTCCCCCCCGCTTGCCGGCCCGGGCCTCGGAAGGCCCCGGGCGTCGGGCGGTCCGGGCCTGGGCGGCCCGGATGCCCGGCGCGGGCAGGGGCCTACTTGAACTGCGAGGTCTCGGTCGATTCGGCCATGGCGGTGGTGGAGGACAGGCCGCCCGAGATGGCCAGCGACACGGCGTCGAAATAGCCGGTGCCCACCTCGCGCTGGTGCTTGGTGGCGGTGTAGCCGAGCGTCTCCGAGGCGAACTCGGCCTGCTGGAGCTCGGAGTACGCGGCCATCTGGCGCTCCTTGTAGCCCTTCGCCATCATGAAGGTGTGGTAGTTCAGGTTGTGGAAGCCCGCCAGGGTGATGAACTGGAACTTGAAGCCCATGGCGCCCAGCTCGCGCTGGAACTTCGCGATGGTGTCGTCGTCCAGCTTGCCCTTCCAGTTGAAGCTGGGCGAGCAGTTGTAGGCGCACATCTTGTCGGGGAACTCGGTGCGGACCCCTTCGATAAAGCGTTTGGCCTGCTCCAGGTCGGGCGTGGAGGTCTCCATCCACAGCAGGTCGGCGTACGGGGCGAAGGCCTTGCCGCGCTCGATGCAGTACTCGATCGGCTCCTTCGCGGTGATGCGGTGGAAGCCCTCGTCGGTGCGGTCGCCGCGGTCGATGTAGGGCAGGTCGCGCTCGTCGATGTCGGTGGTGATCAGCTTGGCGCTTTCCGCATCGGTGCGGGCGACCAGAATGGTCGGCACGCCGCAGATGTCCGCGGCCAGGCGCGCGGCGTTCAGGGTGCGGATGAACGAGCGGATCGGCACCAGCACCTTGCCGCCCAGGTGGCCGCACTTCTTCTCGGACGCCAGCTGGTCCTCGAAGTGGACGCCGGCGGCGCCGGCCTCGATCATCGCCTTCATCAGCTCGAAGGCGTTCAGGTTGCCGCCGAACCCGGCCTCCGCGTCGGCGACGATGGGGGCCAGCCAGTAGCGCTTGGCGCCGCCCTCGGCATGCTCGATCTGGTCGGCGCGCAGCAGGGCGTTGTTGATGCGCTTGACCACGTGCGGCACCGAGGCCGCGGGGTACAGGCTCTGGTCCGGGTACATCTGGCCGGCGTCGTTGGCGTCGGCCGCGACCTGCCAGCCCGAGAGGTAGATCGCCTCCAGCCCGGCGCGGACCATCTGCATGGCCTGGTTGCCGGTGGTGGCGCCCAGGGCGTTGACGAAGTCGCGCTTGTGCAGCAGCTCCCACAGCCGCTCGGCGCCAAGCCGGGCAATGGTGTGGTCGATCCTGTAGGAACCGCGCAGCCGCTCGACGTCCGCCGGGGTGTAGTCGCGCTTGATGCCTTCGAAGCGGCGCTCGTGCAGCGCCTTGTCCGTAATCTGCGTGCCGATATCAAGCGGTGCCATCGTGATCCTTTCCAGCCCCCTTGGCGGCCGCCGACCGGTCCCCGGGGGTCCTCATGGTCTCTCGTTCGGCGGAGGCGACGATGGGCCGCACGCGGCGCGCGGCACAAGCGATCCTGTGCCACGGTGGTGTTTGTAATGGCGCGGCGGGCCTCCCCTGTACAGATATTGACACAAAAAAGGATTTCAACAAATGTCTGGCCGTAAAGTTGTAGCGTTGTTAATTTCCCTTGTGTGAATGAGGTAAATATGTAAACTATGTAAACGCGCGCGGCGGACCCGCCCCCGTCTGCGCCGGCCGCTCACGACGGAGCCGCCCCATGGCGAAGAAGGCGATGATGGGCCACAAGGTGCGCCGCCTGCGCCGCGACCAGGGCCTGACCCAGGCGCGCATGGCCGAGCGGCTCGGCATCTCGCCCAGCTATCTGAACCTGATCGAGAACAATCAGCGCCCGGTCTCGGTTCCGCTGCTGCTCAAGATCGGCCAGGCGTTCGACATCGACCTGCAGGCGTTCGCCGAGGACGACGGCGGCCGGCTCGCCTCCGGGCTGCAGGAGGTGTTCGGCGACGCCCTGTTCGAGGGCGGCGAGGTGGACCGCGCGGAGATCGCCGATTTGGCCGCGGCGGCGCCGGCGGCGGCGCGCGGGGTGCTGGCGCTGTACCGCGCCTATCGCGACGCGCGGGAGGACCTGCGCCTGCTGGCCGCGGAGGCGGCGCGGCGCCAGGGCGGCGAGCAGGGCGGCACCGCCGGCTCCGCGCTGGAGGAGGTGCGCGACGTCTTCGAGGCGCAGAACAACCACTTCGGCGAGCTGGAGGCGGCCGCCGACCAGGTCTGGCAGACCGGGCTGCTGGACCCCGGCGACGTGTACCAGGGGCTGTGCGCCTTTCTGGACCGCGACCTGGGCATCCGCGTCAAGCTGATGCCGGTGGACGCGATGGGCGCGGTGCGCCGCCGGTTCGACCGGCACGGCCGGCGCATTCTGCTGTCGGAGATGCTGCCGGCGCCGAGCCGGACCTTCCAGCTCGCCGTGCAGATCGCGCTGGTCCGCTTTCGCGGGCTGCTGGACCGGATCGCGGAGGAGGCCGGGCTGTCCGGCGAGGAGGCGGCGCGGCTGGCGCGCATCGGGCTGGCCAACTACGTGGCCGGGGCGGTGATGATGCCGTACGACCGGATCCACCGGGCGGCCGTGGCGGTGCGGTACGACATCGAGATCCTGCAGCACCGGTTCGGCGCGTCCGTGGAGCAGGTGTGCCACCGCCTGACCACGCTGCAGCGGCCGGGGGCCAAGGGCGTGCCGTTCTTTCTGATCCGGGTGGACAAGGCCGGCAACGTGTCCAAGCGGTTCAGCGCCAACGGCCTGCACTTCGCCCGGTTCGGCGGCGCCTGCCCGCGCTGGAACGTCCACGACGCGTTCCGCTGGCCGGGGCGGATCCACACCCAGGTCTCCGCCATGCCCGACGGCAGCCGCTATTTCAGCCTGGCCAGCACCATCGGCAAGTCCGGCGCCGGATACCGGGCGCCGGGGCAGGTGCACGCGATCGCGCTGGGCTGCGAGGTGGAGCACGCCGCCCAGCTCGTCTACGCCGACGGGGTGGACCTGCTGAACGAGGACATCGCCGTGCCGATCGGCCTGCACTGCCGCCTGTGCGAACGCCTGGACTGCGCCCAGCGCGCCTACCCGCCCCTGCACCACCGCCTGACCATCGACGAAAACCAGCGCGGGCCGACGGCTTATGTGTTCGAGGGGGGGTAGGGGTGTGAGGCGAGCGTTGCCGAGGCATTTTTAATCAGCACACCGCACCGCAAAAGTTGCACCAGCAACATCAGCGGACTAAGTTTGATACCGGCCGCGTGAGCTAACGGCATTTATGCCGATACGCTGAATTCGATGAGCGGCCATTAGTTGACTAAGTAATTTATTTTCAGTTGACGAAAAATTCCTCCTCCACTTATAATCCTTGTCAGACATGCATTTCTGAGGGTCCAAGAACGTTGCGCGCAATTGTCCTGCCAAACTGGTCTTTAAGACCTGCATCCAGACCAAAAAAAATTTGCTTTCCGGTAGAGGAACTGCGACTAGATCCGATACATAAAATGTCAACATATACTCCCGATAAAATCGTCGAAGTGAAGCATCGAAACGCAAAGCCACATATGGTAGCTGTAGATGAGTGTACCAAGAGAGCTTGCCACCTATCGCCCAGATATCAAGCCACAGAAGAAATTGATAAATGGAACCTCCGTATCTGGCTTGCAGCATCTCACACGGAACTCGCGCAAGCTTCTTCATTAATAGAAAGCGTGCATCCAAAAGGATCAAGCAGACGAGGAACAATTCTGTGCATGTCGGAATCAAATCAGCAGAATTCGGAACGACTCATAGGCGCTGCAGTTTTGGACACCCTTAGCCATTGCAATCCTATTGAAAGGGATGTATTGGCGCGCCCAAAATTCGGGGTTGATTGGCGGGATGCCTCTCGCAGCGAGATTATCTATCGGCTAGGCCTCGTTTGCGGAACGCGCTTTGCTATCTGCGAGTGCCGACAGAGGCAAGGCCTCGGTCGCGTATTGGCGCATCATGCCTCCGTTGTCGCAGCATGCTGGAGATGGCCGCCAGCGGACGTGGTTGAGGTCCTCCGCTGGATGCCCGGAGATCGGCTTTTGAAAATCCTCCGTGGCGAGGCTGACTTTTTGACCCGCGCAGGATATACTCCAACCCCGTCAAGCCATTGGATGAAAGGTGGGGCTTATGACCCAGAGCGCCTCCCAGATGTCGTTCCAGTTCGACAGGTCCCGGCCTGGTACTACCGCCGAGTCAAGTGCTTCCGAGACCGAGACCCCGTCATCGCCGCAGCTCTCAAAGCAGTCCTTTGACAGAATCTTTGTGCCACTGAGTACAAAGCCGTATGAGTGGTTCCAATCGGGCCGGAAAGCATGGGAATTGAGAAAATGCGCGCGGCAATTCACTACTGACCATGTCCGGATCGGTCGAACCGTGGAACTGAGGCTCGGATACAGCCGCTCCGACAGGAGCCTTTGGGGCCACATCGTAGAAGTCATTACGGCGGAAACGCTTAATAAGTTCTTTGATAAGGTAGACTGGAAGGATGTCTTGCCAGAAAGTGCTGATCGTCAGGACGCTGAGAGTATGGCTAGGCAAATTCTGAGGCTTGACGAGGACGATCAACGACCTGTCATCGGGTTTCGCATTCGGCTTGAGGACAATCATGCAGCTTCGTCTAAAGAGTGAGTTTATTCCACTCGTGCAAAATGGCATTAAACGTTCAACCATTCGGGCTGGACGCTGGGAAGCTGCCCTCGGCCCGGCTGAGATTGTGTGTGGAAGCACACGAATTCCTATAAAAATTATTTCCCTTGATGTAAAAACTTTATCCACTTTGACCGATATCGATGCAGTTAACGATGGTTTTTCGTCGAAGGAAGAACTTAGGAAGACACTGCTTAAATTTTATCCACAGCTGAAAGCAAATGATGAGGTTACAATTATTCACTTTATTAAGTCTGTCACAAAGGAAACACATTCGAACATAAGGAGTAATTGACTATGAACCTTGTCGTCAACGGCACGTTTCGAGTTGAGGGGGCGCCGCCGACTCCGACCGATTATGATTCTAAGTTCAAGAAGCTTTTCGAGGAGTTTTGTCGCGAAATTGGCCGAAATGCGCTTGTAGGGACTTTTGATGATTTCCACGAAAGCATTTTTAATAGCAGGACGGCATTTTTGGATTTCCAAGGTCGTGTCAGTAACTTCAGCCGCTGTGTGCCCAACAATTCTGATGACAGCATTCGTCGTGGAGAATACCGATTCATATTGCGTCTTGATGAAAACATGTTTTCGGATGTTGAATTGGGCTTTCAAAAGCTAGTGCACGTTCTTGTCAGCGATCTGTTTGAACAGCGCGGAGTTGGTGAGTTGCGGGGACAAGTCCATATTGAGAGCGTGGATCTAGGACCCGTTACTAATGTATTTCATAACAAATATCGAACGAAAAGTCACACAAGATCTGAAATAAGACATCAATTTGATCTGGATTCAGATGAGCCGTTGTTGGCATTTTCGATGAAGCCACGAGTTGGCTTGACTGCTGAAGAATATGAAAGGTTTATGAGAGAAGTTTTTGAAGGAGGTTTTCATCTTGTTGAAATGGATACCCGTGACCTTGGTATTGAATCCTGTGAACGAAAACAGCTTATCGAAAGACTATATAGATTGGCATTGAATGAAAGCCAGTCCCGGAGGCGGATATGTAGATTCTCTGCAAACCTTTCAGGGCCATTTACAATAATTGAGCCCATGCTCGAAAAAATATGGCTTGTGCATCAGGATTGTGGTGTAAATTCCTGGGTACTTAAGATTGATGGCAACCTTGATGGTTTGAGCACTATACAGGCGATCCGGAGATGGTGCGATGACAGAGCCATTTCGCAACCGATTATCACATGCTATCCAGTGCTTAAATATGGCTTAGCAAGGTATTTAGGTCATGATACATTGTATAGACTACTAGTGTTGAGTGGAGCAGATATTATTTATCCTGGTGGCAGGCCGCGTTTTTATGCTGACAAGGCTATTGACGGAGGTCAGGTTGGGCCGTCGCGTATGCATTATAAATCTCTTCTTTATCCGGATGATTATCCTCTTCAAAGCGTAGCAGGTGGAACACTAATAGGGCATGTACCAGCAAAAATAGCTCTGCTGGGAACCGACATCGCCTTTTTTGTCGGAGGAGGTCTCGCTCTTTCCAAGAAAGGCTTGAAGCAAGCAGCAATATCCTTCTGTGAAGCTGTAAGCAGAAGCCGAGAGTTACTCAAGCAGCAGGAATGGAGTAGGGTAGCCATTGAGCAAAAATTTGTTCATCTTACACAGGTGTATGGTGATCGTAATGTAGTGGACCAACAGTTTGAACTTGTAAATCCCTGGGACTTAGTCGATAAAGTTGACGAATTGGCTATTAATCGTCCAGTTCTGGTAAGATGAGGGGGCAGTATGATGTTAGTCGCAGCCGAAATCGCGACTGAGATCGCGATACAAATGAAGACGTCGCTGTCGTTTGTTTTAGGACTGGGGGGCTTATTCAGCATTGTGCGATCGTTTATGATCGCAGCAATTTTTCTGGGCGAATTACCGGACGAAACAAAGCGAATAAGGCCTAGTTTAGCCAGAGAAGTGAGGAATGCTCGACGTGGTCAGTTTTGGCTATTTGCTACCACGACGGTGCTATTCTTATTGGCCGTTGTTCTATATGTCGGGCCTCTGCGGGAAATTAATGCTATTCAACTTGCGTCGGGTGGCGCCACCCTCACGAAATGCCAGATAATGTCAGTATTCGGAATTGTTTTAATTGTTATACTTGTCATTGTCATAGATACTTTCGCAATGATCCGACGACGGCGACTAGAAGCCTTGATTGCTTAGTACTAAATGCGAAGTCGTGGTAATTGCTCACCCCGGTGTCATAAGTTGGCGGCTTGGCGCAGGGCGGCGGAATTACGGGGATACAATACTGAATTGGATGATGGGAATCGGTGGCCTTCCTGGCCGTAGGCGGTATCCGGCAACCGGTGCGTTGTATGGACACGCCGCAGCCGTCCAGATGAGCGAGCGGATTCGGCGTCGGGAGTCTGTCTTCCGGCGTGTAAAGGCCGTCGAAGCGTCGGCTCGAGTCGGGACTCGAAGGGCAATGCCAGGCGGTCGTGAGAGAGGACGAGATAAGGTCGTCGGATGGGCCCGGCCTCATGCTTCCCTCATTTTTTCTTATATTAATCAGTGCATTACCATTCATGCGAGTACGAGGGACAAGACCTCGGGCGGTCAGGCCCTGGCTGCGCGGAGGCGGACGAGGTCGGTTAGGTCCGGCGTCTCGGCGCCGGGGACCTTGAGGCGGTCGCCGATGGCCTCCCGGAAGGAGACGCCGAGCTTGCGGCAGGTGAGGAGCAGGTCGAGGAAGGCGTCGCCGCCTCCGTGCCCCTCCCCTACCCAGGCAACCCCGATCCGCCCGGGTTCTCGCCCCCCGTCCAAGCGTTCCCCCCATGTCCGCCGCCCGCCGGTCAAGCCGGGTCAGGGTTCCGGGTCGAGGCCGAGGACTTCGCGGCGGAAGGTGGCCAGCCGCTGCATGCCCAGTTCGATGTCCGTGGTTCGCAGCGCCTTGAGCTCGGCGTCGGTGAACAGTCCGGACCGCGCGAACGGGTCCTTGCGAAGATCCGGCCCCCAGGCCTCGGGCCGGTACAGCCGGTAGTAGGGCACCCAGTCGGACCCGGCGCGGACCTTCAGCTCGGGATCCACGATGTAGTGCCCCCGCCGGAACCGCCGGAACAGGTGGCGGTTGTGGGGCGCGTCCCGGTCGACCTCGTTCTTCGACAGGACGCTGGAGATGTAGGGCCGCCGCTTGCGGCGCTCCGGCAGCACCTCGTCCGGCAGGACGGCGACGACCTCGGCCAGGGCCTGCGCCGTGAAGCCGTTGCTCTCGCCGAAGCGGGGCGCCAGCCAGGGCCCCAGGCACCGATAGAACAGCGCCCCCATGATGCGCAGCAGGACGTATTCCATCAGATGCCGGTCGAGCTTGACCAGCCGCCCGCGGGCCTGGACGTCGATGCTGGCGGGCGCGAGCACGTCGTACAGTTCGGGCAGTTTCTGGCGGGCGAAGCGCTCGTCGGTGAAGGCCCGCTCCAGGGCGAACTCCACGGCGGTGAAGCCGTGGTTGGCGGTCGCCGTGGGGTCGGCGCCGCGGTCGCGCAGGGTCCGCGCGACCGGCGCGTTGCCGACCCGGGCCGCGGCCATGAGTGGCGTCAGGTTGAACGGCGTGCGGTGGTCGACCCCGTGGCGCTCCACGTCCCGCAGCACCGTCCCCGGGTTCCGGAACGCGTAGGCCTCGAAGTGCTTCTGGTGCAGGAGCTGAACGGCCTTGTCCTCCGGGTCGAGGGCGGGCTTGAACCCGTCCAGGATCAGCCGGTTCAGGATCGGCCGGTACCAGTGCAGCAGGGCGTGCTCGAACACGGGCAGCAGCTGCTTGCGCGTGCCCGCGGCGAACGCGGCCGCGCTCTGGGCGTCGAAGGCGGCGCGATCGACCACCGCCCACGGCACCGGCTTCTGCTGCAGAACGCGCTCGCGGATCTCCCGGGCCTGCTCCGTCTTGCCCTGCATCTCGAGGCGGCTCGCCTCGCGCTGCCACTGTTCCAGGCTGGAGTCCTCGCGCTCCGCCGAGACGGTGGCCTCGGCGTACCGCGCCATCTCCAGCAGGGTCATGAGCGGATGGCCCTGGTCGGCCTCGACCCAGTACAGGTTGCGGACCGCGCGCGTCACCGCCACGAACAGCGCGTTGATGTAGAACTTGTAGATCTCCAGCGATTTGTCGCGTTTGTCGCGGGCCCGGGCGTAGGTCAGCGTGTCCGCCTCCAGGGCCGACGGATCGACGTCGCGGGCCACCTCGCGGAACGCCGCGGCCTCGTCGCTCAGCACGTTGAACAGGATGATGCTGTCGTATTCCAGGCCCTTGGCTTCCTGGATGGAGAACACCAGCGGGGTGTTGAACCAGCGCCGCGCCGCCGGCTTCTGGTCCGGATGCAGCACCAGCACCGCCACCCGCGTCGACCGGCGGGTGCGCGCGTCCAGCTCGCCCAGGACCTCCGGCGCATGGGGCAGGACCTGGAGGTGCCCCGGCTCGCGCGCCACGCTGCGCACCAGGTAGTTGCTCTCCCGGTCGACCGACCCGAACCGGGCGTGCTTGAGCTTCAGGATGCGGTTGGCCAGCGCGGTGACGGTCGGGGTGTTGCGGTAGTTGGTGCGCAGGATGCGCACGATCTCCCCGTCGCCCGCGCCGGTGAGCCCCCGCTCCTCGAAGAACAGGGACTTCACATGGGCCCAGGAGAAGAAGTTGGGGTGGACGATCTGGTTGGAATCGCCGGTGAGGATGAATTCTCCGGCGGTACGGAGCGATTTCAGAATGAGATAAAGCTGAATGTTCGTGATGTCCTGAACTTCATCGACCACCACGAAGTCGTAGCGTGGCGTCACCTCCCCCACGTACTCGTGGCTGACGATGTTGGGGTCGTACAGCCCCGCCTCCCCCAGAAACGCGCGGTACTTTTCGAAGAGGTCGTAGACCTCCGGCCGCTCCGTTTCGCTGAAGATCGACTGCCGGACGCCCAGGTCCAGATAGTCCTCCCGGCTCAGCCAGCCCGCGTTGCCGATCGGGCCGGTGATGACGCCCCGGATCTCCTCCAGCACCTTCTGGGCGTCGCGCAGGCGGCGCGCTGCCGGCTGGCGGGCGAACCAGGCCTGGAAGTCGCGGGGCGTGACCTCGCGGCCCGCCGGAACGCGGATGCTTTCCAGGAATTCCTGGAAGGACAGGAAGTCGATCTCCTGGTCTTCGTTGGTGTAGTTGCGGGCGTAGTACAGATCACGGGCGTTCCGGACCAGATAGGGCGACAGGCTGACGTACAGCATGTCGCCGACCATCTGCTTCATTTTCTCCAGGGTCAGCGCCGTCTTGCCGCTGCCCGCCGAGCCGATGATGATGACCGGGGGCGACAGCGCGTGAATTGCCTCCTGCTCATCGTCGAAGGTCAGGATCTTGTCGAGAATGTTGAAGCGCCGTTTGTCCGGATTCAGGAGCGGGAGGTCGCCGGCCGGCGTGGCGTCGTCCGCCTCGATCCGGGGGATCTTCTCCTCGTCGATCCCGGCGCCGCGGCCGAGGAAACGGGATTTCTCGTAGGCGTGGTTGCGGATGTGCTCCAGGATCAGACAGCAGGTCTCGTCCCGGACCCGGTACAGCGCGAACAGCAGCCGGTCGCTCTTGTTCAGGCGGGCGCGGTACAGGGTGTCGGTGACCTTGCGCACGTCGGCCCGAGCGAAATCCCCCTCGCCCAGGGCGCGGACGACCTTGTCGAAATTCGGAATCCGCTCGGGAACCAGCTCGTTGTAGACGAGAACCCGCATCCCTTCCTTCCCACTGACAGGAACCGCTGCGCCGAAGGGGCCGTCCCTCCCCGCCGGCCGCCCCGCACTCCTCCCGAGAATAGCGAGACCGCGGTGCGAAACGGAAGTCCCGTCCATTCGGGGCAGGGATTTCGCCCGACCGGCCCTTGCGCATGACCGGGCCGCCGGCGAACGCAGGCGGGCGGCCCGGCAGGCGCACAACGTCAAGGGGGCTGGTATGGTGACGGTCGTGGAATTTATCAATCGGCTCCTCGCGGCATCCGGCTGACGGCATGCGGTGCCGTCAGCCGGGCCGGAGGTGTGCCTGCCCGCCGGAGGCAGC
>JGI12322J13274_1000362_pt1 | contig 17090 bp, 8 predicted proteins | sample HotLakmasection3_FD_13274 | JGI IMG/M metagenome (IMG submission 13274)
TAAGGGATCTGCGGCTTAATAAAATCCCCATTTTTGAGAGAGAAGGCTGGCTTTGCCAGCCTTCTCTCTCAAAAATGGGGATTTTATTTAAAAGTTGTTTTTGTGAGAGCCGCGTGGAGCGCGGCTCTCACAAAAACAACTGTGGCTGATTCAAGCGCGAAGCGCTGTATTAGGGCTGCTCCAGACTGGAGCAGCCCTGCGTGTTTTGCCTACGCAAAGTAATCGGTCACGGTCAAGGAAATGCGGTTTGCATCACCGGGTTTGAACTGAAGATCTGTTGCATTGGCTACCAGATCTTGTAGGGGGTTGAAGCTGCGGTTGGCATTGTTGACGAGCAGGTAACTTTGTCCACGCCAGTCAAAGAACAATGCTTGCCCTGCTCCTGTGCGCTGGTTGCCAGGGCGGTTGGGGTTGCGATCGCGGAAAGCCCGAGTCGCTGCCGCCACCAGATTTGGAGCAACCACAGCCCCTACGTTAAACAGGGCAGATGGGGCTGTGCCTGTGAGGGTAAAGCGATCGCCCTCGCGCTGGTCAAAATCCAGAATTTGGTCGGGTTGAGCCACCAACGAGTCACGTAGTGCCTCGGCGGCATTGGCTCCACCAAAGGCGAAGCGATCGGCACCTCTGCCTCCTCGCATAACATCGCCTCCGCTTCTTCCCAGCAGCACATCGTTGCCTGCACCGCCAGAGAGGTTATCCCGCCCGTTGTTACCCACGAGTTTGTCATTTCCGGCAAGTCCATTGAGGATATCCTGTCCGGCTTTACCGAAGAGTTGGTCAGCGGCTCCACCTCCTTCCAGGCGATCGTTGCCCTGTCCACCATTCAGCCGATCAAAGCCGCGATCGCCACTCAGGATATCATTCCCGGCTTTGCCAAACAGCACATCGGCTCCGACATTACCCCGCATCGTGTCATTTTGAGCAGCCCCGTCAATCCGGTCGTTGCCCGTGCCACCAAAAATGCGGTCTTTTCCACCACCGCCATTTAGCCGATCCAGACCTTGCCCCCCTCTCAGGGTGTCAAATCCGCTTCGACCAAACAGCACATCAGACCCTGCATTGCCTCGGAGCACATCGTTTTGGGCACCGCCGTCAATGCGGTCGCTCCCCTGTCCGCCAAAAATTTGGTCGTTGCCTTGTCCGCCCAGCAATTGGTCTGCGCCTGCATTGCCTCGGAGCACATCATTACCTGCGCCACCCAGCACGCGGTCATTGCCTGCACCAGCCAGGACACGGTCATTGCCTGCTCCCCCGTTGAGGCGATCGCGCTGCCGTCCACCCAAGAGCCGATCATTGCCCTGGTTGCCAAACACAAGGTCTGCCCCTGCGCCACCGTTCAAGATGTCGTTGCGCGCGCCTCCAAAGATGCGGTCGTTCTCCGTTCCGCCAATGATCCGGTCATCGCCCGCATTGCCTTGCAGGATGTCTCGACCGGCTTCACCCCGCACTACATCATTGCCTCTTTGCCCGAAGATGCGGTCATTGCCACCGCCCCCAAACAGGCGATCGTTTTTCGCATTACCCCGGATGCGATCGCCACCCGCGCCGCCATACATTCGGTCGTTGCCGCCGCCCCCAAACAGGCGATCGTTCCCGGCACCGCCCGCCATGCCATCTCTGCCCTGACCACCCCGAAGAACATCGACTCCGGCTTTGCCGCGCAGGAAGTCCAGTCCGGCTTGCCCATCGAGGGTATCGGCACCTCTACCGCCGTTGATCCGGTCTCTGCCACCGCCCCCCAAAAGCAAATCGTCACCATTTTGCCCTGAGAGGCGATCGCGACCCGCAGCACCTTCCAATGTGTCTCCAGCATTGCCCCCAAACAGGCGATCGTTTCCGGCTGCACCTTTGAGGCGATCGGGACAGGCAAGTCCCAGTAACACATCATTGCCTGCAAAGCCACGGATAATATCTGTGCGTGGGCTTCCTTCCAGACGGTTGTTTGCCGCATTGCCCGCCAACCGCAGACCACCAGAGCAGTCTTTGTCGGGGGGAGTAGGAGTAGGAATTGGAGGTGTGGTGCCACCATCCGCAACGACCGAGATGGTGGAGATCACCGTGTTGCTATTGGCAAGCCCATCATTGGCGATGAACGAGAAGATGCGATCGCTTCGATCGGGAGATGCACTGGTGTTGTTGTAAGACAACGAGCGCAGCAGCGTCCGCCAATCTGTGTTGGGCACATCGCCACCCGCCGCATTGGTGATGCTAACAGTTGCATTGCCACCCGCTACGACAACAGAAATATCGAAGGTGGTGGAGCCAAACGTTACGGTAGTCGTCGCACCGTTTGTTAGGGCGAGGGCTGTGGTAGCAAAACTGAGAGTCTCGTTTGCACCGTTGGGGATGTTGACGGAGATCGAGAGATTTTCAATGTCTACCCCGCCATTGTCAGGGTCCACTGCCGTTGCTTCGTCGGCGGTAATGTCGATCGCCCCTTCCCCTGCGGTAAAGGTTGCCTCAAAATTGCGGTTGTCTGCTCCACCCGTAACGTTGTTTGGGTCCAGGTTTAGACGGGGAGGATTGTTCGGTGTGGTGTCAAAGGAAATGGTGGAAGTAACGGTATTGCTAGTATCCGTGCCATCCTGCGCCACGAAGGAAAATACCCGGGGCGTCGTAGTAGGATTGGCGCTGGTGTTGTTGTAGTCGAGCGATCGCAACAGCGTCCGCAAGTCCACATTGGGCATCGCACCACTCGCATTGTTGGTGATGGTCACCGTGGAGTTACCTGCTGCACTGGCGATCGCAATGTTAAAGGTCGTGCCACCCAAGGACACGGTTGTTGTCGCGCCACCAGTCAACGTCAGGGGGGTTCCTGCAATGTTCAGGATTTCGTTGGCACCATCCGGCGTATTGGCTGTGATCGTCAGAACTTCGACATCCACACCGCTGTTGTCGGGGTCAACCACGTTCGCATCATTCGGGCTGGTGATATCAACCGCATTACCACCAACCGTAAAGGTGTTCTCGAAGTTGCTATCATCCAGACCCCCGCCATCATTGTCAGGGTCCAGATTCAGGACGGGGGGGGTATTGGTTACACCGGAGGGAGGGAACGAAATCGTTGAAGTAACGGTGTTGCTATTGGCTACGCCATCATTGGCAATGAAGGAGAAGACGCGATTGGTACCCGTCGGTGTTGTGCTGGTGTTGTTGTAGGAGAGCGATCGCAAAAATGCCTGAACATCCGCATTCGGAATATTGTCTATTCCTGCCGCATTATTCGTAACCGTGACAGTTGCCGTACCGCCTGTGACTGTGACAGCAACATCAAAGGTTGTCGAACCAAACGTGGGTGTAGCGGTTGAACCATCTGTCAAAGGGAGCGGCGTTCCATTGATCAGCAGAACCTCATTTGCCCCATCGGTAACCGCCGTTGTGATGGTTAGACTATCAATGTCTGGACTGTCTAAATCAGTACCCGTTGCGTTAAACGCTGTAATCGGAATTCCACCTGCGGTGAATGTTGTCGCAAAATTGCCATCATCCAAACCACCAGTTGTGTTTGATGGATCAAGGTTGAGAATAGGTGGGTTATTCGCTCCAGTGCGAAGACGATAAACACCTCCCCCAGCAACTAAGTCAAGCCCACCCGCAGCACCTGTTGCACTAGAGGTTTCTAGCAGGGTACCTGTAACATCTGTTAAGCCAATTAGATCATTCGCAGCCGTAACATCATTCGGAAATAAGGAGTAGCCAAAAAAGGTTTGACCGGTGGCAATACCCAAATCTGCAAAGCTAACAAAAATTCCCGAAACTTGTTGACCACCAATTAGTGCAGAAAGACCAGGATCACTCCCTGACCCTAAATCGTTTAGCACAGCTGCTTGAAGTTCGAAAGCCGCACCTGCTTGCCCCCAATCTCCAGGTACAAGCGTAGTCAAAGTACCGTATGCAGTGGGATTACCACTGGCATCGACAGCCGTAATTGGGGCAATTTTGAAAGGGTCGTTGCCTCCTCGCTCAAGTAATAGGAACCCGATATCCGTATTATTTGTGGGAGCTATAAGTCCTCCTCGCTCAACAAAATCAACCCGCTCGATATTGTTGATATTTTCTCCCTGGTTCGCGAAAATATTATCCACGCCCCGGTTAATTGTTTGGCTAAGTAAAACTTCTTCCAGGGAATTGACGGGAGAAGGGGCAAGGTTGAGGACATTTGTAGTGGTATCGACTGACTCTCGCTCGTACCAAAACAGTTCACGAACACCTGTGACGAGTGCATTGTCAATCCGTTCGATATTGACCTGTTCAACAAGTTGAATAAAGTCAAATACATCTGCTCCAGCGTTAGCCGTAAATCCTGAAATGATCAGGTTGTTTTCTGTGCCAACAGGAAAGTTATAGGTATAAGATTCACCCGCAGCACCCTCCCCATCTGCATTTCCAACTTCATTTGCCGTATAGGTCAAGGTGTTATCAGGCAAATCATTGTAATTGGCGTTGAGACCAGAAATAGGAGTTGGAAGAATTCCTTTGTACTGCTCAATCGCGGCGCTAGAAAAGGGAAGGGCGATCGCCACATTTCCCATCGCTGAGTCCAAATCCCAGGTGCCACCCTGCTGTGCATTACCCACTCGACGGGTGGAAGCGGCGATGGAAGCTCCAGTGAGCTGATGGAGTTTTGCCAGAAATTCTTCTCCAGCGTCCCCAGCCGCAACATTACAGGCGTAAAGGTGCAACTCTGAATGGGGCTGGAACCAGGCTTTGAGTTCCTCGGTGTAGCGAAGCAGAGTGGAAAGACTGAGTTCGCTGTTGCCCAGCCGCAGGCTTCCGGGGGAACCATGCGTCACAATGTAGACCGTGAGGGGCTGAGCATATTGTTGAAAAATTTCGGTTAGTTTCCGGATTCCATCTGTGTCACTTGGAAGAATGTAGGGAGTGACGGCGGGGCGTAACCCTGCAACGAGAGATGGATAGTTTTCAACGCTGGGATCGAAAATAGCGATCGCCTTTTGTATAAAACTTGCACTAGAGCTAATTCTTTTGTGTGTAGTAGAGGCGAAAGAATCCGATGCAGATGCCCAAGACGAGGTGGTTGAAGACGCCCTGACGATTTCCAGTGTTTCCATTTGTGCGTTCCGTTTAAATGTACTCATGCAACTACTGATGGTTCTGCACCCTCTCAAATCTCCCGCAAGATAGATTCAGAGGTTTGCAGATAATGCAAAAATCCTGTTTGTTTGGTTGCTTGTCTGGGGGTGACCAGCCAACATTAGGTTTTACCACATCAGTGGATATTCCTAAGAAATTTCTACTGTCCGGCAACCACCTCGTAATCATACGGATAGCGCTTGTATAAAAAGTAGAATTTCCAGGATTGCCTATTTTTTTGTATCGTCATTTGCCCGGAGAGAGTCAGCTTCTTCTCCGGGCAACAATGAATCTTTGCAGAGGTATTCAGATACACGAATCTTCTGTGAATAAGTCGTGATGAGATCTTAAGTCACAGGCTTAGACAAGGTGTTTGTAGTACACAAATGGTTTCTTAAGATTGTTTTCGTAAAATCTGTCCTTTCGCCATTTTTCCAAGGCGATCTCCAGAAAAGACTATCTCCATTTTTTGAAGGAGGGCACGACTCAGCCGCGCCCTCCTTCAAAAAATGGGGATAGTCTTTCTGAGAAATCTATGCCTTGGTTTTCCTCTGGAATAACCAGTTGGTCAGGTTACTTTGAAGCCTAGCCAAGGATAAACCCTTGGCTGGGCTTCATCGGGTTCTTAGGCAAAGTAGTCGCTGGCAGTCAGGACAACGCGGTTGGCATCTCCTGGCTTGAACTCGATGCCCGTCACATTTACCACCAGATCGCCAAAGGAGTTGAAGTTCCGGTCGGCATTGTTAACGAGCAGGTGAGTGCGCCCTTCCCATTCGAAGAACAACGCTTGCCGTGCTCCAAGGCGCTGGTCACCTGGACGGTTGGGGTTGCGATCGCGAGCCGCACGTACCGCCGCCACCCGCAAGTTAGGAGCAACCACCGTGCCTGCGTTGAACAAAGCAGTGGGAGCTTGGAAGGCAGATACCTCGGTAAAGTTAACGCTAAAGCGATCGCCTTCAGGTTGGTTGAAGTCCACAATGTCATCCGGTTCAGCCACCAGAGAACCGAGTAGGGCTTGATTAAAGGTAGCCCCGCCATAGGCAAACGTGTCGGCTTCTCTACCTCCCTGGAGGCGATCGCCATCGCCTCCGCCAACCAGGGTATCTTGACCAGTACCACCGTTAAGGGTGTCACGCCCATTGTTGCCCAGCAGGTTGTCGTTGCCCGCCAAACCCTGAAGCAGGTCATTTGCAGCTTTACCAATCAGTCGGTCTGCGGCTCCGCCCCCTGCCAGTTCATCGTTGCCCTGTCCGCCGTTCAGTCGATCAAAGCCGCGATCGCCACTCAGGTTGTCATTTCCGGCTTTACCAAACAACACATCGGCTCCGACGTTACCCCGCATCGTATCGTTTTGGGCACCACCATCGGCTTTATCGTTTCCAAGACCACCAAAGATTCGGTCTTTGCCTGCATCACCGAACACATTGTCCGCCCCCTGGTTGCCCCGGAGATTATCTCTGCCGCTCTTACCTCGGAGGTCGTCATTGCCTTGCCCACCGAAGAGAGAGTCGCTGCCTGCACCCCCGATGAGGCGATCGCGTTGGCGTCCACCCCGGAGGTTATCGTCACCTCGTTGACCATTCAGGCGATCGTTTCCAGCCCCTCCATTTATCGTGTCGTTGAGTGCGCCGCCAAACACCCGGTCGTTGCCAGTTCCTCCAAAGAGACTGTCGTTGCCTGCATTTCCCTTGACGATATCGGAACCAGCTTCGCCCCGAATCACGTCGTTGCCGTTTTGCCCAAAGGCACGGTCACTGCCTGTGCCGCCAAACATACGGTCATCTCTGGCACCACCTCTCATGCGATCGCGCCCAGATCCTCCAAACATCTGGTCTACGCCAGCCGCACCCGTGATGCGATCGCTCCCTGCGCCGCCTGCCATGCCATCATCGCCCTGACCACCCCGGAGGCGATCATCCCCAGCTCTACCACGGAGGAAATCGCGATCATTTTGTCCGCTGAGTCGGTCATTGCCTTTACCCCCATTCAGCCGATCGGTACTGCCGCCACCAAAGAGAACATCATTGCCATTCTGCCCAGCAAGGCGATCGCGCCCAGCCCCACCCTCAAGGGTGTCTCCAGCTCCACCACCTTCGAGGCGATCGCGCCCAGCCCCACCTAAAAGGCGATCGGGACAGCCCAGCCCCAGTAATTCATCATCATTGGCAAAGCCTCGGAGGAAGTCAGTACCCGCACTACCCACCAATCGGTTTTTGCCACCATCTCCCCTTACCCGCAGACCATCTGCACAATCCCGACTAGGTACTCCCACATTTGTATCTAGCGCAACTTGGACCGTAGAATCGACAAGGTTACTATTAGCCAACCCATCATTGGCAACAAAAGTAAAGACTCGCTCAGGATCTGCATTAATTTCTGATAGCGGAGCCATATTGTTGTAAGACAATGAGCGTAATAGAGTCCGCCAGTCTGCGTTAGGAACATCCCCACCTGTCACGCTTGCAATATTGATCTCTGCATTGTTTTCTAATACATCTACGACAATATCGAAGGTAGTCGAGCCAAACGTGACTGTTGCTGATGCTCCATCTGTTAAAGACAGAGGAGTACTAGCAAAAATCAGTGTTTCGTTTACACCACTCGGCGCATTGACAGTAATCGTTAGAGTCTCGACATCAACTCCGTCATTATCTGGATCAATCAATGTGGCGTCAGGAGCAGTAAGCTGAACGGGATTTCGTTCTTCAACTTCTTCAAGTTCTCCATCTACTTCAATCAGATTAATTACAAAATTTGTCTCAAAGTTACGGTCATCTGCATCTGAGATATTGCTTGGATCCAGGTTGAGAATTGGCGGGGTATTTTCGGGAGGTTCTAGTAAAAAGTCGATGGTAGATGTGACGATGTTGCTATCTTCCTGCCCATCGTTTGCCACAAATGTAAAGGTGCGTTCTGTCAAGTCTGTTGTAGGGTCCAGATTGTCATAAGACAACGAACGTAGCAATGTTCGCCAGTTTGGGTTGGGAACAGCGCCACCCGTTATGCTGGCAATATCAATAACCACATCCCCTGCTACCACATCAATACCAATGTTGAAGGTGGTGGAACCAAAGATAACTCTTGCCGATGTCCCATCCGTCAGGGGCAAAGGGGTCGTGCCAAAGATCAGTAATTCGTTGGCTCCACCTGGCACATTGGTGGTGATCGTCAAAGCCTCAACATCTACCCCAAGACCGTTTGGATCTGGATCAAGCAATGTGGCATCAGGAGCCGTAATACGAACGGCATCCCCGCCCACAATAAAATCTGTGTCAAAGTTTTGGTCATCTAGCCCCCCTGTAACATTGGTGGGGTCCAGGTTCAGAATAGGAGCAGTATTATTCGGAAAATCGGGAGTATCGCGTCTAAAAATTGCACTCCCTGCTACCAGGTCGAGTCCACCAGCTCCACTTGCCTGGGACGTAGTGAGGTTGGCATCTGAAAGACCAATCAGATCAGTTCCAACATCTTCTGGGAAGACAGAGTAGCCAAAGAAGACTTCATCCCCTTCAATTCCTAAAGCCTCAAAGCTAATAAAAATACCGGATAGTTCTTGGGCTGGGGGTGATGCCGAAAGACCAGGCTGTTGAGTACCTCCCAAATCATTCAATACGGCAGAAGTGATATCAATGCCTGTTCCACCCCATGCATCTGCGGACAGAGTGATGAGTGAACCGTATTCAGCTGGGGCACCTGAGGCATCCAGCGCTGTGATAGGCGCTATGCGGAAGGGATCATTTCCACCCCGTTCCAGCAGTAAAAAGCCAACATCATCCACTTCGTTGGCAGGTACTACAACACCGCCATTGATAATAAAGTCAACCCGTTCAATATTGTTAACATTGTTGGAACCCTGGTTGGCAAATACGTTGTCCCCACCACGGTTAATCGTTTGGCTAACCAATGCATCCTGGAGGGTAGCGACAAACGACGGTTTCAGATCTAGGGTATTACCAGCCGTATCAATGCTGTCTATTTCGTACCAAAAAATCTCACGGTTCCCTGTAACTTCGGGGTTATCGACTCGAGCAAGTTCAACTCTGTCAACCAGCTCAAAAATGTCGTACTGGTCCTCTCCCACCGTAAAGCCGGAAATGACCAGATCATTCTCATCTCCTGCCTGGAAGGTATAGGTATAGAGCTCTAACCCTGTACCGGCAACTTCAGGGGCGGTGTAAGTCACACCACTTCCAGGAGGTGCCGTTTCGTATGCAGCAATGAGATCTTCAATCGCCAATACGGGGAAAACACCCGGATAACTTTGGGCGATCGCCTCAGAGAAGGGTAGGGCGATCGCCATTTCTCCCCTCACCACATCCAGGTTCCAGGTTCCTCCTTGCTGGGCATTGCCGACGCGGCGAGTAGAGGCAGCGATGGATGCACCTGTGAGCTGATGGAGTTTATCAAGAAACTCTTCTCCAGCATCTCCAGCCGCAACATTACATCCATAGAGAAGCAACTCTGAATCGGGCTGAAGCCAGTCTCTCAGCACCTCTGCGTAGCGATCGAGGTTAGAAAGGCTGAGTTCAGCAGTTCCCAGGGTCAAGCTTCCGGGAAACCCATGCGTCACCACATAAACTGTCAGCGGCTGAGTATATCGCTGGAAAATTTGAGTTAGTTGCCGGATACCGTCCACATCAGGCGAAAGAAAGTAAGGAGTGATGTGGGAATACAATCCAGCAGCGAGATGGGCAGAGTTTTCAACACCGGAATCAAAAATGGCGATCGCCTCCCGAGTGTTGCCCATCGCCAAACCGTTGCGCACTGTACGCACTTCTACACCCTTAACAGATACACCCTTAACAGATACACCCTTAACAGATGCACTCGATCCAGATTCTCTAGCAGTTTTTAGTGTCTTCATTAGCTGAGTTCCGTGTTTATCCGTATTTCTTCGTATGTATTCACCAATAAACCCACGAGTTCCTGAGGGGACGAGCAGAAAATCCGTGTTTACACAGGTGATGCAAAGTTGAGTCAGAGGAGAAAATGCGAACGATACTAGTTTGTATCACATGCGCATTAACCCCCCAAAAATGCCATTACTCGTGCGACTATCCTGTAATCGCACGGATAAAATGTATAAAAAGTAGATGAGCCTGGGGTAATTACTCTTAATTTCTATCGTTGTTTTCCCTGAATTTGGGAAAGCTGATTTTATATTGTAAAAAATCTTCACAGGTGCTTAATAAAGTAAAAGCTTCTGTGAATACTTTTTATGGACGTATTGAAGGATGTGTCTTGATACTCTCTACGAGGAGTGATACCTTCGCCGTTGTTCTAAAATCCTTAGGAGATTTCTGCAAAAGAATATCCCCATTTTTTGAGAGAGGGCGCGGTTAAGCCGCGCCCTCTCTCAAAAAATGGGGATATTCTTTTCTGGAGATCGCCTTAGGTTTTTAATCAGGAATACTGCAACAAAACATTCCATCCTAAAACAACATCTTTCAAATTGCATAGGCAAGATAAACGGCTGGATAGATGCCCCGACTTCGGAGGGATGAGTATGTTTTTTTACCAACTTTCTACTTAAGTAATTGCGTCTGCCCAAGAAATAAAGGAGGTGAAATGTCGAGATCTCCTGACATTTCACCTCCTCTGGTCATTAGGTTTGCTTTTACTAATCTCTGACCGTACAAATGCTTATCATCAGAGTGGGCGATAGACGCGGTAATTAATCTGCGGAAAAATATTGTCAATTGCCTCAACTTTCTCCAGCCAGCCAGAGTCAACCTTTCCCTGCCCCATGTCTTCCCAAATTTTGTTGAAGCGCATCAGGTGCGATCGCGTTCGCCGCACGGCATAGGGAACCATTGTGCCCGTCCGCATGATGAATGCCCAGTCAGAAGATTGCGCCAGCAACAGTTCCCGTGCTGCCTGGTTGAGTGCCCGCCACTCCAACTCATCCGCAGGTTCCCGACGAGACAGGTCGATCATGCGCTCAGCCGCTTTGTGCAGATGGGGATAGACCCAGGAATTCGTATCGTTTAGCCAGTACTCATGGAAGCCCTTATAGCCCCAACTGGACTGGGAGGGACGGCAAACTTGCTGGGTGGGGTTGTCACGCAAATAGTCTGCCAGGTGGGTCATCTCATAGGTTCCCTGGTCAAACCAGGTTTTGCGGAAAAGGTAGTCGAGGAACCAGGGACCCTCGTACCACCAGTGCCCAAAAAGTTCCGCATCATAGGGCGAAAGGATAATGGGCTTGCGCTGCATGATGCCATGCAGGTGCTCTACCTGACGCTCACGGTTGTACATGAAGTTGGCTGCATGTTCGGCTGCCTTTTCTCGCGCCCAGTAGGGGTCGTAGAGGGCTTTGTCGCTCAGCCCCAGACCTTTCCCGGTGATTTTGTGATACTTGATGCCCACATTTTTGCGCTGTCCGTTGGGCATAACATACGGCTTGATGTACTCATACTCTGCATCCCAGCCCAGGTCTCGGTAGAACTCGCGATATTCTGGCGAACCCGGATACCCCACCACCGACGACCAGACCTGTTGTGAGGATTCATGGTCGCGCCCAAAGGTTGCAACGCCCGTTTCTGTGAAAATGGGAGCATAGGTACCAAATCGGGGACGGGGGCGGGCATAGAGCAACCCATGGCCATCCATGATGAAGTAGCGCAGCCCCGCATCGGCAATCATCCGCTCTAGCCCTTCGTAGTAGGCACATTCGGGCAGCCAGATGCCATTAGGGGGGCGATCGAAGACTTGCTCGTAGTGCTCTACCGCCACCTTGATTTGTGCCCATACGGCTTGCGGATACATTTTCATCAGCGGCAAATAGCCGTGGGTTGCACCGCAGGTGATGATCTCCAGGTTGTTGCTGTCCTGGAACTTTTTGAAGGCTGTAATCAGGTTGCCATCATACCGTTCCCATACCTGCCGCACCGTGTTGAATTCTTTGGCGTAATGCTCGGCAAGGTATTTCATGTGCCCGTTCTGGCTATGACGTTCGATCTCCAGTTCCGTCAACTCTTCCAGCTGTGCCAGGTGGTCGTTATAGCGCTCTTGCAAGAGCGGATCGACCAGCATAGAAACGAGGGGGGGCGTAAGGCTCATGGTGAGTTTGAAGTCTACCCCATCACGCTTTAGCCCCTCGAACATGAGGATCAGCGGTACATAGGTTTCGGTAATTGCTTCAAACAGCCATTCTTCCTCTAGTACATAATCACTTTCGGGGTGGCGGACGAAAGGAAGGTGGGCGTGTAAAACCAGGGCGAGATAGCCAATGCTCATAGTTCGGAGATCGTTTGCGATGGGGATTCGAAGGACAGGGTTGTGGTTGTCAGCCTATCGGAAAAGGGACAATCTAGATAATGGGGTATGACACCACCAGGGAGAAAAGTGGAAAATAAATAGATTTTAGAAAATTGACTGCAAAAGGAATAAAAAAGAATTACAACAAGATTTATTACAGAAAGTTGAAAAAGGGAAATACATGAAAAGTCGGTCAGGCAAGAGTAATCCGGAAGGTTTGCGACAGAATTGATAAAAAGTCTCTCGGAAATTTGAACCATTTTCGACATCTGCAAATATGCTAGGGCATATCGCCCAGCAAAGTGCAGGCGAACAGTGATCAAACGCATGATCAAGCGGAATGGTTATGACATCGTCAAATTTGATTGAACAGGCAAAGAGAGGAGACCCAACGGCGATCGCCACCCTGATGAATCGGTCTCTCCAACCTCAGGGCATCAGTGCTGCTGTGGAACGCGATCGCAACCGTCTCCGAGTGTTCCTGGAAGGCAACCAGGTCCCAAATCGTGAGGCACTTGTCGCCTTTGTGCAGAATGGCATCACAAATTTAGGGATTGATGACATTAGCACGGTCGAGGTGTCTGGGAAGCAGAGTGGGCAACCAGCGGCGTGGACGCAGGAATGGCAGCTCAATCCAGAAGAATCTGAAACAGGCTTTGGGCTACCCAACCGGGTCGAAGCGCCCCCTCCGCCCGTTCCCCCTATGCCAATGGGAACGGCTACCGACTCGACGGATGCTGCCATCACTGATCTGGATGACGATGTGATTCCGCTTAATCCGATCGAGGAGGACGACGATCCGCTCGCAGATTTATTGGCGATCGGCGATATGTCCGGCTCGTCTGAGGCTGACGATCCCCTGGAAGAACTGTTTAGCACGCAAGATGTCTCGCTGCTTGGCGACCTCGAAGCCTCGTTGATGGAAGAAGCCTCTTTACTAAACAGTGAAGATTCTTCCCTGGAAGACAATTCGCTACTGGAAGAAGACTTCTTGCTGGAAGACGATTCTTCAACGGAAATGAATTCCTTGTTTGAAGAAAACTCATTGCTGGAAGAGGATTTCCTCCTGGAAGATGACTCTTCATCGGAAGCCAGTCCATTGCTGGAAGAAAACTCATTGCTGGAAGAGGATTTCCTCCTGGAAGACGACTCTTCATCGGAAGCCAGTCCGTTACTTGAAGAAAACTCATTGCTGGAAGAGGATTTCCTCCTGGAAGACAACTCTTCATCGGAAGCCAGTCCGTTACTTGAAGAAAACTCATTGCTGGAAGAGGATTTCCTCCTGGAAGATGAGTCTTCATCAGAAGCCAGTCCGTTACTTGAAGAAGACTCATTGCTGGAAGAGGATTTCCTGCTAGAAGAGGATTCTGACCTCACAACCCCCATATCTAGCTATTTTGCCGATTCGGATGCGTCGGAGTCAGCGACTGCTCCCCCAGATGAGTTTGATGAAGGCTTTAGTGAAGCCATCCGTGCAGGCTTCTCGGATTTGGAATATCGCCCCTTGGAGACAGCGCCCACGGAGATTGACGAAACCGACAATCTTGCCCCAGAGCTGCTGGCGGCGGAGACGGCAAATCAACTGCGTAATGAGATTCCAGAATCGCTGTTGTCCGATGAGCCAGATGTCCGTGCTGATGGGGTTGGAGGGTATGACGCGACTGAACCCAGCTTATTTGAGACCGCCGACTTTGATACCTCTCCTGATGACCCGCTAAACCTCAATTCGGCTGGAAGTGCGCGCTTTCCTTCGATTAATGATCTAGCAACAGAAGGCAATCTGGATTTCCTGGAAGAACCTTCAGAAGCAGAGGCAGATGAAAATCTGGAAAGGGTGGATAACCTAGACACCGATGAAGAGGTGGTAATTGCGGAAGAGGATTGGGTAAGCCTTGAGCCTGATTCGTTAGGCATCACAGAAGATCTGGATGATCGCTCTGGGGATCTTTCTTCCGATGATTTTTACCTGGAGGATGAAGAGGCTGCTCTGCCTGTTGTGCCGCCAACAAACATCACAGCATCTCCAGATATGGACTCAGAGGAGGATATCCAACTAACCTCTCTGGATGCTGGGGATGACTCATTGGATTGGGATGAAGACCGCACTGAGCCATTGGTTCAGAATGAGTGGGTGGAGGTGCAGGACAAGCGAGACGAACCCCAACTTGCCGAACCGGAGCGCACGGAGTTTGATGAAGACCTCCCCCACGGGCAAATGGTCGGTTCACCAATGGCGATTCAACCCCTCGATCGGGAGGGAGGACAAGATTCTTCAGACTCTCGTTCCCAATCTCGCGGTATTTTTGGCAACATCTTGCTGCTCTTTGTTACCGGATGGATTGCAGCCCTGATTGGGTTTTCCTTGTGGAGGGAATTGCAAAGCCCCGGAGAACCAACCCCCGAACCTGTCCCCGAGACGAGTGTAAAACCTCGAAACGCTTGATTTGAGGAGTGCTCCACGGCGTCCTGGGTGCGATCGCCAGAAACAATATTGCGTCTCAGGTGCGGTCAAAACTTATTTTGTGGGTAAATTCCTATGGGATTACCCACAAAATCAAATGTGTTTTGAACATTTGTTTTGAACATTAAGGTGCGGCAAAGCCGCACTTTACCTTCACAAATTAACTTGCACAGCAATAGACTTTATGGGAAATAAGGTTTTTGGGGTTGGAAATTGTTTTGTAGCGCGGCTCTGCCGCGCTACAAAACAATTTCCAATAAACAACATGATCGCCATTTTTCTAAACCCCCTGATTTTGTGTGCGCTTCGTGCCCGCAAAATCAGGGGGTTTAGAAAAATGGCGAAGGTATTGATAAAGTCTAATATTTGTGTCCCTGGAAGAATTTTAGCTTTCTTCTTCTACATCCCAGATGAAGCCTTGATCCTGGGCAACCCGCATGAGGTGCTTGGAGCTGGCGCGGGTGGGTTGATAAACCCCGGTCTCCCACTCGCTAACCGTCTTCTGGCGTACCCCTAACTCATCGGCAAATTGCTGCTGGGTCATCCCCATATGCTGTCGCAGGGAGCGAATTAGCTCCCCATCCCACTGCACAACCCCATCGACCTGTTTGACGACATAGCGATCGGGAGGTTTGTAGAAGGTAATGGTTCCCGCTTCAAGGTCAAGCTGTTTCACCATGTAGTCGGCTCCCATCCATGCCGATGCCTGCAATGCCCCCCTGCTGCGATTGCTCCACCAGGCACGCTGGCGACGGGCAGAGTCGGGCAGGCGATCGCCCAAAATTTCCTCAATTTCTGCCAGGGAAAGGGTCACTTCCCGCTCACCACTTCGGCGCAGATACTCTAACAGGGGTTGATACTTGCTCCCTCCTTTCATTGGTCGTCACTCCCAATAACCCGCTAACCAATAGCTTCACCTGCTCTGGGCTGCTACACCAACCCAGTCTCCTAACTCGCCTGCAACATCTCAACCCGCACCCCTCCCAGAAAGAGAATGGCGCTTTTGCTGCCTGACCTGAGGTACCGATCAAAAAACATGCTGGAAGCTTTGACTGCCGAAGCCTCGACTACCAAAACCGCTGACAGGTTTTTGACTCGGCACTTAATTTAAGATGCTGTTCTGCCTGATTTCTCCAGGTTTTTGATCCCTTTTCTGCCACAATAGTGGCACACCGACCAATGGATATAACGACTTTTTTGATGTTATCCATAGCAAAGTGCATGGGCGTCTTCCCACACTCGCACACAGCACCCCGTATTAAGATAAGGTTCGGCACTATTGCAGTTTGTTAAGGAAGAGCATCCGCCTGTGAAGGTTTTTGTTTATCACACACCCGAAGAAATTCCCGCTCATACAACCCCTGATTGTGCGATCGCTGTCGATGTCCTCCGGGCTACCACAACGATGTCTACCGCACTCGCTGCCGGGGCTGAGGCAGTTCAGGTGTTTAGTGATCTGGAGGAACTCAAACGGGTGAGTGAGCAGTGGCACCCTGCAAAGCGTATCCGTGCAGGAGAACGCGGGGGAGCTACAGTGGAAGGCTTTGATTTTGGCAATTCTCCCCTCGGCTGCACACCAGAGGTGGTTTCTGGGCGGCGATTGTTCATCAGCACCACCAATGGCACACGGGCACTCAAGAGCATTGAAGCTGCCAAAACGGTTCTCGCTGCTGCCCTGGTAAATCGTCGCAGTGTGGTGAATCACCTGGCTCAAAATCCTGACGAAATCGTTTGGATTGTGGGTTCTGGATGGGAAGGTTCCTACTCCCTCGAAGATACGGTTTGTGCTGGGGCAATCTTGCACGGTTTGATGGAAGCGCTGGGAGAACCGATCCCAACGCTGACGGGCAATGATGAGGCGATCGCCGCTATTGCTCTCTATCTCACCTGGAAAGATGATTTGGTTGGACTGCTCCGTAGCGCCAGCCACGGTCAACGTCTGCTCCGCCTCAATGGTGATGAAGATATTGCCTACTGCGCCCAGTTAGATTCGCTGGAGGTGTTGCCCATCCAGCGAGAACCAGGGGTCTTAGTGGCTCAGGCAATTCCGGCGATCGCCAGCAACTAAACTCGTACAGCGTTATGGGATCTGCGGCTTAATAATATCCCCATTTTTTGAGAGAGGGCGCGGCTAAGCCGCGCCCTCTCTCAAAAAATGGGGATATTCTTTCTCAGAAATCTCCTTATAGCGTTTTGCAAGCGCTTTAAGTACAGCACATGGGAGGGGCGGCGCGCCGCGCCGCCCCTCCCATGTGCTGAAGCAACTTGCGCACCG
>JGI12322J13274_1000397_pt1 | contig 16235 bp, 7 predicted proteins | sample HotLakmasection3_FD_13274 | JGI IMG/M metagenome (IMG submission 13274)
CGGTGCGCTTCGGCTTCGGCTCGCTGAGCCTCGGCTTCGGCTCGCTGCGCTTCGGCTTCGGCTCGCTGCGCTTCGGCTTCGGCGACTTCCTCTGGGCTGGGGATAAGCTCACCCTCTGGAGTGAAGAAGCGGAGTTGGCGGTGAAGAACTCCCAGATATAGCCCTAACTGCTCGCTCCACAACCAGCCTTGTTCATTGGGTTCAAGCGATTCATAGTGCCCTTCAACTAGATGAAAGCCCTGAAATTCCAATGTGTCGGGATGGAACCAGAAATAGTCCGGTGTGCGGAAGGTATCTTGATAGAGAGTTTTCTTCAAGCCTCGATCTGTACGAGCTGTGGAGTTTGAGAGCAATTCCACAATTACATGGGGATATTTGCCGTCTTCTTCCCAGATCGCCCAACTGCGGCGGGGATAGTTGGGGACGCCCAACACCACAAAGAAGTCGGGACCTCGAAACTTATGGGTCTTGCGCTGAGAGGGGCTGTAGTAAATGGTGGTGTTGCCGGAGACGTAGTAATCCTGGCGATCGCGCCAGAACCAGCGCAACAGCCGAATCAACAAATCAATCTGATCGCGGTGCAGGTCACTTTCCAAAGGAGGTTCGTCGCTTTCGAGATTGCCCGGAGGAAACACCACACCATCCGCTGCCGCCTGCTCCAGAAAATCTTGCTCAGAGTCCTCAAACTCTGTTTTCATCAGCATCTGGGGATCTGGAGTGGGGGCAGACATCATGGCGATGAGTGAAAAATATCATAATCTAAGTTTAGTTTAATTGAGTTCTTAGAGGGCTCCAACGGTATGAGGGAAACAGTACCTTTGCCATTTTTCCTGGAGAGCACGGCGTTGTTAATCCCTCAACTTCCAATGCGGTCAATGGGGGTGATGATGGGATTGGCGCTTTCGGTTAGCAGCCGTTGGCAAGACTGCACGTATACCTGAACCACCGTATCTTGTGGGCAATGGTGCAAACAGGCTTCGAAGAGGGGGAGTGCTTCCGTAATCCGAGCCTGATTATAGAACTGGACAGCTTGCTCGAAGGGCGATCGCGTTTCTCGTTTTGCCTGCAACAGTTCTGGGGTATCGGCATCAAATACCTCAAAAATGGTTACCTGTTCTGAGCGACCCCGGGGAATCACCTGGTCAATCATTCGCAGGCAGTAGCGATCGGGGTCTTGCAGCCGCCTGTAGGTATGCCCAGTAATCAGCAGTGGAACCTGATAGCGCTTGGTCATTTTTTCAACCCGCGATGCCAGGTTCACCGGATCCCCAATGACGGTGCTATCAATTCGGTTTTCGCCGCCCACAACGCCCAGGATTAGCGCTCCAGTGTTGATGCCAATTCCCATGCGGATGGGAGGGCGATCGGGGCGTTGGCGAGTTTTGTTGTAAGTCTCAAGCACATGGAGCATTTCAATGCTGGCGGCGATCGCATCATCCGCTGTTTCCCCAAACAACGCCATAATGGCATCGCCAATGTATTTATCAATCAATCCCCGATGGCGCACAATCGAGGGTTCCATCCGCGACAAAAAGGAATTGATGAACCGGAAGTTATCCTCCGGTGTCATCCGTTCAGAGAGCCGAGTGAAATCGCGAATGTCGCAGAAGAGGATCGTCATCTCCTGGGACACCGTATCCCCCAAATGCACCTCAGCGATACTGTCATAACCCAGGAGCCGCAAAAACTGGTTAGGCACAAATCGCCCAGCCGCTTCCGTCAGCTTAGATTCCTTATCCAGCGACTCCTGGAGGCGTTCGTTCACCTCCATCATCAGTTGGTTTTGAGACTCCAGGGTGGTGAAGTAGGTTTGGAGCTGATTCGCCATGTGGTTGAAGGCAGTCGCCAGTTCTCCCAACTCATCCGCGCGATCGACTTTTACTGTTTTATTCCAGTGTCCCTGGGCAAATTCTTGAGCCGCCTGGTTGATGGTCACAATGGGTTGCCCGACCCAACGGGCGGTGACTATACCACCCACCAGGGTGATGCCTAACGCCCCCAGACACAGCAAAATTGTGATGCGCGTGTTGGCGTGAATCCGCGCCATAAATTCTGACTCTGGCACTACCACCACAATCAACCAGTTGATGCCCTGGCGATCGCTCAGGGGCGTAACCTGAATAAACTGCCGCTCACCCGCCAGCCTGGCGCTAAGCTGCTGGCTGTCCTTCAGCCGATGCAGATCCCCAAGGCTCTCCCGCAAATACTCGGTGGTTTCGCGAATCAGAGGAATTTGACTGCGATCGGCAGCCAGTCGCTCCGTCACCTGACCGTTTTCATCCAGCAAGAACGGTTCTTCCTCCAGACTGGAAGAGGCAACCATCAATCCCGATCGTTCAATGATAAAGATTTCCCCTGACTCGCTGATGTTTAGCTCGCGCAGGAATTGCTGAACATGGGTAAGCACAAAATCTACTCCCACAACCCCCTGCAATTTTCCCTGTCGGGAGAAAACGGGAATGGCATGGGTCAGCTTTAACCGTGGTTCTTTGAAATCCAGGTAAACATCGCTCCAGGCTTCTTTCCCAACCGATACAGCCCATTCATACCAGGGACGAACACGGGGATCGTAGCGATCGCCAACGCTCAAAAGTTGGGTTGGGGTGCCCTGATCGTCTACGGCGTAACTGTGGAACCGATAGCCTGTGAAAGCTTCCACTCGGCTTGCCTGCCAGGTTTCATTAGCCTGAAACCCCATTCCAAAAAACTCTCCGGCTTCACTACCAAAGTAGATCGCTGAAACCTCAATGGTGTCGAATAAAGAGGTCTGATCCCAAAAAATCTGTGCCAGTTCATCTGGATCATCCAGGCTAGTCTGCCCATCGCGGATCATCTCCACATTCATGCGGTTGATCACCTGAGGCGCTTCCAGGTAGCTAATCAGGGTTTCCTGGGTGCGAAGGCTCACCTCACTACGCAGTTGGCTCGTCACTTCATTGATGGCAGCTTGCCCATTGCGGAAAGAAACATAGCCCACGACTCCCACAACGCCCGTTAGTTGCAGTAAAAACGGAACGGTGAGCATGACTCGCAGAGAAGCTCTACGAGTAATCTGGCTAACGACAGTGTGAAACATCTGAGGCAGCCTGGGCAAATAAAACATGTTTTATGTTTATGGGAGAGCAGGAGAGGGCACCAGCAATCATCAGCGCCAGGTTGAAGCGATGGAGGACTGTGTGAGGGAAAGCGCCTGGGGAAAAGCGTTGAGCCTACTAGCATAAACAGCCACCCTAAGATGCCCCTGAGGTGACTTAATACCGTCTAACGGATATCAAAATTTTTGACGGGTAAAAAAGGATAACGAACCTAAGATAATGCTCTTTTAACCAATATGCCCAGTCAAAACGAATTATATGCAACCAGATCTTAAAGATACTGCCTTGGAAGTGGTATGGAGATAATGATTTTTGGATGGATGGATGGGCGATCGCCCCCAATCCTCTCAATCCTCTCAATGCTCATAAAACTGCTTCATCAAAAATTCCGGGTTCTATTTCATACGTGATCCTGGGCGATGCTACCATCCAAACTCACGACTTCAGTACTACTACCCAAAAGCCATCTGGGAGACTGGCAGTAGAATCACGCAGTCATAAACATGACTTATCCTTTTGCTGATTTGCCACGTTTTTCCAGCAGCGTGTGGGTTTCGCTTCTGCTAAAGGTTCCTCAGAGGAATCAGGTACATCGCCGAAAGTAGCTAGCAGCAATGGGAAGAAGGGTTTCTCCCAAGCCATGCATAGAAAAACCGCTCTATTAAGGTGGACTACTTCTTATTCCGTAGTTTCCAGTACAGACATGGAAACTCAAGTTATATTTTTATCTCTGGGAGCGATACTTCACACTAAATTTAAAATTCAATGTAGGAAATTTACAGTTTAAACACAACCTCGTATTCCTTTTACCTATAATCTACGTAGAAATACAAACAGTTATCTCAGCGATATTACACACATCGATCGCTCAGATAACAAGGATGCACCTGTAGCAATGCAATCCAGTTGTTACCAGTAGCATTCTTGAGGTTTATGGGTTGTTTACTGGCTTCGCAAGTTTTCCAAGCAGCTTTTTTCTCGTTCTATCTCTCTTGCTATGGTTTCTCGGTTCTTGTCAATATTTACATTTTAATGACCGAGGTCAGGAATCGTAGTGTTGACATTGTTCGAGCATCTTTCAGGTCTATAGAGCGAAATCTTCTCTCAGGGATCTAGGCACACCCAAAGATGGTCAGGTTTCACAAAGTCGGTTGTTGTAAATATTCTGCGTAGTTTTGAAAGGGGTTCATAGCCATGAGTCTTGTCGCAAAGTACTCCGTAAAGCAGGTACACTTCGAAATTCCCAAAATTGTCCGTAAATCTATTCTTCTACCCGTATTTGCCCTACTGGCATTGGTACATTTGGTGAAGGTTTCTTTTGCTAGAAAAGAGCATTCCTCCCATCAATTTGACTAAGGATCAAGTACGGTACAAAATCTAGAATTTTTGATGAGAAGGGTGGCAATGCCGCACTTCTCATCAAAAATTCTGGGTTTTATTTTATTTTCAATCCCAAGGGTTCCGAACACAACAATCTGTAGTTTTTTTTGAGAGGGGCAGCTATGTCACCTCTCTGGTGGTTTATAACGCTATGCGCCAAGAACCAGCGCATGGGATACCTTGGAGAGCGGTGAACTGCGCTGCTCTCCAAGGTATCCTATGTCCCGCTCCGAACTGCACAGCACTATATTTTCAAATCGGGTGCATGAAGGTGAAAGTCGTGCAGAGTGCAGCTCTTACATAAACAACTGTGGCTGGTTCCAGCGCGAGGCGTTGGAACAAAGAAAGGCAGAGCGAAGATTCCTTGCTCTGCCTTTTTGCTATGTTTATTCGTTCTCAGGGTTGACCTATTGCAATGAGGGAATTGCTTCAGGGCTGTATTCCTCAAGTTCGATGGGGACTGGAGAGATCTTCCAGAAGTCTTCGCAGTAGTCGCGGATGGCGCGATCGCTCGAAAACTTGCCCATTCGTGCCACATTCAGGATCGTCATGCGCGTCCAACGGTCTACATCTTCAAACACCTCACCAACATAGTCCTGGCAATCTATGTAGGACTGATAATCGGCAAACAGCATGTAGTCGTCCCGGTGCATCAAGGTATCTAGCAGCGGTTGGAAGAGGGTGCGATCGCCGTGGGAGAAAAAGCCAGAGGCAATGCGGTCGATCGCCAACTTTAGCTCGGGGTTGCTTTCGTAGTACTCGTAAGGGTTGTAGCCTTGCGCTTTGCGGGCATACACCTGTTCGGCGGTCATGCCAAACAGGAAGAAGTTATCAACGCCAACCTCTTCGCGGATTTCGATGTTGGCTCCATCCAGGGTGCCGATGGTGAGCGCCCCGTTCATGGCAAACTTCATGTTGCCGGTGCCGGAGGCTTCTTTCCCTGCGGTCGAGATTTGCTCTGACAGGTCGGCGGCGGGATAGATCCGCTGGGCAAACTTCACGCTGTAGTCCTTCAGGAAAAGGACTTTGAGGCGATCGCGCACATCTGGGTCCCGATTCACCACATCCCCAATCGAGTTGATCAGCTTAATAATCAGCTTGGCGATGTAGTAGCCCGGAGCCGCTTTCCCGCCAAACAGGAACGTGCGAGGCGTAATCTCAATGTCGGGATTTGCCTTGATCCGGTTGTAGAGGGTCACGATGTAGAGCGCATTCAAGTGTTGCCGCTTGTATTCGTGAATTCGCTTTGCCTGGATGTCGAACAGGGAGCTGGGATTAATTGCCAGTCCATAGTTTTCTTGAATGTAAGCTGCCAGGTCTTGCTTGATGGAGTATTTGATCTGGCGAAACTCCTGGCGGAAGTTGGGATCATCCACAAACCCTTCTAGCTTTTTCAGCTCGTCCAGGTGCTTCACCCAGGTGGGTCCGATGCGATCGCTAATGGCGCGGCTCAAGCGGGGATTGCTCAACACCATGAACCGTCGGGGCGTAACCCCATTGGTTTTGTTGTTGAACTTCTGGGGATACATGTCGTAGAAGTCGTGCAGCACATCTTGCTTCAGCAACTCGGTATGCAGGGCAGCCACACCGTTAATGGCAAGGGAGCCAACACAGGCGAGGTGCGCCATCCGCACATAGCGCTCGCCCGACTCATCGATGATCGACATGCGCGACAGCATTTCTGGCTGATCGGGATAGCGGATACGCACATCATCCAGGAAGCGCTGGTTAATTTCGTAGATAAGCTCCAGGTGTCGGGGCAAAAGCTTCTTGAAGAGAGCAATGGGCCAGCGTTCCAGGGCTTCGGGCAGAAGGGTATGGTTGGTGTAGGCAAAGGTGCGGGTGACAATGCCCCAGGCTTGATCCCAGGTCATGCAGTGGTCATCAATCAACAGCCGCATCAGTTCTGCAATGGCGATCGCCGGGTGCGTATCATTCAACTGCACCACAAACTTTTCGTGGAACCGCTCCAGGGGAATGTTTTGCCCTTCCATGATGCGGATCATGTCCTGCAACGAACAGGAGACGAAGAAGATTTGCTGCACCAGGCGCAATTCTTTGCCCTGGGAAATGTTGTCGTTGGGATACAGCACCTTGGAGATGTTCTCGGAAACCATCTTCTGCTGCACAGCACCCACATAGTCCCCGGAGTTGAAGGCATCAAAGTCAAAGGACTCCGCTGCCTCTGCTCGCCAGAGCCGCAGGGTGTTAGCGGTATTCACCTGGTAGCCCAAAATGGGCGTGTCGTGGGGTACACCCAGCACCACTTGATGGGGCACCCAGCGCACCCGGAAGCGCCCCTTTTCGTCGGTATACTGCTCGGTATGTCCACCAATCTTTACGGGAACCGACCATTCGGGACGGGGAATTTCCCAGGGATAGCCTGCCCGCAGCCACTTATCGCTGCGCTCGATCTGCCAGCCATCGCGGATATCTTGCTCAAAAATGCCGTATTCGTAGCGGATGCCATAGCCAATGGAGGGGATTTCCAGGGAAGCCATCGAGTCGAGGTAACAGGCTGCCAGTCGCCCCAGACCCCCATTGCCCAGACCGGGTTCATCCTCCTGCTCCAGCAAGGTGTTCAGATCTAACCCCAGTTCTTCCATCGCCTGCTTCACATCCTCGTAGATGTCGAGGTTGATCAAGTTTTTACCCAGGTGCGGACCCAGCAAAAATTCGGCGGAAAGATAGCAGGCAGTGCGAACGCCGCGCTCGGTGTAGGTTTGTGCGGTCTTGAGCCAGCGCTTCAGGAGGCGATCGCGCACCGTGTATGCCAGCGCCATGTAGTAGTCATTTTGCGTAGCAATGTCGGGAAACTTGCCCTGAATGTAAAACAGGTTGTCAAGAAACGCCCGTTTCAGGGTCTCGACATTTAGCCCGGTACGGTCGTCTTCGACGCGTACTGGAGGGCAGACCAGTCTGGGATCAGGTACGGTTTGCATAAATTAACTATCCTTGTGTGGTTTCGATAGGGTTTCCAGATGCAGGAAATCTTGCTGGAAAGTGATTCTGGAATTGGGTTTTGCGGTCAATCTTTGGTGATCTTGGTGATCTTCCAGGGTCAAAAACGGTCAAACTTTTGGGATGGGGTGCGGTGAAGGAAAGCTAAACGCTGAACATTGGTAAATAGCGATCGCTTTCTGCACAGAGGGCGTGGCGACTCGTCCCAGGATGCTGAAACAGCATCAAGCTGTAGAGGAGCCACCAGACAGCATTTCAGGAAGAAGTCGTATGATTTGCAACGTTTGTAATTTGCAACATTTGATTTGTAACATTGTTGGAGTCATCGTTGGAGTCATCGTTGAAGTCATTGTCAAGGATTACTGTTTCCCCTGCTCCTATTCTTTTGACTCGATACTTCGCTAACGAGAGCGCCGCTTAACTCGGTAAAACCTCAGCTTCAACTTCCCGCCCTGGGTTGGCAAATAAACATCTTGCCGACCGTCTGACCTTTTGCTGGAGACATGGCTGAGCCATAAATTTTTGATTAAAACTTGCTAGCAACAACGTTTGGCAACTTCGTTTACGGATATGTCGTAGGACAATTCCATCGAAAGGACGGAGCAGGTCTGGAGAAACAAATTCTGGTTTTCCACCAATTAGACAGACTGACTCTCTCAGTATTCTGACCGACATTTCTCAAATGTCCAGAGTTCTCGGAGAAATTTAAGACTTGCTTTAGGGTCTGTAGGAAAGCAACCCTCCAAAGGTATAAGTCTAAGGTCGCGATCGCCCGACAAACCTGCCATTTCAAGCAGGGAACGGCTGTGTGAAAACCGCAGATAGTATCCGCCCTGCAAAGGTTTGGGGGTTTCGGAAAAATACTTTGGAAAGACAAAGGGAAGACAAAGAGAAGACAAACGGTGCAACCGAATACCTTAACCAAAATTCTTGCAACAATTTTGAAAGCCAGTGTGAAAAAGATTTCTGAAACTCTTCCTTAAGAAGCTGTTGCTTCTTCGGGATCTGTCTCTGTGACTCCATTTTCGACTTCCATTCGCTTTTGTAGGCGGCGAATGATGGAAGCTTTTTCGACCAATCCCAGCAATCGATCATCCTGACCGATGACAGCTAGTTCCGAAGTATCTTCATCCAGCTGATTGATCACTTCCAAAAGCGGCATTGTTTCGCTGACGGTTTGCACTGACGTCGGTTCGACCAGGCTTTCGACCTTGATATTCCACCATTCACTCGTAGGTACTTTGTTCATCGCAGTGATAGAAACTTCCCCTGCCAGCTTGCCTTCAGCATCTGTCACCAGGTACTTCTTCCACTGAATTGGATTGCCGATGATATGGTTGTTTGCCAACTCCCGCAGAGACTCTGTAGCCGCCACTACTGGGCTATTGGGAATGATGGCATCGGCAGCAGTAAGGTCGCTCATCAACCGCTGCACATTAGCCGCCTGTGCCGATTGTCCTGCATTTTGCAACAAGAACCAGCCCACCAGCAATGTCCATACACTGCCGATATTGCTGATCCCCAGCAAGGAAGCTAGCCCCAGTCCAATGCCAACCCAACCAAAGAACTGTCCCACTCTACTGGCAAAGGCAACGCCGCTGTAGGGCTTCCCGGTAATCTTCCAGACCAGCGCTTTGAGGACATTGCCACCATCCAGGGGCAAGCCGGGGATCAAATTGAACACCCCCAGCGCCAGGTTCACCGATGCAAGCAGTGCCACGACTGCCGCTACGGGTCCGGTGAGCTGGCTAAAGTACCCAACCGCATTCAATGCCCCAAACAGGCTGAAGCTTACCAGTGGTCCGGCGATCGCCACCCGGAAGGATTCCCCCGGAGTAGCCGCCTCTTTATCCAGACTGGCTAAACCACCAAAGATGAACAGCGTGATGGAATTGACCTGAACCCCCTGCCGTCGGGCAATCAGGCTGTGCCCCAACTCATGAGCCAATACCGAGGCGAACAGCAGCAGCGCCGTCACCAGCCCCAATACCCATGACAGCACTCCCAACTGGGGGAACTGATAGACCAGCCACTCGGCGTCGCTCCATGTCACCAGAGCCAGCACCAGAAACCACGACGGGTTAATGTAGATAGGAATATTGAACAGAGTTCCAACGCGTAAATTTTCAAACATAACTTTATTCCTATGCTTTAGTCTCCCTATGCTCTAGTCTCAAAGCTGTGGTCTGATACCAGATAAGTGGGCTTTCTTGGGCGATCGCACCGCCTTCATCCTAGCGAATCTTTGGGCGCAAATGCCCCTGAAATGCAGATTTGACGAATGTTGACCGAATGTAACGGAACACCGATAAGGGAATGATCACGTTGTGATAGCTTTGCGATCGCAGCCTTAAATGAGTATCAGATAAGTGCCAGATATACCGACTTTATCCAGCAGATTCAGCCATATCCTACTTCTGTCTCCCTAAATAAAAACATTTCTTAAAAACCTTTCTAAATATATGTTTCTAAGTGCCAATACCTCCGCCATTTTTCTGAAACCCTTGATTTTGCGTGCGCTTTGCGCACGCAAAATCAAGGGTTTCAGAAAAATGGCGATCATGTTGAAGTACAGGGTCATAAAGCAAGCCAGTGGGGTACGCCCCTCGCTGGGGGCGCACCCCACCCCAGCTTCGTTCATTTATGACTACCCACTGAGGATCACGTACGAAATAAAACCTGGAATTTTTGAAGAGAAGCGCGGCATTGCCGCGCTTCTCTTCAAAAATTCCAGGTTTTATCTTATTTTCGATCCTTACGACCCACTTACCTATTTCTAATTTTTAATTTTCGTCCGAATTTTGTAGCTATTACCCGTGAACACGATTATCTTTGACTTTGATGGAACCATTGCTGATTCATTCGACACTATTTTGGCAGTGACTAATCGATTGGCGGTTGAGTTTGGGTATGATCCTGCCAGTCCTGAGGAAATAAAAAATCTTCAAAATCTCAGTTCCAGAGAAATTTTGAAACAATCTCGTATCCCAATGTATAAATTGCCCCATCTCTTACGTCGTTTGAAACGGGAAATGGAGCAGGAGATCGACCATATTCAGCCCTTTCCGGGAATTCTAGAAGCATTGAGGGAACTTCAGAGGCAAGACTACACTTTGGGAATTTTGACGTCCAACACAGAAGAAAATGTGTCGTTTTTTCTGGAGCGGTATCAAGCATTGAATCTATTTTTATTTGTGCAATCTAGTGTTACTTTGTTTGGCAAATCTAGATGCATTAACCAACTTCTTCGAAGCTATTCGCTTGCTCAACAGTCCGTCATTTATGTGGGCGATGAAACACGGGATATTGAAGCAGCACGTCGGAGCAAAATCAAAGTGCTTTCGGTGGGGTGGGGGTTCAATTCTGTTCAGGCGTTAACGGAAGCACAACCAGATTATTTGATTCGAGAGCCAGGGGAATTGCTGGGGGCGATCGCCCAACTCAGCCGCACGTCCTGATCCCCGCCATTCTTGCTCTGACACCCTCTAGATAGCTGCTGAATTTGGGGTAGCCGTGCCAAGATTGAAGCGAACGCAATGCTGCAAAGGAATGGGTTATGAATTCGCCAGCTTCGTTATCCACCCCTGCTACCCAGAAATCGCCGTGGGAGCAGGAGGGCGATCGCCTGCTCGCGCAAGGCGAGTTTGAGCAGGCCACCAGGGTGTTTGAGCAATGGGCGGAGGCAGAACCCGAAAACCTACGTTCTCGCTGGTTTCTTGGGATGGCGTATCTCTTGCTGGCACAGGAAGAGGTAGCACAACTCACCTGGTCGATGGCGATCGCCGAAGCAACCGAAGCCGATGAAGCCGATGAAGCTGTCATGGAGGCGGCACTGGCAGAGCTGGCAAGTATCCTCCAGCGGGAAGCTGAACGGCAGTCCAACGGGCAGCAGTGGGAATATGTCTGGTTGTTGCGACGACATCTCCATGAACTGATCCCTGATGATTGGCAGAACACGCTGCTAGGGATTCAGGCGGCGATGCAATCTGACAGCCTCACCCCGGACGCATTCCCCGATTGGGGCTTGACCGAAGAATGGGCGGATTGGGAGATTCCTGACGATGAGTTGCCCCTGCTCGAAGAAACCGTACGGCAGGTGATTCAGTGGGATGGGGCGACACCCGAACCGCTGGTATGGCTGGAAGCTGTTTTGCCCAAACTGCCCGATCCCAACGCGGTTGCCCAGTGGCTTTACGATCGCTGCGTCCAACTCCAGGTAAAACTGGGCGCGCCAAAACCTGCTACGCGCTACGCGGAACTCTGCCTCCGCCATTTTCCCGGCTATGCACCCATCAAAGAGCGATTGGTCTGGTTGTATCAGGATAATGAGCGTTACGAAGACGCTTTGGTGCTGGCACAGGAGCTACTGGCAGACTGCAAAACTGCCTATCAGCGCTTGATGCAAAACTCCCTACTGCTGCGCGGCATGATGCTGATGAGCGATCGCTGGCAAGATTCCCTTCGCGTCCTTGCCGAAAATACTGCACTCATCGAGCAAGAAGTGGCAGAGTTTCAGCCCGATCCCAATCTGGTGATCGAAGCCAAGCTGATTTGTCTGCCCACCTTTTTCTATCCCTATGTCAGCGATACCCCAGAACAGACGCGATCGCTGCAAAACCGCCTCTCTCGGCTCTATGTTGAAAACACCCACTGCATGGTTGCCGAGCATTTCCCCGACTATCGCCCCTTCCAGCCAAACGATCCTATTCCCTGGAGCCATGACAAGCTGCGGATTGGCTTCCTGTCGCGCTGCTTGCGGCAACATTCCGTAGGTTGGCTGAGCCGCTGGATTTTTCAACACTTTGACCGCGATCGCTTTGAGTTTTACGTCTACTTCAACCAGATCACCCAACTGCCCGACTTTAGCCAGCGCTGGTTTGCTGCCCCCGCCACCCTTGCCCAATCCATCGAAGGCGGTTTTCTCGATATTGCCCAAAAAATTCGCCAGGACGAGATCGACATCCTCATGGATCTCGATAGCATCACCTCCGACAATGGCTGCTCCATCCTTGCCCTCAAACCCGCCCCGATCCAGGTCACCTGGCTGGGCATGGATGCGACGGGACTGCCCACTGTGGACTACTTCCTGGTCGATTCCCATGTGGTGTCCGATGCTGCCGATGCCTATTACGCCGAAACCCTCTGGCGGTTGCCGCAAACCTACCTTGCCGTCGATGGCTTTGAAATCGGCGTGCCGACCGTGCGCCGAGATGATTTGGGCATTCCCGCCGATGCCGTCATCTATTTCAGTGCCCAAACCGCTATCAAGCGCCACCCAGAAACCACTCGCCTGCAAATGCAAATTCTCAAGCAGGTTCCCAACAGCTACTTTTTGCTGAAAGGACCGGGAGATGCCAGGGGAATGCAGGAATTTTTCCGACGCATTGCAGAGGAAGAAGGCGTGGCGAGCGATCGCCTCCGGTTCCTGGAACGCGACAAAGACGAACCTACCCATCGCGCCAACCTGGGCATCGCTGATGTCGTTCTCGACACCTTCCCCTACAACGGCGCAACCACAACGATGGAAACCCTCTGGTTGGGCATTCCCCTCGTTACACAAGTGGGCAAACAATTCGCCAGCCGCAACAGCTACACCATGCTCCGCAACGCAGGCATCCACACCGAGGGCATTGCCCACACCCCTGAAGCGTATGTGGAATGGGGCGTTCGCTATGGAAAGGATGCCACTCTCCGCGAAGCCATCCGCGATCGCCTCCGCCAATCCCGCCAAACCGCTCCTTTGTGGAATGCCCAGCAGTTCACCCGCGACATGGAAGCCGCCTTCACCCAAATGTGGCAACGCCGGAAAGGCTAAAGCAAAGCAAGCAACAAAAACCCATTTTTGGGAAAGCCGCCTCGGCTTTCCCAAAAATGGGTTTTTATTGCTTTTACAGTTGAAGCGATGCAGGATCGATGCGGCGGACAAGTCCGGTGCTGCCATCCAGTTCTACCCAGTCGCCATCCTGAAGCCACTGAGTCAAATGGGGGATGGAGACGATCGCCGGAATCCCCATTTCGCGCGAGACGATCGCTGAGTGAGACAGCAGGCTACCCCGTTCCACCAACAAGCCTGAAGCCGCAGGAAATAGCAGAATCCAGCCGGGATCAGTGCGTTCAGCCACCAGGATGCGACCGGGTTGCAGCACGGCATTCTTGGGATCGGTGATGACCTGGACGGGAGCGCGGACAATGCCGGGGCAGCAACCGATCCCCTGGCGGCTTTCGGGCGAATCCTCTGGTGAGAGGTCTGCGCCTTCTCCCTGGGCGGATTTGGGAGAGCACTGCGGGATGAGGGGGTGGACGGAACCGGAAGTGGAAAAGCGATCGCCCGCCGATTCTATCTGGTGATAGCGCTCAAACTCAGCTTGCCGTAGCACTACCAATCCCTTCAAATCCGTGCAGGTGGTCGTGCCATCCACATAACCCAGGATTTCCTCCAGGTTGAGGTAGAAGACATCGCGGGGATCGCTCAGGGCATCGAGGGCAACCAGGCGGTGTCCTACTTCCAGGAAGATGCGGCGGACTCTCCCGAAAACACGCGTGCGTTCAAAGCGGAGATTTTCGCGATCGCGCACCCGATCCCGCGCATTTCTCAGCACCCAGTTGAAGATCCGGCGGCGCAGGGGATGGTGGCGGAGGGCTTGATGGACTTGTTGTTCGGCTTTTTGGCGGAGGGATGGGGTGGGGGATGAGTGGGTAGGTGCGTGTTTGAACGGGTGAGTAGCGAGGTTGCCGATGGAGCGCAGTAGCATCAGCGGGTCGTCGTGGAGGGTGGCGCTTTCGAGTTTGAGTTCTTCGAGGCAGCGATCGCCAAATTTCTCCAGATATTCAGTAAGAGCTTGCTCAAAGTCTGGGAAGTTGGGCAGTTCTTGCTGGATTTGAGGGAGGGTGGCAGTTTGGAGGGTTTTAGCAAAGGTGGGGCGATCGGCGGCAAGGGTGGCGAGGTGGCGGACGCGCTGGGCAGGTTCGGCGCTAATCATGCCGCCTTCGCCGCTAATCAGGTCGTTTTGCAACGTGCCAGCGGTGTCGCCGCACCAGGCAGCGGTAAGCTTTCGCAGCACCCCGTAAAAAATCATGGCAAAAAAGTCATTAACCAGGGGGGCATCCCAGCGGGTCAGGAGTTGCCGCTCCAGGTCGTGGTAGTAAGCGGTGAGTTCCTCGAGGCGATAGTCTGCCAGGGCTTCGGGGGGGAGGCTCAGAGCGGTGTCGAGGCGCTGGTAGAAGCGGCGGATTTGCTGGGGCAGGCTGCGGTAGTTGCCAATCAATCCCAGGACTGTGTTGCCCAGGCGCAGGCTGTCGCGCAGCTTATCGCGGAAGGTGGCGGCGTTGAGGGTGTGCTGCACATCTTCCGGAAGTTCCTCCTGCACACCCATCATCTGTTCCATGAAGCGACGGTTCACCTGGAAGCCGGGGAGCAGTGCCAGCACTCGATACCAGTTCAGCAGGTTGTAATAAATCCGCCCCCGCACCAGTCCCAACATGCAGCGAAAGGTGGCGTCGTGGTCGGCGATCGCCCCCTCCGGCACGCGCATCAGCCGACAAAACTCGCGATACACCGCTTCATAGGCGCGGCGGGCAAAGGAAAAGGTAAGCGGCGTGGTAATGCCACCATAGCTTTCGGCAATGTTGCTGTTGTCCCACAGGGTCAGCACCCCATCGGGATCGGCGAGGTTTGCCAGGGTCGTGATAGGCCGCGATTGCAAAAGCCATAGCTTACCTGCGCCATCGATCGCCCACTCAATATCCTGGGGACGACCGAAGTAGCGAGCGGCATTTCGGGCGAGTTGGGCGATCGCGATCGCCTGCTCCTCCGTCAGCACTGGTTCTGCACCAGGTAGGGGCTGATGCTGCACCACCTTTCCCTGGCGATTGACCTGCCAGGTTTCCGCATCTGCTTCCCCAGATACCAGCGCTTCCCCCAAGCCCCGCACCGCCGAAACGACGGCAATTCCTCGCCGCCCGCTCACCGGGTCAGCACTGAAGGCAACCCCTGCCATTCTTGCGGGGATCATCCGCTGCACCAGCACCGCTGGCGGTTGGGGCATCTCCGCTAAGCCCTGCTCGCGACGATAGGCGCGGATGCGATCGCTAAACCCCGATCGCCACACCGCTACCACTGTCTCCGCCACATCACTGGGCGCGACCTGCAAGTAGCTCTCCAACTGCCCCGCAAAGGAATGCGCCATACCATCTTCATCCAGCGCCGAAGACCGCACCGCCAGGCGTTCCTCTCCGATCTCCAGTGCTGCCAATTCCTCTTGCAACGCCTCTGTTTGTGCGGCTGACAACTGCACCGCCGCCAACACGGGATCAATATTTCCTGACTCCCACAGTTGCCGCTGTTCTGTTGAGAGACTGGCAAAAAATGCTTCCGGTGAGATGACAAACCAATCGGGAATGGGAAAACCTGCCTGGGTCAGCAGGGCGAGCGATCGCGCTTTGCCTCCCAGTCGATCGAGATGCTGAGGGGCGATCGGAGCCGGAATACAGCAAAGTTTGCCTGAAGCAGCAACAGAAGAACTCATGGGAATTGCAACAACTATAAGGATGCGCGGTCACGCTAGAGATAGACTGGACGACTAGAAACAAAGCCTTTCTGCACCCATGCCAAAACGCTAACATCTGACTCTACAAAGTCGCCTCCAATAGTTACAGAGCTTTCACTGCCATAATTCATTTCCTCCTTGGGGTTAAAAATGAGATATAGCGTTTTGCAAGCGCTTTAAGTACAGCACATGGGAGGGGCGGCGCGCCGCGCCGCCCCTCCCATGTGCTGAAGCAACTTGCGCACCGCTATAA
>JGI12322J13274_1000413_pt1 | contig 15883 bp, 12 predicted proteins | sample HotLakmasection3_FD_13274 | JGI IMG/M metagenome (IMG submission 13274)
CAGGGGTTCTGGTTTGCAATGCTGACGGTGGGGCGGCCTGGCGCTGTACTACCCGCCAAAATAGTTGTCGTCACCCGCCAAAGTAATTGTCATCTAATAGTCAATTAACGGTGGAACGCGATTTTTTAGCCAAGCGCTCAGCACAACTGGGTCTACCCGCCGAAAAGCCCTGGTAGAGCCAAATCATCCCCAGTTGAGCCTGGTGCGCCAGTGCCAGCTCCTCGGAATGAGCCGTTCGAGTCTGTATTATCAACCGGTGGGGCCGTCTGAGGAGGAGTTGACCTTGTTGCGTCTCATCGACGAACAATATCTGAAAACGCCCTTCTACGGTAGCCGTCGTATGATCGTCCACTTGCGCCAGCAGGGGTTTGAGGTCAATCGCAAGCGGGTCCAACGGTTGATGCATCAACTGGGGTTACAGGCGATTTATCCCAAGCCCAAGCTGAGTCAGGCGCACCCAGAGCACAAGGTGTATCCATATTTGCTGAGAGGGGGTCGACATTGTTGCGGTCAACCAAGTCTGGAGTACCGATATTACCTATTTGCCAGTTCTCAAGGGACATTTCTACCTGGTGGCGATTATGGACTGGTTTAGCCGGAAAGTACTGAGTTGGCAGGTGTCCAATACGATGGATGTCCAGTTTGCTCTAGATGCCCTGGAGGAGGCGTTATCGCGTTATGCCAAACCCACCATCTTCAACTCAGATCACAGGCGCTCAGTTTACCGCTCAGGCGTTTACCGAGCGGCTTCGTCAGGCCAATATCTAAATCAGCATGGATGGCCGTGGACGCTGTCATGACAACATTTTCATTGAACGGCTATGGCGGTCAGTGAAATGGGAGGTGATCTATCTCAAAGCCTTTGAGGATGGTCAACACTTAGCCCAGGAAGTAAATGCCTGGTTTCGGTGGTACAACCAACACCGACCGCATCAATCGTTAAACTACCAAACCCCGGATGAGGTGTATTATGTAGCTACCATGTAATACATTTTGAAAAGAGTAGAACGGGTCTCGATCTTTCAGAGCTTAACTACCCGCTCAAGTTGTCCAAGCTCGGGGGTCCACTTCATATGCCCGCGAATATCGCGCCAGTGTTCACCGTTGGAGCTACAACCGACTGTCCCAAAAGATTCAGAGCCAAGCACTGCAAGCGGGTCTTGCCGTAGAGACCGCTAAACAACCTTTGACCGGAACTCCGCAAGAAAAGGCCAAAGGAGTTGCGATCTCGGGTTACCAAGCTCGAAAAGCCAGCTAAGAGTTGATATAGTTCATCAGTACCATTATATTTATTTCCAGCGCCGCAACTCATGCCAGTAATGGCCAATGTGTTGTGCTAAATGCGAGCTAGTTTGACTACCTAACAAGTAGTCTTGCTTTCTGGCTCAGGTGACTGTCCACCCAAAGGTCGTTGGTGCGCTGGCGGTTAGAGGGCACGGGTCCCGTAGTGATGGTTACCGATTACACCTCCGAGCAAGGAGGAATCTACCCCATAGCTAAAATTTGGCAAACCCAAGCAAGGGCAAAATCCCTAGGAGGCTCGCCAAAATTTTGAAGCAACTGCTTTAATTGGTTTTCAGCTACTTAGCTGGGCAAAAGTTATGTCCTGAGCTGCTTCAGCAAGAGCATTGAACTGACCTTTGCCAAACATGCTTGTTAAGTGGCTGATTTATAAGAGCTACGGCTTACGCAGTCGCTTCATCCTTCAAGCCATGGGAGCGATTGAAAGACTGAAACCAGCCCCTCGGGGCCAGGCGTCTATGCGTCGCTTCATCCTTCAAGCCATGGGAGCGATTGAAAGCATTGGAGGCAAGGATGTCGACACGAAAAATGATTGGGTCGCTTCATCCTTCAAGCCATGGGAGCGATTGAAAGGCGCACGTCAGGGATCCGCTATGCGAAATCAAAAAGTCGCTTCATCCTTCAAGCCATGGGAGCGATTGAAAGATTCGATGCTTCAGTTCCTCATCCGGCTCCTCCTCGGGGTCGCTTCATCCTTCAAGCCATGGGAGCGAGAGAAGATTAATTAGTCTTCCTTCTCTTATCTTAGGTCCACTTAAAGCTGCAACAGCGGAAAATTTTGAGTGAATATCCTTCCTGAATATTTGTACTATTCCGAGAAAGCCTGCGCTATCCTTGACTTGGGTAGATTGAAAGGAGCGCCTGCCTTACAAATAGAACAGGCGACAGATAAAGCGTTATCGATCTCTTTTTGATGTTTTGATGAAGCTAGTCAGTTAAAACGACAGCAAATCTGTTAAGACGACACTAATCTGTGATCGACGACAAATTAAGTGTTACTCGACAGCGTTTCTTGAATGGGCGGTACTGGACTCGAACCAGTGACATCCTGCTTGTAAGGCAGGCGCTCTACCAACTGAGCTAACCGCCCGCGTTTGCCGCGCGATTTCTAATGGTAGCAGACCACGAGCGCTTTTTAGAGATCTTTTGAAGATTTTTTTTGGGGTGGGGGCACTAACTCCTGGAATAGAGTTGGACTAAATTTAGCGACATGAAGGGCCAAAGTGGCCTTACCTCTGAAACTACCCAGATCAAGGTAAGGTTGGTTGTGTCAGCTGCTATCGAACGGTACCTGGGCCCAGTGGTACCAGGAGGTGATGATTTATCTTCTGGTGTTGCAGCAACTGGAGGGCCAGGCGGCAAAGCCTAGATACGTTTGAACATTCTGAGCCACCCAGGAAGCCTAAGAAGAAACGTTGGAACTCAAAGAGATTGGGTGGTAACCGGTTCAGCCACCCATCAGCCTGTCTCCACGCGGTTTTGGTCTTGGCATCGAGGTTCTGACGGCGGCGATAGGCGTCGCCCCGTCGTCTTGAAGCGACATTTTGAGCTTCATTATGATTAGTATGCACCTCAGCTTTGGGACTGATGGCCATAAACGGATGGCCCTCGTTGGCCCATTTGACCCTGGGACCCCTTCCCTTAGGCTTCGCCAAGCCCGAAGGTCTACATCGCTACCTCGACACCTGAGAAAGTCAGGGGGCTATTGCAACCCTTTCGACTCAACCTGTCTCGGTGAGGATACAATAGGTCGTTCTACTGTTGCAGTAGAGTGCAAACGGCATCCATTACCTCTGCGGGTTCGAACGGTTTGCTAATGTGCTTCTGGAAGCCGACGGAAAAGGCCCGGTCCTGGTCTTCCTGACGGGCATAGGCGGTGAGGGCAATGGCTGGAATATTGCGTACCGTTGGGTCAGTATCCTGCCGTAGGGTGCGTAAAAAGCTGTAGCCATCCTGCTCGGGCATGCCGATGTCGGTAATGATGACGTCGGGTCGAAAGGTCTTGATCATCTGCAGGGCCTGACGAACGTTATTGGTACTTTTGACCTGGGCTCCGCTATCTTCGAGGATTAGCTTGAGCAGGGTCTGGGCATCAATCTCATCATCGACCACAATGGCTTTTACACCCTGCAGACTGAGGTTTTGGCCATCATAAATACTAGGCTGGCAGGGTGCTTCAGCCTCGCGAATGGGAAGCATGACGGTAAAGGTGGTGCCCTGGTTGAGACCCGAGCTGACGACCTGAATGGTGCCACCGTGGAGTTCGATCAGGCGGCGGGTAATGGCCAAACCCAGGCCCAGACCCCCCTGAGATCGCGTTGTTGAACCATCGGCCTGACGAAAGTAGTCGAACATGTGGGGCAAAAAGTCTGGCTCGATGCCAATGCCAGAATCTTGCACACGAATAAGGAGCTGATTTTGCACCACTTCGCCGTCAATTTTCACCGACCCACCGGCAGGGGTAAACTTAATGCCATTGGAGAGCAAATTCCAGAAAACCTGCTGCAGCCGGTTCATATCTGCCAAAATGCAGCCGACATGGGGGGCCAGCTGCAGGTTGACTTCTATTGATTTTGCCGTCGCTGCCGGACCCAGGGTATCAACGGTGGTCTGGAGTAAAGCCGCAACATCTACCGGCTGTAGCGTCAGGTTAAGCTGACCGCGAATAATCCGAGAAATATCCAGCAGGTCGTCAATCAGCTGGGTTTGGGCAATGGCGTTACGTTCGATGGTATCGAAGGCCCGCTGCAGAATTTCTGGTTTCAGCCCGCCCCTTTGAATCAGCTTAATCCAACCCAGGATGGCGTTGAGGGGGGTACGGAGTTCATGGGAGAGAATGGCCAGAAATTCATCTTTAACCCGGTTGGCCGTTTCGGCGGCGGTACGGGCATTACGCTCCTGCTGTAGCAAAACCTGCCGTTGAATTTCAATTTGCTTGTGCGGGGTAATATCTACGGTGGTCATGACAACGCCGTAGATGCGGTCGTCGCTGTCGTGTAGGGGCGCTAGAGACAGACTGATATCAATGGGAGTGCCGTTGGATTTGAGGTGGCGGCATTCTAAATTGGCAACGGTGTTGTTATCTAACACCTGGTTAAAGCACTCGGCAAAGTAGGCTTGCTCATTTTCGGGCAATAGCGGCAGGGGGTGGTCAATCACCGCAGGGGCTGGCCAGCCATAGATTTTCTCGGCGGCAGGGTTCCAGGTCATAACCCGCCCGCTTCGATTGAGGGTGATAATGCCGACGGGGGAAGCATCTACAATGGCTGAGAGTAAATCATCGGTTTGCCGCAGGGCTCGGGTTACCATCTGCCGCTCTCGCTGTTCCTGCTTTTCGCGCAGCGCCCGCTGCACCGCTGGCCCTAGCCGCTCCAGCCGTTGCTTAAGCACGTAGTCGGTGGCACCCCGCTTCAGGGCATCAATAGCCTGCTCTTCTCCCAACACTCCTGAGACGAGAATAAACGGCACATCAGGACAAAGACTTTGAGCCAGTTCCAGAGCGACGATGCCGTCAAATTGGGGCAAGACGTAATCGGCCAATATTAGATCCGGCTGTTGGCGGTCGAGATATTCCAGAAATGCAGATTGGTTAGCAACCTGGGTTGTATTTCCTTCTATTCCGCTTTTGCGCAGGGTGATGCCAATGAGTTCACAGTCTAGGGGGTCATCTTCAAGTAACAGAATGTGCAACATTGCTGGGTGAGGGCCTGCCTGCGAGACTCGCGGAGTTGGGGTGGAAAAAATCATGGAGCTGGGCTGAGCGATGGGGGAGGGTAGCCTAAACTACCTGATGCTTCATCTAAGCTAAGCGAAGATTCTGGCTGGGTCTCTCTCCCCAGAGAGGGATTCCAAAAAATCTAAAGGTTAAATTTAGATTTTCTTTTCCCGAGAAATAATGCCGAATCCGAATTCAATAAATACACTTCTACCAATTCTCCAAATCACGATTACACCATATGCCCCCCCCTGCCCTCTTGCTCCTCTGCTCCCGTGCTCCGATGAGTAGCTCTGACTCAGAGAAACGGTATTAAACCGGGGGTGTGCAAATAGGACTTGGATATAAACCTTGTTCAATTCCAGAAGTGGAGTTTTGCCTTAGAGAAAACTACAGATTTCGGGCTGGACTTGGAATAAGGTGGTCTCTGAAAAAGAATTTACCGAATATTGTGCATTCGCTGTCAGGGCGAAGTATCTGGGAGGAAATCGACGTAACTGTTCCAATAGTTTTTGTCCAGATGCTTCGCCCCTCCGGTGGGTGCTTTCTCAGAAATCTCCTAAATCCTGTCCGTAGTGATTTAATCAGGGTTTTGCGGTTGAATCAACGGGTAGGGCAAAGTAAAAGGAAGCTCCCACCTGCAGGTCTCCTTCGGCCCAGGTACGTCCCCGGTGGCGGGTAATAATCCGCTTGACGTTTGCCAACCCCACCCCGGTCCCCTCAAAGGATTGGGCATTGGGCAACCGCTGGAAGACTCCAAACAGTTGGTTCATGGCGACTCCATCAAAGCCGATGCCGTTGTCTTGGACGTAGTAGATAACCTCCCCGTCGGCGCTCTGGCTACCCACGGTAATTTCGGCCTGATGTTTCAGACGGGTGTATTTAACGGCGTTGCTGATCAGGTTTTGCCAGACCTGCCGCAGCAGATTGCGATCGCCCCGCACCATGGGCAGAGACTCAATCTTCCAGACAATATGCCGGTCAACCGTTTGGGGCTCCATCTGCCGCCTCACCTCCCGCACCAGCTGATCCATATTGACCCAGACATACTGCATTTCGGCCCGTCCAGTGCGGGAAAACTGCAGCAAATCATCAATCATTGTGCCCGAGCGGTCGGTGAGTTGCTGAAGCACCTGCAAATAGTGCTGAGTCGTTTCATCTGGGGCAGAGGGGGCCAGATGTTCTTGCAGCAGGGTCACAAAGCCGTCGATCTGACGGATGGGGGCGCGCAGATCGTGGGAAATGGAAAAGGCAAACATCTCCAGCTCCTGGTTGAGGGTTTCGAGGCTGGCGGTACGCTGTTGTACCCGCTGTTCCAGGGTTTGGTTCAGGACCCGGAGGGCTGTGGCGGTTTCCTTTTGCTCAGTAATGTTGGTCACAATACCGTCTATCAGAGTTTTATCATGCTTATAAACACGGGTTTCAATCACCTGAAGCCAAAGGGAAGAGCGATCAACCCCAGTTACCTGTATTGCCCGTTGCCACTGCTGCCGATCGCCCAGATCTGCCTGGTTAAGGGCAAGGTGCTGCTGAAGCAACTCCTGAGCCTGGGCCAGAGAGTCGACTTGCAAAAGCTTGAGCAGACCATCGCTAACTTCAATTAACTGGCCGGCCAGGGTATAGCGCAAGACTCCCACCTGCAGCTCGTTGAGCAAAAACCGCAGACGACATTCTAGATCCTGGGCCTTAAGACGAATTTGGGTATTTTTCCATACATTGCTCACCGCCTGCCGCAGCCGCAGAAAGTGCTTGGGCGATTTAAGCACATAGTCATCTAACCCGGCTTTCATGGCTTCTACCGCCACTTCCTGGCTGCCTGAGTTGGTGAACATAACAATCGGTTTATCGGGGTCGTGGTCTTTAACCGCCCGCAACACATCCAGCCCCGTAGCCCAGTTCAGCTCGTAGTCGGTAATGACAAACTCAAAATCGTCGCTGGCAAAGGCCCTCTCAACATCCCCCCAGTCTAAAGCTTCTAGGATTTCAATCTGAGGAAATTCCTGGGTTAGCTCCCGCACCACCAGTAAACGATCGTCGGGGTTATCGTCGATCAGCAGGATGCGATTGGGGGCTGGCGTTAGCTCCATAGGATATTAAGTCAACATACTGGTTTTGTGGCCCGCGAAATCAGGAGTTGTAGCTTAGGAATGAGGATTTTGTAACATCCAATTTTTGTAGGACAGGCATCCTGCCTGCTCATGGACAGCCGAGACGGCTATCCCACGTGATTGCATCCCCATTCCTTAGACTCAGGTTAATCAGAACTATCGGCAGGGTAACCTATTCATCGGATTTTGTCTGGTGCCCCCTCAACAATGCCAGCAAAGATACTAGGGCGGGTTCTAAAAGCCCGTCAAAGCCTCATCCTCTCGTACGAGCAATCAAGGGGTTTGGTAGGTTTCTCAGGGTGCCCAGCATGACGCGATCGCGATCTTCCACCGTTTCTGCACTGATAACATCGTGGAGCAGTTGCCAGTATTCCAGACCTTCGGGACGGTTCACGCGGAACTCCTGGCCGTCGTTGTTCCTTATCATTCTCCTGCGCCAACAACTTTGACCTCAGGCAACTGATATTCACGGGAGAGCACCGTTGGCCCAGGCCGATAGACCCGCATCAAAAAGTTCCAACCCTGGGTAATATCCACCCGATTGGGCTGGTCGCCACACCAATCTTGGGAGCCAAAATAAACCGTGAACGTACCGTCCTCATTGAGCTCAACATTGCGATCATTAACAATGTTGTTATTACTTTTCATAAAGCCATCATTGCCGTACACCGTAATCGACCAAAACGCATCGTTGTTGGGCACCTCATAGGTCGCGGCGTAGCACTGATTGGGGTCAGCCGGGCCGGTGTAGTTGATATACACCGCATCCTTTTCGGGAAACAGTCCCCAGGCTCCCGCCGCCGCCAGATGCCGGGTTGCTTCGTTTACCTCGCCCCGGGGTCCCATCCAGTCGGGCTCGTACTGATCATATTGCTGAAATTCTTGCTCGTACTCGGCCCGCAAGACCAGCATGGAGGATTTGTCCCATTGGGGTTCGGGAAAGGGATCGTGGCTGGATGCCTGGATGGTGAACTGATCCTGTAACTGGTTCACCATGGCGACATCTGCCGGGTCAGAGGGATTTATAAGTTGAATGCGCTGCACCAGGGTGACGTACTTGGTATCTGACGGAATCTCGTAAGTCCCCGGTTTGTAAAACACTACGGGCGCGTAGTGGTCATTATCGATTACCAGGATCGAAAAGTAGCGATCGTCTGGGAATTCGGGGATGGTAATGGTTGCGCCCCCCTCGGTATCAACCACCGCTGCGGCGTAAAGCGTATCGCGGTTCATTCTGACAACGGGCTGTTCCTCTAAGGGCGTAGGCTGGCGAATGTAATAAAAGCTGTTGATGTTGCCGCCTGCATTTTTCTGAAAGTCGGCAAAGGCAAAATCGGTTTCGGCGCGAATGTAGGTTTCTGGAGTCACTATTTCGCCAGTCATAGTCTTCACCTCAGGGAATTGAGCGAAAGTAGGGGAAAATGCCGGTTCTGCAAGCGGTGGTTAAGCTTTGGTAAGCTGACCTGACCCAGCGAAAATCATCAAGCTGAGACAGGCTAGGGGCGGCCATTGCTTAAAAGCATTTCTGTTGGGATTAACTTTCATAGATTACAAAATAAGGTGAGATTGTGGAGGTATTCTTAAACATCAAGAACATCAAGGAATGAAAATAGGCTAACATTAAAAATACTCGGAGGATAGCTACGGGCGCACCCATGGCTTGTGATGTTAGCGCAGATGGGCTTGAGAATCCAGATACAGACTGACATTAGCTGCTGCCATTTGAGCCCACAGATGACCAAACTGACGCAGCTTTATCAGGCGGGTACAAGGATCATCTTTGAGGTAACGCCCCGCCAAGCTCAGGGTCGAACAAGCTACGGCTCGTGTTGTCTGAGAAAGACAAAGTTAGGGGAAACGTCCCCAAGTTTCATGCCTGGAGCTTCTGTTTGATGGTGCTTTCTGCCATACATGAGCCCCAACTGGTTTGGCCATTTAACCCGTATCGATGGCTCACCGGATGCCGAACGCTGTAGAAACATCACAATATGAGGAATGCTCTTTAATCTCATCTCGAGGCTACTGTATAAGAAAATAAAATAAGTTAGTGTTGACGGCGCATTTGTAATGTGAAGAAGCTGTCTTTGCCACCAGTAACCTACTGGATGCCTTTCTGGCCAGCCTTGACTGCCCTTGGATTTGTGTTACTGGCTTGGTGGCTGGGGGCATTCCAAAGCCTGGAATTAAAAGCCCTCGACATGCTGCTACGTCTGCGACTGCCGGAACCTACCGATGAACGTATTCTGATTATTGGTATTGATGAGACCGACATCCAGCAGGTGGGTAGCTATCCCATACCAGATGAAGTCCTAGCCGCATTACTTCAGAAGTTAGAGACTTACCACCCCCGGGTTGTGGGCTTAGATATGTTCCGAGATCTGCCGGTTGAACCAGGTCATCGCGCCCTTGTTGACACCCTGGTAGAACTACCCAACGTCATAGGGATTGAAACTGTTGGGAAACAATCCGTTTCGCCGCCACCCATGTTGCCCCCGGAACGGATAGGCTTTGTCGATCTCCCCCTCGATGAGGACGGGTTTGTGCGGCGGGTATTGCTGGGAGTCCACGGTGCGGATAGGACTTATCGTTTTGCCTTTGCGGTTCGACTAGCCGAAACCTATCTGATGGGCGACGGAATTACTTTGGAAAATGGTCAAAAAGACCCCATTGCCATGCGGTTTGGGGCAGCCGAACTGACTCGGGTACAACCCAACACGGGAGCCTATGTGCGGGGTGATGCAGGGGGTAATCAGATTTTGTTCAATCCCCGGGCTGGCGATGAACCCTTTCGAATCGTTTCCCTCCGTCAGGTGATGGCTGATCAGGTACCTCTTGACTGGGTTCAAGATGCTGTTGTTTTAATCGGTGTTACCTCCCTCAGCGCCAAGGATCTGGTGAACTCTGCCACGTTAGGCTCGAAAAATCCTGGTCTGGTTTATGGCGTCGAATTTCAGGCCCATGCTACCAGTCAGATTATTAGTGCTGCTCTAGATGGCAGACCCCTGCTCGAGGTATGGCCTGATGGTTTGGAATATAGTTGGATTACAGTCTGGGGGTTGCTAGGTATTGGTTTGGCCTTGGCGAGCCGACGCCTGGGAGTGTCCGTGCTGGGAGGCGGAGTAGCTCTGGGAGTACTGGTCGTTACTGGAATCGGGCTCATTACAATAGGGATCTGGGTACCGGTGCTGGTGCCCGCGATCGCATTTATCCTCACTAGCGCGGTGACGACCTGCCTGCAATTAATGGAAGCCCAACAGCAACAGCATCTGACAATGCGCTTATTAGGGCAACAAACCTCTCCCGAAATTGCTCAAGCACTCTGGGCGGAACGACACCGACTCACCGACGAAGGGCGGTTGCCTGCCCAAGGGTTAACAGCCACTATTCTGTTTTCTGATATTCGAGGATTTACGGCCCTCTCTGAACAACAGCCTCCTCCGCAGGTTATGGGTTGGTTGAATGACTACTTTATGGCCATGACCGATCAGGTGCAACGCCATCATGGGGTCGTTAATAAGTTTCTTGGAGATGGGCTGATGGCAGTTTTTGGCGTACCCATCCCTCGAACCACGACGGCTGATATTGCGGTTGATGCCCAATGGGCAGTGGAATGTGCCTTAGCAATGGAACATCGCCTTGAGCAGCTCAATCAACGCTGGCAGGACCAGGGGTTAGAACCAATCCAAATTCGCATTGGCATCTATACTGGGCCAGTTATGGGCGGGAGCCTGGGAGGTCCCCAAAGGCTCGAATACGCAGTAATTGGCGATAGCGTGAATACGGCATCAAGGTTAGAAGGTTGTATGAAGCACCGACAATCTCGAGATTGTCGGATTTTGATCGCTGATGAAACACTGATTTACCTCAACAACCAGTTTGAAGTTGAGCCCTGGGGTGAAGTTCCCCTAAGGGGGAAGCAAAATACAGTGCGGGTTTATCAGGTACTGGGGAAAAAGATCTGATCTCAAATCCTGGTTACATCCTTCCAATTAATCCTTTTCCGATAATGGATTTCCACTGAAGTGCTAATGACGGACGAGGACTGCCCCCCAACGCACTTGGTTGCACCAAGGACGCGACATGATGTAGAACGCTCTAATTCAATTCAGCCAGCTTAATCCCCTGCCGCAAGTGTGTCGCAGTTGAGAGATGGGAGTGAGCCAGGTCATCGTGACCACAGTTCTGGCATAGCTCAGCTAACCACTCATGTAGCTTAGCCTGGAACTTCCGACTGGTAGCAGAGTTACGGGGTCGACAGAGACTTAACGCGGCTTTATAACAGGCTAAGGCAAACCAGAATTTGTGTTGTTTGGCATAAATTTGACCCAGGTAACCCATGGCAACAGCTTCTGCTAGCAGGTTACCGGTCGTTTCTTGCCAGTTGTTCAGTCCTCGATTTAGACAAACCAGAGCCTGGAGATAAGCGTGTTGATGGAAATAGCGGATACCTTTGAGGCAGAGGGATACGGCGTATCGATTCTGGTCATTAGAAGGCGAGGACTTTTTGTCGTGATTTGAGGTTCTTGCTGCTGCTTTTTGGGAAATACTCTGGTTACGTTTCATCTTGAATCTCCTGAGACGATAAGCCACAACTAGCCTAAAAGACTCGATGACTGAAAATAATGACAGCTTTGGACATATTGGTTCCGATGTTTTGCTGATTTGGATTAGGGAGTTGAGTAGTGCTCTACTTTAGCCATGATGCCGAGCTGGAATCCTTTAGCAACTACCGGGAGTTGCAGGTCAGTATTTTGAAACCATATTCAGTTTATAAAAGGAAAACTCTTGGGGCGTGGCATAGCTATGCCACTATGCTTGCCGGAATTGGTAGGGTTCGCTTCAGAAAACTGAAAATCTCTGAATCTTAAGGTTTTTGTACTCGTCAAGCGTAAACCTACTTGACTATTACAAATGTGATAGTTTCACTATATGCCTATTTGGTGATTGAGTCATGATGATGACGTTCTACCTCTTCCCTGCCGGTTGGCGTTCGGCTGGTGCTCTCTCGCTCCCGGGAGTACTGCTCTCACCCGTTATTTTTACGGTCCCTGCTTTGGCCCAAATTGAACCCGATATGACTTTAGGTGAGGAAACTTCAGTAGTTGTTCCCGATACTGAGGTTCAGGGTGAACCCGCCGCTTCGATCGAAGGGGGTGCAATTCGTGGCAGCAACCTGTTTCATAGTTTTCAAGAATTTAATGTGCTCGAGGGGCAGCAAGTTTACTTCACCAATCCAGATGGCATAACATCAATTCTGAGTCGCATCACCGGAGGCAACCCATCAAACATTTTCGGCACGCTGGGGGTGGATGGTACAGCAAATTTATTTTTGCTCAATCCCAATGGCATTGTATTTGGTGAGAATGCAGCCCTGGCTATCGAGGGCTCTTTTTATGCCTCAACAGCAGAGGCTATTTCGTTGGGCAATGAAATTTACAGTGCAACCCAACCGGAGCAGAGCAACCTGCTTACGGTAAACCCCAGCGCGTTATTTAGCAGCTATCTGACTAATGCTTCAGGCGACATTGAAAATAAAGGGCAACTTCTAGCGGGAGACAATTTAGCTCTGGTTGCAAATAATCTCGATTTGCAAGGCCAGATTGCTGCCGGAGGGAATTTGACTCTCCTGGCAACTAATCAAGTACAGATCCATGATGCTGCACATGTTCCCTTTATTGGGTTTGCTGGTGGTGATCTGCTCATACAGGGCAATGAGCAGGTGAACATTTTAGCCCTGAGTCATGCCAGCAGTGGATTGTATGCCCATGGAAACATGACCCTGCGTTCGGCCAACCGAGTCGGCGGAGATGCTCACTATTGGAGCGGTGGAGATTTTCGGGTAGAGAATTTGAATGGGGAGGTCGGGCAACTATTTAGTCCAATCGATCCCATTATTCGTACCTTAGGAGATGTGGACATTGAAGGATATGAAGGTTCTTCACTGCATATTCTGGCAGGAGGATCCGTCACGATCGGAACTGCTATTATCACTAACGCTGACTCAGGAAGAACCGGATTTGATTTTTTGCAAGAAACGATTGACCTATCTGATGGAACAGTTGTTGAAGTAAACGGAAGCGCTCAACCAACCCTTGATGTCCGTGCAGGTGTTACGCCTGAAGCGATTGGCATTATTCCGTTAGATAATCTTTCTGGTTATGATCCGATCGTTGATATGTTTGTTACTTCTGAAAATGGGCAATTCCTGTTTGTAGACAGACCAAATATCCTTGAAACACCTTCTTCCGCTAATATCTCAGTTGGTGATATTTGGATTAATGCTCCTAATGGGCTTGTCTTGCTGACCAACCGCTATCAACCGAGCAGTGAGATTCCAGATGATAGTATTTCTGTAACAGGTGAAGGAATCTTTGGCGATGGTATTTATACTGCCAGGTTTGAAGAACAATCGGGGTCTGTTTATATAGATTCTCGCGGAGATATTTCCGTTACCAATAGCTACATCGACACTACTGGCACTGGGGAAGTGGGAGATATTGTCTTGCTGGCTGCAGATAGAGTGAGCTTTAGCGGACAAAATGATTTTGCTTTAGGGGCCTTTAGTGGAGTCACTGCCTTTGGAGAAGGAACCGGAGGGGATGTGCGAATTCGGGCTACCCAGCTAGACCTTCTGAATGGGGCAGAGTTGAGTACCAGTAACTTTGGTTCGGGCAATGCAGGCAGCATCGTATTGGACATAAGCGATTCGGTCCTTCTAGATGGCATCAACTCAAATAACGACCTGCCTGGGGGAATTTCAAGCAGAATGGGAGCCTTTAGCTCAGGCACTGCTGGTGATATATGGATAAATGCCGCTCAAATTGAAGTGACGAATGGGGCGCGACTGAACGCTACAAATGCTGGTCCCGGAAACGCCGGGAATATTATTTTAGTTATTCGTGGCAATGCCCGCTTTGATGGAAGCGTTGTGAAGGATGGATTCTCTACAGCCAGCGGCATTTTTAGCAACAGCAGCTTGTTTGAGCAGGATGGTGCCGGAGGAAATGTACGTATTGATGCCACTAACCTAGAAGTCACTGATGGGGCTCGGCTTGATGTTTCTAGCTTTGGCAATGGACAGGGTGGCAGTCTGATTTTAGAAATTCGTGAAACGGCCCGCTTTGATGGGGTAGATGCTACAGGTAACAATGCCAGTGGAGGCTTCAGCAACTTTATCGGCGATAGAGGAAGAGGGGGCAATATACAGTTGAACGCGGCCAATCTCGAGGTCAGCAATGGAGCAAAGCTGGATGTTACGGGGTCTGGTGCAGGCGAGGCAGGAAGCATCATTCTCGATATCACCGAAACCGCTCGTTTTGATGGCGTCAACCCCATCAGAAACCTTCAATTCAGTGGAGCGTTTAGCAACTTTATCAGTACCGCAGGAACCGGTAAAGGAGGCGATATTCAAATTTCTGCTACCAATTTAGATGTCACCAACGGTGCTCAGATTGATGGGTCAATTTTTGGGGGTGGTGAAGGAGGAGATATTTTATTAAATATCAGCGAAACTGCCCGCTTTGATGGGGTAAGCCCACTTCTGAATAGATTTGCCAGTGGTGTTTACAGTCGCAACCAGGGGGGGAATGGGGTAGGGGGTGATGTGCGAATTGGGGCCAACAATCTGCATGTGACCAATGGGGCCTTAATAGACGCTTCTAGCTTTGGCATTGGCGATGGTGGCAATATTTTTTTAAGAGTTTATGACAGGGCTCGTTTCTCGGGAAGCGGGCCGACTATTAATCAACTTCCCAGTGGAGTTTTTAGTAGGGTAACCCTAGAAGAAGGTACAGGCGGAGACATTCAGCTTGAGGCAAACACCCTGGAGGTTTTAGACGGAGCAAGCCTATCTACCGAGAATCTAGGTAGTGGCAATGCTGGGAATATGATGCTTACTCTACAGAACCAACTATCGGCCACTGATGGCACAATAGCCACCAATGCCCAATCAGGCTCAGGGGGGCAAATTACAATTTCTGCCAGGGACATGCTCCTGAGCGGTGATAGCGATATTCGATCATTTGTTCAGAGGGGAACTGGTGGAGGAGGCAATATTTCCCTCACTGCTGATCTGATCATTGCCTTCGACGACAGCGATATTCTGGCTTTTTCGGCGGATGGCGTTGGCGGAAATATTTTGCTGAATACTCCTGCCTTTTTCGGCGAAAATTTCCAGGCGGCACCTCAGATTTCAAGGCTGGAAGCACTGATTGCCCTCGACGGTAATAGCCAGGTCGATGTCAACGCCACTGGAGCCATTGCGTCAGGCACCATTACGCTGCCCGATATAAGTTTTATCGAAGACAGTCTGACCGAATTGGAAGAAACCACCCTCGACACTGCCACCCTCACCGCCGGCAGCTGCATTGCCCGCACTGAAAACAACCAGGGCTCCTTCATCGTTACCGGACGCGATGGCTTACCGCTACGCCCTGGCGACCATACGATTTCCACCTATCCTACCGGTACAGTTCAAACTGTCTCTGAAACTAACGCTGTTCAAGAGCCAGATGGCGTTTACCAATTACCTGATGGCCGCCTGGTGCTGAGTCGGGAGTGCCCTGACCACTAAATGTTCGGAGGCATTTTGCCTGTAGTGCCTCTCCCTTGAAAGAAGCTGGTCTCGAAGATTCCCCCGCCCCCCTTTGTGGTAAATTAGAGCTGTTGGTAAATAACTGAAAATGACCGCCATCGGTGGCAGAGGTCCTGTTTTGGCGCTGGTCTTACGCAGCCATCAGGTAGAAGTTCCATAATCCAG
>JGI12322J13274_1000423_pt1 | contig 15767 bp, 7 predicted proteins | sample HotLakmasection3_FD_13274 | JGI IMG/M metagenome (IMG submission 13274)
GTAGTCTGGTTAAGTCGCGAGAGGTTTCGCCGATCTTGCGGTACTTAGGTACCAATTTCGCCCAATTCTGCCGAATTAATCGTCATCGTCGTCGTCATCATCATCATCGTCGTCATCATCATCATCGTCGTCATCGTCATTGTTATCGTTGTCACCGCTGCTTCCACTACTCCCCCCACTCCCGTCTGAACCATCGCCTGATCCGCTGTCAGCACCGGAATTACGCTCAATCGTCAGGATGTAACCGCAGGCCACATCGATCGTGACTTCGATCCCATGTGAAGTCTTCACTTCCCAGATCAATCTGCCATCGGTCAGCATATACTGCTCAACTTCCAGAATGGTTGTATTGGGATAGATTTCCAGCACTGCATCTGCTGCCTGCTGAGCCGTCAACGGTGCGCTGCAGCCCGGCGCGAATGTCGCCGTCGGTCCTTGCCCTGGCTGTGCGAAGCCGGTTATACCCTCAGTTTCCGTTGCTGTTGACGAAGCTGTTGGCGTTGGTGTGGCGGTCGGCGTGTCTGTTGGCGTGGCTGTCGCTGTCTGCGTGACGGATTCTGTGGGCGTAACTGTCACTGTGACACTGGGCGTCGCGCTTGGCTCTGACGTCAGTCTGATTTCGGCAGGCACCACCGGGTTCTCATCGGGTAAATCAGGGCGCGTCAGCAGAAACCAGGTTGAGGCGAGCATCATCAGCAATAGAATCGCTGCGATGAGTTGCAGGTACAATCGATTGGCGCGCTGCGTTCGCACCAGTCGGCCTGGTAAGCGCTGCTGAACCTGCGCCCAGATGAGGTCCTGATCTTCGAGCAGTTCGGTTGTTGGGCTGCGCAGGGCGCGCACTTGCTCCCCTGCTTCAAGGAGTGACCTGAGTTCTGAGGCATACTGCGGATAGATGCGCAGGCAGTCTTCGATGCTGGCTCCGTTGTTCAGGCGACGCACACAATCATCAAATATGTCGATCAGATTTTGCTGTGCCATCCCCCTACTCCATTTCTTCCGCGTCTAACAACTGGCGCAGACGCTCCACCGCCCGGAACTGAAGGGACTTGATCGCGCCGATGCTCTTATCCATAAGGTCGGCGGTTTCCTGGAGGTTTAACCCCTGACCGAATCGCAGCAGCAGCACTTCCTGCTGTTCATCATTGAGTAACCGCAGCGCCTGACGAGCGCGTTCTGCCTGTAGCGTGGACATCAGTTGGTTTTCCGGGCTGTTTTCGCTGGAGTCTGGCACCCACTCGTCCAGCGTGGTCGTCGTATATCGCTTCTTTTTGCCGTAGTGATCGTAAAGCTTATTGCGCGCGACCCGGAACAACCAGGCGCGCAGATGTTTGCGCGGTGGATTGCTGCCGCGCAGTGCGACGAAAAAATCCAGGAAGACATCCGCAGCCAGATCACGGGCCTGCTCCCGATCATCCACGCGCAGGCGGATGAACTGATAAATCGGCGTGAAGTACCGCTCATAGATAGTACGCTGTGCGGTCTGATCATTTTTCTTTGCGGCGTTCAGTAACCGCTGATCCGCTGAGATATCCGGTAATACAATGACAATCATGCGCGCGTCTTCAGTCCTGAGTTGTGCTTAACGCAAGGCCTTGAGACTACCTCTGTATATGAGGTAGTCTGTTAACGCAGCAAAAGGTTTTGATAAACGGGGCGTTTGGTCGAAGATCAGAGCGGACGCTGCCTGGCCTCTTCCTGAGCATATACTAGGACAGGCAGCACCCCATTACGATACCTGGACGTCGTCAGGGCTTGTGTCTTTTTTGCAGAAGTACGGCCCGATGATCAGCACATCCATTTGTGTTCGCTCATAGCAATCAACGGCTTCTTCCGGTGTGCAGACGATTGGCTCATTCTCGTTAAAGCTGGTGTTTACCAGCACTGGAATACCTGTGCGCTCTCCGAAAGCCGCTACCAGATCATAATAGAGAGGATTTTCATCGCGGGAGACGCTCTGCAGCCGTCCGGTGTTATCCACGTGATTGACAGCGGGCAGCTTACTACGCCACTCTGGCTTGATCTCATAGACGTGCAGCATGAAGGGTGACGGGTGATCATGTTCGAAGATCTCCGCCTGACGCTCGGCCAGGACGACCGGCGCGAATGGCCGGAACCACTCGCGGTGCTTGATCCGAGCGTTCAGTACGTCTTTCATCGTCTCCAGCCCGGGATGTGCCAGAATGGATCGATTGCCCAGGGCACGCGGCCCCCACTCCATCCTGCCCTGGAACCAGCCCAGCACCTTGCCCGCTTCGATCTCATTCACCGTTGTCTGGATCAGCTCATGGCGTTCCAGTTTCTGATAGCTGATGCCGTGCTGATCAAGAACGCTGCGGATTTCGCTGTCGCTGTACTCCGGGCCGAGATAAGCGTCTTTCTGAACATAGCGCTGTGGTTCATGCAGCACAGCCTGGCTGACGTAAAGCGCCGCTCCCAGCGCCAGCCCTTCATCACCGGCGGCAGGCTGGATGAACGTCTCTTTGAACGGCGTCTCGTTGAACAGCTTGCCGTTTGCGACGCTGTTCAGGACCGCCCCACCCGCCATGACGACGCGCTCCGTCGGGACGAGATCGTGTAGTCGGTTGAGCAGATGCATGTAGCCTTTTTCAAAGACGTTTTGCAGCCCGTAGGCCATATCCATATCGCGCTGTGTGATTTCTGTGCGGCGCTGACGCGGCTCACCGAACAGGTCAATCATGGTATCGGAGTAAAGACGATGGATTTCCATCTCGCCCTGTTCATTGATGTTCACACCCTGGTTAGACCCGAACGGCAGGAAATAGCGTGGGTTGAGGCGGAACCCTTCGTCAGTCAGGTATACCATGTCCTGAAAAATATCGTGATAAGCGTCAGTGCCATAGGGTGCCAGCCCCATCACCTTACCCTCATCGCCATACTTGGTATAGCCGATGAACTGCGACACCATGTTGTAGAGCGTTCCCAGTGAATGCGGAATATAGACGCGTTGTTTGATATCAATCTGCTGATCGCGGCATTCAGTCAGCATACAGGTGACAAAATCGCCGGAGCCATCAATGCTGAAGCCCGCTGCGTAATCATACGGTGATGCAAAGTAGGCGCTAGCGATATGCGCCAGATGATGCTCGACATCGACCTGTTCAAAGCGCAGCTCTGATGTCTCTGCCCCACAATGATCGACCAGCAGGCGGCGCACGTCATCCAATGGGGAGCGTGCGGCGCGCATACGCGCCAGATTCAGCAGCTTATCCGGGTTCTTCAGCACAAATTCCAGCTTTTTTGCGCGGTTTGCGCTGGCATCGCGCCCGATGGCGACGTAGTCGATGTCTTTAAAGCGGATGTTCGCCATTTGCATGACCAGTTCAATAGCTTTTGCCGGGAACCCCGCATAATATTTGATGCGATTCAGGCGTTCTTCTGCGACGGCGGCGACGGGCAGGCCATCTACCAGCAGCGCTGCCGAAGAGCCAGCATGATGCGTGTTAATTCCGAGTATCACAGCCATAGGCAACAGGCCCACGTCGGGCCATTCCTCGCTTTCTTGTAGAGGCATTCCACCCGCAGCGCGCAGGTGGCGCACTGCGACGCATAATGCTAAACGTTACAGGGTATATCGGGTAGGGTTCAAATCGTGCGGTGGCCTCAACTTATATCGTACAGGATGCAAAACAGAACAGGGGCGGATCAGCTTGCTGATCCACCCCTGCCCTGGTCCTTCCTTACCCTGAGGCGCGTTCGCCTGTGGTTAGCCTTCCGGTGGTTTATCCACCGGTGTCTTTGTAGGTGTGAATGTGGACGTTGGTGCCGGTGGCGGCGTCGCTGTCGGTGGTACCTCCGTCGGGACGTCGGTCGGCGTCAGTGTCGGCGTCAGTGTCGGCGTCAGTGTCGGCGTCGCGGTTGGTGGCACCTCGGACGGCGTTACCGTTGGTTCGTCAGTTGGTGCTTCGGTCGGCTCCTCGGTCGGAACGTCAGTCGGAACATCGGTCGGCGCATCTTCGAGCGTCGTTGTGGATGGCTGAGGCTCAACCAGCGTCTGCGGGCTGGTCGTGGTGCCAGCGTCCACCACATTGACGGTGCGTGTGACGACCGTTGTGTTACCGATCGCATCCTTGACCCGGTAGCTGACTTCGTAAGTGCCCAGCACACTCGTGTTGACCTGGCTGCTGTTGATCTGAATCTGGCTGGTCAGGTCACCGTCAATATTGTCGAAGGCGGTTGCGCCCTGTTCAACATACGGGCTGCCCAGTTCGATTTCCTGCGGATTGCTGCCATTCAGGGTCAGCGTCGGCTTGATAATGTCGATCGGTTGCCCGTTCAGGACGGGGGCCAGCGCGTCAAACCAGCGCTGTGCCATTTGCTGCTCACCCAGTTCGTTCGGGTGGACGTCATCATAGGTCATGGTGGCTGTGTTGAAGCCCGTATACTGATCAACAATGATGATCGGTGATTGCGCGGTGCTCTTGTCGGTCAGCTCTGAGATGACTTCTACCAACGGCTCAACTGGACCACGTCCCGGGCGCGTCTGCGGGATGACCTCCGCAATCAGGAAGATCATGTTGGGATTCACGGATCGCATGACGTCGATCAACTGGCGCAGCTCAGCCATGGTGCTCTCAAGAGTCTCGTAGCCCATCATGTCATTGGAACCCAGGTGCACCAGTACGATATCTGGCTGCGATGCGACCGTCCACGCTTGCAGATTGACCAGGATCTCATCGACATGGAAGCCCCAGTGGCCCTGGTGATTTAGATCGAAGTCATTGTACGGGTTTGGCCCCAGGTGATTCAGCGTCTCTGTACCCACGAAGTTGACGTTGTAGCCTGCATTATTCAGCAGGAACCATAGCGGTCGGCGCCAGCTGGAATAGTTTGTGTTCGCCTCCGTGATGGAGTCGCCCAGCGGCATGATGCGTACGGCTTCGCCATCAGGCATCGGTGTGAAGGTCGATGTCGGCTCGCTTGGTGTCGGCGTGAATGTTGGCGTTGGTGTGAAGGTGGGCGGCGCACTGCCGTCGCAGCCCACAGGCACGATCTCAATCGCCTTGATCATAGCGTTGTTCAGCAGCGGCGTAATCACGATATCGAGCACACCATCGCTGACGGTCACCAGGTTGCTGATGGTGATGGCGATGTACCGGCCACCAGAGACAGCCCATACGTCCAGGTTATCCAAATTGGGCGGGATGGAACCCTCCAACCCGATATCCATCACACGAACGCCGGTTGGACGGTTGCGATTCTCAGAGAAGTACAGGTTAACCTGATACGTTCCGTTATTCACCGGGAAGGTCCACGGTATCGTCGTCCAGTTGTATTGCTCCGTCTGGAAGATAGCCATCGGGATGCCTGCCGGTACGTTGTTGATACTGACGCTCGTGCTGCCTGTGCTGCCCGGTACCGATGCGAAGTTCGACTGTGCCAGCCAGTTTGGACCGCCATCAATTGCGGCGACTTCCGGCCCACCTGCATTCACACGATACACCGGTAGACATACCGCATTCGGATCAGGCGTCGGGCTGGGTGTAAACGTTGGTGTATAGGTCGGCGTGTTCGTTGGCGTAAAGGTCGCCGTTGGCGTGAAGGTCGGCGTGAATGTTGGCGTATTCGTCGGTGTAAACGTCGCCGTTGGCGTGAACGTCGCCGTTGGCGTGAACGTCGCTGTCGGTGTGAACGTCGCCGTCGGCGTTGGACCACCCGGTGTGTTCGTTGGTGTATGGGTCGGGGTACTGGTCGGCGTGTTCGTTGGCGTGTTCGTTGGCGTGAATGTCGGTGTATTCGTCGGGGTGCTGGTCGGCTCTTCAGTCGGCGGCGTACCACCACCACAGCCCACCGGCACGATTTCGATTGCCTTGATCATGCCATTATCTGACTGTGGCAGGATGTTGATGTTCAGTGCGCCATCGCTGACCGTCACCTCGTTGCTGATGGTGATGGCGATGTATCGACCACCAGAGACAGCCCATACATCCAGGTTATCCAGGTTTGCCGGGATGACCCCTTCCAGTTCGATATCCATTACGCGGACGCCAGTCGGGCGGCTGCGATTCTCCGAGAAGTACAGGTTGACCTGATACGTACCGTTCTCGACTGGGAAGACCCAGGGCATGGTTGTCCAGTTGAACTGCTCCATTTGGAAGACAGCCATCGGAATGCCTGCTGGCACGTTGCTGATGCTGTTGCCCGTGCTGCCTGTGCTGCCCGGTACTGTCGGATAGTTAGCCTGAGGTTCCCAGTCCGGCCCACCGTCGATCGCAGCTACTGCAGGGCCGCCCGCATTCACACGGTACACAGGCAGACATACCGCATTCGGATCAGGCGTCGGGCTGGGTGTGAATGTCGGCGTATTTGTTGGCGTGTTCGTCGGCGTAAACGTCGCCGTTGGTGTGAACGTGGGCGTACTGGTCGGCGTGTTCGTCGGCGTGAATGTTGCTGTCGGTGTGAACGTGGGCGTCGGCGTCGGACCACCCGGCGTGTTGGTTGGCGTGTTGGTTGGCGTATTCGTCGGCGTAAACGTCGCCGTCGGCGGCACAGTCGGCGTTGGCGTGAATGTAGCCGTCGGCGGCACAGTCGGTGTCGGTGTGAAGGTCGGCGTCACTGTGGGGGGCGTATCCCCACCGCAGTCAGCCGAAATGATTTCGATACCCTTGATCGACACATTATCTGTCACAGCCAGCAGATCGACATTCAGAATACCGTCGTTCACGGTCGTTACGTGGCTCAGCACTGTGGCGATATAGCGGCCACCTGTTAGCGCCCACGCATCGATATTGTCCATGTTCGGCGGGATGACACCCTCGATCGCAACATCGAAGATACGTGTGCCTGGCGGACGACTGCGGTTTTCTGAGATCAGCAGCCGGACTTCATAGCTGCCGTTCTCAACCTGGAAGGCCCACGGCATGTTCGTCCAGTTGTACTGCTCTGTCCGATACACATCCATCGGGATACCGTCTGGCACGTTACTGATACTGCTGCCGGCGCTACCACTACTGCCCGGTACGGTCGGATAGTTAGCCTGAGGTTCCCAGTTTGGCCCACCGTCGATGCTGGCAATCTCTGGCCCGCCTGCGTTGACGCGATACAGAGGCACACAGATCAGCTCTGGATCGCGAACACGAATTGTGACAGTCGCCGTTGCAGTATCGAAACCATCGGTGATGGTGTAATCGAAGCTGTCTTCACCAGCGAAATCCAGCGGCGGCTCGTAGTTGATCGTATTGTTGCTGTTCTGGTTGAGCGTCCCGCCCTGGCTGGTAGCTGTCGGTAGCGCCACAAAGCTGAGCGTATCCGTTGGATTCGGGTCGCTGTCGTTGCTCAGGACGTCCAGCACAAGCCCAACGTTCTTGTCCGTTGTGTATTCGTCATCAATGGCGACCGGAATGCCATTACCCACCACATCGATTGTCACCGTCGCTGTATCGCTAACGGTGCCATCGCTCATGGTGTAACTAAAGCTGTCCGATCCTTCATAGCCATCCGTTGGCGTATAGGTGACGGTCCGATCCGGATTGATGACCGCTGTGCCATGGCTCGGTGTCGTTACACTATTGACCTGAAGTGGATCGTTATCCACGTCAACGTCATTCGCCAACACGTTAATGACGGTCGCTGTATCACGACTGGTGTTAGCCGTATCGTCGTTGGCAATTGGCGCATCGTTGATCGGCTCGACAGCCACGCGCACATTGCCGATGGCGCGATCACCACTGGTATTCTCAATGCCATAGCTGAACAGGTCCGCGCCGTTGAAGTTGGGGTTCGGCGTGTAGGTGATCGTATTATCCGGGTTCAGTGTGGTGGTGCCATTGCCTGCCGCGCTGACAGTATAGACATCCAGTACCGGATCGTTTGGATCATAGTCGTTATTCAGCACGTCGATCGTAATGCTGCTGTCTTCGTTTACGCTGGCGTCATCATCGATGGCGAAGGGGCCGTTGCCGGTCGTCGTTGAGAGTGTATCGAGCAGGTTGCGCGTCATCTGCTCAACGCGGACATCCTGCGGCCAGAGCCAGTTGCCAAAAAGCAGATAGGACCAGTAGTTCGTCCCCGATGAGAACACCGTGCCACCACTTGGCGCGCTGTAGAACGTCGCGTGCATGATGGAATTGATGTTGATATCTGGCTTGATAACCGGTGATTCAGATACGATCTCAATATTGGCTGGTGTCAGCCCATTATCGTAAATCCGGTCGAACTCGTAGCCGACCAGCCAGGGAATCTCGTCGCCGTTCTGGACGCCAGTACCAGCATAGATCCAGTGGCTCGCATCCGAGACAACCCACGGTACATGCTCACCAAAGCCGATCACGTTGTCAAACATGATGCCCAGGAGCTGATTCTCCGGGCGATTGACCGGTGGATCGCGGAATTTGACCGTCGTCAGCCAGGGGGTTGAACTGTTGGCCATAGGGTCGAGGTTATCGTCCTTATAACAGACCAGCGTCCGCAGCGGGACGCCACTGTTGTTCGGCGCATAGCGAATCTGCCAGTAGACGTTATTCGACGTCAGCCAGACTTGATGTTTACCCTGGTCTCGGATGTTCTCCAGATGATTGAACATCTCCCACGAGTAATATTCATCATGGAAGTTCGAGAGGAAGATTTTGTGATTGTCCATCAGGTTCGGGTTGGCATGCAGGTCCATGTTGGTCGCATAGGCGACGTTATAGCCTTCGCGCTCCAGCCACATGACCAGGCGATAATCGCCCGGTAAGAAGTCGCCTGCCCCGCTGTTCTGGCTGTACGGCCGGTCAAACGAGACCTCATAAGCCCGTCCGCCTGTAGAGTTATAGTCGTAGAGGCTTTTGCCGCCCCAGTTGTTATAAGCCTGATAGGTCGTGAAGGGTACCTGAAAAAGAATATCCGCTGTGCTGCTGTCATCGCGCACAACGAAGATCGCATAGCTGATGTCGCTGGAATTGGTCGTTGGTGTCAGCCACACCAGATAAATACCCGTTGTCCAGCCATTTGTGTCCAGCGTTAATGCCACCGGCCAGGTCGCTTCGATACGCCCCGTAACCGGATCAGGCAGCGGTACGCCATAATCGGTGCCCGGCAGATTGCTGAAGCTGCGCACCTGTGTTGAGCCTGCCCCACCGTACCAGCCCATCCGGAAAACGCGCACATCGTAGAAAGGCGCACGTGAACTGACGTGCAGGTAGACCGGCTCGCCTGTATTGACGCTGGTCGGGCTGGTATAACCGGAGACTGTGTAAGGATCAACTGCAGCCTGCGTGAAGGTCGAACGCTGTAGCGCTTCCCGGGTATTTAAGGAAGGCTCTTCTTCTGGACGGTATCGCGTGCCTTGAAGCATTTCTTCGAAGTTAGGAGGCCGCCAGTCTGTCGTACCTGGTTTCATGTTCTCAAGGACGATAGGATTAAGCTCGCCCTCAGCGTCGTTTTGTGCCCAGCTTGGGATAGCCTGAAAGCCCATCCACAGAGCACTTAGAAACAACAGAATGAATCCGGACGTGCGAAGCCGCATAAAGTCTTCCTTACGTAGGTCATTTCTTCTGACTAAAAGCTGATTACTACGATGATCTGGGGTTATCTACCCGAACGCACTTTAACCTCAGTCAACAGGCTAGCTTGCATCACCTTTCAGCCAACTAACGCCGCCCCCTCTTTTTGAGAGGTTTTCCACTTCCTTGCGTAAAAACTCCTCTCTTACTCATGTAGGCGATTCTTCTGCAGCCCGATTGTGGATATAAAACAATTAATACGGCTTAACTGAGTACAGAAGACGCGAGCCACATGCCGTCTGATAATTTAGGCAGTCGCAAGGGATGCCCCTTAGCCTGTTGAATGGAACAATTACCTGAAATTTCGTTCAATAAAAGCTAATTCGATCACAAACTAAAGTCCGTCAGAACAACACATCTTGGGTTGCAGCACAAGGACAGGGGTGCCGTCCTGCCCTGAAAGCTGGCTGACAATGAGATGTGACCGAGGATATCCCCCCGTGGGGATGGGGAGTTTTGTTTGACATGAGCACAACAAAGTCGTCTACATCGATGGACATGCCTTCAAAGAATCGTATCGGAAAACAAACAGGCTTTTTTTCCTGGTTGCCCCGACTCGATGCTGAGGATAACGCAGAACGTGTGCGCGCCGCGCTGTTTTATGGAGGTATACTGGTCCTGGTCGCGGCCATCATGCGATTGGTCGGCATGGCTGGTGAAAACTTCTGGCATGATGAGATCACCATACTCAATGTCAGCCTTGGTACCTGGGATGACCTGACCTACCAGTTCTCTCGTGGCCGCCCTCCTGTCTTTCCGTTGATTGCTTACGGCTGGACTTCGGCATTTGGTACGGGTGAAGTCATCTCGCGTCTACCTTCCTTCATTGCCGGGGTCCTCAGTGTGGGTGTCCTGTTCCATCTCGGCTCGCTGATGTTCAATCAGCGTGTGGGCCTGCTCGCCGCCTTCATCATGACAGTGACGGAATTCCACATCTACTACTCGCAGACTTTCCGTTACTACTCGGTCTACGTGTTGATGGTGCTGCTGTCATTCCTCTTCTTCTATCTGCTGGTTACGCGCAAGCGCTGGTACTACCTGTTGTCATACCTGGTATTCAGTGCGCTGGCGTTTTACACACACGCTCACGGCATCTTTGCGATCACCTCACAGGGTATATTCTTCCTGGCGATGGTGGTTCTGCAGCGCGAGTGGCGCAATCGCAATCTGATTCTGACATGGCTGCTGAGTCAGGTCTTGCTTGTCTTGCTGATCTTGCCCGGGCTTTGGTTGTATTTCCTGGCGGATATTCTGCCAGCGCCCGAGATCCTCAATAGCACCGGTGCAGTAGTAGTTGAAGAAGAACTCGACGAAACGCCCGTTGGTGTTAACTGGCTCCAGGAACCAAGTGTCGGCTCGATTGTGCGCGCCCTCGTCCGTTTCGTTGCTTACGAGTGGTTCTATCTGAACCCCTTCGGTATTGGCGCAGCATTGCTCATTCTCGTTGGCGGGATTGTCCTGTTGGTCTCCTATACAGGCTGGAGGAAATGGGTTCAGAATATAAAGCAGCTCCCCGGCGATATTCTCAAGAGTGGGCGTTTCCCGCAGTGGTCGCTCGTTCTCAGCTGGCTGATCGGCATGATCATGTTGCCCTGGGTCGCCTCTTTTATTGTGACGCCCATGTTCTTTGATCGCTACGTACTGGGTGCGTCGCCTGCTTTCTATCTTTTCCTGGCTCTGCTTGTCTTTGGCGCGCGCCGGGTAGTGCCGATTCTCGCGCCCGTGCTGGCCTTCATCGCCTTCCTGATCCCGGGCCTGCTCGTCTTCTACAATCAGCCAGATAATGAACAGTGGAAAGAAGCAGCGAACTACGTCAGCGCCAATGTCGAGCCCGATGACGTCGTTGTCGTACTGACTTCCAGCATTCACAGGCGTCAGCCGTTGGAGTCTTTCAACTGGTACTATCCTGATACAGTCACTTGTGAGCTGCACGAAGATGCTCTTGGCGAGCCTGAGACGGTCGCTGCCCTGGATGAATGTCTGGCTGGCTATGACCGCGTCTGGCTGGTGGGGCTTCGTTGGCAGGGCAACTATGACCGCCTCGCGGAAGATGGCCTGTCCGGTACCCTGATTGAATTCTTTGAAGATTACGACGAAGGCACATGGCAGTTGGCCGAAGCCTGGGATGGCGATCCCTTCTATCTGCTCGGTGTGTATCTCTACGAGGACACTTCTGAAGATACCGAAGTCGCTGCGCTACCCATTCGCAGTGAGGTAGGTGCCGCACTTCTGCAGTGAGACACATAGCACCAGCGCATTGCTTCTGAGCGCTGATTAAAAAGAGAGCGCCGGATAATCCCGGCGCTCTCTTTTTTTGACTGGGGATACTTTACCTTATTGTGTGGTTTTCTGTGCTGTCTCACGTCTGAGCGTGTAGACGATGCCGCCCAGCAGCCCTTGAATCACGACCATACCATAGACAATCCAGGAAAACGCGATCGCTGCGGCACTGCTGACAGCAAAAGCACCGAAGAAGAAGACAAAGGTGCTTTCACGCACGCCAATCCCATTGATTGAGATCGGCAGCATCATGACGAAAGTCGCCAGCGGTACAATCAGGAAGAAGCTAATCGGGGGGATGCCCAGCCCGAGCGCTTCTGAAATCAGGTAATAATGCAGCACAACATTAGCCTGCAGCAGCACCGACCACATCAAAGCGCGAATCAGTACGCCGGTTTTCCCCTGAAATGCCAGAAAAGCCCGCAGGATTGCTTGCAGCTTCTCACGCATTTTCCCTGGCATTGGCAGTTTATTCAGGATGCTAGGCAGCAACTGCGACGGCACAAACATCATCCAGCTGATTAAGATGATGCCAGCTGTGCCTACGAAGACCCACAGATAAAGTCCGGGGGGGGGGGGGGGGGCAATCAGCGCGAAGAGCATGAGCACCAGCAAACCCAGGAAGCGATCAACGAACACAACCGCTACAGAATCTGTTCGCTTCTGGCCCAATCGCCACGAGTCATACGCACGTATGGCGTCGCCGCCAATGGTCGATGGCAGGAAATTGTTGAAAAACATGCTGACGACGTAGGATTGAATCAGGTAAGGGATCGACGCATCCATATCCTGTGCGCGCATCAGGCCGCGCCATCGATACGCACTGATCGTAAACCCTACCAAATGTAAGGAAAATGCCAGCAGTAACAGTGGGATATTCGCGCCCTGCATAGCCGCCAGTACCTCACTGACGCTCGTATCTCGCAGCAGGAAGTAAATCAGTGTCACCGATATCGCGATTTTCAACAGCGTGAATAGTCGCTTACGTCCGGTCTTGGCGGGTTTGTTGGCGGCCGGTGGTGCTTCTTCGGCGGCCGTCTGGCTCTTGAGTGCGTCCGCATTGATGGACATAGGCTGCATTGTCTCCGATTGGGTGGGCTGCGCGTTAGTCTGGCCTGCTATCGTTGTCATCGATAGCAGGCCCGCTGCTTTTTTTTCCGTACCTGCTGGGTCGTCGGCGTCCTTTGATACTGATACCCCAGAAGCACTGACGCTGTCGTTAGTGTTGGCGGATCTGACTTCGGGCTTGGCTTCAGCAGTTTCTTTTTCTGCAGGCTGTCGCGTCCGCAGGACCTTCGCCGGTAGGCCGGCAGCCAGGCTCATTGCCGGGATATCTGTACGCACGACTGCCCCGGCTCCAACGACAGTCCCGGTGCCGATGTGTACGCCATCCAGCACCTTAACGTCTGCCGCCAGCCACACCGATTCCTCAATGTCGATGCCTGCAGAACTCATACCGTCCTGCTCTGCGAAAGACTTGTCGAAGTCGTCCAGATCGTAATTACCGCCACCAATCAGATAGCAGTAAGCGGCCAGCATTGTGTCCTTGCCAACGCGCACTTTGCTGGAAGAATATATCTCACAGTTGAAGCCGACGTTGACACCATCTTCCAGGATGATGTCGCCATCCTTGCAACTGAGGATCGTATTGCGTCCCACGAAGACGCCTTCCCCCAGGAAGATGCCTTTATTGTCGACGCCTTTGGCATCGAGCATACAGTTATCATCGATGACGACGCCATCGCCGACGTGGATCTTATGTGGATGCCTCAGGGTGACGTTTCGTCCGAACACAACACCCCGCCCCACGCTGCCCAGGATCATTGGATACAGTTTGCTGCGCAGGAGCAGCCCCAGCACACCTGGCATTCCGTTGCACAGCAGCATAATCAGCTCATACTTGATGAGTGACCACCAGCTCAACTGGCCGATGATCAGCTCCTGATACTTTCGAGCCTTCGATTTACTTTGATCGGTGATCATCTTGCGCGTTTTCAGGTCGGTGCGCTTGATAGCCTTCGGCGCGCTTTCTGTCTTTTGCATGACTTTTCCCCAGTCCTACCTGACCTTGCTTGCGATGTGATGCGCTGTCTCTGCGATTTGTTGCAAAGTCGGCGGCAACAGAAACTTTGCGATTCCCAGAGTGAGAGAACCTGCGTCAGTTGTTTTTGCTGCCTTTCATATATATACCTTGCACAAACCATCAGGAAACGGGATCTCTCCTTTATAGTTATAGACCGTACACCTTGCGCCTGACTAACTGTGAACGCCTCACAGATCGTATAGTTTGCTGGATGGCGGCCCCCGGTGATAGTAACCTCAGACGAATCTGCTACAATGACGCCCACTTATTGGTGTACATGCACCTGATTTCCAGCTTGGTGCAAGGGGTCGAAGCATGATTAGTTTTGGTACAGATGGCTGGCGTGCTGTCATCGCTGAGACGTTTACGTTCTCAAATCTGCGCCTGGTGGCCCAGGCCGCCGCCGATGCGATCAACGCTGATTATAACGGTTCAGGTTCACCAGAAGTCATCATCGGCTACGACACGCGCTTCCTCTCAGATCGCTTCGCCATCGAAGTCTCTCGCGTCATGGCCGCGAATGGCATCGTCGCCTGGCTCTCACGCTCGGATGTCCCTACCCCTGCTATCTCCTACAACGTCAAAGAAAAGGGCGCTGCCGCCGGGATCGTCATTACAGCCAGCCATAACCCGCCGCGTTATAACGGCTTCAAGCTGAAGGCCGCCTACGGTGGGAGCGCAACGCCCGAACAATCACAACTTGTAGAGCGCGCTCTGCATCAGATGCAGCAGGAAGGTCGCGGCCCAAATGTCATGGACTATCAGCTTGGCCTCGAGAGAGACCTGATTCGCCGCTTTGACCCGACCTGGGTCTACTATCAACACCTCAGCGAACTGATCGACCTGGATGCCATCAGCGATCGCGAACTCAAAGTCATTTCTGATGCGATGTACGGTGCTGGTCGCGGTGCCATCCCCACCATTCTCTCACGCACACGCAGTCACGTCACCGAAATACGGGGCAGCATGAACCCGGGCTTTGGTGGCATTCATCCGGAGCCGATCCTCAGGTATCTCAACGATCTTGTCGCCGCAGTCCAGCGCGATCAGGCTTCCGTAGGCCTGGCAACCGATGGCGACGCCGACCGTATCGGTGCGGTTGATGCACTCGGTAACTTTGTCGATCCACACCACATCTTCGCCCTGACGCTGCGTCACCTCGTGGAGAATAAAGGGCTGCGCGGCACCGTCGTCAAGTCTATTTCCACAACCGCCATGATCGAGCGCATGTGCGAAGCCTATGACCTGCCCCTGCACGAGACGCCTGTTGGCTTCAATCACATTGGTGATCTGATGGTCAAGGATGACGTTCTGATCGGCGGTGAGGAAAGCGGGGGCATCAGCATCAAAGGCCACATTCCTGAAGGCGACGGCGTGCTTATGGGCCTGCTCCTGCTCGAAGTCATGGCCTATTCCGATGCCCCACTGCACGAAATCATCGCTGATCTGCAGCGGCAGTACGGCCCGACCTGCTACGCGCGCAATGACGTCCGCCTCTCCCGGCAGATCGCCAAGGCTGAGATGGTCCAGCGCATTCAGGATCGCGTCCCTGCCCTCCTCAATGGCCAGTCGATTCTGCGACAGAGTGTGATGGACGGCATCAAATTCTACATGGCCGATGGCAGCTGGCTGCTGATACGTCCTAGCGGTACGGAGTCTGTGCTGCGCATCTATGCGGAAGCCCCCACCCACGCCGATGTTATGGCCCTGCTCGAAGCCGGTGGGCAAATGGGCGCTCTCGAATAACTGAAGGTTTCGCAAAACCCCCAGCATTGTCACGTTTCAGAGTGGCGGTCGGTTCTCCTCTTTTAATTGCGATAAGTTTAATTATTCACCCCTCAAAAATGTATGGAGTAATAATTTTAGATAATTACATAATGCAAACTTAAATGTTAAAGTGC
>JGI12322J13274_1000451_pt1 | contig 14966 bp, 17 predicted proteins | sample HotLakmasection3_FD_13274 | JGI IMG/M metagenome (IMG submission 13274)
CACAACATTGATTACTTGATGGTGACCCACCATCCCACTAAACGGGCCTTGAGCGATCGCACCGCCTTGAGCAGAAGCATGCAAAGCACCACCTGGCTAGGGCTACAGATTCTCGACACCCGGCAAGGACAGCCCGACGATGAGACGGGGATGGTCGAATTTGTCGCTCGATTTCAAGCCCATCAGCCAGGACAGATCCATGAGCGATCGCGCTTTCAGCAGCAAAAAGGGCGGTGGTTTTATCTGGATGGCGAACATCTACCGCCGATAGAGCCGAAACGTAACGATCCCTGTTGGTGTGACAGCGGCAAAAAATACAAACAATGCCATGGCAAAGGTTAGGGTAGCGACAGGCGATCGCTTTCGCTGGTCCCTACCCAACTGTGCGGCTCAACCCCATGCCAGCGGATCCAATCGCCTAACCAGATGCGTCGGTTATTTGCCGTGCGCCGCTGTCAGATCCTTTAACCGGGCAACCGCGATCGTTAACCGCCAATGAAGCATCCTGATTTGCTTGTTATCCGCCTGTTAGATGGGATAGAACAGTTTTAGCGACTCTTGCTTGTACAGCCATTCGCAATTTGACCAAGACCGGATAAATTGCTGAAGTCATGTACTGACAAGGGTCTCGATATTGAGTTGCCCATGTTAAATTGCGCTGTCCCTCCTCCGTCCCATGGCCCTCTAATGCTAAATCCCAACAAACTTCTTGGTAATGCTTTCGTTGCCGAACTGCGGGCAAACTACGCGCAAACCTATGGCGGGCTGAAACCGGACTATGCGGACATCATCGCGTGGGTGGGCAACATGGGGGTCGAAACGATCGCCAACAGCAATGCGCTTTATCACGACGTGGAGCATGCCATCTTTGTCACGCTGGTGGGGCAGCAAATTCTGCGGGGCAAACATATTCGCGAGGGTCGGGTGTCCTGTGAGGATTGGCTCCATTTCACCATCTCTCTGGTGTGCCACGACATCGGTTACGTCAAAGGGGTCTGCCGTCAGGATGTGATTCCCCTGCGGCTGTACGCGACGGGCAAACATGATGAGACGGTGCAGTTTCAAGACGGCTATACGGACGCCAGCCTGACGCCTTACCATGTCGATCGCGGCAAGCTTTTTGTGCAAGAACGTTTTGGCGGTCATAGCCTGATCAACGCCGAGATCATCAAGCGCAACATCGAATTAACGCGGTTTCCGGTACCTTTAGACACCGACCATCAAGATACGACAAACTTTCCAGGGCTGGTGCGAGCCGCTGATTTAATCGGCCAGCTCTCCGATCCCCGCTATCTCCACAAGATTCCGGCGCTGTTTTATGAATTTGAAGAAACTGGCGTTAATGAGCAATTGGGGTATCGGCATCCGGAAGACTTACGGCGTAACTATCCCCGCTTTTACTGGAAGACGGTCTATCCCTTCATTAAGGATGCGATCGCTTACCTCAAGCTCACCCAGGAAGGCAAACAAATTCTGTCGAGTCTGTACGGCCATGTGTTTGAGGTCGAGCACGAATCCCATCCCGAACCTTTTCCCATTGAGGCCAGTGCATAAAGGACCGTGAGTTGGCGATCGCCCAGGGGATGATGGGGACTCTTCCACCCGGCAACCGCTCACCCCCATCAGAACGTCAGTCCAGCGATCGAGCACTTTGGCTCAATACTTGATTAGAATAACCATACTGTTAACGTTGCCTTTACCTGATGCGGTTGCTGAGGTCAGCAGGTTCCCCTTCCCCGATTCACTAGGGATTAGGGGCTGAGAGCGCTGGGTCAAAGATCGCTGGCTAAAGCTGTTCTGAATCTTGAGTTTTCTACCAACGTGTTAGTCGGATTTCTCAATCTTTATAAGCCGCTAGATTGGACCTCCCATGATTGTGTGGCCAAGGTTCGACGGCTGATTCAGCAAAAGAAAGTAGGCCACGGCGGCACGTTAGACCCAGCCGCCTCAGGGGTGTTGCCTATGGCGCTGGGAAGAGCCACTCGCCTACTGCAATTTTTGCCGACTGATAAAGCTTATCGAGCTGTCATTCGGTTGGGTATGACGACCACGACTGACGATCTAGAAGGCGAGGTTTCCCAGTCGGCGGGGGCCAGCCACTTGACAGAAGCAGACGCGATCGCTGTTTTGGAGGGCTTTATCGGCACGATCGAGCAAGTGCCTCCCCGGTATAGTGCGGTGCAGGTGCAGGGGCAGCGACTCTACGATCTGGCGCGTCAGGGGCAGTCCTTTGAGGTGCCCAAACGGACTGTCACCATCCACCACATTGCTCCAGTCGCGTGGCAGCCGGGGGAGTTTCCCGAGTTGACGCTCGATGTTGCTTGTGGCTCAGGCACCTACATTCGCTCCTTGGCTCGGGACCTTGGAGAAAAACTGGGCGTCGGCGGCACCCTCGCCGCCCTCGAAAGAACTAAGAGCAGCGGCTTTGCCCTCGATAGCAGCATCACCCTAGAGCAGCTCGAAGCACAATTGCGGACGGGGGAGTATGCACCCATCGCCCCCGCGATCGCCCTGCAACACCATCCTCGTTTGGAGCTATCAGCAGAGTGGGCTTGGCGTTGGCAACAAGGACAAAAGATTCCCTATAAGTTTAGGGACTTTGATCTGAACTGTCCTTACTATCAGGTCTTTGGCCCTGACCAAAGCTTTTTAGGCATGACAGCCTGGGCATTTGTGCCCGACACCGATGAAACCCGGTTATTACCCAAAGTCGTCTTGACGCTGCCGACTGCTAGCGACGCCCAGTCCTGAACGGCTATCACTACTCAGGATGCTTACTGATGATGGAAAACGTGTCAGTTAGGAGATTGTAGGAACCAAGATACCGGTCTGGGGGGCATTACGCTGTGCTCATGTCCCCCAGACGGATGGGAAATTCTTTTCCAGAAATCTGCTGACAGCGTTTTTGAAGCTAGTGAGGTACAAAAAATCTCCTTAATCTCTTGTTATCAGGGAAAGGAGCATGATGCGATCGCGCCACGCCACATGATGAAAAGGGAGAGAGGGTGAGGCCCCCGGTCCCTGTCGGAAAAACCAATCCATCAAGGTCGAGGCCAAGGGATCAGGTACCTGGGAGCAGGTCTATTTGAGGGCAAGGGCTGTACCGCACCAGGCAAGAAAACGCTGTAGTCATCGTGCGTCTTGACAGAATTGTGATTACTCCATTCCCTGCGATCTCACTACGGGGGTTCCTTGCGGCTCCATTCCAGAAAAGTTGGGGAAACAGAGTTGAAGCCGACTGATGGGTGCCGCTCCGGTTAACCGTCTTGGGATTTAACCATGCGCTTACTTGCCAAACATTTTTCATTCTTGAACTTAAGAACAACAATTGAAAGAAGTTGGTCAACTATCGATAGGGGGATATCTTTAAACATTAAGGTTGTTCCGTGGGGGAGTGTCTGTCGACAACAACAGTAAAGTAATGTTGGTTAAAAACTTTTACACAAACTTTTTTGAGAAATGTTGATCTATCGAATGGTGAGATTTCTCATCGTTAATTGAAACAAAAGCTTGACGAGTTTCTTACACTACAGTTTAAATCTTATATTTGGTATTTTTGAACACTTAATTAGCCATAAACTTTCCCAGAACCACCAGATCTCAAGTGCCAGGGGGATCAAGTTTTCAAGCCCCTACACCTTGGGTATGAGACCTATATCATGAAACCATCATGAAGAAAATTTACTCACCCCTAGTAAGCTTGAGGCATGGCCCAAAAGACTTGTCCAGAAAGGGTTTTTCCCTTCTTAATGACGAGCTGATTGAGTTCAGAAAAGCAGTCTTTGATACCAGAAGACCGCCGAAAATATTGCTTTTTGTCGTAACTTATGGTCTCAATGGGATCGATGGTAGTCGCGTTTACAGCCGATCGCGGTTTGGGAGTGTTACCTTTGNAATCAGTCGTCTATTGCGAACCTTCTTTTAACACCCATGGCTCAGATCATCGATCATCTTCCTACTGACCAATCAGAGTCGATTCTTTGCTGTTATGTAAATGCCACCAGCAAAATGCAAATTGTACGTATTACCAATATTCGGGACTGGTATTTTGAGCGGGTTGTCTTTCCCGGACAGCGATTAATGTTTGAGGCAATGCCGCAGGCGCAACTGGAAATCCATACGGGCATGATGGCGAGTGCAATTTTGTCTGATACCATTCCGTGCGATCGCTTAGCTGCTGATCCCACTGAGCAGGCCCCCTGGGAAAAGCAGTTATCCGCAGGGACTGAAAATAGCGAACCGGCTCCCGTTTCGGCGGGAATGTAGTTGATCGCACCTGCCGAACTCGATTTTTGAAATAACTCTATATTTTGCGTTGTTAGCAACTCACTTTTTTCATAGGTGCCTGATTGCTTGCTGCCTGGTCGACAATCCTGCATTGTCGACTTTTTTATTGCTTGGATCCAGAATTCTGAGCGTGTCGCCGTTCCCCGTGCCGCTGGTGGGCAAAGATGTCGAGGGATTCCTCGCGATCCCTTAATTCCCAACCGCTGTATCCAGCTTAAAACCGCGAACCCGGCTGACTCAAAAATTGCCGCTCGGCTTCGGTGCTGGGACGGCCCAACGCCTCGTTACGATGCGGAAAACGACCAAATTGGGCAATCACGTCACGGTGGCGATAAGCGTAGTCAAGGGTTGATTGCAATTCCGGGGCTGTTTGCACGAGGGCCTCAAATAAGCTCACAGCCTGGGCCTGATGGTCAAGATTTTCGCTGTGCTCAAATGGTAGATAAAAAAACATGCGCTCGACCGGCAGGAGTGCCTGGTCATATTGACGCGCGATCGCCGCTTGGGCGGTCGCGAGGGCTTGGGTATCGGCCTCAAAGCCTCGGGCTTGACCGCGAAATAAATTGCGGGGAAATTGATCCAGCAGCAGGGTGAGGGCCAGGGCCGAATGGGCGGCATCGATCCAGGCCGCAAACTCGCCTCGACGGGCTTGCCCATAAGCGGGCAAAAAGCGATCGCGAATTTGTTGATCAAACTCGGGATTTTTGCTGAACCAAACTTNACGCTGCTGCCCATATTNACCATTGGGATCAGCGGGATCATCAAACCAAAAGAGCAAGATATCTTTGGCTACTGAAGGAATCGATGGCGGCATCATCGTCATGACATTGCAGAGTTAGTAAAAACAGCTTCCATTCTGACCCGAATCGGGGATGGCTAACTTGGGCAAGGGGGCTGGGCAAGTTCCCATGCTCATTGTCGAGTCAGCGTTTCATGACATGCCTGGGCGTTTTGAGCCATAATGAGCTGATCGCCAACAGACTAGTACTAAGTAGCATTACCCTTTCAGGATCTTGCAATGCTTGCCCGATCAGGTTTTGAATTTTTGAATTCCGCGTAGCGAGCCTGCTGAACTGAGGAGGTCAGGCGTGATAACCCAATACAACACCCCAAAAGGCATCCTCAAACACGCCTTCATTCGCCGCGATCGTGACCCGTTTAGCCCAGGTAAATACGTCAAAACTCACATGACCGCTATCATGGCGGCCAAACGTACCTTTTTGGATGTCGACGTTGCCGACCAGGGCAATCCAGTGGTTAGGGACGGTGATCCGCGACTTCTCCTGACCGAGCAGGTCTTCGGCAGTAACCAAGCCCAGTGCAACGCCCCCCTGGTCCAAAACCGATTGTGACTTCTGCAAGGCCGTCAAGTCTCGCAAAACGTAGGTGTGAAAATACTCGACGCGGGGGTACTCCAAAATCTCGCGCACCCACCCCTTCATTTCCCAAAACTTGGTCATGCCGGCAAGGTTGCGCACGATCTCTGGCGCATTGGGCTCCACCGGAAACAGAACATTCTCCGACTCACGCAGGGTGGCAAGTACCATCCAATCAGCTGGACCCATGCGCAAGTTGCCCTGGCTGGCCTGACGCAAGGCTTCAGAGGTTTGTATAGAGCAAGTCTTGGCCTGGAAGCCCCCCGTTTCGTAGAGCGACTGACAAAGGGTGACATATTTCAGCGGAAACTTGCGAATCAATTCAAACAAGACTGAAGCAGGACCACAAAAGGGCTGCTGTCCCTGGTTAACCTTAAACGGGTTGTGGAGCCGGACTCGCATTTCGTCGACGATCGCCTTTTTGTCTAAATGGGGCCATACGCCGGGCACATTAGAATTGCGAAAAGCATTCAGGGCAGCGATCGCGGCCCGTTTGTCGGCGTCGCTAGCAACAGGTTTGGGGGCACTAGTCATCGGTCATCTCCGCTGAACTGGATAGAACAGAAACGAACCTACAGGAGTGCTTACAAGTGTAGGCATCCCGACCGACTTCAACGCCATTCCCATCGATTTCGTAAAGCAGGGGCACCTGCTTCGCCCCCTGAGGGAGCAAAAAGAGTCTCTTGACCGTGCAGCGCCAGGAATCTTGATGCATCTCCCTGGTCGCAAACTTGGCAGCAGCTAAACCGTTGACATCCCTGCCGGATCTTCTCATCTAACCTCAGGAAGCCGGTTTAGATGACCATGCCATCGGGGATCACAGCGTTTTTAAGAATGACGACAATGCCGCTACGGATGTAGAAGCCCAAATCTTCCCGCTCGGCTTCCTCAATGCCTTCTTTGTTCACAATTTGCACGTTGCGGCCAATGCGGGCGTTTTTATCGACGATCGCCTTGCGAACGATGGAGCCTTCGCCGATCCCCATGGGAATCTTGCCTCGGGTCAGGTGGCGGCTGCTTTCCGACAACGGCTCATAATAGTCAGCCCCCATCAGTAGCGCATCTTCGATCAGGCAATCTTCGTGAATACGCTGCCGCAACCCGATTACCGAGTGGTTGACCCGGCAGTTTTTGAGAATGCAGCCATCGCCAATGATGGACTGGGTGACGTGGCAGTCAAGCAGTTTGCTGGGGGGAAGATAGCGCGATCGCGTGTAGATTGGGGCGTCTTCGTGGTAAAAGCTGAAAGAAGGGGTGGGTTGGTGCGTCAGCGCCAAATTGGCTTGATAAAACGCTTCGATCGTCCCGATGTCTTCCCAATACCCATCAAACAGATAAGCCTGAACGTTGTAGTCTTTGGAGGACTTGGGAATGATTTCCTTCCCGAAGTCAGTCTGATCGAGATTTTTGCGGAGCAGTTCGATCAGGACTTCTTTCTTAAAGACATAAATGCCCATGGAAGCGATGTAGGGCTTTTCTCTCGCCTGGTCAGGGGTTAACCCCAGGGTAGAGGTATCAACCTGCATTTGCTTGAGCGCATCGCCTTTGGGCTTTTCGTAAAAGTCAACTACCCGCCCGGTGCTATCAATTTTCATTAAGCCGAAGCTAGAAGCCAACTTCTCGGTCACCGGCACAACGGATAAAGTGACATCGGCGTTGGTGCTGCGGTGCCGCTCCACAAAGAGCGAGTAATCCATCCGGTAAAGATGATCCCCAGACAAAATCAGGTATTCATCTACGTCCCAGGCTTCTAGCGTCCACAAGTATTTGCGGACGGCGTCAGCGGTGCCTTGAAACCAACTCGGACTTTCTGGCGTTTGCTGAGCGGCTAAAACTTCAACGAACCCTTCTGAAAATTGTGAAAATTGATATGTCCTTGACAGGTGACGGTTCAACGAGGCGGAGTTGAACTGAGTCAGGACGTAAATTTTATGAATCTCAGAATTAATGCAGTTACTGACAGGAATATCAATAAGGCGATATTTGCCGGCGAGGGATACCGCCGGTTTCGCTCGAAATTTGGTTAGTGGATAAAGGCGAGTACCCGCGCCCCCACCCAGGATGATTGATAAAACTCTTTTCACCAGGAACCTCGCAACTGCACGCAACTGCCCTTGGATTAACACCTTTCAGTGTGAGGCGGTAAGTCCCTATTTGCAAGGGGGGATCGCGACTTTTTCAGGCATTTGTGTTGTAGATCACGGAAAACCAGGCGATCGCCACAGGCGTCGGACCAGATTCCCAGGGGCACCAGTTCGAGGGTCGGCAGTGAGCGGTGAGCAGCTAGTTGGAGATCTCAGCCATTTCGATCACTTCGCCTTGGTAGTCCTTAACTAAAAAATTGAGGGGACTATCGCGACGGATTTTATGGCGCACGCCTCGGGTTTGCACCCGCATCAGGATTTGCTCTAAGCAATCATGATCAAAGCAGACGTGGCGTTGGCGATCGCGGTGCCCCCGACTGGCCCCACTGATGACATGGAGTTGGGTATTTTTCTTGAGTTGGTACCACAGGCCATCGGGTTGGTTGTAGGCCTGGGGTGTCGTTGCCAGTCCAGAAGAGAGCATGGGATCAAAGGAAGCGGCTCCCAGGGTCTGCTCGTAGTTGTAGTAATAGTGCAAGGGCACATCTGCGGTTTGCAGCTGTAACATCCCCTCATAAAACCGCCGTGCCATTTCTAAATCCGACACCATGATGGTGTAGACCTTGGGGGCACTGCTCAAAAACATCCACATGGCCCCGGCATAGCCTACTAGCAGCATCACCATGATGCCCTGAGTCGATAAGATTTCGGCTGGCAAACCGAGGCCCAAGGGAAGGGTGAAGAGACTATTCCAAACCACGTTTACGCTACTCATCAAAATATCAATCATTAATATAGCGAGGTCTGCCGGGAGATATAGGGAAGTATTCCTACAAATCCATTCAACGGTTGCGCATTTTGAACAAGCTTTGCGGGAACTTTATCTAGTTTACCAAGGGCTTTTTCCAGATTTTCAGCGATCGCCAGACCCGACGATAGGGGGTGTGAGTTCTGCTCCGGAGAGATGCGGGATTTTGTAAAAAAACAGTTATCAGTCTGAAAAACATGGTTATAGTAGGAGCAATTTGACGACAGCCCTCTTTCCGGTCACTCTCAAATCGTGCAAATTCCCAGCTTTCCTGAATGTAATCACGCCATCATCCAACAACTTGGGCACTTGAGCGATCGCGAATTGTTGCAACGGTTTAAGGCAGAGCCAGAGGCCGGTCGCTATTTTACGGCAATTTTTTGTCGCTACAGCCCCGTGGTGTTTAGTCTGATTACCCATTCAGCGCGATCGCCAGTGCAGGCCGAGTATTTGTTTGCCCTGACCTGGCGACATATTCTCAATGAGTTGCCGGGGCTAGATCTGGCAGCGGCAGAGACCACGGTGGCAGGGGAGACCGAACAGGGGCGATCGCTGTCGTTACAAAGCTGGTTAATTAACGTAACGGCACTCTGCATTAACCAGGCGACGCTGCCGGATGTCGAAGAAATTCACTATTCTCTATCGCAAGCCTCACCGCCGTTGTGGTGTTATGTTGAGCGCTCTTTAGACCGGCTCGATCCTCTCGAGCGGCTGATTTTGGTGATGGCCCAAACCTTTCGCTGGAGCGACACGCGCATTGCCGCTTATCTACAGGCTGAGGGTGAGCGAATCATGCCCACCGAAGTGGCGGCCCGGCTCCGGCAAGCGGGACACAATTTGGAAGCGGCGCTACCCGAAGACGTCCGCAAAATTTATCTCGGCGGTCTTTCAGGAGACGAGTCGGAAGGGTTTCTGCCCGATATGGTCGCTTCGGTGCCGATGTCCGAAAAACCTGTGACTTAACTGTTTCCTGTGTTGATAAGGGGGAGGAATCATGACCGCTTTGATGGTTCGTATGTTGGGGTTGTGGGTGTTGGTGATGGGGGGGGCGATCGCGACTCCGGCGGCGGCTCAGTCGCCCCCTATCGAGCAGCAGCTGAATATTCGGCGGCACCAATTTGACCGGGCGCAAGCTTTACAAAAAGCGGAACGGTTGATGGAATTGGCCGATCGCCAACTTGATCGAGGGCAAGAGGAGGCTGCCATCGCCGCCTGGCGGCAAGCGCTGGAACTGTATAGCAGCGTGAGCGATCGCCCTGGAATTTTGCAAGCGATCGCCCCTCTGGCGAGGACGCTCATCGCCACGGAGCAATATCCAGAAGCGGAAATCGTGCTGCATCAGCAGTTAGCCAATGCTCAAGCGTTGGGCGATCGCGCCACCCAAATTTATGCCTTAAATAACCTCGGCGTGGTCTATCTCCAAACGGGGCAAAACGACCGTGCTGAGGGCGCGATCGCCACCGCCCTCGAAATCGCCGAGTCGATGGGTGACCCGGCGGCCATTGGTCTGTCGTGGAGTAATTTGGGGCAGTTAGCCCGGTTGTCGGGCGATTGGCAGAGTGCCCGGAACTATTACGAATCGGCGGTGGCATATCGGGCTGAAGCCGCTGACCAGGTTGGGTTTGCCAATTCTGCTAATCGCTTGGCTGAGGTTTACCGATATTTTGGTGATGACGACGAAGCAGTAGACATCTATCTCGCGGCTCGGGAAGCGGCACTGACCGCCAATCATATGCCGACTTTGCTAACGACTCTAGATGGCCTGATTGGCATTTATGCCGATCGCGGTGACGTTGACGCTGTGGGGCCTTACGTCAGCGAGCGGGCAGTCTTGACCCCCGACTTACCCTCTCCAGAGCAGGAGTTAGGGTTATACATTGCCTTCGGTCGTTATTACAACCTGCTGGAGGACTACCCGCGCTCCCTAGCGGCCTTTGACAAAGCCCTGGCGATCGCTGAACAACTCGAAGCCTATCCGCAGCGCACCTTCATTCTCACTCAGCTTGAGGGTCTGGCCCTGCTTACCAAAGAGAACTAGCGACAGACGCGCTGGGCTGGTCCGGACTGGGGAGGCTAAAAGTCCTGTAGACGAATGGCCCTGACATAAACGAAAATTAACCCTCACAGATCGCCGAAAGCCTTGGTCTGCCGTAGGGTGGGCACTGCCCACCAGCCTTAATTCAGTGACATTCGTCCTGTGAACTACTCCTAAGCCGCGATCGTCGCCAAATGTGACCGTCTGCGATAGAGTGAGCATCGCCCTTTTGTCAGCCCTCCACCTCACGGCGCTATGTTGCCGTAGTGATTCGTATGAATGCCGACGCCCCCCTCAGATTTGATGTGGTCACGTTGTTTCCCGACTTTTTTACCTCGCCCCTGCAGTCTGGTTTGCTGGGCAAAGCGATCGATCGGGGCATTGTTGCCGTCAATCTGGTGAATCCGCGTGATTTCACCACGGACAAGCATCACAAAGTCGATGACGAGCCCTACGGCGGCGGGGTGGGGATGCTGATGAAGCCAGAGCCGATTTTTGCTGCGGTGGAATCGTTGCCCATGTCGCCCCGGCGAGCGGTCATTTTGCTCACCCCCCAGGGCGAAACCATGACCCAACCGCTATTTCGGCAGCTCAACGCCGAGTTAGACCAGATTGTCCTGATTTGCGGTCACTACGAAGGGGTCGATGAACGAGTGCTACATCTGGTCGATCGCGAAGTCTCGTTAGGGGATTTTGTGTTGACCTGCGGCGAGATTCCCGCGCTGACCTTGATCAATGGAGTGGTGCGCCTGCGGCCAGGCACGGTGGGCAAGGCCGACTCTCTCAANTTTGAAAGTTTCGAAACGGCGCTGCTGGACTATCCGCAATANACGCGACCAGCGGAGTTTCGCGGTTGGCAGGTGCCGGACGTGTTGCGCTCTGGCAATCATGAGGCGATCGCTGAATGGCGACTGGCCCAACAAATTGCCCGTACCCGAGAGCGCCGCCCTGATCTTTACAAAACTTGGCAAAATCAAAACGCTCCCGAAAGTCCTCCGCAATTCCCCTGAGAGTCCCCCCTTCATTGACAGGGGTTTTATCAGATCAGGGCAAAAACTTCGTCAATTGTGCTTAGGAATACCTAGGTTTTTTGTAAATTTGCTACTATACGGCCATGGAAATACGGATTGGCAACGGCTATGATATCCATCGCTTGGTTGAAGACCGTCCTCTGATTTTAGGGGGGGTTCACATTCCCCATAGCAAGGGATTGCTCGGCCACAGCGATGCTGATGTGCTAACCCATGCCATTACAGATGCGCTGTTGGGGGCACTCAGTTTGGGTGATATCGGCACCTACTTTCCGCCCAGCGACCCCCAATGGGCCGGGGCCGATAGCCTCAAACTGCTTGATCAGGTTTACCAAATGGTGCGCGATCGCCACTGGGCGATCGTCAATATCGATAGCGTGGTCATTGCCGAACGTCCCAAATTAAAGCCCCACATTGCCGATATGCGGAGCACCCTGGCGCAAGTGCTCAAGGTTGCTCCCGAGCAGATCGGTGTTAAAGCGACAACAAATGAACAGCTCGGCCCGACCGGGCGCGAAGAAGGGATTGCGGCCTATGCCGTCGCGCTCATTACAGCTTCCCCTTGAGGCTGTGAGCGGACTCCACCGGGGTTGAAACCGTCGGTTGAGCACCCAGAGGAAGCTTTCTCACGGGTGTTTTGACCTCCGGGTTTTCGCGGCATTTAAGTGCTGAATTTCTCAGGAGAATCCGGGTTGAGGGGGCAACTCCCCAGCTTGCAAAGCGTGCGGCAACAATCCCCAGTTTCTCGTACCTCGTTTGTTGCTTTAATAACATTCGCCTATGTAAATTTTTGGTTAATTTAGCGTAGACTTTTGTGAAGTGGTTTTCCCGTAGGCCCCCCTTAAGCAGATATTCTAGAGAACATTCTCAGGGTATCTACGGAAGCTCTCTACGCGGGATTAGCAGGTTGAGTCTTAATTGTGCGATCGCTAGGTGGCAGAGAATGGGTATCTATCAAAAGCAATCATTGGTTTGTGCAGGCACTTTAGACCAGGCTGTCTCCCTGGAGTTTGAATGGGCAACCGCTTTTCCTGCTTGGTTTCAAACGCCGCCCCCCGAGCGCATCGGTTTGAACGGCGAGTATGACTATTACGGTCTGCAAAAGCGCGTTGAGGCGGTCTTTGGTCGCCACTTTTCCCTCGCAGAACTTGAGCATCTGACCGTGAGTCAACGAGGCCGAGTTGTCATTTTGCAAGGGGTCGTGCGCGATCTCGCCATGCTCAAGACGTTGGTCGATTTAGCCAACCAGGTAGAAGGCACCTATCGCGTGGAAACTTGTTGGGTCAGTTGTGAAGCCGATAGCGCCCTGTTTTTAGCGGGATAACGGTTCCCAGCGGCTTTCCTTAGGCGGTTGAGATTGAGGCGATCAGCCTGCGCAACCACTGCATCTCCGCCGTCGCTATCCTAGAATTGAGCAGTGATTTGACAGGTGGTTGTGGGCGAAGCACATCAGAGTGCCCCTTCTTTAGATTTCCAGCAAATTCGGCAACAGGCCCTCGCCATCGGCTTTCATCGGGTGGGCATTGCGCGGGTAGATAGTAGTGAAATGGCCGTCCAGGCCCATAACGAGGCGCTGCAAAGCTGGCTCGCTCAGGGATATCAGGCTGATATGGCGTGGATGGACAATCCTAAGCGGCAAGCGATCGCCCAGGTCATGCCCGATGTGCGATCGCTGATCTGCGTCGCGTTGAACTATTACACCCCTCACCAGCGACCCAATGACCCGCAGCACGGCAAAATTTCTCGCTACGGTTGGGGGCGCGACTATCATCGCGTCCTGCAAAAAAGGCTCAAGGCGTTATCGGAGTGGCTGCGATCGCAGCATCCCGACATCCAAACCCGCTTTTACGCCGACACCGGCCCCGTCTCTGACAAGTTTTGGGCACAACAGGCCGGCCTTGGCTGGATCGCCAAAAATGGCAACGTCATCACCCGCGACTACGGTTCCTGGGTGTTTTTGGGCGAAATTCTCACGAATCTGGATCTGCCCAGCGATCGCCCCCATACAGAGCACTGCGGCACCTGCACCCGCTGTCTGGAGGCTTGTCCCACCGGGGCGATCGCCGCTCCCTTTGTCGTCGACGCGAACCGCTGCATCGCTTACCACACCATCGAAAACCGTGACGAGACGCTGCCGCCCGACATCGTAGAAAATTTGCAGGGCTGGGTGGCGGGGTGCGACATCTGCCAAGATGTTTGTCCCTGGAACCAGCGCTTCGCCCAAGAAACCGACGTGGCCGACTTTCACCCCTATCCTGACAACGTGGCCCCCCCCTTGAGCGACCTCGCTGGGCTGAGCGAATCCGAGTGGCATCAGCGCTTTCCCGCTTCGGCGCTGCGCCGCATCAAACCGGCCATGTGGCGACGCAATGCCCAGGCAGCGCAGCGCAGTGACCGTTCCCGCCCCGCCCCCACCGTTCCAACACCAGACCGGGCTTAATACTTCTTGACATGACCAAAATCTGCGCAGGGCGATCGATAGGATAATAAACAGTAACTTGACAATGGTTCACCGGTTGGGCGATCGCCCGACTCAAACGACTTTAAAAGGAATCTAAGAGGAAAAAACGTTGGTCAGTTCAGCCCCACTCAAAACCAGTAAATCACAGGAAATTTTTGCCGCCGCTCAACACCTCATGCCCGGTGGCGTCAGTTCCCCCGTTCGCGCCTTTAAATCGGTGGGGGGGCAACCCATCGTCTTTGACCGGGTCAAAGGGGCCTACATCTGGGACGTTGACAACAACCAGTACATTGACTACGTCGGCACCTGGGGACCGGCCATTTGCGGCCACGCTCACCCCGAGGTGCTGCAAGCGCTGTCCGCCGCCCTCGAAAAGGGCACCAGCTTTGGCGCGCCCTGCTATCTCGAAAACGTGCTCGCGGAAATGGTGATCAACGCCGTGCCCAGCATTGAGATGGTGCGCTTTGTGAACTCCGGCACCGAAGCCTGCATGGCGGTGCTGCGGCTGATGCGAGCCTTTACCGGACGCGACAAAATTATCAAGTTTGAGGGCAATTACCACGGCCACGCCGACATGTTCCTGGTGAAAGCTGGGTCCGGTGTCGCCACCCTCGGCTTGCCTGATTCCCCCGGTGTGCCCAAGGCCGCCACCCAGAGCACCCTGACCGCTCCCTACAACGATTTAGAAGCGGTCAAAAAGCTGCTGGAAGAAAACCCCGGAGAAATTGCGGGCGTGATCCTGGAACCGGTGGTCGGCAACTCCGGTTTCATCATCCCTGATGCCGGTTTCTTGGCGGGACTGCGCGAACTCACCCGCGAACACGACACCCTGCTCGTCTTTGACGAAGTGATGACCGGCTTCCGCATCGCCTATGGCGGGGCTC
>JGI12322J13274_1000514_pt1 | contig 13689 bp, 8 predicted proteins | sample HotLakmasection3_FD_13274 | JGI IMG/M metagenome (IMG submission 13274)
ATTAAATCAATTCAACTTTAAGCAACTTCGTCGATTCGTTACTAATCGTTACTAAAACGACCGCTAAGGCTAATCGTTAATTTCCTGAGGAAGCGCTCAAACTACTGCGGGCAAAGACTTTCGGGGACTTGGAAATTGTTGAGAAAGATGCGACTAAAGCATAGCGCTCTGATGATGAGTTGGCCGGTATCGAGAAGATCGGGAAAGCAGTGAAATCGCGATCGCCCAAAACTAATTCCGCCACCTGCATAAAGTATCAGTGATTCTCCCGATAACAGGATGTAAGCATTAGCGCTTACTCCAAACTCATGGAGAATTCTACTGATGGATTTATCTAAGTTTTTTAATCAATCCAGATCACCCCAGACTGAAAAATTGCCCAAGTCAGCAACTGGCAACCAACAGCCCAACTCTGGGTTGGGCCAAAGCCTGATTTTGGAACCGATTTTGACGCCGAGTGGCTTAGTCGATTCGCTGGTGGATGACACCCCCGATGTGGGGGCAGTTGATTTAGGTATTGACGCAAGAGACGATGTAAATCTATACCATGATGCGAGTGACACGGATCCCACCGTTCCAGATTTAACCGATCTCCCGACCTCGTCAGCAGCAGATGAGCCGTTTGAAGAACTTCCTTTTATCGAACTAGAAGGGGAGGAAGACACGGATCTTGAAGCACTGACGCCCCAAAGACCAGGTTTGAAGCCCCCGGTTTCACCCTTTGAGTCAGGACAGTTTGTGGTGGGTGAAACTGGGGAAGTCACCATTGATTACCTATTTGATGGCGGTGGTTACCAGGGGGAATTAGCGATCTTCAGCCTGGCGGGGATGGAAGAATTAGAACCAGGCTCGGAAGACTTTATTCAAATAGCGGCAAAGCGCGCTTTCAGTGATTCAGAACTGGGGCATGTGGTCATCTCCGACCAAACTGATGGAGCGAGGTTCTCTGGAGAGTTAGGTGAACGCGATTGGAACAGCGGCGAATATCGCGGGGCCCAAACCTTCCAAATGCGGCCCGGTGATGAGTTTGGCTTTATGTTGGTACCTAATGGTCGGGTGCAAGAGGTTGCAGAGAATCCCGCGATCGCAGGTGCCAAAACGCCGCTGTTCTCTCTGGCAACCGCGAACCCCGATGATGCGTTCCACACGGGGCAAATTGCCGATGTCTTTGGCGATGGCAATACCTTTGTCTTTGAAGATCTGCGCACCGATGGCCGCTCCGATCTGGACTACAACGACTTAATCTTTCAAGTGCGGGGAGCTGAATCCCAAAATGTATTGCGGATAGAAGAAATTACAGGTGCACCTCCTACCTGGCTCAATACCGATTTGGGTAAAGCGATCATTGCTCACTCATTACCCAATCTGCCAGTCGATGACTACAGCTTTAATACCGCTGATCAGCCCTTAGTTGGTGTGATTGATACCGGACTCAATGGCAGCAACCCGGATATTGATTACAGTCGCATTCTGCTTGGCAAGGACTGGGTCGGGGGTGACGATAGCCCATTATTAGAAACTGGTGAGACTGATGAGCATGGGACTCAAACTCTGGGTTTGATTGGGGCGACTCAAAATAATGACCTGGGCATTGACGGCGTTAACGATGATGCGCCTCTATGGGTAGGTCGCGCTGTGGGATCAGGACAATGGGTTGACTCGCTCTTTGAATTTGTTGATGCCGCTAAGGACTCGGGGCAACCCAATGCCGTAGTGAATCTTAGCTTTGATTTGACTCAGGTAGATGCAGACGGCAATGTCACCACTCGTTATGAGTTAACACCCGAGGAACAATCCGCGATCGAATATGCTCGTCAGAATGGTGTACTCATTGTGGCAGCGGCAGGTAATGATGGCGGAGTGATGTCGGCATTAGGGCAAGCTTCCCAGCTATTCGACAATATCATTACAGTTGGAGGGGCTAATGGTCTGGAACGGGCCGATTTCTCAAGCTATGGCTATGGTTTGGATCTGCTCGCGGAAGGACTAGCAATCGCTCCTACTGGGGAAGACCTGGGATTTGTTGAGGGCACATCGGTCGCTGCTGCCCGAGCTACTGGAGCCGCCTCTCAAGTGTGGGCCGCTAACCCGGATTTGCATTATCGCCAGGTTATTGAACTACTCAAATCTACGGCACAGGATGTGGAAGTGCCTGGTTGGGATACGGAATCGGGATTTGGTTTGCTGAACTTGGCTGCAGCGGTGCAGTTAGCCAAGGTAACTCCAGCCCAAAAATATGGTGTTCCAGAGATCGAACCAACCGATACTTGGAGTGGTGAAGGGACATATACGCCGCTAGAGCGGGCTGTCAATTATGACGTGAACAAAGTCATTGATACAGTACCGTCTTATCTGCGGAACTATGCAAAGGACTCAATTCCAAGGATTTTGAATGCTGCTAAGGCTAGTGGTGTTACTGATATTGGGCAGATTGCTTACATTTTGGCTACTGCTGAGCATGAATCCCATCTCGGGCGGTGGATGGAGGAATTAGCTTCCGGTCAAGCGTACGAGGGACGCGGAGATCTCGGCAATATTTATCCCGGTGATGGGGTTAAGTACAAAGGACGAGGCTATGTTCAGATTACTGGGCGTACAAACTATACCCGGTGGGGGCAGCGATTAAGTATCAACTTAGTAAACCGGCCAACACTGGCTTCCGATAAAGATATTGCTGCCAAGATCTTGGTGCAGGGAATGCAAGACGGCACCTTTACAAGTAGGAAGCTAAGCCATTACATCAATGGCAGTAGCCGTGACTTTATAAATGCACGCCGAATTGTTAACGGTACTGATAGGGCAAACGACATTGCCCAAATTGCTAACCGTTATCTTCAAGCGTTGCGAAATGCGACCGGATCTAGCACAAATCCTAGTACCCCGATCAAGCCGTCCCAACGTCGCTCTTACACAATTCGTCGGGGAGATACGTTATGGGCGATCGCTCAACGAGAACTGGGCAATGGTAACCGTTGGCGTGAAATCACTAAAGATGATGCTGGTCGCTATAACTTCAGCGAAGCTGAAGCCCGCCGACTACAGATTAATCAAGTTGTCTATCTACCTGTAAAACAACAGGTGGGGACAGGGCGACCAGTGGTTCCCAACCCGGTCTATACTCCGCCGCAAGGAGCGATCGGTAAAAACTCTCGTGCTCCTTATCTATTTGAGCAAGCCTATGCTCGTATCCGGGGCGCACAGAACAACATCCGTCCCACAGGAAACGCCTACCGCTGGGGTGATGGCTGGATTCAAAAGTTCCAAAACACTCAAGGCCGCGAATTGTGGCTCATGTTAGAAGATGGTGCAAAACAGGCCTTTTGGGTGTGGGGCAGCAACTTAACTGAGTACAAGCGCTTAGGTGGCCCGGTGGGCAAGGTGCTGGACGGACGAGAAGTGTCCTTAGGCTATCCTCGCTCGAATGAAAATATCTTTGTCAAGGATGGCAAGCGGGCCGTGTGGCAGGCTTTTGCAGCAGTGGATGGCAAGGCTCGCATTCACAATCTCTATGGTGTGCCTTCGGTTGCCACTTGGGGGGTGGTTGGCGGTCTGTATACCAATATGGGCGGTGCTCGCAGCTTTTTGGGTATGCCCACCCGAGCGGAATACATGGACGGTGATACCACCTGGGCAGATTTTCAAGGTGGCAAAATTGCCTATCATTGGCCCACTGGCAAGGTGGAAGCCTTACAACCAGGTAAGCAACCATCCTGGCGACGACCTTCTATTACCTACGTTGACTTCAGTGGCAGGGTCGGCCCGACTATTGGTGTTAACCTGCGGCACACCCCCCGCCACGAAGATAGGAGTAACCGTAATGAGCCTTACAACAAGATTCTGCAATTTGATGCCTGGACGACAGGTGAAACTGTTACAGATCTCTGGTTGGGAACACCAGATTCAAAATGGTTCAGAGTGTCAGGCACAAATCTTTGGGTACCTAGTGCTTACATTGAGGGCAACCCTCCCAACGGTGGTGGAGGTAGTGGAGGCAGTCCCTCCACCAAACCACCTCTGTTGACTCGTCAAAGTGCTCAATATTTTGTCGCTCGCCCGCAATTTTATGGAGCAAGCGGCAATGGCTATGCTGCAACTGGTTACGGTTCTAGCCTGAATGGCACCAATCTTTTTCGAGAAGGTAACTGTACCTGGTATGCCTACGGTCGCCTGAAAGAGTTGGGCTTCAATCCAGATGACATCATTAATGGGTACCCGCCTGCATATGACTGGGGCAAAGTGCTCCGCAATGGAGCCAGCATTGTCAGCACACCTCAGCCTGGAGATGTGGCGCAGTGGTATTTGAATGGTCAAAACCATGTGGCTGTTGTGGAAAAAGTGGAAGGTGGTCGTGTTTGGTTATCTGAATCTCAGGCATACACAGACTATGACGGAAATTTGCCGGGTTCCGAAATTTATCCGGGTGCTGGAACTCTGCACTGGGTTGTCAACTATTCCCAAAACTCAGCCCACCGGTATATTCGTTTGCGGAAATAACACCGACTTAATGTAACGCAAGCACCAAAGCAGCAACCCCAAAGCAGAGAGAAGCCTGGTTGGGTGCCCCTCTCTGCCCTTCCAAACTGACCACTACATCACAGCAATTTTGACCCATGAAAACATATCAGAACGCCCAAAATGTTTTGGGCCAGTTAAGCCGTGCCGCGCTGTTCACAGCCGTTATTGCAATGGCTCAACCCGCTGAAGCAGAATCATTGTCTCCTAACGACTGGCTAGTCCCAGTCAGAGCTTTTCCAGTGCCAGAAGAGCAGCAAACTCAAGCTATTCAGGAGTTCTACACCACGCACACTGATCTGGCAGTGTTGGAGCAGGCGATGCAGGTATCAGGACTGCCGCTGAACCAGCTAGAGATTACCACCGTGCTCCCCATGACTTGGCCGGATGGCTGTTAGGTATCCGTGAACCCAAACAGATTTGTACGATGGCACAGGTAGACGGATGGATCGCGGTGGTGAGTGATGGCGAGCGATCGTGGGTGTACCACACTGGTGGCCGTAGCATGGCTGGCCCTAGCGTCCGTCTCAATCCGGTGCTGTCTAGCGAAGATATTCCCTTCGGGAGGTCGCCTGAAGTGGATTGGCCGTCGGTTTGTTGGGATGAGGTCAACTGTCGGGATTGGCTATGGGACTCGGGCTTGACTCAAGAGACGCCCGTGATGCCAGAGCGCAATGATGCCGGAACATGGATCTTTGAAGATGCGCCAACCGGACGCTGGTTCGATCCGCCTGTGACGCCGGGCTTCACCTACGAGATTGTCGGGGAAGGCTATTTCAGCGATATTCTCGATTTTCCGACGGGTATTGATGCCGATAACCAGTTCACAGTCACGGTGGCAGACCAGGTTTTGGGCCAGTTTTCTCCCGGCGAGCGGGTCAACTTTTTGGCACTGTTGGGCCAAGGCGTTCAAGAATTTACCGTGTCCGACATTGATGCCCCGATTGATCTGGATGATCCGTTAGCGTTTCCCCTCCAGCTGGGCTTCACCAGACCTGTGGTGGATGGCTTCACCATGACCCCGCTGCCAGCGTCAGCATCGGTGCCCGAACCCTCGGTGTTGCTCGGAACCGTGCTCTTGGGAGGCGTGGGATGGCTCTCGCGGCGACGATCTGCTTAATTGATCGCCATCTCGTTTGCTGGTCCACCGCGCAGTATTTGGAGCGATCGCGGCGCGCGCCAGGCATCGTTGTCGTTTTCAGTTGCGGACAGGCGATCGCTCTCGCAGTTTGAGGGCGATCTCTTGTTTGTGCCATGCACTCAGCGATCGCGGGTTGAGCGCGATCGGGCATCAGATCGATGGAGTCTCTGTGCTGGTAAGCTGCTAGCGTTAAAAATTGCACTCTGAATGTGCATAAAACCTCTGTAATCCTCCTGATAACAAGATGACGGTAGTTGAGCCCACCCCACATCTTAGGAGAATTTCACAAATGGATTGGTTGAAGCGTTTTGGTGATACGCGATCGCCACAAGTCCCTCAAAAGTCTGCCCCCCAAGGTCACAGCGAATCTGCCCCTTCTGGTTTGGGGCCAGCCTTCATTTTGGAACCGATTTTGACGCCGAGTGGCTTGATCGGTGGGGTTATAGACGAGCCGACGAGTTTAGATCTAGACGAAGGTTTAATCAGTGCTGAAGAAGCTCCCGATATTGATATAGAGATTACAGAGTATGACTCCGTAGAGCCCGACTTGGAGGAGGTGTCGGTCTCTGCTGAGGCGGAGGAACTGCCATTTATCACCTTTATTGATGACGAGTTTGCTGATGACGAGGGCGATGCGACTGAACTCCTCGCCCGAACGGAAGGGAATTTCGCGGGGCTCGATCAGCCAGACTTTTCCTTTGAGTCCGGCTATTTCACCGTGGGTGACAGCGGTGAGGTGACCATCGACTATCTGTTCGACGGGGGTAAGTATCAAGGCGAACTGGCCATCTTTAGTCTGGAAGGGATGGAAGACTTAGAGCCGGGGTCAGAAGCCTTCATTCAAGAAGCAGCGAATCGGGCCTTGAGTGATTCAGAACTGGGCCATGTGGTGATCACCGATCGCACTGATGGGGCAAGGTTCTCCGGGAACTTGGGTGAGCGCGACTGGAATAGCGGCGACTATCGCGGAGCCCAGACCTTGGAAATGCAGGCGGGCGATCGCTTTGGCGTGATGCTGGTGCCCAATGGCCGGGTAGAAGCAGTGGCGGAGAATCTCAATGTGGGCGGCACCACGACGCCACTGTTCTCACTGGCGACGGCGAATCCGGATGATGGGTTTGCGATGGGACAAATTGCCGATGCAACAGGTAGTGGCAAGGTTTTCACCTTTGAAGATTTACGTGTTGATGGTGCTTCTGATCAGGATTACAACGACATTATCTTCCAGGTGACAGGAGCCTATGCTGAAACAGTGCTCTTGGATGATGTGCTGGATGCTGATGTTGATTGGCGCGACACCGACATAGGGCATCAAATTCTGGCCTATGCTGATGCCTCTCTGGAATTTAACGAGGCGGCTGAAAACCAACCGCTGATCGGTGTTATTGATACTGGCTTTAACGGCAGCAATCCAGATATTGACTATTCGCGAATTATTCTGGGTCGAGATCTCGTAGATGGAGACGATAATCCGCTCTTCCAAGATAGTGAAGGCAATGAACACGGGACTCACATCTTAGGGCTTATCGGTGCAACACGGGATAACGGTATTGGAATTGATGGCATTAATGACGACGCCCCAATTTGGTTAGGGCGTGCCGTGGGTTCCGGTCGGTGGGCAGAGTCACTAACTGAATTTGTTGATGCCGCTAAGGAGTCTGGGCAGCCCAACGCCGTTGTCAACCTAAGCTTTGATCTAACTCAGATAGATTCAAATGGAAATGTAACTACTCGCTATGAGTTTACTCCTGGAGAACGTCAGGCTCTTGAGTATGCAAGACAAAATGGGGTTCTGATAATTGCATCATCTGGGAATAATGCTGGTGTTATGTCTGTTCTAGGGCAGGCGTCTCAAGAGTTTAACAATATCATTACTGTTGGTTCATCTGATTATTTCGGACGTCGTGCAGAGTACGCTAGCTATGGTAACGGGCTGGATCTAGTGGCCTTTGGTGGTACACCAAATGAACCAGTTACTTCCTTGATAGATAGCGGAGCCGATCTAGAGCTTTTAAGGGAAAGCGATTTTCCTCTAAGTCCAGATGATTTAACTCAGGAAGATCAGGAGTTCTATCATGTAGCGAAAGACTCTGTTGAAAGACTCCGAGACGATCTAGATATCAAGGAGTATCTACGAGAATTCCAGGCAGCAATTTCATTGGAACTGGAAGATCTGAGCGATGATTCAGAAGGTCTGAATACAGACTTAATACAGAACCTGAGAAATATTCAGCGTCTTTTTCAATCTATGGAAGCAGCATGGATTGACCTGGAAAATATAGAAATCACAGACACACCTGTTTCGATTCTTCCTGGCAGCGTCAGAGATTTTCTGAATTCAGTAGACGAATATCTCGCCTATGAACTTGATAGAACTGCTCAAATTTCTGAATCTCCCAATGAGGAGATCACCGACTGGCTTCTAGCAGCACGGGAATACTTTGGTGCTTTTAAAGAAACTGAGACGAGTTCTGAAGTTGACAACAACTTGAGTTTAGAAGATGACTTCGGATTTGAGATTCCTGTCGATTTTGGTGTTGGTGGAATGGCAGGAACATCTGTTGCCACCGCCAAAGTGACAGGTGCTGCCTCTCAAGTCTGGGCTGCAAATCCTGATCTAAGTTATTTGCAAGTTAAAGAGACTTTGAAACGAACAGCCATTGATCTAAACACCCCAGGGTGGAATTCGGAAACAGGAGCAGGGCTTGTTAACTTGGCAGCAGCAGTTAGCCTTGCGAAAGCAACTAGTCCTCAATCTCATACGCCACCTCCCTTAAACATACCGACATCTTGGGATGGGGAAGGCAAATTTACTCCTTCTGAGCGTCCAGCTTCCTGGTTCTCAGGACGAATTGAGCGCGTCGGAGACGTTGCTGTTACTGGATGGCTTAGAGTTCGCTCAGGGCCAGGGCTAAACTTCGCTGAGGTCACTAAAATTCCAGCTGGATCAGAGTTGGCATTTAATGATCAAACTCTTGGAGGGTGGGTTCACGACTTCAATAATTATGGCAGTAGCAGGCTTTGGTATCGTCTTGCAAACGGAATAGGGTGGATGTCTGCTTTGTACATACGGAATCTTGGTTCTAATAACCAACCTCAAATTCCCAACGGGTTTCAAGTTGACAGTCAGTTTGCAGAAGCTTTTCAAACGTATCGAGGGATTCTTGGGAATCCCACCTCAGCACGATATAGCTTGGGTAATGGTGTATTCCGGCAAAAGTTTGAGAAGGGTTACATCGATTGGAATGGTGTCGCTTCAACTGTGTATCAACTAGGAGAGCCAATAGGGCGTATTGGGCAAGGTCTTGCTGTTCCGCGACGATATTATTTGCATCCTCGTAAGGGCTTGAGCGTGCGAAAGTGGGGAGGTACAACAGTTGCGGGAATATGGGGACGTGGTATTCGCCCAGATTCTCGAAATGGAGTGACCTCATATAGAAATGACTGGGTCTTACGCGTTGACGGCCCAGATAGACGAACACGATCTCCTCACTTGAATGTCAATCCTAGGCACGTTAGGGGAGTACGCAATCACATACGCATAAGTCCCCGACTTTATGGCGCTGCCCGTTCACTCTCAAGAGGGTCTGCATTTATTAGTAGGGCAGCTTTACCAGTAGGTATAGGGCTGAGTGTATGGAATATTGGTTCGGCACTCCGACGGGATAATTGGCGATTAGGTCGGAATACTAAAAATGCAATTGGTCAAGAAGCTGGTGGATGGGCTGGTGCTGCTGGTGGAGCCTGGGCTGGAGCTAAAATTGGAACAGGAATTGGCCTAATGATTGGAGGACCTGCTGGAGCACCTGTTGGAGGACTTGTTGGAGGACTTGTTGGAGGTGTGGCAGGAAGTTTCGCAGGAAGCAAGGCAGGCAGAAGTTTGGCTTCGCGGTTTTGGCGCTAGTCGTGTGTAAAGTTAATTTTCTCTATCTTGGCTACAGTAGCGTTCTGCCATGTTGGCTGCGATCACCCTCCCAATCTCATTAGAGATTGCGGCTAGGTTCCCCATCGCGATCGATGTTTTCGTTTGAAGGTAAAGGGCCTGAAGGGGGACATCCTGCGATCGCTCTCGCAGTTTGAGGGCGATCGCTGTTTGCATTATTTGTTCAGCGATCGCGGGTTGAGCGCGATCGGGCATCAGATCGATGGAGTCTCTGTGCTGGTAAGCTGCCAGCGTTAAAAATTGCACTCTGAATGTGCATAAAACCTCTGTAATCCTCCTGATAACAGACTGTAAGGACTTGAGCCTATTCCACTTTATCGGAGGATTTTACGGATGGCTTTATCTCAAATGCGGGGGCGAAGATCGCGCCCATTAGCTCAACGCAATATCAGTCTCGTTGAGGGTACTAACACAGTTACAGCGGCCCCAGGCAACGCCCACCCCCTGATCGGGTTGATCGCCACGGGCATCAATAGCAGTCATTCTGACATTGAAGACCTCAAGATGTTGCTGGGGAGCACCCCATACCCGATGTGGCTGTGGGGCGGGCGGGAACTGAACGGGACGAATTGGGCAGAGGCGCTCATGGCATTTGTGAATGCGGCTCAAAACTCTGGGCAGCCGAATGCGGTGGTGAACTTGAGCCTCGACTTGACGCCCCAGGAGACTGAGGGCAATCGCGCCACATGCCCCGAATTTACCCCGATGGAAATGGCAGCACTGGAATATGCCCGCCAGAATCAGGTGCTGGTAGTGGCCTCAACCGGCCATGATGAGAATTCAATGTCGACCTTAGTGCAAGCTGCTCAGCAATTTGATCACCTTCTCATTGTGGGGGCTACTGCCGCCACCCTCTCTGAAGCGGATAGGGTTAGAGCCATCAGCGAACTTGCTGTGACGGCGACGACGATAATGGCTGCTGCTGCCCTAGTCTGGGCCACGAATGCTAAGTTGAGCTACCACCAGGTGATTAACATTCTGATCACAATGGTGACGGATTGGGGCGCTGCCACACCGGCCCAGGCAACGATGATGGGTGTGCTGAATATGTCGGCAGCGGTGCCTTTGGCCCAGGCCTCGGTCGAAGAAACTGCCCAGCCACTACAACGATCGCAGCCTATGACCGGCAATAGGCAAAACCACCTCAGGTTGCTGGAACGGGTTCCGCATCGCCGTTATGAACTCAAAGCGGAAGATAACCTCTGGGCGATCGCGGCACGGGAATGGGGCAATGTCGCCGTTGGATAATATTAATTAAAGATGTGGTTGGCGTGCTTCTTTCAACTGCCTGAGACCAACAATTTCCCAACACAAATTCGAGAATGTGGCACAGCCTATAAAAGGCTGAGGCAATGAATGGCTGCTCCTTGCCAGTTCATATCGAACTTCCAGACTTCTCTAAGCTACCCGAAGTATCTCTTAGAGCACGTCTCTTTTCTCCCTTTCAAGTAATCACTCAAACTACAGGAATTTGAACCAATGAAGAGCATTAAAACTGCCCAAGCTACCTTGGGCCGGTTAGGGTTGGCTGTGCTTTTTACCGCCCTAATGCAAGCCGAAGTGAATGCGGCGAAGTTCGCTGACTTCTTATTTGTTGTGGACGAATCTGGCTCTATGCGCTCAGAGCATGACTGGTTAGACGAAATGATTTATGAGCTAGAAACAAAACTGCAATCTCGCGGATTAGGGATTGATAACCAAATCAATCGTTATGGACTCGTTGGATTTGGCAGTTTTACGCCAGAGCCTAAAACTTTCGATATGGATCCCCTAACACCTGGTCATCAACAATTTGGCGATGTCAACCAATTTGCCCAAACTAGTTTATCCCTGATTACCAATGGTGGTATTGAAGACGGCTACGACGGCATTGACTTTGGTTTAAACACCTACGATTTTCGTCCCGGAGCCGCTGTCAACCTAGTCTTAGTAACCGATGACTACAGAGACGTGATGGATAGCAATCTCTCTTTCGACAGCATTTCAGGGGATCTTCAACAACACAATGCGCTCTTAAATGTGGTTATCAATCACCCTTTTTATGACACAGACGGTAACCGCTCTGTTGGTGTGGATGCGGGGGGTAACGCATTCGTTCCGGAAGGGGATGGATTTCGGATGGGAACTTATAACGAAACGGCAGCTCCAGCAGCTTTAGAAACGGGTCTAATTGCTCCGCTGCCGCTCCCCCTGCCGGAGACGGTAGCACTGCCTGGTCGCCCGATAACTAGACCGGGGCTTGGGCGGGTTCCCTTGCCTCCGATTCCCATTACACCTCCTCTATTCCGCCCACCCACGAGGCCTACCTACCCTTCGTTTTATGCCAGGACTAAAGAGGACTATGTGGAATTAGCTTGGGCTTCAGAAGTCAAGACCGCAAGAGGTGCGGCTTGGGACCTGAATATGCTGCGCCCCGGTGGCAACACCGTCAGCGCGTTCACCGATGCCTTTACTACTGTTAAAGCAGACGAAGCTTATTATCAAACCGTTCCAGAGCCTCATTCCCTGTTTGGGGTGTTGTTATTGGGCATCGGTAGTCTGTTTGCCAGGCAGAAGAACCGGGAAAAAAGTTCGTGGTAAAGCCATATCTTCAGGCAGGCGAAGTGGGTAAACTCTCTGGTCTTGCCTGCCTGGATAATCTTGATTACTTTCCTCAATCTAGCTATAAACCTTATCAAAATGATGATGGCTCTTTCCGAGAACCGCGATCGCTATTTTTACCCATCTCCGCATAAAACCCTCGTGGTTTTACTGATAACTACTTAGAGGTTGAGGTGAACTCATGTTTGGACTAATCGAACTGTTGCCCATTTTGTTTGTAGCCACCATCATTAGCATTTTGGTGCAGGGAGCACCCCCAAAAGCTCCGAAATCAGGTGAAGAAGCACTGCAAGAGGCGATCGCTAAATATTTGGCTGAGGCGATTTCTAAATCTGCTAAGTAGTCGTAATGATGGGTGTGAAAAATGACTGATTTGACGCCAAGTTTTCAAGACCGGCCACTGCCTACTAGGGACACTGCTACGGCAGCAGAGACATCGCCTGTCGTAGCAAGTCAGGAGCCCTTGGAACAGCTTTTAGATGGCCGCTCATCAGACACATTGTATTGGGACTTTATTGACAATATTGTGTGTCCTAATCTGATGGATTATTGGCGATTGAAAAAGGTACCAGACTCGACAGGCGTGGTGTTGCGATCGCGTGATTCTGCACAGCAGCATGAGTTTTCGGCACCGGAAGGATTTGCTCTACGGTACTTTACTGGAAAGTTTACGATCGCCCAAGTTTGCCAACTCAGTAAACGCCAATTTAATCAGGAATGGTCATCCGAATTCATCCTGCAATTAATTCGCCACCTCCTTGATCTAAATGTGGTTTCTCTGGATGCAGCTGATGCTGAGTCGCAACCTACTAGCCCATGGCAATTAAAAGCTGATGTGGCGTGGATTTTGCATCAAGAAGGGTATTGGATTTTGCGAAACCCAGAAGACTTCACCTTTATGCAATTGCCGTTTGCCGCCAAAGCGATTGTGCAGGCTCTGGCCGACGAGACGCCGGAGCAGGTGGCGCAACACTATGGCTTGTCCATGCTGGAATTGCGATCGCTGATGCAGCAACTTGCTGCTACTGGGATGTTCATCAATACGCAACCGCCCCAGCGACCCAAAAGTAAGTTCAAGCCAACCCAATTGCTCTTTTTTAAGTTCTCATTGTGCAATCCGGATCGCTGGCTGACACGCACTTTGCCCTATATCCAGGGACTTTGGAGTCGTCCATTTATCCTGAGTTTGATTGGCTTTCTAACGATTTTTACCGTCGTGGGCATGACTCAAAGTCAGAGTATTTTGCATACGGGAATGCAGCTCTGGCAAGCGTTAGGCCCTAGCGTATTTGTGCCTTTTGGGTTGCTTGCCATGGCAGTGGTCACCATTCATGAACTCGGGCACGCCTACACTCTGAAGCAGTATGGCGGCACCGTACCCGAAGTCGGACTCATGTTCATGTGTTTGATGCCAGCGGCTTATACCAATACCACCGATCAATATGCGTTAACTTGCCGTCGTCAGCGGGTGTGGGTAGTGGCGGCGGGGGGG
>JGI12322J13274_1000542_pt1 | contig 13347 bp, 8 predicted proteins | sample HotLakmasection3_FD_13274 | JGI IMG/M metagenome (IMG submission 13274)
ACTTCGGCCTGCTCTCCCCGAAAGGGAATTAGCGCGACCTCATCACGGTTTTGGTAAGCGTCGTTCAGCAGTTGTAAGACCGCCCCTTTGGCCGATTGCATCCGGTTTAACGCCATCGAGCCAGAAGCATCGACGACAAACACAATCAGCGATCCCGCCCGCCGGGCCAGCTTTTTCGCCCGAATGTCGCCTTGCTCCACAATCACTTTCCGGTGGGGTTCACGAGCCCGTCGCGCCTTCTGATAAGGGGCCGAGGCTCGCAGCGTGGCATCGACGGCAATCCGGCGGACGGGGCCTTGGGGCAACATCGGTTTGATATAGCGTCCGCGATCGTCGGAAATCACAAGACTCTGGCTGCCCGATTTGCCCTGTTGCGTCAGCGACTGAGCAAACATGAGCAACGAAGGATCAATCATCACTCCTTCGGGATCAAAGACAAATTCCTCAGGCAAACTGGGCGGTGGTTCCTCTGTTTGCTCGTCGTCATCGCTGTCGTCGTCCTCCTCATCGGACTCGTCGTTGTCGTCTTGAGAATCTTCGGGTTGGTCGTCTTCATTTTGGTTTTGGGGCGGCGGCGGCGGCGGCGGTGATTGCTCGTCTTCCGGGGGCGGCATTTGGATCGCCCGAGGCAAAATTACCAGCTCTACCGCGACCCGCAAGTCTTCAGCGGTAACGGTGGCGCGGCCATCCAAGGCGGCATGGGCCTTGGCCACACGGACGGCAAACAGCTCCGCCCGGTGGCCTTGCACGCCGCCCCGCAGGGCTTCCGTGACCAAATATTGAACTTGCTCACGGGTGATGCGGACATCCTTGAGCCATTCTCGCGCCAGGATGATCTGGGTTTTGAGGGCGTCAATTTCGTCGGCATATTCCGCTAAAAACGCCTCGGGATCGTTGGTAAACCGGGTGAATTGNTCCACTACGCCAACACGACTTTCCAGTGAGAGGGCTTGGTCGGCTGAGAGGGCGATCGCAATTCGATCTAACAAGTGATCTCGCAGGGGGCCTTCTTCGGGGTTATAGGTCGCAATTAACAGCGTTGTACAGGGATGCTGAAAGCTAATCCCCTCCCGTTCGATCTGATTGCGCTGCTCTGTCAGGGCCGCCAGGAGCAAATTGCTGATTTGCTCTTCCAACAAGTTAATTTCGTCAACGTAAAGCACGCCCCGGTTGGCTTCCGCCAGGAGTCCGGGTTGAAAAACGGTTTCCCCCGCCTGAATCGATTTCGCCACATCGACCGAACCCAATAGTCGATCTTCAGTCACCCCTAGGGGAATCTGGATAAAGGGAGCCGGAATGACTTTGGTTGGCAGCTCCTCCAAGAGTCTGCCTTCACTCCCAAATCGCTGCAGGGTTTCGTCATCCCACTGCAAAGGATCAATGGGATTAGCATTGCAGCAAGCCCCCTCAATGACCTCAATGGGGGGCAGCAACTGGTGTAGCGCCCGCGCCATGACTGACTTTGCGGTGCCCCTACGCCCCGCAATGACGACGCCTCCTAAACCAGGATCGACCGCCGCCAGTAGGAGCGCCAACTTAATCGCTGCTTGGTCAACCACCGCCGTCAAGGGAAAGACAGTAGGCATTTCAGAGCGTTCCGCCGTCAGCATTCGATCTTCCTTATATAACCAGTGTTCACAGATGGGTCGTAGCTGCTAAACCCGTCAACGAGGGAGTGGTTAGCCAGGTATCGACTCAACCTATGCTAAATCACCAGCGCTTAGCATAGACCTTCAGCGTATCAGGAATCTTTGTCCAGCCCCATGACTGGCAATAGCTTGGCGAAGAACCGGGTGCCTCAGCAAGTTGGGCAATTTCAGAAAGCGGGAATTCCCGCTTATCGGCACACCAGTTGGGTAGGCAGTTCACGTAATATTTCGTCTTGATTCGAGCTTGTGATTCTCCGTAGGCTGTTATACCTGTAAGCAAATACGCCCTTTCTCCGCCCTAGAGACCCCAATGACGCCTGCAATTCAGTGGTATCCCGGTCATATTGCGAAAGCCGAAAAAGCCCTTCAAGAGCAACTGAAGCGGGTGGATGTGGTGTTGGAGGTCAGGGATGCCCGGATTCCCCTCGCGACGCAGCATCCCCACATTGAGCGCTGGATTGCAGCTAAAGCCCATGTGTTGGTGGTCAATCGAGTTGACATGATCGCAACATCTGCCAAGACGGCCTGGGAAGGCTGGTTCCGCGAGCAAGGCGCGACACCGTATTTTGCTAACGCGCAACAGGGCCAAGGGGTGGCGGAGATTGCGAAAGCCGCTCAAGCTGCAGGACGTAATATGAATCAACGACGGCGCGATCGCGGCATGCGCCCGCGAGCAGTACGTGCCGTGGTCATCGGGTTTCCCAATGTCGGTAAGTCCGCCCTGATCAACCGCCTGGTGAACAAAAAGGTGGTGGAAAGTGCCCGCAAACCCGGTGTCACGCGCCAACTCCGCTGGATTCGCATCTCCGACGACCTGGAATTACTCGATGCCCCCGGAATTTTGCCCGCCCACTTGAAGGATCAAGAAGCCGCTCTCCGGTTGGCAATCTGTGACGATATTGGCCAAGCTGCTTACGATAATCAACGTATCGCTAGTGGCCTGGTGGAGTTATTCAAATCCCTAGATGGGAATACTGAAGGAGCCTCTTATCTGTCAGCTTTAGCCCAGCGTTATGACTTACCCGTTCAATCAGCCACCGGAGAATCCTATCTGCAACATCTGGCGGAGAGCCGCTATCAGGGCGATCGCGAACGCGCCGCCCGCACCCTCCTCCGCGATTACCGAGTCGGTCACCTTGGCACCCTCCCGCTGGAATGGCCTAAGTTCGCCAACGCAAATTAACAACTTATTGTGAATTGGAATGCTGAATATACCTTTCAAATTCAAGTAAGAGTCTGGGTATTCTAAACGGGAGGCAAATTGCCAGCTAAAAAAGTCTTCGACAAGTCTCAATTTTCAAATTTTGTTTTGTCAAGATCTCCAGGGCTCTTTAGCCTTGAGAGGCTAAGTATCATATTGTATTGAACTCAAAAATCAATTCCTTGAGTGATTTAGCATGACTTATAGGCGTGAAAAATTAATAAATGTATCACGCTAACGCATAAATTTCTATAGATTAGGATTGTGCTTCTTAGAGAAATTCAAAACTATCATCCGAAATTAGTCTTTGAGTATTTGCTCAACACAATCTTTTTTTTTGAGTTTCGATTTTTTGTAAAATTGGTAGCTAATGAGTTTCGATAATTGTTTGGATTCATTAAAGATTTCGGTAGTAGCTCCAGACCTTTCAGGTGGAGGGGTTACCCGCGTTTATATTCTTAGTCAGGCTTTGAGAAAGTTGGGATGCACTGTGGAGGTGGTAGGATTTCGCTATGGCAATGCTATTTACCCTCCTCCTCCTGCCGGTCTACCTGTGTATTCTATTCCGGGAAATTCTTTGCCTTTATTATTCAAAGATACTAGAAATCTACTTCAGCATATAAAAGGAGACTTGGTTTATGCTGTTAAACCTCGTCTAACTAGTTTTGGCGTAGCGCTGCTTCAGAAAGTTATCTCATCTCGAAATGTTCTATTAGATATTGATGATTGGGAGCTTAGCTGGATGGGCGGAGACGATAATACTTATCAGCCGACTGTTAAACAACTGGCAAGAGATATTTTTCATTCTAATGGAGCACTTAGAAGTCCGGAGCATAGGTTCTACATAGAGCAGATGGAAAAACTTGTTTCCAAAGCTGATGCCATCACAGTCAATAATCGATTTTTGCAGAAACGTTATGGCGGAACGTATTTGCCTAGCGGCAAGGACACGGATTTGTTCAATCCGTCCTATTACAACCCGAGTGTTTGCCGATCAAAATACGGACTCTCAAACTATAAAGTTTTAATGTTCCCAGGTACAGTTCGGCCACATAAGGGGGTTGAAGATGTTTTACGTGCGTTGGACTTACTCGAAAAACCTGAGCTTAGATTGGTGATCGTGGGAGGCAGAAAGCCAGATGATTATGAAGAGTATCTGATGAAAAAATGGAACAAGTGGCTGATTAAACTTCCTCAACTGCCGAGCGAGAAGATGCCAGAGATTATTGCAGCAGCTCATATCATTGTTGTACCGCAACGGGATACACCAATATCGCAAGCTCAAGTACCCATCAAATTAACTGATGGCATGGCCATGGCAAAGCCAATTCTTTCTACCAGTGTCGGTGACATTCCCACCACTATTGGCGATACCGGTTATCTCGTTGCGCCCGGCGATAGTCCGGCAATGGCCTACCAGATTACCGAGATCCTGGCAAATCCGGAGGAGGCTCATAGGCGGGGCGCTCTCGCCCGTGATCGCTGCATCCAGCACTACAGCATTGAGGCGATGGCCCAAGCCTTGAAGGGGGTTGTGTTCCCGTTGATTGCTTCTCATACATCATGCGAGTAAATCAGCTCTAGCTCGTTTTTAGCGGTAAGACATTTGTGAACTTTACTATGGTTAACCAGCTACAGGCACCAATGACCTCTCAATCCTCGACTGTCGCAGCATCACCAGAAGTAACCTTCACTCCTCGTCAAATGCTGTGGAGGGTTGCGAAGAAATATCCCTTTAAAATTGTGGCAAGCATCGTCACGGGGTTCTCAGGAGCTCTCTTCAATGGTGTGGGCACGGCACTGGTTATCCCCATCATGCTGAGTCTGCTAGGGCAAGATGCCATTCTTCGCGAGGGGCCGCCGATCTTCCAAACGCTATTGGCTCCGTTTGAAGATCTGCCCGAAACCTATCGCTACGTGGCGATGGCGTTAGCAGCCCTGCTACTCATGATTTTGAAAAATGCCAGCAACTATCTGAGCGCGCTGGCTTCTGGAACGCTCTCTCGGGCCATGACCTCTGACTTGCAGCGGCAGGGGTTAAACATGATTTTGAGCGTCGATTTGGAATATTTTTCGAAGGCCCAAGTGGGTGAATTGATGAACCGACTAGGCGGTGAGATGAACCGAGCCGCCAGCGCCATCACCGCCACCATCCGACTCTTTATTACTATCGCTACTATCTTTGTCTTTCTGGGCCTGCTGCTCTCGATTTCTTGGCAACTCACCCTTGCAGCCACCGTTTTATTGCCTGTATCGAGCTTAGCTAGTCAATTTTTAGTCAAACGGTCGAAATCCTATAGTCAGGCCTTAACTCGCCTAAATAGTTTGTATTCTGGGGGATTAGTCGAGCTGATTAGCGGCATTCGATTGGTGAAGTCTACCGTCAGCGAAGCTAGAGAGTATGAGCGCTTTGCTAGAAATATCGACGAAAGAGAAGACCTCAATCTGAAAATCCAGATGAATTCTGGAATTATTAGCCCATTGGGCGAGGTACTCAATATTTCGGTGTTGTTCATTTTGGTCTTGTTAGCACGGTGGTTGTTTCAAGATCAAATCGCTTCATTAGCGGCAGTCATGGTGACCTATCTGGTGCTCCTCAATCGTCTGTTACCCTACATTTCGCAAGTCAATGGCGGTCGCAATCAACTGGCTCAGGTGTCGGCATCGGTGGATATTGTGCATAATTTGCTGCGTACTGATAACAAGTCATTTATGCAGAATGGTGCCCTGCCATATTACGGACTGAATGAAGGCATTGAATTTAGAGATGTCAGTTTTCAGTATCTAGGTGTCCAAAGTCCAGTACTCAAAGGCATTAACCTAAAGCTGCCAAAGGGCACGACTTTAGCCCTAGTAGGATCATCTGGGGCGGGAAAATCGACTCTAGCGGATTTAGTTCCCCGGTTTTTTGACCCGACGGCAGGCCAAATTTTGATCGATGGTCAAAACCTCAAAAGTTTTGATATTGCTCAAATCCGAAAAGCGATGGGTGTTGTAGGGCAGGAGACTTTTTTGTTTAACAACACCGTGCGTTACAACATTGCCTATGGCAATCTGGAAGCGTCTGATGAAGAAATTTTAGACGCGGCGAAACGGGCCAATGCTTATGATTTCATCATGAATTTGCCGGAAGGCTTAAACACGATGATTGGCGATCGCGGCGTCATGCTGTCAGGTGGCCAGCGGCAAAGATTAGCGATCGCTCGGGCTTTGGTACAAAATCCTGAAATCCTCATTCTCGACGAGGCAACTAGCGCCCTGGATACGGTTTCCGAACGGCTGGTTCAAGAAGCGATTGATGAGTTGAGCCGCGATCGCACGACGCTAGTTATTGCNCACCGGCTCTCGACAGTTCGCAAAGCTGACCAAATCGCTGTCATGGAGCAAGGGCGAGTCGTCGAACTGGGCACTCATGAGGGCTTACTGCAACGAAAGGGTCTTTATAGTAAGCTGTGTCGTTTGCAATTTGAGGAAAAACCTCAAAATACTGATCAGATGAAGGAAATTTCCTATGAGTTTCGGTCAAATCTCAATACGATGACGGGGTTGCTGTCGATTTTGGAATATGAAGATGATGAAGCTGAGAAAAATGCTATCACAGATCAAATGTTGAAGTCTTTACAAACAATGCTAAAGGGTTTGGAAAGATTAGAAAATAGAAAACTTTAGCGTGGCATGCATTACAGAGCAGATAAAATTTTCTGGCACTGAAATTTATAGAACTTGGTTGAATTACTAGGAAAGCTTTTATGTCGCTGAAATTTTTGCAAAAATATTCTTATGCGGCGGGTACCGCTGCGAGAAAGATCCGTCATGGCTTAGGATTACCAATTAATCAGAAGTTGATTCGTTTTTGCGGGATACAGAGGTCAGGAAACCATGCTCTGATTAATTGGATTATTGCCCAAGAAGCGCTGCCAACTTGCTTTATTAATGGAGCTTTTCCGGGCATGAATCCTTGGGAAGACAATAATTGGGGGATTTCATATCCTCATTATCCTTATTGGCCTGCTTCAAGAGATCGCCAAGGAGCTCTTGTTAAGAAGGAATTAATGATCTACTCTTATGAAAATAGAAGTCTTATTGATATTGAAAACGATAAATCTCATCTCCCTACTTACATTGGAAAAAGCCAAGAAGACTATTTAGTGATGGTTTTGCGGGATCCCTATAATACTTTTGCGAGCTGGCTGCAACGGGATACCCCTGTGAACGAGGAGATTATTTCTCTCTGGAAATCCTATGCGTACGAGTTTATAGGACGCACGGATACTCTGAGTGCGCCTAAGGTCTTTGTTAATTTCAATGCATGGTTTTCAGAGCCGGATTATCGTAAATATTTGGCCCACAAATTAGGCTTGACTTTTACAGATAGAGGTTTAAAAGAAGTTAGCCATCATGGCGGTGGGAGTTCTTTTGATGGCAGGAGCTTAAAAGGAAATGCAACTAGTATGAACGTCTTAAATCGTTTTGAAGATTTTCTTGACAATCAAGAGTTTCGAATGCTTTTTGAGAAAGATGATGAGCTTAAACAGCTTTCTCATGAAGTTTTTGACGCTCTGAAGCATCCTTTCACACACCCTTGATAGAAATATGGAGGAAGACGGCTTCCCGAAAGACTGAGAGATACTTAACAGGAAATTCTATACAAGTAAGCATCATCTTTATTAAACGTTGCTCTGGATGAATGCAAGCATTGATGTCCCGTTCCTAACAGGATTGATCAAATAAAACGACCTACTTATTTTAGATGTCCTTTCGTAATTAGCGCTATGACGAAAATCCCTGAAATATACTTTTATTTGCCACAAGCAGATTTTCCAGAAGACATTCCTGAAAATGTAGACCAGTATTGGATTGGATTTCGCAAAGGAATTTATTGCTGGACCCTCCAGACTTATTTGCATCTTAAAAATCAGGGATTTCCTTGTTACCTAACCAGCACAATTCCTGATTCTGGAATCATTTTGGCTCATTGGGATTCTTTACCTGCAACATTAATCCCTTCTTCCCAACAGCTTATTGTCTGTTTTCAGGCTGATCGTGCTCGTCATCCCTATGCACAAGTCCATATTGTTCAAAATCCTGAAGGGTTAAATCGAAATTTGATGGTTTGGGGCGATCGCTACCTACTTGCCGGGCACGATTATTTCATGCCGCTTTGGCCTCAGCCGGGGTTAATACCACGATCTGTCGAACGAGGCAGCCGGTTTGAAAACCTTTGTTTTTTAGGGCTTGAATGTAATCTATTGCCTGAGTTTCGAGATCCCAGTTGGCGACAGCAACTTCAAAACATAGGGGTGAACTGGCAAATTATCAGTGAATTTGAGCGATGGAATGACTATAGTCAAATTGATGGCATCCTGGCGGTTCGCAGCTTCACTTCCTCCAGTTTCACTTGGAAACCAGCTACCAAGCTGTTCAATGCCTGGCATGCTGGCGTCCCTGCCATTTTAGGCGATGAAACGGCCTACCGAGCAGAACGTAAGAGCGAGCTAGATTATTTAAAAGTTAAATCTGTAGAAGATACATTCAAGGCGATTCAACGTCTTAAACAAAATCCTCAATTATGTCGAGCAATTACCGAAAATGGTCATCGCCGCGCTCAAGAAACCACTAAAAATCAATTAGTTCTAAAGTGGTCACATCTTCTTCAAGAAAAAATATCCAAAGACTACGACATATGGGTTCGATCAAACTTATATAGAAGTACTTTTATGAAAAGAAGAAACTTGGCAATAGACTCTAGAACATATCGAAAGCAGGCTCAAAGTTGGCGGAATACTTATAGTCCCAGAAGCATGATTTCACGCATCACCAGATGATTTTTCTCTTAGAGGCTGTTTTAAAAGGGTTGTTTCGTGTGACAGAGGCTACTCTGATCCATTTTAGGAAGGGCTCAAATGCCTATTCCACTGTAGGAGCTTCTTGGTAGTTCAAGTAGCCAAACCCAGTTCAGAAGACTTTTAAAGCACCCTCTTACCCTCAATGTCAATTCCTCCCAGATATTCTTTTTCCGATAGAAGATTCGTAAGTGACGCTTTATTTGCTTGAACAAACATCCATTTAGCTAATTCGATTTTCCAAATAGTATTCCCGAAAGACGATTTACACCTTGTCAAAAAACAGTCGAGTACCAACATGAAACCTATTGACATCAAGCACGAACTTCATCAGTCTCTTTCACAACTTCCTGATTTTTCCGAATGTATCTTACTTGATTATCCCGATAACCGAAATGCCGGTGACAGTTTTATCTGGCTAGGAAACGTTCTATATTTATCTGGTGTGGCAAAATCAAAAATCATTTATTCATCAGCATCATCTGATTTTGATCAGTCAATCTTGGACAAAAAAATAAAGGCTGAGCATCCTATTTTCCTCAATGGAGGCGGAAATTTTGGGGATACATGGCCAAGGCACCAATCATTCAGAGAAAAAATCATTGAAATCTACCCAGACAATCCTATTGTGATTCTCCCTCAAACAATTTTTTTTAGGGATTTAGATAGTTTAAAGAGAACTGCCTCCATCTTGAATTCTCATTCCAACCTGACAATTTTTGCTCGGGATAATGTAAGCTACGAAATTGCCGTCAGATACTTTCACCGGTGCAAAATCTTTAAATCGCCCGACACAGCATTTCAACTTGTTGGTTTACTAAGAAGCAATGCGACATCTTCTTTAAAGCAAGAATCACCACAAAAGGTTTTATATCTCTCTAGAGACGATAAAGAGAAAGCAGCTAATGCTTTCAACATGCTAGGTGAGTTCAAAGGCCTTAAAATCGAAGATTGGCACTCATTCAAGCAAAAAATTAGTTTCTATGATTGGCTGTCCTATGAATATAGAGATGCTTTAAAGAAACTGACTGTCATTGATAAGTTAAGGGTGTTAAATAGAATTCTCAGAAGCACTCGTCAACAAGATTTTGAGACAGTTAATTATTGGCTTTCATACCTTAATTGGCAAGTTTTTGATTCTCGATCAAGAGGGTTCTCAAAATGTTTAGGAACCTCTATGCACAAACGCTCCTGGAGCTTTTTGTGTAGTGGTGTTCATCAACTCAGTAATTATGACTTAGTGATCACAGATCGCCTACATGGGCATATACTTTGCACCATACTTGAAATTCCGCATGTTTTCCTCCCGAATTATTATCATAAAAATGAGGCTTTCTATGAAACCTGGACTCATACCATTCCTTTCTGCCGGTTCGTCGAAAATCCTGAAAATGTACGCGATGCAGTGATTGAGCTTGCAGAACTTTACCCAAAGGGGTGTGCCAACCTAAAGAGTTAGAATAATGAAATGTAGAGACATAAAGCGTTTCCCTACTTGGTGAGGTACACCTCTTCACTTATGCATAAGGGTTTGAGGCCATTATTTGTACCTCACTGGTCTGAGAACCGCTATAAGCAAAGCTATTATTTTTGTTGGCAGATAAGATTCAAACTTTTCAGTTGCAATTCTGTTAAATACAAACGTTTTAGAAGATGCTGTATAGATGCCGACAAAAATATCCCAAATGTTTCCTAATTTATAAAGACAAGGAACTTGGAGTTGACCAACATTCCGCAAGTTGACAGTATATTTTTGATCTGTACGCCAGAAGTCAACGCCTGCAACCTCTATTCGACAAAGGTTGAGAGTTGATCAATGTTCCTTGTCGCGCCACTACGTTAACATTTTGCAGTCTAGACTGGTATCAGGTTTTGACACACGGTCACTGATAATTAGTCCGAGTTACAGACACGGTAGAGTAAAAGTTCTAGTTGTTTCCACTTCGGTTTATTTACCCTAAGGCATTTACACAACTGCCAACTAAAAGCAACTTGCGTAATGTAGGTTAAAGGCAGTTTCTTAAAAGTGGCTCTACAGGAATGAGTATGCTGTGTCATGGTAAGGACTTTGGGCTGCGTTTGAGCTTCTTACACAGTTCATTCGGTAGAGCTTTAAGGATTATCGAAAGTGTGTAGCCAAACCTTCGATATTTCTTGCCAAGTTTCCTGCTTTACTATCTCCTTAAAGTGCTTTCTTAAAGCAGCTAACTCATCTTGGTCTTTTAGTAAGCCAACAATGCGGTAAGCGATCGCTTCCTGTGTCTCCTGATCAGACGGATTTCCAGTCACTCTCACACAATACTCTTTTTCCTTAAAGACGGCAAAGTCTGTAGTCACAGGCACACAACCTACGGCCGCTGACTCTCGAACAGAGATGCAATCAATCTCTGGATAGGTACAAGCATAGTAGTGAATACTGGCAGTTGCTTTCTCTGAGATAAGCTTTTCTTGGCTGACACGGCCGTGCTCAAACACTCCATCCTGTTGAAAGAGTTCTTCCATTTTTTGTCGCCAATCATCATACTGGGATTGCAGCTCTCGACGTACCCAGCCATGATAGATATGCAGTTCTGCTTCAGGAATGTGACGTTTAATGATGGGCCAACCAAACTCCAACATGCTGTCCAACCCACGATAGTAGCGGGAGGCATATATAAGCTTGAAAGGTTCCTTTTGCTGTTCTGGAATTATAGTGAAATTCTCATCAATGCCATTAGTTACAATCGTGAATTTTTCATCAGGAGTCTCTGGCAATAGATTGCGCTGATATTGACACTTGGCAAAAATTTTGTCAAAACGGGCAATTTTGTGGCGGGGATAATTTTTCTCGCCGCCCAACACATCTTGCCACTCCCAACAAACTAAGCGAGCACTAATTGGTAGTGGTAATAAGTAGGGGTGAGAAAGGATAATCAAGACATCAAATTTATCGTGAGGGTTGAATAGGTAGTGTTCGACATATCGAACACCTTCATAGACTCCCGACTTACCTTTACAATTGCTATAAACGGTTACTTTTTTGCCCGCTTTTGCCCACTCTCTGCATAAATTGATGACAGCAGTATTAGTGCCGCTAGTGCCTTTTTGAAGATCTAATGGTGTAAGACCATCCTTACGATTACCTGTGTAATAGACGATTGAACCTGTTGGCCACTGCTTAGACTTAAGCCGTCTTCCCCAAATCGCCACAACCGGGAATTTTTTTCGTAGGTAAGTCTTAAGACTAGATAACATAGATTTTACTACTTAGCAAAAAGCTTTCCTTACTAACTTTTACTGGCTTATAATACCCAGGTGCATCGTAATAATTTCAGTGGTGCAAAGAACTTTTGAAACCCATATGGATAGAAGATTCTCATTAAAGCAGTGAATTTAGAGTTTCTCAAATAATTGAAAGAGGAAAATGAATTTCAGGCGCTGCTTTTACCATTAATCCATCCACTGTGAGACTCAAACAAATTTGCCCCAATGAGCGTAATAACAAAGAAAATTCTGCGCTTAGTGGGTGACAGATGATGTGAGGTAAGTTGAGATAAACGGTCTCACTTCAGCTGTACCGAGCAATATTCGTTAAGATTGTCAATACCGCAAACTTTATAGCCATGTTCGAGTAGTTGATGTGAAACATAAAAACCGACAAAATCGGCAGCGCCATTGACTAAAATTTTCATATCTACTAGCATATCAGGAAAAGAGTCTTAGTCTTATCAAAAGTGGCTATAAAAGCACACAGATTCTGCAATCGATATCCCCCGAGTAGAGTTATTGCCAATAAGCATCAATTATAGCAGCTCTCAGCTTAGTGAGGTGCAAATAATGACCTAGAACCACTATGTATAAGCAAAGAGGTGTATCTCACTAAGTAGGAAGACACTGTACAGCGTTTCCTTTTCTGGCAAGGTACAGATTCGGATCTAAAAGTTTTTAATGGCACGGGTTTCAGGGTTTTCGATGTGCCTCACGGGAACCGGAACTGCTATATAAATTTCATGGAATTGTGCTTGTAGAATTTTTATCTACAGCGAACTCTGGCAAGAAAAATTTCAAGTTATTGCTGGGTTGAAAGCTTATTGTGCAGCCAAAAGTCGAGTTTTAGATCGTAATATCCAGCTTGCTCAGGAGGGTATTCTCCATTCTCTATAAGTTCAATTAGACGAGGTAGATTTCTTATAAAATCAGGCCCTCTATCAATAGGATGAATCGTCCATGCTTGAGGGTCAGCAAGTGTAGCCCTCACAAAATATGTGGCTTCTAAGTTTCGTGAAATCATCACCTCCCATGAATCTAGGTGGCCTTTTCCAAAACTCCGATTGATTTCTGTCAGCAGCCAAGCAGGAAGCTTTTTCATCCAAGCGTTACGATATCTATGCCACAGGATTGGAAGCGGTAGCAGCTTTTCAAATTTTTTGCGGTTCATCAGGAAAACACGACTTCCAAAGAACTTAAAGCCATAAAATCCGTCGGAATCGGTAGAATAAGGATGATTTTGAAAAAATGAATTGTCCTCTCCAGGTGGACCTGACAAAGGCCGTACAAACATGACGTCATCTCGTTTCTGTAGCAATTCGATACCCTTTTGTATCCAATTAAAGTCTGGTTGCTGATGCAAAAGCATATCACTATCGAAATGCAGAACATAATCCCCAGGAACTTC
>JGI12322J13274_1000589_pt1 | contig 12789 bp, 11 predicted proteins | sample HotLakmasection3_FD_13274 | JGI IMG/M metagenome (IMG submission 13274)
TAGTCTGGACACTTTTATGCAAGTTGCCGTGATTACCCTTGAGGGCACCCCAGTCCTGGTTTTCGGTGTCAATGATGAGCTGACAGGTTTTTTGGGGTGCTAATCGCATCGAAGGCAATGACGACCCCCTGGAGCGCGAGTTGCTCGATGAACGCGGGTAACGCTTTGATCTCATTGGTTTTGCGGTCTACCTGGTAGGGTTCCAGAATCAGACCCCGTTCCACTAGATAAGCCCTGACCAGCATAATCGCGGGGGGAGGGGGAGAGTCAGGATTGTCGGTTTCCAGTTGATATGACCCGCGTAGGACTTTGCCATCGACCGCTAAGGTTTCGCCGGGCAACGGCTCAATGCCCAAGAATCGAGCTAAGGCCGCTGAATAGTCCGCATAATCCAGTTTGAGGAGCACACGGCGAATGGTGCTGCAGGAGGGGAGGCGTTGCTTGGGTGGCTTGAAGAGGGCAATCAACTCACTACGGTAGCTTTTAAGCCAATCACCTATGGCCAGAAACCCTCGGTTACCGGCGGTCACGGCTAGGGTAAAGAGCGCTAGGCATAGGGCCAGGTGATGCCGCTGGCCAGCGGCCCGGCGGACATCGGGTAGGTCAATGAAGGCTTCGAGGATCTCGATGCGCTCTACAGCAGACTCAGACGGTGAGTCGATCACAGCAGCAGGGGCGGTTGGGGGCAGACGCATAAACGCTAGAACCGTTGGAACTAGCCCAAAACTCTAGCACCTTTAGGCTTCCTTGAGAATGAAATAGCCCTGGGGACTATTGTCCCATTTAGCATTGGGGGCGATCCGCATTTTTGGCAAGCCAGTTGTTTGAAGGTTGTTTGGAAGTACCTAAATAAAAATTACTGCGAGCGTTAGAGAACCTTCGGGAACCATTGACTAAATTAATACATCAATAAATTAAGAGCACTGACAAAAAAGGAGCAGAAATTCTGCTCCTTTACAAGCTTCAAGCGACTAGTCGATCGCTTTCTTGGCTTGGTCTTTTACATCTTCTTTGGCATGCTCAACTTTTGCTTGGCCTTGCTTTGCTTTACCTTCAGTTTTTTGAGAGGTATCGCCGGTAGCTTCGCCTACAGTCTCTTGAGCCTTACCTTCGACATTCTTAGCCGTAGCTTCAGCTCTGTCTTTAATACCCATAGGATATTGCCTCATATTTTCGACATGGATATAGATTAAGAATTTTGCCCCCCCAACGTCATCATCCAACGGGAACACTTTTGAGCGGCACCTCAAAATGGAGAGGATTTCTGACTGAAAATGACCTTGATCTCTTTCAGAACCTTATTTTTGAGAATGAGATTTTAAGGGTTCAACCAAAACTTAAATTATTTGATAACTTCGACGGATTTCAATCTCCTACCATAGGTCGATAAATCACAGCAGACCCTTCGATAAGCTATAAGGCATAGTTCTGCAAGTTTTAGTAGCCTACCCGGCATTACAGCGGTTCTTTCCTAGGTGAGGTACAGTAAACCTCGGCAAAACCCTTGCTGAATAAGGCGTTCAAAAATCAATCTGTACCTCATTGAATCGGGAACCGCTCTAGAACAGCATCAACAGCCATTAGTGATGAGGCTAAATATCTGTACTCAGTTTTCGGGAGATGTCGATAAATCGATAAGTCGCTGAGGAATGAGGATCAAATAACATCCAAATTGTAGGCATCTTGCCTGCCTTGGGACAGCCGAGACAGCTATCCCAATTTATTCAATTCCCATTCCATTAGCGAAAAGAGATGCTAATTTTTGGGAATCACAATTTCCTTTCATTGTTCAGTTTGCTTGACAGTGAGCCGTGACAGTTGAAATCTTCACTTGTCATCTGCTTGAACAAGCTTTTATCGAAATTTAGTTGCAAGTAGAGGTTTTATTTTATGGCCAATTCTAATTTTCAACAGCTCTTAGATTGTGGACAAAGCCTGTGGATGGACTATCTAAGCCGACAGGCAATCGAATCAGGTGACTTAAAAAAACGCATCGAAAACCAGGCATTAAGAGGAATTACCTCTAATCCTTCGATTTTTGAGAAGTCCATTACGGGCGACGAAACTTATCGCAGCGATATCGAAAAGGGAATCCAAAAGAATTTATCTCCCAAGAAAATTTACGAAATGCTGGCTTTTGAAGATATTCGCCGAGCATGTGATATTTTGCGCCCAATTTATGACGAGTCCGATGGCAACGACGGCTACGTCAGTATGGAAGTGTCGCCCCACTTAGCCCGCGATCGCGATGGCACTTTAGAGGAAGCTCGCCGCTTTTATAAGGAAATTGACCGTGATAATCTCATGATCAAAATTCCTGGCACTCCAGAATGCATGGACGCGATCGCCCAAGCGACTGCTGAAGGGATGAACATCAACGTCACCCTGCTCTTCTCCGTGGAAATGTATCGACAAGCAGCAGAGGCTTACATGCGGGGCCTAGAGCAGCGGGTCGAAGCTGGGCAACCCATTGACCGCATTGGGTCAGTCGCGAGTTTTTTCTTAAGTCGCATTGACGTCAAAGTGGACGATCGCATTGCTGAGCGGATGAAGGGCATCGGTAGCGATACGCTCAACGAGGAGAAGCGACTAGAGGACATCAAGGGTAAAATCGCGATCGCCAATGCGAAAATCGCCTATCAGACGTTTCAGTCGTTGGTGGGCAGCGATCGCTGGCAGCGACTGGCCGAGCATGGAGCCAACGACCAGCGGCTGTTGTGGGCTAGCACCAGCACCAAAAATCCAGACTACAGCGACGTGCGCTACGTGGATGAATTGATTGGTCCTCGCACCGTCAACACCATGCCGACAGAAACGATCGAAGCCTTTGGCGATCATGGCACGGTCAACTGCAACGCCGTCACGACTGATGTGGAAATCGCGTCGAACTTGCTCAACAGTTTGTCTGATGAAGATATTCAAATTGATTTGGATAAAGTCATGGATGAACTGCTCGAAGAGGGCATTGATAAGTTCGTTCGCCCTTACGATTCCTTACTAAAGTCTTTGGAATCGAAGATGCAACAGGTTGCAACGACATAATTATTTAACTTGCCTAGCATTTAACTGACTTCTGAATTTACCGCCTCGCGAAAAATCTGCACTCGTGGGGCGGTAATTTTTTGAGCTTGCTGAAGTTTAAAGGCAACCGTAACCGTCCCACGAGCAGAGTCGAAGGGGAGTTCTTGGCTTCGACTTCGCTCGGCCAGCGTAGTTTCTGGGACGGTTACAAGGCAACCTATCGCGATTTATTCAAGACAGTTAAAGGTGGAGCAGCCTTTGATTAGCAGGGAACTCAGCTCCACAATCTGAATTTCGATTATGATACTTTGCCATCTACAGTAAGTTGGTGGACATTAATAAACGATGTTGTAGGGTGCTGTTAAGCGAAGCCGTAACACACCATTTCACAGGGATGTGATGCGTTACGCAGGCGCTAACACATCTTACAAATAATTAAGTCCATCTACTTATCCTATTGAATTGATTTCTGCCGATGGGTCGATCAGGACTTCGCCCTCAGGCTAGACATTTCCAAAACGCTAACTGCTTAACATGAGGCTGAATATAGACTTTTATTGCCATCATTTCTATCTATGAAAACGGCCATTTTTGAAGTTGAAGATTGGGAAGCAGACACGTTTTCAGCGTTGGATAGTGAAGGTCACGACGTGGAATGCGTGCCGGTGCCGCTGACCGCTGAAAATGCCAGCGAGTTTGCCGATGCCCAGGTCATTTCCACGTTTATTTATTCTTCTTTAGATGCGGACGTGTTGGCGCAACTACCCAACTTGAAATTTATTGCCACCCGCTCGACCGGATTTGACCATATTGACCAGCCGCATTGTGAAGAACGTGGCCTCATGGTAAGCAACGTGCCTTCCTACGGCGAAAACACCGTGGCGGAACACACCTTCGGCCTTCTGCTTAACATCAGCCATCGGTTGACAGAAGCGGTCGATCGCACCCGCAAAGGAGACTTTTCGCCCAAAGGCTTACAAGGATTCGACCTGCGGGGCAAAACGTTGGGCGTCGTCGGCACCGGCACCATTGGTCAGTATGTCATCGGCATTGCTCGCGGCTTTCAAATGTCAGTGGTCGCCTTTGATGTCAAACCCCAGCCCGAGTTGGCCGAATCGCTCGGCTTTCGTTACGCCGACTTAGATGAGCTTCTGGCGGCGGCGGACATCGTGACGCTGCATGTGCCGGCCAATCCCCATACCCACCACCTCATCGGCAAAGCGCAGTTTGACCAGATGAAAGACGGGGTCGTGTTGATCAACACGTCGCGCGGCAGCATTATCGATGTCGATGCGCTGATCAAGGCGCTGGCGGAGGGCAAAGTCGCGGCGGCGGGACTGGACGTACTGCCGGAAGAACCCACCCTGCGCGAGGAAGCGGAACTGCTGCGATCGGTTTACCGCAAACGCCACAACTTAGATACCTTGCTGGCAGACCATGTGCTGCTGCGACTCCGCAACGTCATCATCACGCCCCACAGTGCCTTCAACACGCGGGAAGCGGTGCAGCGCATTCTCGATACCACAGTCGATAACATCGCCCATTTCGCGGCAGGCGACCCGCAAAACGTGGTGATGGGCAACCCCGGTTGAGGAGAGTGGATGGGTGGCAGGGTGGATGGGTGGAGTAGGTGAAGCAAGTGGGATAAACGGGTAGGTAAGGGATGAGGATTATTTAAAGTCCAATTTTGGTGAGAAATGTCCCTTGCCTGTCGGGGGACAGCCGAGACGGCTATCCCAACTTATTCAATTCTCATTCCTAAGTAGGTGCCTTGAACCTTTGAACTTCTACGACTGTTGATTAAATTCGTTTAAGCATCAATTCCATGGAAAGCAATACGTTCGTGCGCTGGTTTGAAGATCTCATCTCCGATGATGCCAGTGAGGTGGGGGGCAAAAATGCGTCTCTAGGGGAGATGATCCAGTCCTTGAAGGAAGAAGGCGTGCGGGTGCCGGATGGCTTTGCCACCACCGCGGCGGCCTACTGGAAGTTTTTGCAAACGGGAGATTTGAAAGACCAGATTCGCGATCGCCTCCAGGAACTCGAATCTGGCGATCGCCCCTTAGCGGCAATCGGCCCAGCCATTCGCAAACTGTTTTTGCGGACGGCGTTTCCTGAGTCTGTCGAACAGGCGATTCGCCAAGCCTATCGGGATCTGAGTCAGCGGTACGATCGCGACGAACTAGATGTTGCCGTTCGCAGCAGCGCCACCGCTGAAGATTTGCCAGACGCGAGTTTTGCCGGTCAGCAAGAAACCTTTCTCAACATCCAGGGCGAGGACGACCTGCTAGATGCTTGCCGTCGCTGTTTTGCCTCCCTCTTTACCAATCGCGCCATCAGCTATCGCGAAGAGCAGGGCTTTGACCATATGCAGGTGGCGCTGTCCGTTGGGGTGCAGCGCATGGTGCGATCGGACAAAGGCAGCGCCGGGGTCATGTTCTCCATCGATACGGAGACGGGCTTTCCCGATGTGGCAATCATCAACGCCGCCTGGGGATTGGGGGAAACGGTGGTGCAGGGCAGCGTCACTCCCGACCAGTACACTGTGTTCAAACCCTTGCTGAAAGGGGAAAATGGTGGCTGGTCGGACTACGAACCCATCGTGCAGAAAAAACGCGGTCCTAAAGAGACCAAGATGATTTACGCCAGCGAAGGCAGCGACAACACTGAGACGGTACAGACCTCGGGCAAAGAGCGCGATCGCTTTGTGCTCACTGACGCGGAAATTCTGCAACTGGGGCGCTGGGCCACCACCATCGAAGACCACTACGGCCAGCCGATGGATATGGAATGGGCCAAGGATGGCGAAACCGGTGAACTGTTTATCGTGCAGGCGCGTCCAGAAACGGTGCAGTCTCAAAAGGCGGCGGGCCAACTCAAGACCTACAAGCTGCAGGAAAAGGGCGAAATCATATTAGAAGGGCTGAGCATCGGCGATGCGATCGCGGCGGGCCAGGTCAGCCGCATCTTCAGCGCTGACGACATTGATCAGGTGAAAGACGACACCATTCTCGTAACGGCAATGACCGACCCCGACTGGGTGCCGATTATGAAGCGGGTCGCGGGTATCGTCACTGATCAGGGAGGCCGCACCTGCCATGCGGCGATCGTCAGTCGGGAGTTGGGCATCCCCGCGATCGTGGGCACGGGTGACGCCACCCATGTCCTCCAAGACGATCAGGAAGTCACGATTTCCTGTGCGGAGGGCGACCAGGGGCGCATCTATCAAGGCATTTTGGCCTACGACGTCACCGAGGTCGATGTGTCTGACGTGCCTGACACCCGCACCCCAATCATGATGAATATCGCCAGTCCGGCGGCGGCATTTCGCTGGTGGCAGCTGCCGGCCCAAGGCATCGGCCTCGCCCGCATGGAATTCATCATCAACAACATCATCAAGATTCACCCGATGGCGCTGATCCACTACGACGAGTTGGCAGATCGGGATGCCTGGAAGCAGATTCGCGACCTGACCCAGGGCTATGCGGACAAAAAGCAATACTTTGTCGAAAATCTGGTCCAGGGCATTGGACGCATTGCCGCGTCGCAGTATCCTAACTCGGTCATCGTGCGCATGAGTGACTTCAAGACCCACGAGTACGCGGACCTGATTGGCGGCGAAGCCTTTGAACCCCAGGAGGCGAATCCAATGCTGGGTTTTCGGGGGGCGGCGCGGTATACCAGCGATCGCTACCGGCAGGGCTTTGACCTGGAGTGTCAGGCGATCAAACGGGTGCGCGAGCGGCTCGGCTTTGACAACGTGATCGTCATGATTCCCTTTTGTCGCACCGTCGCAGAGGCCGATGGCGTGTTGGCGGTGATGGCTGACAACGGCCTCAAGCGAGGCGACAACGGGCTGCAAGTCTACGTGATGAGCGAAATCCCCGCTAATGTGGAACTGGCCGACCTCTTCGCCGAACGCTTTGACGGCTTTTCCATCGGCAGCAACGACCTGACCCAACTGGTGCTGGGGGTCGATCGCGACTCTTCGGAGCTCTCCCACCTCTTCGACGAGCGCAACCTGGCGGTGAAGCGCACCATCCAACGCCTGATCACGACGGCCCACGACCATGGCTGCAAGGTGGGCATTTGCGGCCAAGCCCCCAGCGACTATCCCGAATTTGCGGGATTTTTAGTGCAAGCGGGGATTGACACTATTTCCCTGAATCCCGACAGCGTTATTCAAGTCAAAAAATATATTGCCGAGCAGGAGTCAGCTCATAGTCATGCCTGAAAAGTTCGAGGCGGTCAACTTTCAGGCCAAACGCTTGATCATGATGCGAATCATGGCAAGGTCAATGAACGTCTCTCCTGAATTTACCTCGCGCACCCGCGATCATCTGGGCAATGAAGGAACCCATGTAGTCGGGATGAGAACCGCGATCGCCGGAATTGGGTTTAGACTGCTCATTGCCCGTTGGCGCGATCGCGGTTCTCTGGGCTCATCAGAAACTGGGCATCGCTGGCTATTGGGATTAAATTTGTCTTACCCAGGATGTGGCTTTTGGGGCCTGTTCTTAACCTTGATGTCCGTTAATGCTATTAATAATCACGTTTAAGAGGTTTGCCATGAGTACTTATACCCCTGAAGAAATTAAAGCTATTGTGTCTGCGCCGATGAATGTTGGCATGGCGATCGCCATGGTCGATATGGGCATCATCTCGACCGCAATTGAATCGGTGGCGATGACGAAGGCGATCGCCGGAGCCGCGAAAAAACATCCTCACAATTCGATCATTCAGGCCGCATTTTCGGATGAAGCGCTCAAAGCCACCAAGTTTGACAAGCCTGATGTGAAGCCCGAAGACATTAAATCGGGGGCCTACGTGGAGGCGGCGATCGCCGAAACCCATGAAGTAGTTGCTATGCTGCAAGACAAAGCCCCCGAGGCCGAAATTGCCGAGTACAAGCAGTTTGTCTACAACTGTGGCGAGGCAGTCGCCCAGGCAGCGGGAAGCGGGCTGTTTGGCCGGGGCACCAAAGTCAGTGAAGCGGAAGCCCAGACCCTGGCAAAATTAAAAGCGGCCCTGGAGATTTAGGCGCAAACTGCGCCGGGATGACTCCAAGGCTGTTACAGACGAGCGATCGCAAGCTGCTAGCAGATGGGTTCAGGATGGCTAAAAACCCGGTTTGGGGGTGGGCTGACTGATGAGATGGGGGCGGCCCCAGAACCGAAACCGGGTTTCTGTACCCGTGTTCGAAACGGGCGATCGCTCTGTAAATTTCTGTAAGTTGGGTCCCTGGTTGCTCAGCCTCATCCCCGAAAATTCAATCAAGTCATCCCCTACACGTCCTTATTTTTTTCGGTTAAAGCCCTTTCAAACAGGATCCCGTTATGCAAATGCCCCGTTGGATAAAATCCCTTTTGCCCCTCGTATTAGTCGGTCTGTTGACGCTGACAGCTTGTAGTTCGGCCCCTTCCAAATACGATCAGGCCCAACAAGACACCACTGGCTTCAAAGCCCCCGCCGCTGTCGAAAAAGGCGCAGAAAAAGGCGGCACGTTTAATCAGTTTTTTCCCGCTTCCGAGGGCGAATTCTCTGTCGTCCCCTCGCAGGAAAAACAAGGTTTCGCTGAGTACAAGCTCAAGCGTGATGGGGAAACCCTGGCCATGCTGACCATCAACGACACCATCAGCCTGCCTGCCGCCGCTCAGAAATATGAGGATGCCACCAAAACAGTGGCGGGATTCCCAGCAGTTGAGCAGGGTAGCACCGCGACGGGGCTGCTGGTCAACGGTCGCTATCAGGTTAAAGTGCTTTCTCGCAGCGATGCCTTTACCGCTAGCGATCGCGCCGCCTGGCTCGAAAAGTTTGACTTAGCAGGACTCGCGAAACTCGAAGCGAACACTCGGGCTTTCCGCAAAGTGCAGAAGAAACAGGCCATCCAGGAGCGCAAGGCCGCTGTTGAGCCGACCGATGCTGCCGTTACCGCCCCCCCCGCACCGACCACTCAGCCCGAGTCGATCACTCAGCCCAAATCGACAACTGTGCCCAATTCCACTCTGGAAACCTCCCCTTTCCTGGTGCCCACACCCACCAGTTAAGCCATGGATAGAGTTTTGAGTTCATAGTTTTGAATTTTGCATTGGCCTCTCACTCAAAATTCAAAATTCAAAATTCAAAATTGAGAACCGAATAATTCGGCTGCCTAAGCTTTAACTGATCGGGTGCCTCCCATCGCCCACAGCTAGGGCATCCTTTTCATCGTTTGCAGTATCGTGCCAGCGTCATGGGCCGTTGCCTTGAGAACAGGGGATACCTGGCATTTTGTATATTTTGCTAGCTTCAGAACCGCTGTACCCCAGCTTCTAAGTAGGTGGACATGAACAAACGATGTTGTAGGGTGCTGTTAGGCGAAGCCGTAACGCACCATGCCACAGGGATCTGATGCGTTACGCAGGCGCTAACACATCCTACAAATATTTAAGCCCATCTACTTAGGCCAAACTAATGTGCTAGCGGCTGGGTTTGAGCAAGTGACAACTGCCGCCAATTATCGGCATAGGCCTATTGCGATTAGCTTCAAGGATGACGCGCACTCTCCGCTGACCTGCCGCGTCGGCAGTTGAAGTGGCGGCATGGCTAGAGGAACGATACGCTCATCGGACTTTCCCGTGTGGGTAAGGGCCGCGTTGCCTGTCTTCAATGGCGCTGTGGAGGATGTCTTTAAATAATTGCCAGGAGGTTTTGCGATCGCTGCGGGACGGCATCCAGACTTGCACGACGTGGATCAGGGTCGGTTCTTGTATCGGTTTGCCCCATCAAACGCGAAAAGCGACAGGCACAAGGCCCGTCGCTTGATCGAAATAAAATTGAAATGGATCTGAAAGTCTAAGAAGCTAGAGCCACCTCGACGGTTTCTTGCAGTTGGCCGTTTTGATACAGCTCAATCAAGATGTCGGAGCCGCCGAGAAATTCACCGTTGAGGTAAACCTGGGGAATAGTGGGCCAGTTGGAATATTCTTTGACGCCCTGACGAATTTCGTTGTCAGAGAGCACGTCAAAGGTTTCAAAGGGCACGCCTAAAACGTTCAAGATTTGGACAACGTTGTTAGAAAAACCGCACTGGGGCATGAGTTTGTTGCCCTTCATGAACACCATGATTTTGTTGTCGTTGATCAACTTTTCGATGCGTTCTGTGACCTCTGGAGTCATTGTGTATTACCTCATGTGTTGGTCGCGGATGGACGTAGGGAACGAAATGAAGATCAGGCGCTCTGGCTCGTTTTTGACCAGGTTTCGGGAGTGTAGGTTTTTAGGGCGAGGGCGTGAATGGCCTCGCTAGACATGGCTGATTGCACGGCCTGGTAGACCAGCTGATGCTGTTTTACCAGGGTCAGTCCGGCAAATTTTTCTGAAACCACGGTGACCTCGAAATGATCGCCGCCGCCTGTCAGGTCGTTTACGTTGACTTCGGCATTGGGCATTTCTGCTTGAATCATGGAAATGACTTGATCGGCTGTGACCATGCGCTTCCTCTTAACGGATGTTTGCCCTAGTCTATCAATTTCGTTTGACGGGATTAATTAAATTGGTAGGGGGCTTCGACAAATCCCATCTCAAAGAGTTGCTGGTAGGCTTGCTCACCCAGGTCACGGGTAGGTTGTTGGCTGCGCAGCACTTCCATAAAGAGCGGAATGGCTTTTTCGGGTGCGTTTTGGCTGCGGTGGATGAGGCCCAACTGATAGGTGGCTTCGTCGCGCTTTTGGGCGGCTTCGATCGCNTTATCCCGATTGCTACGGTTTTGTCGGGTGTCGATGCCAAAGAACATTTGGGCAAGCTCTTGGTAGAAGAGGGAAAGCTGGTTGTAGAGTTCGCGGGCCTCGTCCAGTTTGGCGATCGCTTCGGAGTAGTTTTGGTTGGCGATCGCGGTGGTGCTTTCGGCGACAAGTTGATCGGCATAGGGCACGCTAAATTCGCTGGAGGAAACTTGATCAATGCGGCGAACTTCTGACTCAGGGCTGGGTTCGCTCTCTTGGGCAAACCCGGTCGAGGCGATGCCCCCGACGAGACTGACGGCCAACAAGCCACTGCCAATCCAGCGCCGTAAGTTACAAAAAGTGGGGGAGAAGTGAACTGCCATTTGGGAACCTGAGTGAGAATACCGAGGGAATGCAAAAATACCGATGTATCTTACCATTTCACCTGAAACTTGAAATCAAAATACGGTCTGATAGCCATCTCGCTGGACGTTCGTTACAGTTGAGGCACTGACTAGCGTCTAGTGAAATGACTAGCACAGTGGCTGGTTAGACGTCACCAGGCGGCGGAAGGTTCCAAAGGGGCAGACATGACGAATAGCGGCGGGGCGGGACGACAGCTCACCTTGCAGCGGGGCGGCGAGGAAATGCTGCTGACACCCGTGGGCGATCGCTTTACGACGCGGCTGGTCAGCCCAGATGGGGTGGCAGATTTGAGAACGCTCGTTGAGCCGATCGCGGTGCGCCCGGTGGCCCAGGGGCAACTGGTAGAATGGCAAGTCACGGCGGCCTCTCTAGAGGCACAGTTGGCAGCGGCGCGACGCAGTGATCTGGTGCAGTTTGCCAGTCGGGTTTATCAGTTGGTGGCGAGTCCGCGCACGTGGATTTATTTGACTGATCAGATCACGGTACAGTTTGCCCCGACGGTGCTGGCGGCGCAACGGGCACAGTTACTGGCCCCCCATGGCCTGGCAGAGTCACAAGTCCTAAACGGCATTCCAAATACGTTTGTCTATCGGGTGACGTCACAAGCGACGGAAAACCCGGTGAAGATTACCAACCGCTTGGTCAGGCAAGCAACGGTCTTGACGGCGGAACCAAATATTGTGGTTGAGCTGGCCCCGCTCTATCGTCCCAAGGATGATCTTTACTCTCAGCAGTGGCATTTAGCCACGGTGGTCGGCGCGAATATTAAGCCAGATGCACATATCTCGGCGGAGTCCGCTTGGGATTTGACCCGAGGGGCGCGATCGGTGGTGGTGGCGGTGTGTGATGACGGCTTTGACTTGGCTCACCCAGATTTGCAGGGAATGGGCAAGGTGGTTGCGCCGTTGGATCTGCAGGCGAGCGATGCGGTGCCGCTGCCGGATGCTGCGACGGATAATCATGGCACCGCCTGTGCGGGACTAGCGATCGGGGAGGAGAACGCCAGCGGTATCGTGGGCGTGGCTCCGGGCTGTGGGTTTATGCCGATTCGCATGACGGGGTTTTTGGATGATCAGTCGATTGAGAGCATGTTTCAGTGGGCGATCGCTCAGAACGCGGCGGTGGTTTCTTGCAGTTGGTCGCCAGCGGCGATCAAGTTTCCGCTCTCGCTACGGCAGCGCAATGCTTTGACACAAGCGGCGACCAGGGGACGCAATGGCAGGGGCTGTGTCATTGTGTTTTCGGCGGGGAATGCTAATCGTCCGGTCAGCGGCGTGGTGAATGAGCAGGGTTGGCCGCGCAATGCGGTCAGGGGGATGACGGAGTGGCTGAGCGGGTTTGCGGTGCACCCCGATGTGATCACCGTGTCGGCTTGCACGAGTCTTAATGGAAAGTCGATTTACAGCAGTTGGGGGCAGCATGTTGCCGTGACCGCCCCCAGCAACAATGGTCATCCATCGGTGTCGCTGCCGGAGACGGGCACCATCAAAACAGGACCTACGATCACGGCGGCTATGCCGGGGCGGGGTATGGTGACGAGCGATCGCACGGGAACGGCAGGGTATGACGCGGATGCATATACCAACACCTTTGGGGGAACGTCGAGTTCGTGCCCCGAGGTGGCGGGGGTGGCGGGGCT
>JGI12322J13274_1000616_pt1 | contig 12421 bp, 14 predicted proteins | sample HotLakmasection3_FD_13274 | JGI IMG/M metagenome (IMG submission 13274)
CATCCTCGTAGACGATATCGGCAGGAATTTCACGCCGAATGATTTTGCCAAAAATCGTGTCTTCACTCATGGGGGGCGATCGCCTCTGGAAAAATCACTTTGTCATCATAACGGGCTGATGACCCAGCGCGAAAATCAAATTTGGCTGCGGGTTTGGGGTCCGGCGAACAACTGCCTGAGGGCATGGGTGCGATCGCCCAGAGTTTCTCCGGGCGCAACTTGCCAGAGGGTTTCATAAAAGAAAAACGAGACGCCATCAAACCCCATTTCACGGGCCAGTTGTACTTGTTGGCGAATCAGGGAAATCGGTACGGGGGCATTTCTCAGGCCGGTGAGAATGCCGATACCCGTAGGAATGACCTGCCGCGATCGCTGAAGGTCGCGATCGCGCAGGGTCTGGCGAAAGCTCTCGGCGCTGTTGCGATAAACCTGAACGATGAGTTCTTCGACATAGCCCAGCTCGCGCCAGCGGGGCCAATCTTGTAAATAGCGGTGGTAGGCAAAGTGGGCTGGATTGGGCGACACGGAAAGGATGGCATTCGGGCGTCTGGCCTTCACCACGCGAAACAGGCGATCTAAAAATTGGGTGATTTTGTCGGCTCGCCACTGCATCCACTCCGGGTCTAACGGATTGGCCGGCGGCGCTTGTCCGCCGTGTTCTTGCCGATAAAGATTTACCGTATAGGCGTCGTAGCCAAACTCTACGGGTAGCCCAAAGTGGTCGTCCAATTGCAGTCCATCAACTGCATAGTTCGCCATGAGTTCGCCGACCAGATCTAAAAGAAATTGCTGCACCTCGGGATGAAACGGATTGAGCCACACGCGGGTATGGTCGCCTTCTTGATAGAGGCGTGCCCCCGGCAAATCGCCGCGTTTTTGCGTCAGCCAATCGGGGTGACGCTGGGCTAGCGGGGAGGCCGCCGGAGCCATAAAGCCAAACTCAAACCAGGGAATGACGCTCAGATGGCGGGCATGGGCCAAGGTGACGACTTCTAACAGGGCATCGCGATCGCCCTGGGCATTTTCCAGCGCTTCGTCGCGCCCCGTATCATCAAAATCTGGATAGAGCCCTTGTTTATAGCCGATCGCTCGTTCTGCCACATGACTCGGAAAGAGCGTATAGCCCCAACTCCAAACGGCTGGATAAACGGTGTTGAAGTGGTAATCGGCCAACTGTTGCAGCGTGTGATCGACCTTGGTCCGCGAAAAGAGCACATCGCTATCCACGTTGGTCAGCCAGACGCCGCGAATTTCCTTGGCTGGTGCGATGGCAGGGGCTTCCTGGGTTGCGGCGGCCCCTTCTGAGGGAAGGCCAAAAGGCATGGCCCAAAGCGTGCTCTGATGGAGCCAGAGCAACCCTGCGGTCAATATCGTCAATGTCAGGTAGCGAAACCTCTTCATGCCCAATTTAATGACAGAACTGCTGCTATGAAATTTCGCGACAATTTTGCCCCAATCCGGAGAGTTCTTGCGTACCCGTGCCGCATGGCGAGAAACCCGGTGAGGCACATGGGCACGAGATGTGGGCTTGCTAGCGTAGACACGGGAGTTTTGTACCGCATTTTAGACGATCGCGATCGCTACTCTGCTTCCCGCTTTTCGTTAATCCAAATCGCTAAACCGCCCCCCCGCCCGCGAGCGGCAATGTAGTCATCCGTCGCGGTAAAGAAGGCAAAGAAGGGCAGCTTCGCGATCGCGGTGTCGGCAAACGATTGGCCAGCACGTTTTTTGCTGCCGACCTCACCGCGATAAACCGTGAGCCCAAAGCAGCGCACCTGCAAATAGGTGAAGTCAAACACGAGCAAGTTTTTCTGTCCGGGATATCGAGCTGGTCCCGTAAAGCGGACGGCGAGAGGACCCACATGAAGTTCATTGGCGATCGCCAGTGAGGGCTCACTCTCTACAGGACAGGTGAAGGAAATGCGAGCGATCGCTAACTTTGGCACATAAAACCCGCTGCCGACCGGCTCTCCCGACTGAAATTTAGCTTTCTTTCCCGCACTAAAACACAACCGCCAAGTGCCCAACAAGGACTCTAACGGCAGGGATTGCTTACCTCGTTTGGTGTCTCTTTCCAATGCCAGCAGCGCCGCAGTCACGGTCTTGCCGTCCGGTCGCTGTTGCCCGGCCTCACGGAATCCCTGCACCGCTTCACTGACAACAGTTTGAGGAGTTTTATCAAGTGTGGTCGTCATTTAGATATTAGATAATTGATGGCCATTACAAGTCCATACTCTATGTCCAATGACCATCAGGTCAGGCATACGGGACAAGCACAGAAGATATTTCATCCTAGCGATCGCTCAATTTGCCATAAGAATTGACAAAAACTTTGCACATCACGACTCAGCAATTGATGACAGTCTGCTAATTGCTCAACCAGCTCACTAACTCGCTGAGGGTGCAGTTCAAATCCGTATCGATGCATGACAACATGCCGAAACGCTCGCAAGGTATCAATCTGAGGCCCAGTATCAGCAGATAACACGGCTGGACGGGTGGCTGGAATCTCTAAGCGCATTTGTTCCAGCAATTGTTGATGAGAGCTTGCGCCTGCGGGTATGGACTGATCGACCTGTTTGGCGATCTCTTCAAAAATGCGTTCCACGCCCATGTAATAGTTTTGCAGGCTCAGAGCTGCCGCTTTCAAAAAATCCTCATCTTGGGTTCGTTTGGCCTTGGAAGCTTGGGATTCAGCCGATTCTACGACTTGATCTAAGCGCGCCAATTCATTTTGCAGCCGTGCTACCAGAACCCGATACTGACTCATAGCGGTTTTCCGTTGGCGATCGCGGCTTGCATATAGGGACTGGCCGACTCGGCGGGGACTAAATCAAACGAAAACTCTGACAGCGCCAGCAATTGAGCCACCGCTTGGAGATACTGCTCCGGGGGTAAGTCCCAAGCTGCCAAGTCGATGTCCGACTGGGCGTGAAAGGCTGGCTCCTCCAACACCGACCCGAAGACAACCACCCGGCTCACCCCAAACCTTTCCCGCAGCATTCTTGCCGCCGCCTGAGCGGCCTGCAAGCCTTGCAGTCGCCTCTTTCGGAGCTGTTCTTGCTCAAGCTGACGGCGGCGTCTAGCGGTTTCTAGATACGGCTGTATATCCACGCAGCGATCGCACAATTAGGAAAACCAGGCTACTCACTTCAAGCATAACGCTGATCAACTAGCCTAGTTTTCCACCCACCCCCTTTCAGCGGGCACTACACCAACTGGCAAGCCCCGCCCAGACCGCAGCTCAACTCTTCTACGGTGACCTTACCGTCATGATCCAGATCCAGGGCATCAAAAACCGCATCGGTGCCCATCCATTCCTCGCGGGTGATCAGGCCATCCCCATCGAGATCGTAAGCGGCAAAGAGATCTTGCGTCGCGTGATTCGCCAGTTCCTCGCCTTTGCTGAGTTTTACCAGGCGATCGGCCAGCAGTTGTTCCAAAGATTCCAGCGCCTTGCTAAAGCCCTTGATGCCCTCATCCAGCTTTTCTGACGCCATACGATCTTCCTGATGCATTTGGTCAAAAGTTGCTTTGTCCATCGTGATTTTCTCGATGTCCAGGGTATCGGCTTTGGCCGGGTCAAGCTTGCGTTCCAGCACCGCTTCCTGCGCTTTGAGTTGCGCCAACAGGTTGGGAGAAATGGTCAGCAGGTCGCAGCCCGCAAGTTCACAAATCTCGCCAAGGTTGCGGAAGCTCGCGCCCATGACCTCAGTTTTGTAGCCGAACTTCTTGTAATAGTTGTAGATTTCGGTCACAGATTGCACGCCCGGATCTTCGGCTGGTTCATAGTCTTTGCCAGTTTCTTTTTTGTACCAGTCAAGAATGCGACCCACGAAGGGCGAGATCAGGGTAATGCCCGCCTCGGCACAGGCGATCGCTTGATGGATGCCAAACAAAAGCGTCAGGTTGCAGTGAATGCCCTCTTTTTCCAGCACTTCAGCGGCTTTGATGCCTTCCCAGGTGGAGGCAATTTTGATCAGCACTCGCTCACGGCCCATGCCAGCGGCTTCGTATTGGGCAATCAAGTCCCGAGCGGTGGCGATCGTGGCCTCCGTGTCGTAGGACAGCCGAGCATCCACTTCGGTCGAGACGCGACCGGGAATAATCGCCAAAATCTTGAGGCCAAACGCCACGGCTAGACGCTTAAACGCCAGATTCGCAATCTCTTTATCAGAGGCCTCTGCCCCCGCTTCTTCCTTGGCTTTCAGCAAGGTTTCATCCACAATGCTGTGATATTGAGGCATTTGGGCAGCCGCCGTGATGAGCGAAGGGTTGGTGGTGGCATCACGGGGCGTAAATTGCTCAATTGCCTGGATGTCGCCGGTATCAGCCACCACCACGGTGAGTTCGCGCAACTGCTCTAGCAAATTCTTGGCCATATCTCTGTCCTTTTGATGTGTGAGCGGAGTCCGTCGTCATTTTAATGGCGGATTTTTAACGGCGCGTTAATCGTAAGGTCGCATTAATTCTCTGAGAGAATTGCTCAATCCGAACAATGCAATTAGTTGCATATAAGGTTAGGAGTAACTAAAATAAGCTATATGCAATAAATTGACTATCCAGTGCCGATGTCTCATCTTCATCCAGCCAGGTCGCCATCCCTCAGTCCCGAGTCCTCTGCGGTTTATTCGGATGAGGCCGTGCAAGAAATTTTGAGCACCGCGCTAACGTTGCAGGCCAACCAACCCTTCTCCACGCAACAGCTCCAGGAAATGGCGGCGGAACTGGATATCTCGCCGGACCTGCTCGATGCCGCGATCGCTCAATGGCAATCACCATCCCCCCAAGCGGCTCACGCCGTCCACCCACAGCCACCCCGGCTTCATCGGCAGCAATGGCAAAAGTACGTTCTCACCAGTGCTTTGATGATTGGCATTGATATCGCAACAGCAGGCAGGTTGACCTGGTCAATTTTTCCGGTCTTGGGTTGGGGCTTGGGACTCGCACTGGGAAGGTGCGATCGCCCTCAATACGGTTCAAAACGCCGTAACCGGAACTGCCAGATGTGACTAACTTACGCAAGAACACTCAACCCTTTGCCGTAAAACTCCCAAAGTTCCGTAATTTTGGGTGGATCGCGCGTAGATCAAAGGGGCATGTTGGAAGGAGCAGGAACGGTTAAGCGCACTCCATTCGGTTGAGGTGACGACCATGCAGGTTCGATGGAAACGACTCTTATGGCAATCAGCCTTGTGGCTATCTGCCGAGGTGCTTTTGACCTGCATCGGCCTGGATGATTTGGCCGACTATGGTGAATACCATGTCAACTCTAAGCAGGCCGCGATCGCTCAACTGGTCAGCAGCGCTCCAGGGATTTAAGCGTCGGCCCGCCACCATACGCAGAACGATGACTCCCGAACTCATGCTGCCTTTACAGCGATCGCTGCTCAAGTTGATCTTCAAGACGCTGGGTCTGCAGGGTCGTGAGCTGTGCCAGGCAAGTGTTGGTATTCCCGGTTTCGAACACACAGTGAGCGTCACGATAGTCCAGCCAAGCGAGCTGAGCATCGATCAATTGTTCTTGGTCGTCGGGGGACAAGACATCTTGCAGATCTTGATAAACCGCGTTGAGTTCCTGATCGGCGGTGGCAAAACCTTGAGGGGTGGGAGCTGTCTGTTCTAAAACAGCGGTGCGATCTTGCGTCAGGCCGGTCATACAGCCGGAATACACCAGCGGTTCCATGGTTCCCCCGGCATACTGGGCCGCGACAAAATCACAGTAGCGATCGCGATAAGTCAGCCACGCTTCCTCTGCCGTGATCAATTGATTGGCTTTTTCTGCACTTACTGACGCTTTGACCGCCTGGTAAACGTTGTTGAGTCGCGTATCCGCCTGCTCATATTCCCCCTGAGCGCAGATGTTCATCGCCGTCTGGGTCTGCGCGTTGTTACATTCTGCGGGCAGCGGCGGAATGGGCTGCGCCTTTGCTGGGGCCTGAGCCGAGGGCTTATCAGCGGGGGCAGTCGTGTCTGACGTTGTTGGGGTAGGTGTTTCCGCTTGGCTTTCAGACGATTCTGGTTGCTCGGTCGTCGAGTCAGGAACTGTCTCTGGGCCAGACGAGTCATTGGGGGCAATGGCCGGTTGACAAGCGGCGATCGCCCCCATCAATAAACCGAGCGCCAATCCCTGTCGTAGTGTTTGCCCAACCCTGCTCATGTCATTTGCCTTGCCATTGCCTAACGATATTCAGCATAGCTCGCTCAATTAGCTCCACACCGACTGTTAGGTATGTTTTCAGACTGGCATCTGCCGTCGTCAATTCCTCACCATGCAGGTTGCTTGGACGAGGGCGATCGCCCCTCACAACTAGCCAGAACTGTCTCCCGAAAGTTGGGCAGCATTGCCTTGGGGGGCTAGACTAGCCTCAGTCAATCCATCGCATTCCCCATTGTGTTAGTGGTTAGGAAATATTATGGTCATCTCACGGATTAGCACCCTCTTTGCCCTTGGTGCCGGGTTGGCCCTGGCCGCGTTGCCAGCTCGGGCTCAATCACCAGGGCTATACTACGCCTGGCGCGCGGTGGAAACGGATGTTGTCACCTGTATCGATCGCTCCACCACCGCTCTCACAAATGAAGGGCTGAGCAACATCCAAGTGGAAGGCAACAGCGTCGCCGGCACGACCGAAGATGCGACCGCAGTTTTTGTCTGCTTGCAAAACCCCGAAGCCATCACNGTCATGATCATGGTGTCTAGCACGAATGATGACACCGCCTTCACCTTGAGAGAGACCCTGAAGGAAAGCTTCTAAGGAATGGCAATTCGATCAGTTGGGATAGCCGTTTCGGCTGTCCCTTGTCCGGTCAGGTTTATTCTTTACAGAAATTGGCTATTAAATGATCCTCATCCCTAAGGTGGNATTCTCACTTTTTCCGTAAGTCACGAAGTGCCTGCAACAGCCGTTTGCCCACAGGTCTAAAATTCTGCTGTAGGGTAGTAAATTGGCAACAGTTCAGGAGTTTCATTCGTGGCGGCAGTCCGAGTTCGGCAACACGTTAACCCCCTCAGCGATAAGTACCATACCCAAATTGGGGAGATTGACTGGGCGGCAATTTACGAACGCTCGACCCAGCCTCTGCATATTGATATCGGGTGCGCTAAGGGCTATTTTGTCAGCCAGATGGCGACTCTCCAGCCTGACTGGAACTTTTTGGGCTTAGAGATTCGGGCTCCACTGGTCGATTATGCGCTGCGGCAGCGCGATCGCGCCGGGTTCAAGAACCTACACTTTTTGTTTTGCAACGCCAACACCTCACTGGCTGACTTGCTGCAAACCCTGCCCCCTGGCGCTCTCCAGCAAGTCAGCATTCAGTTTCCCGACCCCTGGTTTAAGAAACGCCACCAAAAACGCCGCGTCGTGCAACCCGAACTGGTGCAAGCCCTGGCAGAACATTTGCCCGCTGGGGGACGGGTGGTGCTGCAATCAGATGTCGAAGAAGTGGCCGTGGAAATGTGCGATCGCTTCTCGGAAAATCCTGCCTTTCAACGCACTTCCCCAGATTGGCTAGCGGCTAGTCCCTTTCCCGCCCAGACCGATCGCGAAGCCCTCACATTAGGCAAAGGGTTACCCGTTTTTCGCGCAATTTTTCGCAAATCACCTTAGTTTTTACCTGCCAAGCTCCACGCTTCAGACCCATTCACCCTCACCTCCCGAAATCTGCCATGCCTCAGTTCATCGACCAGCGCCAATACGCTCCAGCCACCGATCGCAACCGGGAGCCCATTCGGGCGGTCTTGGCCGAGCACCTGCCAGCGACCGGCACCGTGCTCGAAATTGCCAGCGGCACAGGACAGCACGCGACCTATTTGGCGGCTCAATTTGCGCCTCGCCCCTGGCTCCCCAGTGACCCCAACCCCATCGCCCGCGACAGTATTGCCAGTTGGCGAGCGATCGCGGCTCGCGATAACCTCCATGCCCCCCTCGCGTTAGATGTCACTCAGCCCGATTGGCCCCAGGTCGTGACGGACTGGCAGCAGCAACATGCCGACCCTACTCCAAAAATACGAGCGATCGTGAACATCAACATGGTTCACATTTCGCCATGGGCCGCTGGTGAGGGACTCTTTGCAGGGGCGTCCCAACTCCTTGAACCCGGTGATGTGCTCTACCTTTATGGGCCATTCAAGCAAGCAGGAAAGCACACCGCCCCGAGCAATGCAGCCTTTGATCGATCGCTGCGATCGCAAAATCCTGCCTGGGGCGTCCGCGATTTAGAAGCTGTCTGCGAGGTGGCTCACAACACCGGATTTACCCTGAAGGAAGTTGTTTCGATGCCCGCCAATAATCTTTCGGTGGTGTTCCACGCCGTCTGAGGGTCACCTTCGTCAGCCCAGTGCCCCCGCGCTGCTAAACACTCACCCTCATACCCTCACGCCTCCAATAACTGGTGCCACTCGGCCAAGGTCGGCGGCGAAATCAGCAACATCACCGGCTCGCCCGTCTCAACAGGAATCTGCAACTCCAACGGTATGGCGGGCTGAATGGCGGCCAGCACCGCACCCAAGTCATATTGGCCAATATAGGGTTCCGGCGCAGCCTCATCGGTAAAGATGTTCGCGGAGGTGTCCTGCGCGGTCAGGGTGTGGCCCAGGGCGTCGACCAGCTTGAGCGGTTGCGCACGAGCAATTGTGGCGGCTCCTGGAAAGCCGACTAACCGCAAACCCAATACCTCAGTGCCGTCAGATTTGTGACGGTTAAAGGCGATCGCTTGCCAGCGTTGATTGTGCTGATCCTGGAGCGTTACGCGGGTTTGGTACAGCACTTGTCCGGGCGCTTCTTCAATGGTGCGAATCTCGGCGTGGGCCCCGCTGGCAAACAGGGTTAACGTCAGCGTCACTAGCAGCAGCAGGGCGATCGCCCTGCCCCCCAGCCGACCCCGTTGCCCGCTGGTAGACAATCCCATAGCGTTTTCTCCTGGCTTATTGGATAGCGGTTTCGATCGCCGTTTTCACTGCATCAGGAATAAAGACGGCATACATTCCTCGCAAATCACCGACGGTAAAGTCAAAGGCTTTGTCCTCGGGATACTTGGCTTTGACAAAATCAGGGCGATCACCTTTGGCCCCATGACAGGCTAAGCAACTGGCCTCGACATTGATACGACGGTAATATCGGAGCCCCGATTGGTCATTCAGCGTCTCTCGATCCCAAAACCCGATCAGATCAGGATCGTCTTCAAAGCGAGCTAGGGCCGCGCGCGCCGTGTCACTGTCTGGGGCATGAGCCGGATTGCGATACTTAGCGGCCATCTGCTTCACCTGCCAGCCATTTTCTTGACTGAGCTGTTTAGCCCGCATTCCAACCGGTTTGCAGACCTGTTTGAAGGTCTCACCCGTGGGCATGGCGTCACTGCCCTCCAGGGTCGATGCCAGTCCCGATCGCATCGCATCCAGATTTTCCACTGCTTGCACGGCGCGAGCAAGGTCAGCAGGCACCGCTTGAGCGATCGCGCTGGCTGGACTGGCGACGATCCCCGCCATGGTCATCAGCGCCGCTGCCGCCCAAATCACTAGCTGTTGCAACATGTAGTTAGTTCTCCTCATAAGTTAAATCAACCGGCTGATGGGGGGGTTATAGATTCCCACAACCCTGACCAGGCGGGTATTGACAGCACTAGTGCGACAGTGTTGCGGTTTCTGATGCCGAGTCATTCCTCGTCGGCGAATTCGGCACCGTCTTTTTAATCAGAGAAATCCCAAACAAAGCTTTGAGGCCCAGGCTCTCAAACCAGGGCACAGCAGCGCCCACCCGCATTTTAGTCATGTAGTAAATTTCAAAAGCTTGCTTGGCCCAGGGCACCCAGCGGCCTCGGATGGTGAACGAGCGATCGTAACGTCCGGTCGCTGGGTTAGGCAGTACCGGATTCGCCATAAAGACCAGACCATCTTTCCCAAACTCAGCAAAGCAAATGGCTCCCAACGTTGCTTTGACGGGCGCAGACTTGATTACGCCCAGTTCACGAGCGATGTTATGGGCGACTGCCATCCCCATGCCCTCAGCCATTTCGCCGCTCTTGGGCAAACCGATAGGCACTGCCGTTTTGTCTGGCTGTGCCAGGTGAGAGGCGACCCCCAGGGAGTAAATGGAGGGAAAGTCAGGGTGTTGCTGAGTGGGCAACATAGGCATGAAGCCCTTGTCATTGGCCAGTCCCGGAACCTCTCGCAAAAACTGAGCCCCGTAAAAAGCGGGCAGCACCATCGAGAATTGGAAGGGTAGGCGTTGACCATCGGCCAGCACCATCGTTTCTGGCTCAACGCGGGTAATCGCCGCATTCTCAATGAATTGAATGCCCTGCTCTTCTAACAATTGCCGAATCACTTGATGAGCGTTTTTCACATCTCGCACGCCCAAATGGCCCACATAGGGTTCTGGCGTCACGATCGTGATGGGAGCGCGATCGCGCAAGTTGCGCTGGCGGAGTTCATGGTCAACGGTGAGCGCAAATTCGTACAGCGGGCCAAAACATCCCGCGCCGGGAGCCGCGCCGACAATGACCGGTCCCGGATCGGCCAAGAACTTTTCCCAAGCGGCTTTCGCCATTTCCACATGGTGCGGATTGCAAACGGAGTGGGTGTAGCCCGTTTCTGGACCTAAACCGGGGATCAGATCGGTTGCCAGTTGAGGGCCGGTGGCAATCACCAGGTAGTCATAATCTAGGGTGTGCTCCCCCGCCGTGATTTTTTGGGCATGGGGATCTAAATGGGTGGCTTTCCCGTGAATAAACCGAATCCCTTTGGGCGGCACAATTTGATTCAGGTCAATCTGCACATCAGACATCTTTTTGTGCCCAAACATGACGGAGATCAGGCCGGGGGTAAAGGTGAATTGCGCCTTATCCGAAATCAGCGTCACCTGATGCGCCGCCTTGGGCAATAAATGCTGCAGCTCATAGGCGGTCGACAATCCCCCTAATCCGGCTCCAACAACCACAACCTGTGCCATAAAATTCACCTCTTTTGGAAAACGGCTGTGATGCTATGAATGCTGACCCATCAACCTTTGCAAAAGGTAGCAACCAGAGGATGGGGCAACGAGCATTTAGTCTCGCGATCGCCAACAAACAAAACTTCACTTTAAGCCTTTACAACTGCCTGGTTATACATTCATAATAGTGCCATGTAAACGTTTGTCAATGATCGCCATTAAGTTTTGTTGAAGTGTTGCTAGGGCTGCTTCTGGGTCGCGGTACAGGCAGGCGAGGCGCTTTGGGCTGACTGGAAGCATCACCCCGGTGATCAGAACGCTTCTCAAAACAAGCGATTGGCCAGTTTTAACTAAATTCTCATAAGGACGAAAAGTATGTGGACTGTAATTGCCTGGCTGAAAAATAATCTGGTCTGGTCAATTCCAATATTTATGGTGGCAGGGCTGATTTTTGGCGCGATCGTCAATCCGGCCTTTTTAAAGTCCGCTATCATCCCCCTTACCTTCTTGATGGTTTATCCGATGATGATTAACCTGCAGGTTCAGAAGGTGTTTTCAGGTGGCGATATCAAGGTGCAATTGGTCACTCAAGTGATTAACTTTGCCGTCGTGCCCTTTGTGGCTTACGGTCTGGCGATGATCTTTTTTGGCGATCGCCCCTTTGTCGCTTTGGGGTTGCTATTGGCTTCGCTGCTGCCCACCAGCGGCATGACCATCTCTTGGACAGGATTTGCTAAAGGCAATATCAGCGCCGCCGTCAAAATGACCGTCATCGGCTTGATTTTGGGATCCCTGGCGACCCCGTTTTACGCTAAATGGCTCATGGGCGCAGTCGTCGAAATCCCCATGGCATCAGTGTTTAGGCAAATCGTCGTGATTGTGTTTTTGCCGCTGGTGCTCGGAGTTCTAACGCGAATGGTCTTGATCGCCCAAGTCGGTCAGACAAAGTACAACAAAAATCTCAAGCAGAAGTTTCCCGCGTTCTCAACCTTGGGTGTATTGGGCATCGTATTTGTGGCAATGGCGCTGAAATCCAAAGATATTCTGTCCAACCCGATGCTGCTACTCTCGTTTTTGCTGCCGCTGGCGATTCTCTACACCATCAATTTCGTACTGAGCACGGTGATTGGCAGGTTGGCGTTTAACCGGGGCGATGCGATCGCCCTCGTTTATGGCACCGTCATGCGCAATCTGTCGATCGCCCTAGCGATCGCTATGACGGCCTTTGGTGAAGAAGCCGGATCGGAAATCGCCATTATCATCGCGATGGCTTACATCATTCAGGTGCAGGCGGCAGCCTGGTACGTCAAATTGACCGATCGGCTGTTTGGCGCAGCCCCCGCTGAGTTGGCCTCAGCGGAAACTTAGTCATCCTCGCGATCGCGCGACTACAATTCAGCCACCGTTAATCAGCCCCCTGATCCGTGATCAGAGCACAACTCCATTCTCCCAAGGGCTCGCCTCATTCAGGCTGGTCTTTTTTCTTGGCAGAT
>JGI12322J13274_1000631_pt1 | contig 12210 bp, 9 predicted proteins | sample HotLakmasection3_FD_13274 | JGI IMG/M metagenome (IMG submission 13274)
TTTGTGGAACTTATATCTGGATGCAGCATAAACTGAGGGGGGAAATTGGAAAACCCCGTACTCCTGTACTAAAGAGGGTTTTATTTCCCAACAACTCTAAAATTTGTAGATTGCTGGATTTGCGATCCTTAGGTTCACGGATGAAATAAAACCCAGAATTTTCGATGAGAAGTGCGGCAATGCCTCGCTTCTCATCAAAAATTCTGGGTTTTATTTTGTTTTCAATCCTTAGCGCTAAATCAAACCCGGTGACGACGGCTTCCAAAAAAGTGTGCGTAGGTATAGGTAAACACACAGCCCAGTAGAAAGATTTGGAAGGTAAAAAAGACCCATAGGAGTAGTACCATCACACTGCCAACAACTCCATAGGAGAGGAAGCGGCTGCCGATGGAAATGACGCTGTTACTTACCAATTGCTGCAACCCCACCAACAATACTGCCGTAATGATTGCCCCTAGCCAAACATCATTCCAACTCACATAAATTGAGGGAAGGAATTTGAACAGGAGGCAAAAGGCAAGTGACAGAATCAAGATGGAGGAACTGGCTTGCAGTCCTCGTGTGAGTTGGAGTTCATCAACCTGCACAAAAGCAAAGGTTTCCTGGAATGTTGCAACCAGTTGCAGAACCGTTTTGACGGCAATGTTGGTGAGAAGTGAGGCAAGCATGAGCAACGCCACACCCAGCACCAGGAGAAACGAGAAGAGTCGATTGGCAATAAAAAACAAAGCCATTCGAGAAATTGAACCCGTTTCGGTAGCGCGACTGGGCGATCGCCAGATCCGATTGACCGAACTGCGCAGAATCGCAAACACGGCTGTAGAAGCCCAGAACAGTAACCCGAAGCCGATCAGTCCTGCCTCTACACTGTTTTTATTGAGAGCGATCACCGTTTCTCGCACCAGATCATGGACTTCTGGTGGGAGATAGCGCTGCACAGCCTCTTGGATGGTCTGAAATGCCTCCGTTCCCGGCGCTACCCATAAGCCAAGGATGCTGAGGACGACCAGCAACATGGGAAACAGAGAGAACAAAGCAAAGTATGACAGGGAGGCTGCCATGCCAGGGCAGTTATCTTGATCCCACTTTAGCCCTGTCTGGATCAAGAGTTGAGCTGGCTTAGACGGTAGCACGGTTGTGCGAACGTAGGGCAAAACCGTGCGGTGAAGATATTGGAACATGATCCAGTCCTAAAGTGAGGGTGACTCACAGGGAATAGCGTTAGGGAAATTGAGCATTTCTCCCAGGGAGAAACAGACAAAGGGATTTTCGGGAACGGGAGGTGGACCTGCGGCGACCCAGAGGAGTAGTTTGTCGGGGTCGTACAAGCCCTGACGCAGAGAACCGTTGCCGCCGGGACTAAAATCATCATCAAAGAGGTCAAAGGGGCTGGGTTGCATGGTGTTGGGGTTGGTGCGATCGCGCCCAATTTTGACCATTCCTGCCGGATCTAAGCTGCCATAGAGGGTGCTTACGCCATCCGGCTCCATCAGTTGGGCAAAGCGCTGAAACCGGGTGGTGCTGGACTCGCTGACAGGGAACCGCTGCCGCTCAAACATTTCCTCCAGTTCGCTATGGTTGGTGACATACAGCACACCATTAGGTTGGAGTTCTCGCACACCCACCGTCTTCCCAATCACCTCGAAGACACCGGCTTCTTTAGATTTCCCATCGGTAACCATGATCAGGTTTGCCCGACCCCTGGGTTCCGATTCCATGACCTGACGGGCTTCGGCAAAGGAGGTCGAAGTCTTCAGCACCTGTGCCATGATTTGCACATCACTGCGCCCATCTGTTGCCAGCTCATCCGTATTGCGGGGATGGAGGGAGTCCAGTCCCAGGGTCATTCCAGCCACATTCAATCCCCAGTTGGGCCACACCACTCCGGGATAGGTGATAAACACATGGGGCAGTCCATCGTTGGGCTGGCGCACAAATACGACCGGGTTATTCAAGATGTAATTGACGGGCTGGCGGTTATTGTCGAGGGTGCTGCCGTGATACAAGCGACCATCCACCGTGGCATCGCCCGTGGCGACCCACTGGCTACACCCATCCCAAAACAGCTCACGGGGTAAGGTGTTACCAAAAACCTCCTGGAACACATCGCCGTATGCCAGCACCATGCAGGCGTCGAAGGTCATCCCAATGTCCTGGGTGGCGTCGGACAGTCCCCGGCATTCCTCTAGAACTTCGGGATAGGAGCGGTTGATCGCAAACTGCGCCAACCCCAGCCCCCGTCCTGCCAGTCGCAATGCTCCCAGCACTTCATTGCCCAGGGAAGCAATCTCCTCGTGGAGGAACTGCCCATGCTGGTAGCCCATTTCGTAGGGCGTGCCTTGCTGCCAGACGACTCGAATGATGCCGTGATCTTCCCGGTGGGGAGCCGTGGGTTGCCAGTTGGGTGGCAAAAATTCAGCCATGTCGGTCGGCGAGATGCTGGGAGCAACGGGGGGCACGGCAGGCGATCGCCCAGAAACCAGTTGCCCATCCTCACAGGTGCAGAGGTTTTCGATCGCCGCCGCCTGTAGTTCCAGCAACCAATCTTCCAACGAAATGCCGACTGAGCGGACGGTTTCTCGGGGTTGAAAGCTGGAAACACGCCGCCCCAAACGCGCCAGTTCCCTGGCATCAACGAAAACATTTGGAGTGGGATAGCGTTGCAACACTTCCAACAGGGAAAGGCGATTGTCCTCAGCAGTCGAGAGGACGAGGGCAGAGCGCAAAGCCTGGATATTGGCGGTGTTAGCCTGGGTGCGGACGATTTGCCCAAGCTGGAAGAGGAGGTATTCACCTATCAAGGTATTGAGGGTGCGATCGAGTAAGAGGAAATCAACGGAAACCTCCTGGATCAGCGCAGCGCGAACGGCGGCGGGGTCGGCTCCCACAAGGTTGAAGTTGGTACGCCAACCGCTAGAAAGTTCTCCGGTTTCGGCAAAACGGGTCAGGTCTTGGAGGGGAATGGAGCGCCCCAGCAACCCAAATTGAATAATCAGGCTACGATTTGCCAGCGTGGGGGAATCACTGGTTTCCAGGGCAATGTGAGATGGCTCGATGGCGGGAGGGGTGGGGGAGGGGGCGATCGCCCTCTCCGTTTCCATCAAAAGTGTTTTGACCGAGGTTTGAGCAGAGCTTTGAGCAGAGCTTTGAGCAGAGCTTTGAGCAGAGCTTTGAGCAGAGCTTTGAGCAGAGGCTTGAGCAGAGCTTTGAGCAGAGGCTTGAGCCGGAGCGGGGAGCAGCGGTTTTGCAGATCCCTGTGGCGATAACTCCTCTGTGGCAGACTCGGTGTTGCAATCACAAAAGAGTTCGGGCAAAAAGGTTTGCGTGACTTCCAACACCGGGGCAATGCGGGTCAAAACCTGTTCAACATCACCATATACCCGTTCCATGCGACTGAGTTCTAGGCGCACCGTTGAGGCGGGATAGTTCTCCACCAATTCCAGCAAGGAAAACTGGGGGTCGTTGCGGAGTGCCCCCTGGAATGCGGTGCGTAGAGGTTCGATGCTGCCCCGCCCCAGGGGATTTCCTACAATTTTGTTGATCTGGGTCAGGGCAAAGTCCCGTGTCCGGCTCTGAAGCTGTCGCGGTGGAATGATCGGTGTGGTGAGCCAGCGATTAATATCGGCGGGATTCTGACCATTTTCCTGAATAAATTGCTGAATTTCTGACGTTGCCTCCGCGTCGGCTCCAAACGCTTGCAGCTCTGCCAGGGAGACGGGAAGCGTGCGATCGCGAACTTGCAACATAACCGTTCCTGCCGCCTGAGCCTGGCTTACAAGAATAAAGCCACAAATGCCCAGACTGATGAGCCCATACCATCCCCAACGGCGGAGAGGGGCGATCGCCTGAGCAATGATGGAGAACACCTTAGAAAGAAGCAACATAGAGCTTAAGAGGAATGAGGGATCAGGAAAACCGGACAGACCAGAAAAAAGAACAGACCAGAAAAACGGACAGACCAGAAAAACGGACAGACCAGAAAAACGGACAGCGAGCAGTTACGAGAAAGCAAAACCACCCGCTAGATTGTGATTGGGGGAACCGGTTCAATATCGGGATCATGTCCACCAATTTGATTGGTTCGCAGCACCCAGGCAGAAGCTCCATGTTCCAAAAACACGCGCACCACACTATCACTTGCTTTGCGGGGTAGGAGGCTGCGCCAACTGCCAATGCCAAACCACAGGTTGCGTAAAGGCTCATCTTCCAGGGTTGTGCCCAGATTAAAGGTGTTGGCGTCCCAGTCAGAACGGGGCGCACCCAAGAACTGGAGCTTTCGGTAAAGTTTGGTTTTCACCGCAATCAGTTGTTGATAGGACTTTGCCTGAGTGGGGTGATCATCCAACCATCTTTCCAAAATGGTTTGATTGGCTTCAAGCTCTTGAAATAACGTGCGAATGCTGGCAAACAATGCCTGGTTTGAATCCTGAGCACAATTGTTGGCAGGCCCAACATAGGTCGCTCCGGTGCCATCTCCAATGCGGTAGCGAGCCGTCATCGCTTCCAGTTGTGCCACCATCAGGCTGAGTGCCGATCGCCTACGTCCGTTGATGTTAAATTCCCCAGTAAATGGCTCAAACTTGATGAGAATGTCGCAGATGGGACGCGTCCCCGCCCAACCAAACTGGCGATCGCCCATGTAGCGCGACCAGTGCATGGTTCCCGAAATAATGCCGTCGGTGTTGTGGGTGTAAACCTGGTGATAGCGAATTTCAAATCGCCGCTCACCACTCAGAGGCTCCTGAATAACAGTGGCAATGCCATAGGAAAAGTGCCCAAAGTAAACCGGAAGCTCTGTTGCTGGTTCTTTGTTGTTGCCACCAATGCCGCCATAGACATGGAGCAGTAGAGCGCGATCGCCAAGCTGCCATTCATCAATTGCAGTCTGAATCGACTCCGTCTGCCGATGCCCGACACAGAGCACCGATGAGATTTGCCCCTTTTGGGCGATCGCATCTGCCCAGGATTCTTTCCGAATGTAGCGATATGCCGCCTTGCTGCCAAACAGAACTCGACCCGGTTGGAGCCGGAAAAGTGTACGGGGAGCCAGGGACTGCACCACAAAACATCCGGCGGCATCCTTTGCCCCATAGATGTACCACCCCGTTTCATTGAGCGGCGAATGTTCTAGCTGGTGCGAGGTCGAAGGGTAACTCCCTTTCCGCTCTGAGCGCAGCACAGGGGGCAGCCGCACAACTTCCTGCAACCCATCAAACTGGCGGGAAACAGGATTGAAATGGCGCACCCAAAAGCCATCGCTCTGGGCGATCGGAGCTTCAAATGTGACTAGGGCATAGTAGCGCCCGGTAATCTCGACAGGGGTATGGTGAATGTGGAGGATGACCGTTTGATCTGAAGAAAGTTGCAGTTGCAGATCTTCTGTCGGTTCTTCTATCGGTTCTTCTATCGGCGCATCTGTTGGCGCATCTGTTGGCGCATCTGTTGGCGCTTCCGTTGTGACCTCCACCGTTCCATCCAGCATGACGATCACATCATCCGTTGGATGCGCACCCGCCAGAGATTCCAGAGGAGTAACTTGCTGCCAGTGATTCAACCGCTTTGGATTAACAGTGCCTCCATAGTGGCTGGAGTACTCTGCATCGACGCTGAAGTGAACATCACGGGTAACGGCTTGAACCCATTGCCTGATGATGGGGTCATTTGCCCAGCGCAGGATAACGCGCTGCCCCACCAACGACTCATAGCCCGACTGGGCATGGTGAACTTCGAACCAAACCCCTTGCACTTGCTTCCGTTCAGCGCGATCGGGCAAAATTAAACGCCCTATCCAGGGAGCAATGGGACGATACCATTGCTCATCTACTGTTTGATCTAACGGATAGTAGGAAAAATCGTTTGCCTCTGCCTGCTTAAAGTAATCGTAATTACTGGGTTGCGGAGGCTGTTTGGCGAGAGGTTCTAGAAGTGTTCCTTCGAGGATAGAAACAATGAGGGCGATCGTGTGGTTGAGATAGCTTTGCCCATCGGGCAAAAAAGCATTTGGATCCATGATTCCGCCGGGAACCTGATGTCCCATTGGTCCCAGGGAAATTTCACTGATTTTGCCCTTCCGTTTAGCCCGATTCCAATAAGATAGCCGGAAAAACTTACGCCGCCCCGGAAATAGAAGCGGACCCAAGTCGGCAACGCGATCGCTTTCCCCCACCAGGTGATAAAGACGCCCCAATTGTAAGAACTGATTGTTGGCACTGATCACCCCTCCCAGGGAGATGACATCAATATTTGCGCCCATAGCTTGCTTTAAATAGGGAGCCGCCGCCACGGCCATCTGTGCGCCGCCACTGTAGCCCAGCAAAGTAATCGGAGGACGCGATTCGCCCTCTCCAACGGGGTAGCCCTGGCGCACCAGACCGTTATAAAGAACCTGAGCAATGCCCTGGTTATAGATAGGTCCATACCGCCTGTCAGCGGATAGAGCAACCACCCAGGCATTGCGCACGTTGACCATAAACCCCATCAGTGCCATTGGGTTGTTCCAACGCAGGCGATCGGCTAGTCGCCAAACCCATGCCAATGGGCGGTTTGTCACCAGGGATTGATTCCGCACCGAATACATCATTAAGCCCTGCACAAATGCCACATCATCGGGCAAGGCAGGCTGGAGTGCTTCGATAAAGTCCACAATATCGGGCGTGTAAGCTTCCCCTGACTGCCCAACCCCATCCAGGTAAATGATGTAGCGCGAAATCGCTCCTGGCTTTCCATCGGTCGTGGAAGGAGGAGGAACATTCGCTGGATAGGTTTCTACCTGATCGCCAAACCACCCTGCCCACCACCCCAGCGTCTCGATCGGTGTAAGCAATCCGGCAAACACCAGTGCCACTACCCCAATCCAGCTCAGGTCAAAGAGCCACTGCATGGGGCGCGGGAGCGTTTCATACCAGCCGAATAGCCCTGCTCGAACGGGTTCCAGCAGCAATGCAATGATGACAAACAGCACGAGCATGGCAAACGACAACGCCGCCAGTTGGAGGAACTGGGGAATGCTCTGCAACCAATAGGTAAAGCGGTTTCCAAGGGTATTGATAGAAGCCATTGGAAAGACCGTTGCACGGGCAGACGGCGATCGGGGTTCAGAAAACTGGGAGGCAGCAGCGGATGCTGGTGTTCTCCTCCCTCCATCCGATGGTCTTCCATGCCCGGTGGATGAATTTGCCGCTGGGTGCTTTGGGGCGATCGGGGGTGCTGAGGCAACCTGCCGCTCTGGTCCAGCTTGAAGGCGCTCTTTCAGTTCAGAGCGGGTTTTGCTCACTTCAACAGCAGCAACCCGTCGGGTGAGATGGCGTCCGATTTGGGTGATAGGTTGCCCAATCGTGCGGCTGAGCAATTGCCACGTAAACCAGCCTAAGGCAACATGGAGAAATGCATTAGCAGCAGAGGTTTGGGCGATCGCACTTACCCCTGCCACCATTGCCAGCAAATGCCACACCGAGAGCACGTTGAGAATGGGTGCTCCTGCATAGGGCAAGGCTCCCAAAAAGCTGAAAAGTAGCGGGGCATAGCTCAGCCCCAAATCCACGACTAAAACCTGCCACGGGATAGACACAAAGCCAGGCAACCACCCCACCAGCCAGGTACTCGACACCAGAAACAAAAAACCAAAAGCGAACAAAATGGCATTCAGGATCAGGCTCAAGACAAATCGAAGCGGCTTAACCTGATTAATAAATAAAATAATGCTTTGCCCAACTGCCAGAGATAGGCCAGCCAGGAATACCGTTAATAGCGCTTTAGTTTGTCCCGATGGCAGGCGAGTAATCGTTCGAAAAGCTTCTGGCTCCAGAGAAAACGCTCCACCAATTAAGTCCTTAAACTGTTCAAAAAACTGTTCAAACGATAAACCTGTCATAGTTTAAGTACTAGCTGAATTTAGCCTTTGGCTTGCGACTTCATTAATGTACGGGTTGTAAAAGCCAGGTTTCATATTCTTCCTAATCTTTTCAGCTCCCAGTAAAAATAAGTTAAGACGAGGCTTGTACTGCCGCCACTTTGAACACACAGGGTCTATAGATTCTGATGATTTTTGGAGCGTAGAACGCTCCAAAAATCATCAATTTTGTGGCGTCAGTCCTCAGTACATGGTCATCAATAAAGCCACTTGGGCGCGACCCCTGCCGGGGGACGCCCCACCCTGGCTGCGGTTATTCATGGATAACCCACTTAACAAAAAGTTATAAGGACGCTATGGAGAAGATTGAACGACATTTGACACAATTCGATTCATGGCAATCACATCAAAGGTTTGATTGCTATCTTGCCGTATCCAACGTTCAACCAGGAGAGTTTCCCCATGCTCGATGGTTTGGACAAAAACAAACCCATTTTGTCGGAGCCAATCGCCTGCCGTTACGATCTCAAGCCCCAACAGGTTCTGGCGGAGGGTTTCGGCAGTGAATGCTCCATCGCCGCTTCCAGGCAGAGCTCCACAGAGTCCTCTAGCCCATCCCCATTCATCCACCCCAATGGATACCTCTGTGCCAGGCTGGACGAACCCACGGGAAAGGTCTACCAATGTAACGTTGACCGCAGCGAACAACGTTCCCCGATAAATGGGTTGTCCTAACGCATTGTTGGCATAGAACGAGAGGTTGGTAACTTGGGCAACCTGCCCTGTCCGTTCCCAAATAATGTGAATAAAGCGACCGTCAACATAATCAGCCGTAAACCGCCATCCATTTCCCATGTCGCCAGGACAGGAAATCGATTGGCTGATTGGTTGAGAGAGCGCTGTGCCACCCATCAAAAAGCTGCTTCCTACCAGGAGAGGGGCGATCGCCCATTGCATAACCTTCCAAACCATTACCTTCGCACCTACGATTGTATTGACATTCTCTTTGGAGTACTAAGCCACCTATAGACCCTTGAAGAGCCCCTGAATATAGCGTCCTGAAAGAGCAGATTACTTTAAACAAGGAACTTAAACCCCTCATAAGCCCCTTGCTAAGCTCCTTATTCAGCCCCTGCTCATTCACAACCCAAGGAGGATCACTATGACTGTGTCCATAGGGTAAAGCAGGAAAATAGGAAACTGATAGAGTCCCTTTATCGCCATTTTCTAAGGAGATTTCTGAGAAAGAATATCCTTAAAACACCTGTTAAAACTGGTGCAATCCATCAAAATGCGTTCTTGTATCCCGTAACCGAGTATTGCAGGTGGTAGAAATAACCCGTGAATCAAAGACTTCTATCTCACAGTTTCCCGCCACGTTAACCAACTGCATACCGTTACTAGAAGAGGCAAAACTTTGCACGCGCCCTTGCAGAATAAAGCTATTCCCAGAACCAGAGAGACTCGACTGGCGGATACGAGTAACGGTACCAATGTAGTTTACTTGTACCCCTGTGCCAGGAGGAACGGCGATCGCAAAACTATAGTTCCGCCCATTCAAATTTAAGGTTGCATCCGTTACTTGCTCGTTACCAAAAACAGAACCTCTTGCCAGCCCTCGCCCGAAGAAAGTTCCACTCATCGTAGAAGCCGTTACTTCATCTGAATTGGGAAGATTAGCAATGGTTGCTGTAGACGTCGCATTGTCGTAAGTGCACCGAATATCATAGTTTGAACCGCCCTGGAGAACATTCATTACCACATCAGAGCCAACCATATCTCCCGCCGCATTAGCAATGGGAATTACAATCACAAATTCATTTACAAAAAGTGACTGCTGCTCAGCCAGGTTTCGGCAAGCCGTTCGGGCACGCCCCTTCTGAAATTCCAACTCTGTAACCTGAGCAGAAGCCATTGGAACAAATGTTAGACCCAGAGCTGCTGCTACCAGCAAGCTTCTACAGTAATAAACTATTTTCAACATCTATCCTTCCCATTCACTGAGGTTTTTCATATTTCATCAAGTTGTTTTTGCCATCTAAAAGCAAGAGCAAATATCTAAAACAGTCCATTGTCCAAACCAATTCAGCTTTCAGGATTCAATTTACCCTTCGAAGTAGATAGCCATAAATCAACGAAGTTATGGTGGGGGATGCACCCCACTGACTTCGTTTATGACCATGTACTTAGAGTCCTTCTAGAGTTAATAACCCGGAATAAGATGCAAAAGCTGATGGTATTAGATGACTATTTCAACACTTTTGCAAATTCTATAGGAGGAGGAGGACTTTGGAGCTAAAACTTTAAAAAAATAGTTCCTATGGCTTTCCTATTTTCTTAATCTATACTTGGTTTACCTATTATTAATTCATCTGCCATTAATCCATTAATATTGGTTCGCTTTGATCTACTTGATCTACTCTAACTTTTGGATAGCTTCGAATACATAGCTCCGAAAACTTCATTTAAATCACATCTCTAAAGCATCTCATTGATGAGTAGAAAAATAGCTTTATAGTTCATCCGTGAGTAATAGTTTCAAATAAATAACTTTGAAAAAATAGCTTTATCCTGTATCTCTCGATCTGCGTATCATAGAAAACTAGATGAAGACGGACTTACTACTCGGTGAGATTTACACCTTTGACAAAGCAACAAACCGATACATGATTGAAGTTGCGCTCAATCAGTATATGGATATTTTCAATGAGTGGGATCCCGCTCCCTTTAAGCGCAAAGATCTTGATTCTGATTTAGAGCTTTATCTGGAAAAAAGCTCTGAGGAAATCCCTCTACGTCATCCCATTGAGTTATTTTTTGTTCTACCTTCTAAAAATCGCAATCAAACATTAGAAAACGATGCACGGGATGCACTGAATAGTTATTTCAGCTTTAAGATCTATTTATTAAAAAAAGGCTTGAAAAAAATAAATATTCTTATTCTCCGTTATGTCTGCCTGGGATTTTTATTGCTATGGATTGGCACAATAACCCCCGGTTACAACTCCGATATAAGTTGGGCAACGGTGATAACAGAGGGCATCTTTATCGGAGGATGGGTCTTTTTATGGGAAGCGGTCTCCCTCTTCTTTTTTAGTAAACGAGAACTCTATCAGCGGTATCAAATATACATAAGGCTATTAAATGCACCCATCTTCTTTCGGGATGCAAACTAGATTCTTGAGGAGTAGCTGTTGTTCAAAACTATTGTTCAAAGGGAAAGTAGGTGTGGCTTTGCCGCACCTGCTTTCCCAAGCATAGTTTTTTGGCTCGGCTCTAAGAATTGAGCAACGGCTCATGGGTTCTGATGTTGAAGCGATAGCCTTTAGGCAGAATGTGGAGGTTTACGCCACAGAGGGCGATCGCCTCGTCCTTGAGCAAGCCCTTCAAGTTGTTGTGGGTAGCTGTCGATTCATCCACAACTGTAATGGCTCCCTGCCCAATCACCTCGAACTCATCACCGTGCACCACGATGGCTGTATCCTCATCAATACCCAGACCCAGGAGAGCGGGCTGCGACAACAACGCGGCAAGGAGACGACCCAGGCGACCCCGTTGAGCAAAGTGCTGGTCGATGACAATTCCTGGTAAGAACCCCATGCCTGGACCCATACTCACAGCATCCATGCTGGGATGAGACACCGAAGCTCCGCCCAAAATCATGACATCGGGCATCATCGCAGCTCCGGCACTGGTGCCACCAATGACTGCGCCTTCCGCGTGGCGCTGATGCAGCACCTTGTCTAGCGGCGTTCCCTGGATAAAGTCCACAATGCGGGACTGGTCGCCTCCTGTGAAGAAGATACCTGTGGCGTGCTTCACAACTTCAATGTTGTCTTCCCGTTCCGAATCTTCAGGATGCTCTGTGTGCACCGTTTCTACTGACGCTGCACCCAATCGTTCAAAAATACGAATGTAGTCGTCGCCAACTTCTTTGGGCATCCGGGTGGCAGCGGTCATGACAGCGATATGGGCTTTCATGCCGCCTGCTAGGCGCAGGAATTCGCGCAATACTAAACATTCTCCATCCCGATCTTCTGCCCCACCGATGATAACCAATGGTCCTCGTGTGTCAGTCCCCATTGCGATCGCCCCCAATTTTTAAGTAAATGAATTTGGTCTTTGACCAGGCATTACACCTGAACATTGCAATTCCGCGTCCCTGTTTTTGAGACCACAGTTTTCAAAATTTGGCAGGAGTTTTGCACAGCAAACTCCTGCTCCTATAGCCGTAATCATCTTGGTTAGAACAAAAGGGAGTGTGGGGGCACCGCCCCCACGCAGGGATTCCACCCCTGCACCCCATCTAAATCCCCATCATTTTGGTTAGGACAAGAGGGGGTGTGGGGGCACCGCCCCCA
>JGI12322J13274_1000661_pt1 | contig 11741 bp, 8 predicted proteins | sample HotLakmasection3_FD_13274 | JGI IMG/M metagenome (IMG submission 13274)
AGAATTGGGGGCTTAAAGCCCTCCGGGCATACCAGAAAAGGGGGCTAAACCACTGGCAGCAGTCAGTCAGAAACTTATGTATAAGCGGTAGCTATTTTGGGGGGGCGACATCATCAATGGCAGAGACCCCTAGCATCCTTTTGTATCGTTTCGGGACTGGCTGGCTGGCCCCCTGATCTGGGCAGGCCGGACGACTGCGCTCCCAAGGCTCGTGAAATCTAGCCAAATCGACCGTCAGCGGGGCTGATGTTCTGGTTTGGTTGTCTCCCTAACTCTGGCAAACCCTGCCAATCGATAGAGTTAACCCATAAGTTGCAGAATCCGCATCTCAACTAGGGAAAGCTAAGGGTGGTTTTCCCAGGCGGGCATACAGTAGTCACGAATGAGCATGAAGCCCAGCAGTCCCCATTCCTCAGTAGAAAGATCTCTCGCGGCGATTGTCTTGACCGACGCAGTGAGCTTCAGCGCCCGGATGTCCGTTGATGAGGAAGGGACTCTCACGTTGATTCAACGCGATCTAGACCTGATTGCGGAACAATGCGAATGCTTTGGGGGGAAAGTGCTCAAATCAACCGGCGATGGACTGCTGATGTCCTTTTATAGTGCGGTGCAAGCGGTGCTGTGCAGTCAGGAGGTGCAAAAACAGTTTGCCAAACTGGCGGAAGGGTTGCCCCGCGAAGAATATTTGCAACATCGTATCGGCATTCATCTAGGCGATGTGTTGTTTAGCCATGACGATGTGTTGGGCAATGGGGTCAACATCGCCGCTCGGTTACAAACCAAATCGACTCCCGGTGGCATCTGCATTTCCCAGACAGTCTACGATGTCGTGAAAGCTCGGGTCGATATCAACGCGAGTTTTTTAGGCCCCCTCAAACTCAAAAATATTCAAGAGCCCGTCACGGTTTACCAAATTCCCCCTTACGGCCAATCGGCGACGATGGTGGTGCCCCATCAAGCGAGGGCGATCGCTACCGACTCCCAATCGTCCTTAAAGATCGCAGCCGATACCTTGGAACAAGATCCGCAATATCGACGCATCAAAAAACTTATATTTGGCACTTATCAAGGCACCTGGGAAAACGATCTCAAAGTCCTCGCTCAATTTGATCTAATGGTCATGCTAGAACAGCTACATCAGCGACACCACACCCTGATTTCGCTGGAAAAAGCCCTGCAGACCATGGCCTCCCGGTTAAATCACAAAGACATTTATCTGGCGATCGCCGAAACCATTTTGACCGTCTTGGAACCGGTGTATGACCAATCCGACTTCAGCAATGGTGCCGCCCCCGTTTCTCCCCAAAGTCTAGCCACCCACTATCAGCAGATTGCGGATCAGCTGGCTCAGCACAGCGATCGCCTGCGCATCAAAAAACTCCTATACGCCGTCTTACACTCCAATTGGGAAAACGATCCCGCCACGCTAGGGTTGCACACCATGACCGAACTGGTGACGGATGTGCACCAGGTTGCCCCCACTGAGGGAGATTTAAGCTATCACCTGGAGCGTATTATCAAGCGCCTCAATCGCCAGGAACGCTATACCCAGCTAGCCTTATTCATCTCCGAAGCCTTCCATGGCCTATATGGGTCAGCCCTTGCCGAAACCTCGGAGACCGCCTTTGAGCTGCATCCTGACCTGCCCAGCGAGGAGCAGACGGTGATGCACAGCGATCGCACTGCCATGGCGAGCGAAGAGGGATTGACCTCGCTGACGGCGTGGGCCAGTGCCGACCATTCTGGAGAGCAAACCTGTGCCCACCCCGAGCAACCAACAGCCACCCTGAAGGCGGAGGCAGCAGACGCCAACAGCGCCTCAGTCAAGTTGCGCGATCGCGCCAGCCTTTACAACCTGCGGTTAGAAATCATGCGGTACACCAATCCGCTAAGGGCTAAGATTTTGTTACTGTCGACGGTCAGGAGTCCGTTCACCGCCAGTCGTCAGGACTGGGTTACCCTTAAGTCAAAATCTTTAGATGATTTGCTGCAGGCCACCTTTGAATACTGCGAAACCTTCTCCGATTTAGAAAGTAAGCTCACCATCATGTGTCATTGCGTCGATAACGTCGGCGAGAACATCCAAACCGCCGGAGCTATTTTACAAGCCATGAAACCGTTCTATCCTTGAGGGAGTCATCATGGCGCATCTCTGCCCCCATGACTGCACAGCTAGGTCTCTCATTCGGCCATTGCCGCCATAGTGCTCTCAGCTCATGACCCCACAAGAACTTCTCAACCGCTATGCCGCTGGCAAGACGAACTTCAAAGGCTTTTCCCTGAATGGTATCGACCTTTCTAAAGCTGATTTGATTGGGGCCAACCTGCAACTCGCCGATCTCGAAAATGCCAACTTGACCTTCGCTTATCTCACGCGAGTCAACTTGCAACAAAGCAACCTCTCGCGCGCGCAACTGTGCGGAGCCAATCTCAACCAGGCTAACCTCACCAAAGCCAACCTCAGCGATGCCAACTTACACGGAGCCAGCCTGCAAGGGGCAGATCTCCGCAGTGCCCAACTGCCCCTCGCGGATCTGATGGATGCCAACCTGATCGAAGCGGACCTGAGAAATGCTGATTTAAGTGGCGCTAATTTGACGGGAGCTTGTCTGCGCGGGGCCAACCTCCGGCAAGAAGACCGCAAATATGTGGCGAATTTGCGCGGGGCCAACCTCCGTCAGGCTGACCTCGAAGGGGCGAATTTGCGCGGGGCTGACTTGGCTTACGTGGATTTGAGTGAGGCCAATCTCGCCAATGTCACCTTTCAAGCAGCCGATTTGCACGGGGCTAATTTGTCAAAAGCGTATCTCAAGGGAGCCAACCTCAGCGATGCCCAGTTGGCGTCAGTCAACCTGGAGGGAGCGGACTTGACGAATGTGCTAGCTAAACGGGCTGATCTCACCGAAGCTCGCTTAGATCAAGCCATCATGTATGACATTCGCCTAACGGACTGCCGTCCTACAGCAAGCTTCTTTGCAAGATGCCGTACTCACTCGCAGCAATCTCAACCTGGCGGATCTGAGTCGGGCCGATTTGACCCGTGCCCAACTCCAGTCCGTGACCCTGGTTGAAGCCTATTTGGGACGCACAAACTTGACGAGTGCCGACCTGACCGACGCGATCCTCACGCGGGCGGAAATCAGTAGCGCCAACTTTTTGAATGCCATTTTGACCGGGACAACCATGCCCGACGGCAGCATTCACACCTGAGGGGATGATTTGAGCCACTTGGGGATGATCGGCGGGAGAATCACATCCCGGTTGCAGGAAGTGGATGGGTAGCGGGGCAACGGGACAAGCTTAGGTACTGGTACAGCAAACGGAACCCTTAGGAATGAGGATCAAATAACATCCAAATTGTTAGGGCAGGCATCTTGCCTGCCTGGGGACAGCCGAGACGGCTATCCCAACTTATTCAATTCTCATTCCTTAGCAAATCTATGGACAAAACTGAGTTTTTCGATCGCTGGGCTCCTCACTATGACACGCTGCTGCCCTCCGTCTTTTACCAGGCGGTGCATGTGCGACTGGTGGACGAAGTGGAGTTACCCGCGCAGGCGCAGGTGTTAGACGTGGGCTGCGGCACCGGCAAACTGCTAAATCGTTTGGCTCAATGCTGGCCGGACCTGACGGGTAGCGGGCTCGACCTCGCCGCTGGCATGATCACCCAGGCCCAACGGGCGACACCCCACGGCGATCGCCTGCAATTTCGCCGGGGTGACGTGACCGCTCTACCATTTCCCCCTCACACCTTCGATGCCGTTTTTTGCTCGATCAGCTTTTTGCACTATCCCGATCCCGTCGCGGCGTTAAAGAGCATTGCGGCGGTCCTCAAGCCCATGGGACGGTTTTACCTGGCGGATTTTGCCCCGCCTACCTGGTTTACCTCCCAAGTCTGGCGGCCCGGCATTTCTCCCGGCGGCGTCGCCTTCTACAGCGCCACGGCTCGAGAGCAGTTAGGGGAACGCGCGGGGCTCAGGTGCGATCGCCACCGGCATCTGCTCGGCCCAGTCCTGATGACGCAATTTTCGCCCCTCAGCGGTTCCCGCCCTTGAGTGCGTCTCTCTGCGGATAAGGCCTCCATCAGCAAGGGTTTACAAGTTTCTTTATGATGGGGAGGTAGTCACTCATCAACTGCTATGACTGCCCTCTCCACCCCCGACCAATCAGCCACCCCCGATCAGTCCTTGGAGGCCCAAGCGCGATCGCTCATCGCCGCCCAGCGCCAGTATTTTGCCAGTGGCGAAACGCTTTCCGTTGAGTTTCGCTTAGCACGGCTCACCCAGCTGAGGGACGCGATCGTCCAACGCCAGGATGCGATCATTGCTGCGGTGCAGGCGGATTTGGGGCGACCGGAATTTGAGGGCTATTTTGAAATCGGCGTGTTGGATGAGCTGAAGTATGTGCTGAAGCGGTTGAAGCAATGGGTCCAGCCCCGGCGCGTGGGGTTGCCCTTAACCCAGTGGCCGGGATCAGCCTGGGTGCAACCGGATCCCCTCGGAGTGGTGCTGATTATTGGCCCGTGGAATTATCCCTTTCAACTGGTGATTTCGCCGCTGATTGGCGCGATCGCAGCGGGCAATTGTGCCCTCATCAAACCTTCTGAAATCGCCCCCGCGATGTCGCAGGTGGTGGCCGATTTAGTCCGCGACACCTTTCCGCCGGAATATGTGGCGGTCATGGCAGGGGGCGTGGAAACTGCCCAGGCCTTGCTCACCCAGAAATTTGACCATATTTTCTTCACCGGGGGCACACGCATCGGCCAAGTCGTGATGGAAGCTGCCGCCAAGCACCTCACTCCCGTCACCTTAGAACTCGGTGGCAAAAGTCCCTGCATTGTGGATCAAGATGTCAATATCGAAGTGGCGGCCAAACGCATCGCCTGGGGCAAGTTTGTCAATGCCGGTCAAACCTGCATCGCGCCGGACTATCTTTTGGTTCACGAATCGATCAAATCGGAGTTTTTGACGGCTCTGCAAGAGACGCTGCGATCGTTCTTTGGGGATGATCCCGCGCAAAGTCCCGACCTAGCCAGAATTGTCAGCGATCGCCAATTTGACCGCTTGACCTCGCTAATGGCCGACGAATCCACACTGGTGGGCGGCGAAACCCGTCGCGACGAGCGCTACATTGCACCGACCATTCTGGACTCGGTCACCTGGGACAGTCCGATTATGCAAGCGGAAATCTTCGGCCCCATTTTGCCCGTCTTGACCTATCGGGATATCGCAACGGCGATCGCCCAAATCAACGCCCGGCCTAAACCGCTGGCCCTGTACCTATTCACCCGCAACGGCTCCCTGCGCGATCGGGTGCTCAGTTCCACCTCGTCCGGCGGCGTCTGTCTGAACGACGTCTTTTTGCAAGTCGCCATTTGGGGGCTGCCCTTCGGCGGCGTCGGCGACAGCGGCATCGGTGCTTACCACGGCAAATCCAGCTTTGAGACCTTTTCGCACCTAAAAAGTGTCTTGAAAAAGCCCTTCTGGCTGGACCTGGACTGGCGTTACGCCCCTTATGCAGGCAAGCTCGACTTTTTCAAGAAACTCATCAGCGCCCCCTGAGCGTTGGTCCAAGTCTGAGTCAAGGCGTTGCGATAGCCAGCCGCACACCGAGAACGGCAGCCGTTCAAGAATGAGGAATTAGGTAGGAGAGTTGCGAGTCAGAAGGGGGACTTTTATGGTGAGCGCTGCCCTCACCGCACCTTAAAGATGCGATCGCCAAGATTCATCCGTTCTTTTGGCTCATCAGTGGCATTGCCGCACTGGCGGTTGATTTCATCAACGCCGTTTTTGAGGTTCACGATAAACACCGTAGGCTGCAAATATACCGAGGAATAGTCCGATCAAGTGCCCCCACCAAGCCACCATCGGCTGGGTCGGCAAAACGCCCCACAGAGTAGCACTGTAATTTAGCAGTACAAAAATTGAAATCAGCAGCGACACCACCCGGCGCTCTAACCAGCCAATGACGAGCAAATAGCCAAACAGGGCATAAACCACCCCACTTAACCCGTGCACACTGGAGGGGCCGACGAGCCAACTAATCACGCCGCCCCCGAGCCAGCCAATCAAAAACACCGTCCAATAATCACGGCGGCTCTTAGCCAAAATCAACCAGCTAAAAATGGCAAATCCAATCGTGTTGCTAATGAGATGCACAAAGCCACTGTGCGAAAAAGCGGACAGCAGAATTCCCGGCATCCCATCGAGACTACGGGGATGTAAAACGAGGTTCCACTGGCCTGCAAAGAAGACTTGATCAATGATTTCTTGCGCCCAAGGAATTGCCAAGATCCACAAGGGCACAGCAAAGTTCGCCTTCAACTGAGTGAGCACGCCCGGCTGTTTGGCCGTTCCTGTAGAGGAGACTGAGCCCGCCACCGGGGGCGTAACTTGAGGCGGTGTCCCCGCTTCCAGTTCTGCCATCAGCCGCTGCATTTCTTCTTGTAGCTCGCGATCGCTCTTTTCGGATGCCATAACCGCTATTCGCGCCTCTTACCCTCAAATTACTCCAAGCCAGCAACAGCAGACCGTTGCTTTTGTACACAGTCAGTTCTACAAAGTTTAGCCCAGCGATCGCGGATGCCTAGCGTAAACAGCCGCCCTGGCTGACCAGTGAAACGTCGCCAGTTGCTTGGACGGCTGCCGCCTCCAGCCCGCGATCGCCAATCTATATCTTATTTTGTGAGACCTGAAGTTGGCAGCCACCCCAACCGACCACCGAGAAAACTTGGCAATTGCCGCGATCGCGCCCCCATCCCCCAATCCTGATGTTCAATTAGCTGCCTGTTGAAATCACGGACTGAACAGGCTCCCATACAATTCCCCTCACCAACTCCTCAGAATCCCCCTATAGGTGGTTTTTCTCACAAGCAGGTTGCGTCAATCAATCAAGTCTTCATATCTCTGGCAACAGGTTCACGAAAACCTAATACAACTTCTCGGTAATGGGTGTTATGAATGAGTGAAAGCACTGACGCCAGATTCAGGACAGCTACCATCTGCTTCTTTGGGTCTAATTCGCATTCTTTGGGTCTAATTCGCACCAGAGGTAAATCAAATCAGGACTTGAGCCCATAGAGCCACTACTCCTGTTGAGTGCCTTACACGCCTCTTACCTTCCAACGGTCGACTTGTTAATTACTCTCTAAGTGGTAAATATGAGCAAAAGTAAACCAGTGATCGCCATTGGCCTAGATGCAGCCGATCCGACCCTCATCGAACCCTGGATAGAATCAGGGGATCTGCCCAATCTACGTGCCCTCAGCGAACAAGGAACTTATAGCCGATTAAAGAATAAAGTTAATTACCAAGGGGCCTCAGAGGTTGAATTCTCCTCCACAGAACCGCTCTGGACCATGTTTCTGACGGGTTGCTTACCTGACAAAACCGGCTTTTGGGACACCGTCACCTACAACCCCAAAGACTACAGTGTTCAATGCGACCCGATCTATGGTGGGTACGACTATCAGGAATATCTGCCGTTTTACACTTTTGCGAAAGACAAGAAAATTTTGGCGTTTGACGTCCCTGTTTCCCGCGTCGTAGACGGTGTCGATGGGATTCAAATTACTGGCTGGGGCGGTCACCATCCCTTTGTTCCCAGCGAATCCAGTCCACCCAACGCACTCTCCGACATTTTGGCTAAATACGGGGAAAATCCCGTCTACCGCAAGGACAACGGCTACTGGTGGAGTGACAAATACTTCAATTGGGTTCGCGACTCGGTCAAGCACAGCGTTGAAACTCGAGTGCAGATTTTTGACGACCTTATGGCTCAAGGGCCTTGGGATCTATTTTTGACTGCCTTTGGCGAAACTCATACCCTGGGGCATGATTTATTACACACGAGCGACCCCAAGCACCCACTGTTCCCCTATCACAACAAAATGAACACGATGGGTGATCCGATGCTGGCAGGCTTTAAACAGGTCGATGCAGCCGTGGGTGAATTGATCGCTAAAGCCCCCGAAGACGCCTATATTGCGGTCTTTGCGCTGCATGGCATGGACGTTAACCACACCGACCTGCTGAGCATGATGTTCATTGGGGAAATCATGTATCGGTTTAACTTCCCCGGTAAATGTGGTCTCACGCCGGGCAATCTCGATGAGCCCCCTGGGCCGGTGATTTCTCGCAATATCCGCAATGGCTGGCCCGGCGAAGTTTGGCGACAAATGTACGAACCCAATCCCCTCAAACGGCTGTGGAACACCTGGGTTCCCAAGCGCTTCCTCGAAGCTGGGACTCAAGATGGGTTGCTGTCGCCTTACACCCTTGAGAAAAATGGTGAACAGCTCTTCTGGATGCCCGCGATGGCTTACTCACCGTTATGGCCCAAGATGAAAGCCTTTGCGATTCCTGGCTTTGCGGATGCTCATATTCGGATCAATCTGAAGGGGCGCGAGCGCGACGGCATTGTTGACCTGGCAGAATATGACGCGCTGTGCATCGAAATCACCGACATGCTTTACCGCCTGCGGGATGGGAGAACCCAAAAGCCTCTGGTTAAAGATGTCGTTAGAACCCGCAATCATCCTTTAGATGAAGAGAAACTACCCGAATCTGACCTGGTCGTGGTTTGGCATGATGTCTTCCCTGATGTCGTTGATAGTTCTGACTTCGGCCGGATTGGACCAATNACTTATAATCGCTCCGGGGGCCATCGCGATCGCGGTTTCCTGATGCTCAAAGGTCCCGGTATCGACGCCAATTCACTTGTTCAAAATGGCCGCTCGGTAGATGTGGGGGCAACTCTCCTCGACTTGATGGGAGTCGAAATTCCGACTTATTTTGACGGACGTTCTCTCCTGAATAAAGCAGCAGTCGCCGGCATGCCGAACTAACGGCATGAGCTAAGGTTGCCTAGCATAAGGTAATCAAGTCATTGGTTCATTGAACTGCTGATTACCTGGTTTAAAGTTTCCATGCTAGGCTGCCTCGCTTAACTCATTCACTGCCAGCCGTAAAGCTATCAGCTACTATGAATCCAGAAATTTCTGTTATCATCCCGGCCTATAACACCGAAGCGTATATTAAACGAGCGGTCGACTCTATCCTCGATCAAACCTTTGGCGATTTTGAAATTATCGTTGTCGATGATGCCTCAACTGACAACACGGTTCAGGTGCTCACCGAAATTAACGATCCTCGCCTCAAAATTTTTCGTCAGCCTCAGAATGGCGGGGCCGGGGCGGCCCGCAATCGAGCGCTGCAAGAAGCGACCGGGCATTGGGTAGCAGTGCTCGACTCTGATGATTGGTATGCGCCCGAACGCCTGGAGCGACTGGTGGCGCTGGCTAAAGAACGCCGAGCCGACATGGTGGCCGATGACCTTTACATCATTGAGGATGGGGAATCACATCCCAGAACCACCATGATTAAGTACTGTGGCTCCTCGCTCTCAGAGGTTACCGAAATTTCGCCCACTGAGTTTGTGATGTCTGATATCGAGGGGCGTAAAGGACTCGCTCTTGGTTTCAGCAAGCCTCTATTTCGTCGTGCGTTTCTCGTTGACAACCAGATCACCTACAAGCCCCACATTAAAGTTTCCCAAGACTTTTGGCTGGATATAGATTGCTTGGTGCGCGGAGCAAAGTTTTTTCTCCTGCCAGAACCCTATTATTACTACCGCTCTAGAGATGGTGCGCTAACAACCAGCACCAACAAAATTGAGCGTCTGACCCAAGAGTGTGATGCCATCAATCAGTTTTTAATTGATGAAGCAGCCTATCTCGACAATGATGAGGGTCTGACCAAAGCCTTACGCCTGAAACTCCGAGAAACTTGCAAGATCAGAGACTATTACGCAGTTGTCGAACCGTTAAAGCAAGGCATGTTTTTCAAGGCGTTGTGGGGATCATTGCAAAGACCTTTGTTCTATCAAAAGGCACTTTTGGAGATCCCTAAAGTGGTCAACCGCCGAGTGCGTGCAACATTCCTCAGAACCGAGGTCTACAAAAAATTTAGTTAATGTTTTTTCCCGCGTGGACATCTTTTTCGGAGGCTTTTATATCCGATATAACACTGACTTCAAATCAACTCCCTCAAGTGCACTAGCAGTAACTGACTGACTGTCTTTCGGGGTGTGTACATCTATTGCTGATCGCCTATATGATTTCTAGAGGTTTGAACCAACTCAAGACCAAAACCTTAAATCTGCGCCAGAATTCCCTTGCAAAAGATTCTTTTTGGTTATTGACTTCAAAAGGTCTGAGTATTTTTATTCAGGCCGCTTACTTTATTTTAGTGGCACGCACTTTGGGGCCGTCAGAGTATGGTGTCTTCGTTGGTATCGCCGCCTTAGCCACAATGGTCAACTCGTTTGCGAGTTGGGGCAGTGGTCAAATTTTGGTTAAACATGTGGCGGTTGAGCGATCGCTGCTGAAATATTACTGGGGCAATGCTTTAATCACTATCTTCTGCTTGGGTACACTCCTAACCCTATTGTTCACAACAGTTGGCCCGATCTTTTCCGGAGGCAACTTCCCGCCCCTCGTCATTGCGCTAATTTTTGTCGCTGACCTAATTGGATTTAATATTAGTCAAGTATCAAACTTGGCATTTATCACCTTGGGCAAGGCGAAAATTGCTGCTTTCAAATCCATATTTCTCGGCATGACAAAACTCTTAGCCGCAGTTGCCCTATCTCTTATCATCACCGATGCCAACGCCGTTCAGTGGGCATATCTTTACTGCTTTTCAACCCTGCTGCCTGCCCTCATCTCTATCTGGATGGTCAATGCGTGGCTAGACAAACCCAAACCTTCGTTCGTTCGCCTAAAGCAAGAAATTGTTCAAGGATTCTATTTTTCCACCAGTCAATCCTCTGACTTTATCAATGAGAATATTGACAAAATCATGCTTGCGAGTGTGGCATCTTTACAGGCCACTGGCCTCTACGGCGCTGGTTTTCGCATCGTATCTGTCTTCAAAGTTCCCATTATTTCCGTAGCCGGGGCAACCTTTCCCAGATTCTTTCAGCACGGTGCTAAGGGCATTAGAGGCAGTTTTGAACTGACGAAGAAGCTCATGCCGTTAGCGATTGGTTANGGTGTCGCCGCAGCTATTTCCATGTATTTGATATCCCCTTATATTGTCAACGTCATNGGTGCAGAATACGACGGAATTCAGGTACTGCTGCAGTTGGTTGCCTTCTTGCCTCTGATCATGACTTTTCAGATAATTGGAGGCGATGCCCTCACAGGTGCCAATTTTCAAGGGTATCGAACCAGCGTTCAAATTTTTGCGGCAGGGTTGAACGTTATCCTCAATATCTGGCTTATTCCGCTTTATTCCTGGCATGGCGCTGCCTGGGCAACGATGGCCTCAGAATCGGTCAAGGCTCTGGGATTTTTCATATTGATTTTTTATCTTTTGCATAAAGATCCGCAGGCTACCTTCAGGCAATAACCTTGCTTCCAAGTGCAGAATTGAGATCCTGGTCAGTGTGCAGTTTGACAATCCGATTTGTTTCATCCAATCGTGGTTTTCTGTAAGTAGGTGGACATCAATATAGCGGTTCTCAGTCCAATGAGGTACATATGATAGCCTCAAACCCTTATGTATAGGTAAAGAGGTGTACCTCACCAGGCAGGGAAACGCTGTAAACGATGTCGTAGGGTGCTGTTAGGCGAAGCCGTAACGCCAGGGTAATCGCATCTAATTTGGTATAAATTGTATTTGACAGAATGACAGCGATAGGAAGCTGAAGATTTGTTGCCCTTAAGACAGCGGGAAAGT
>JGI12322J13274_1000679_pt1 | contig 11490 bp, 9 predicted proteins | sample HotLakmasection3_FD_13274 | JGI IMG/M metagenome (IMG submission 13274)
CATCGACACGCCGTTCCACCATGCCCAGGCGCTGGCCGGCATCGCCATGGAGCGGGCCGGCGCGGCCCCGGGCACGGCGGCCGAGGCCGTCGAGGAGGCCGCGGCGCTGGCGCCGGACATCGAGGACCCGGTGCAGCGCGCCCAGGTCTGGGGCGACATCGGCACCGCGCGGCTGCGCCTGGGCGACACCGCCGCGGCGGAGGAGGCGTTCGGCTCGGCAACCGCGGCGGCGCGGCGGATCGACGACCCGTTCCAGCGGGACCAGTCGCTGGCGGTGCTGGCCGACGCCAAGGCGCGCGGAGGCGACTTCGCCGCGGCGCTCGACACGCTGGACCGAATCGACGAGCCGTACTGGCGCACCTGGGCGCTGGCCGACATCGCCGTCGCCCAGGCGGGGACGGGCGCCGCCGCCGACGCGCTGGATACGGCGGCGCGCATCGACGACCCGTTCCAGCACGCCTCGGCGCTGGCCCGGGTGGCGCGGGCGCTGGCCGGCAACGGCCAGACACCTCAATAGGGCTTGTACGACTTCTCCTCGACCAGCTCGGACTGCAGCGCCTCGTTCAGGCGCCGCTTGAGCGCCGAGCGGCGGTCGTTGGTGCGGTAGACGGAGCGCGCCAGCTCCACGAAGCGCGCGCCAAAGTCGCCGCTGCGCTCGCACTCGCGGATCTCGTCCTCGATCTGCCACAGCGCCTCGTTGACGTGGCGCAGGTCGGCGGTCAGCACCATGGCCTCCGGCGGCAGCGGGCCTCCGGCGGCGCGCACCTGGTTGAGCGCGGCCAACTCGCGGCGGATGTTGGCGAGCTTGGCCGGATCGCCGATGCGGTCGGCCTTGATCTCGAGAATCGTGATCTTGTCGATCAGCTCGCCCCAGGAGACGGGAACCAGAAGCGGCATCGGCGGTCCATGGCGTGTAAGGTGGCGGAAGCGGCGCGGATGCGTGGCGGCGGTCTGGCACGGGGCGAGCCGAACGGCTATCGTCGCCGTTGCCCCACCGCCTGTCCGCCGGGCCGATGCACACGCTACCCGAATTTCCCAACCTGTTCATCGTCGACCACCCGCTGGTGCAGCACAAGCTGTCGCTGATGCGCGACCGCGCCCGGCCGGCGCCGGAGTTCCGGGCGCTGGTGCACGAGGCGGCGCTGCTGCTCGGCTACGAGGTGACCCGCGACCTGCCGCTGACGGCGGAGCGGATCGAGACGCCGCTCGAGTCGATGGACGCCCCGGTGCTGCACGGGCACGCCATCGTGCTGGTCGCGGTCCTGCGCGCCGGGCTGGCCATGGTCGAGGGACTGCGCAGGCTGATCCCGTCGGCGCTGGAGGGCCACATCGGCCTGTACCGCGACCCGGCGACGCATCGGCCGGTGGAATACCTGGTCCGGCTGCCGCAGCCCGACGAGCGGCTGTTCGTCGTCGGCGACCCGATGCTGGCGACGGGGCATTCCGCCACGCACGCGGTCGACGTGCTGGTCCGCCACGGCGTGCCGCCGGCGCGCATCCGGTTTCTGACCCTGCTGTGCGCGCCGGAGGGCGTGGCCGTGTTCCACCGCGCGCACCCGCAGGTGCCGGTGTTCACCGCCGCGCTCGACCGGGAACTCGACGACCACGCCTACATCCGCCCGGGGCTGGGCGACGCCGGCGACCGCATGTTCGGGACCTGACTTCCGGCCGGGGTGGCCATCACGCGTTCACGCCGTCCGTTCCGGCCGATGCCCGTCGGATGAAACCGTGGGGAGGCCGGGGTGCATTCAATATGCACGCACGCATCACCATCCCGTCTTTGCGAGCGCAGCGAAGCAATCCAGTGGCGCCGCGAGCGCGATTCATGGCGTTTCGGACGGGCGACACCGGGACTGGACCGCTTCGCTGCGCTCGCGGTGCTGGGTGGACGGTCCCCCGGCGGCATCAGTTGTGCCATGCTGGTGCTGTGAGGACCCAGCAAGAGGAGACCGTCCACCATGCACACTATCATCGTTGGTCTGGATATCGCGAAGGCCGTTTTTCAGGTTCACGCCGAGGATGGCGCGGGGAAGGTTGTGCAGCAGAAGCGGCTGCGGCGCAGCCAGGTGCTGGACTTCTTCGGCAAGCTGCCGGCAGCGCTGATCGGCCTGGAGGCGTGCGGCTCGGCGCATTACTGGGCTCGCGAGCTGCGCGCGCTGGGTCACGAGGTGCGGCTGATCCCGGCTGCCTACGTCAAGCCCTTCGTGCGCCGCAACAAGACCGACGCGCGCGATGCGGCGGCGATCTGCGTGGCGGTCAGCCGGCCGGACATGCGCTTCGTCACCATCAAGAGCGCCGACCAGCAGGCCAGGCGCGGCCTCGAGCGCTCGCGTGAACTGCTGGTCAAGCAGCGCACCCAGCTGATGAACTCGCTGCGCAGCCAGATGAGCGAGCATGGCGTGATCGCCGCGCAGGGCCGGCGCGGCTATGCCGCCCTGGTCGAGCGGGTCCGGCAGCCCGAGGCGGAGCTGCCGGAGGACCTGGTGATCGCGCTGGGCGTGCTGGCCGACCAGGTCGAGGCGTTGACCGCGCGCATCGACGAGCTGGACGCGCGGATCGCAGCAGCCGCCCGTGAGGATGACGCGATGCGGCGGCTGATGACCATTCCCGGCGTCGGCTGCCACCTCGCCCATGCCATCGTCGCCGCAGTGAGCGACGGCCGCCAGTTCAGCTCGGCCCGCGACTTCGCCGCCTGGTGCGGCCTCACGCCCCTGCGGCATGACAGCGCCCAGACACAGCGGGGCAAGGGGATCAGCCGGCAGGGCGACACGCGGCTGCGCCAGCTGTTCGCGCTGGGCGCCGCCACGATCATGCGCAACGCGCGACACCGGGCCGACCGGGCGACCGACTGGCAGCGCGGCATCCTGGCGCGACGACCGATGAAGGTCGCCGTGCTGGCCCAGGCGGCCAAGACCGCACGCATCGCCTGGGCGGTGCTCACCTCGGGACAGGCGTACCGGCGGCCGGCGGCGGCGGCGGCGGCGGCCGCGGGGATGGCGACCAATGCGGCCGGCTGAACGCAGGCCGGCCGCGACCGTGCCCGAGCAGCCGGCGCCGCCGCGCCCGCCAGGCCCGCGCCGGCCGGGCAGCCGAACCGATCGCCACGGCACCGTCGCCCTGGATTGACCGGCCCCAGGCCACTGTCGGCCACACCCTTTCCGGTCGATGCCCTGCGCATCAGCCGGTGAGCGAGCAAGGAGCCGAAGGCAACGACGGCAAAAGGGTCAGGACCTGGGTTGGCAAAATCCGCTCCGTCATGGCGCTCATCAGCGCGCCGCAGTGCTTGGAACCCAACCCGCGTAACCCATCGGGGCCGGCGGTCATGCAGACCGCGCAAACAGGCCGGATACATGACCGCTCCAGACGCTTGTGCCGATCAGCCAAAAACTCCTTGCCAAAGGGGGACCGTCCATACATGACGGGAAGGGGGGAAGCGGTGACGGGGGGGCGAGGCTGGGCTGAGCCTGCGAAGCCCGGCGCACGCCTTCGGGTGCGCTAGGCAAAATCTGCCGCCCGATTAACCAAGCATTCATGCCGCCGCGCGTACGGTTGCGCCGCGTGGGGATTTCCGCAAGGGCGGGGCGGTCGTGAACGCTTTCCTGCAGACGCTCAAAAACCTGGGCCCGATGCGCCTGGCCGCCATGGGCGGCGTGGCGGTCCTGCTGATCGGCTTTTTCATTTTCCTGACGACGCAGATGTCGTCGCAGGACATGGCGCTGCTGTACAGCGACCTGGAGATGGCCGACAGCGGCGAGATCGCCGCCCAGCTCGAGGCCATGGAGGTGCCCTACGAGGTCGCCGGCGACGGCCGGAACATCCTGGTCCCGGCCGATCAGGTCGACCGGCTGCGCCTGGCCATGGCGCAGCAGGGGCTGCCCACCGGCGGCTCCCTCGGCTACGAGATCTTCGACCAGCAGGACGGCTTCGGCACGACCAACTTCATTCAGAACATCAACCGGCTGCGCGCGCTGGAGGGCGAGCTGGCGCGGACCATCGCCACCATCGACCAGGTGCGCCAGGCGCGCGTGCACCTGGTCCTGCCCGAGCGCGAGCTGTTCAGCCGCGAAACCCAGGAGCCGAGCGCGTCGGTGTTCCTGCGCCTCGACCGGCGCGGCCTGGGCAGCGAGCAGATCCTGGCCATACAGCACCTGGTCAGCGCCGCCGTGCCGCGGCTGGAGCCGGACAACATCTCGATCGTCGACGACAACGGCAACCTGCTGGCCCAGGGGCCGGGTGCCGACGCGGCGCAGATGGGCGTGGCCACCGCCGAGCAGGCGCGCCGCGACTACGAGCGCCGGCTGCGCGAGCAGATCGAGGCCATGCTGTCGCGTTCGCTGGGCGCCGGCCGGGTGCTCGTCCAGGTCGCCGCCGACATGGACTTCGACCGGGTCACCGTGAGCTCGGAGACCTACGACCCCGACGGCCAGGTGCCGCGCTCCACCCAGTTCGTCGAGGAGAACTCGACCTCCAGCGAAGGCGAGGGGCTGGACCCGGTGACCGTCGCCGGCAACCTGCCCGAGGCCGAGGACCTGGGCGCGGTCGACGGCGGCGGGGGCGCCCGCAACGAGACCAGCGTGGTCCGCGAGACGACCAACTACGAGATCAGCCGCACCACCGAGAGCCGCGTGCGCGAGGGCGGCACGGTGCGCCGGCTGTCGGTCGCCGTGATGGTCGACGGGGTCTACGAGCCCGTCGCCGACGGCGAGATGACCTACGTGCCGCGCAGCCAGGAGGACATGGACCGCATCGCCGCGCTGGTGCGCACCGCCGCCGGGTTCGACGCCAGCCGCGGCGACACCGTCGAGGTCGTCAACATGCGCTTTACCGGCGCCGAGGACCTGTTCCCCGGCACGCCGGAGACCGGGCTGCTGGGGCTGACCAGCGAGGACCTGATGCGCATCGCCGAGATGGCGATCCTGGCGATCGTCGCCGTCCTGGTCATCCTGCTGGTGGTCCGCCCGCTGCTCAACCGCGCGCTCGACTCGAACCGCGGCGAGGGCACCTCGGCCAGCGACCTCGACGGGCTGCTGACCGACCAGAGCGGCCTGCAGCGCGCGCTGGCCGGACCGTCGATGACCGCCGGGCCGGGCATGGCCGCGGCCGAACTGGCCGCGCCCAACGGCGGCCACGGCTCGACCGAGCTCGACGCGCTGATCGACATCGACCAGGTCGAGGGCCGGGTGCGCGCCTCGTCGATCAAGAAGGTCGGCGAGATCGTCGAGAAGCATCCCGAAGAGGCGGTCTCCATCATCCGCAGCTGGCTCCATCAGGAATGACCGGCCGGACCGCACCGCGGTCGGCCGGGGCACGCGCTTGAGGAACTGACATGGCAGGCATCCGCGTACGCGAGGACTACCGCAGCCTGACCGGCCCGGAAAAGGCGGCCATCCTGATGCTGTCGCTGGGCGAGGAGGCGGCCGCGCACCTGTTCGTGTTCATGGACGAGGAGGAGATCAAGGAGCTGTCCGTCACCATGGCCAACCTGGGGACGATCAGCTCCACCCTGGTCGAGCGGCTGTGCGTGGAGTTCGCCGAGCAGATCTCCTCGTCCGGCTCGCTGGTCGGCACCTTCGAGAGCACCGAGCGGCTCCTGCTCAAGGTCATGAGCAGGGACAAGGTCGATGCCATCATGGAGGAGATCCGCGGCCCGGCCGGCCGGACCATGTGGGAGAAGCTGGCCAACGTCAACGAGATGGTCCTGGCCAACTACCTTAAGAACGAATATCCGCAGACCGTCGCCGTGGTCCTGTCCAAGATCCGCGCCGACCACGGCGCGCGCGTGCTCAGCCTGCTGCCCGAGAGCTTCGCCATGGAAGTCATCATGCGCATGCTGCGCATGGAGGCGGTCCAGAAGGACGTGCTCGACGACGTGGAGCGCACGCTGCGCACAGAGTTCATGTCGAACCTGGCGCGCACCTCCCGCCGCGACGCGCACGAGATGATGGCGGAGATCTTCAACAACCTGGACCGCCAGACCGAGAACAAGTTCCTCGCCGCCCTGGAGGAGCGCAACCGCGACAGCGCCGAGCGGATCAAGGCGCTGATGTTCACCTTCGAGGACCTGGCGCGCATCGACCCGCAGGGCGTCCAGACGCTGATGCGCGCGGTGGACAAGTCGAAGCTGGTCGTTGCGCTGAAGGGCGCCTCCGAGACCCTGCGCGAGATGTTCTTCAGCAACATGTCGGAGCGCGCCGGCAAGATCATGCGCGAGGAGATGAGCGCAATGGGGCCGGTGCGCCTCAAGGACGTCGACGAGGCGCAGATGTACATGGTCCAGCTCGCCAAGGACCTCGCCGCCCGCAACGAGATCGTGATCTCCGAGGGCAAGGGCGAGGACGAGCTGGTCTATTAACGGACGATCGGCATGGCTCAGGTCCACAAGTTCCTGTTCGACAACTCCTTCGACCCCGACGACGTGCGCCGCAAGCGCGAGGCCGAGCAGCGGCGCCGCGTCGAGGCCGAAGAGGCCGCGCGCCGGGCCGAGCAGGAGGCGCTGGCCGGCCTGGTCGAGCAGGACCGGCCGCCGACGTTCGGCGAGGAGGAGCTTGCCGTCGCCCGCGCCGAGGCCTTTGGCGAGGGCGAGGCGGCCGGCCGCTCCGCCGCCATGGCGACGATCGAGAACCACGCCGCCCAGGTGCTCGACCGCGTCGCCGGCCGGCTCGGCGACCTGCTCGCCGCGCAGCGCCGCGCCGACGAGGTCCTGGCCGAGCAGGCGGTACAGATCGCGCTCGCGATCACCCGCAAGCTGATGCCGCAGCTGGAGCGCCGCCACGGCCTGGACGAGGTCGAGGCCCTGATCCGCGACTGCCTGCGCGACGTGCCCGACGAGCCGCGCGTGGTCATCCGGGTGTCCGACGGGGTCATCGACGCGGTGCGCGCGCGCCTGGACGCCGCCGGCGACGACCTGGGGTTCCCCGGCCACGTGGTGCTGCTGGCCGAGTCCGCCATGGGCCCCGCGGACTGCCGGGTCGAATGGGCCGACGGCGGCGCCGAGCGCCTGTCCGACCGGGTCTGGCAGGACATCGAGTCGGCGATCGCCCGGGTGCTCGAATACCCGCAGGCGGCGGTACCCGACCCGTGCGCTCCCGACCCCGCGGCGCCGGAGGCCGCATCACCGGAGGCGCCGCCGCCGGAGGCCGCACCGGCGCAGCCGGCGCCCGCGCGCCGGCCGGAGGCCCGCACCGCCGCCCGCAAAGCCCCACGCTAGGAGATGGCCATGGCCACGAGCGAGAACCTCAACCTCGACGACCTGGAGTCCGGCGGCGACGACGGCGGCGACATGCCGGTCGCCCCCGTCGCCAAGGAACTGGAGGCGATCTACGACATCCCGGTGCAGATCTCCGCGGTGCTCGGCAAGACCACCATGCAGGTCAACCAGCTGCTCAAGCTGGGCCGCGGCGCCGTCGTGGAGCTCGACCGCCGGGTCGGCGAGGCGATCGACATCTACGTCAACAACCGTCTGGTGGCGCGCGGCGAGGTCGTCGTGGTCGAGGACCGCCTCGGCGTCACCATGACCGAAATCATCAAGTCCGACCGCGGCTGACCCGCCGCGGTCCGGGCCGCCGCGGCGCGGCCCGCCAAGTGAACGAGGGTAGAGCCATGCGCCTGCTGATCGTCGGAACCCTGGACGGCCACATCACCACCGCCGGCAAGATCGCGATGGAGCGCGGTGCCAAGGTGGCCCATGCGCCGACGATCGACGACGCGCTCAGGGCCCTGCGCGGCGGGCGCGGGGCGGATCTGGTCATGGTCGACGCCAAGCTGCCGGTGGCGCAGCTGTGCGAGAGCCTAGCCTCGGAGCGGATCCACGTGCCGGTGGTCGCCTGCGGCATCGGCACCGACGCGCGCGCCGCGGTCCGTGCCATCCACGCCGGCGCCAAGGAATACGTGCCGCTGCCGCCCGACGCCGAGCTGATCGCCGCGGTGCTGGAGGCGGTCGCCGAGGACAGCCACACCATTGTCAGCCGGGACCCGGCGATGGCGCGCGTGCTGCGCCTGGCCGACCAGGTGGCGCCGTCGGACGCCTCGGTCCTGCTGACCGGCGAGAGCGGCACCGGCAAGGAGCTGATGGCCCGCTACATCCACCGCAAGAGCCGCCGCGCCGAGGCGGGGTTCGTCTCCGTCAACTGCGCGGCGATCCCGGAGAACCTGCTCGAGTCGGAGCTGTTCGGCCACGAGAAGGGCGCCTTCACCGGCGCCGTGGCGCGGCGCGTCGGCAAGTTCGAGGAGGCCAACGGCGGCACGCTGCTGCTGGACGAGATCAGCGAGATGCACCCGCGCCTGCAGGCCAAGCTGCTGCGCGCCATCCAGGAGCGCGAGATCGACCGGGTCGGCGGCAACCAGCCGATCCGGGTCGACATCCGCGTGATCGCCACCTCCAACCGCGACCTCGAGGCGGAGGTCGGCGCCGGCACGTTCCGCGAGGACCTGTTCTACCGGCTCAACGTCATGAACATTCGGCTGCCGTCGCTGCGCGAGCGGCCGCTCGACATCGCGCTGCTGGCCGAACACTTCGCCCGGCATTATGCCGAGGTCAACGGCATGGCCTGCAAGGCAATCGCGCCGGAGGTGCTGGACCAGCTCAACCGCCACCCCTGGCGCGGCAACGTGCGCGAGCTGGAGAACACGATGCACCGCGCCGTGCTGCTGAGCAGCGGCGACGTGATCGAGCCGGACGCGATCATGCTGTCGGGCATGAGCCCGGCGCCGGACGGGCCGGCGGCCGCGGCGGCGCAGATGCAGGCGCGCGCGGCGGCACCGGCGGGCGCGGCCGGCAACGGCACCGGTCTGGTCGGGCGCACCGTGGCCGAGGTGGAGCGCGACCTGATCATCGAGACGCTGCACCACACGCTCGGCAACCGCACCCACGCCGCCAACATCCTCGGCATCTCGATTCGCACCCTGCGCAACAAGCTCAAGCAGTACATGGACGAAGGGGTCGCCGTACCGATGCCCGGCGAGCCCGAGCGCGCGGCGCTGTGAGCCGCTGACCGCCCGCGCGGGGGAGACCGGCCATGGCCGATGACAGCCGCGTTCCCGCCGCCGCCGGCGCCGACCAGGGCGGCGGTTCCGGAGGCGCTGCCGGCGGCGGCATGAGTCTGCCGTCGCTGACCGCCATCGGCGCCGCCATCGCCCGGCGCGGCGACATGGCGCTGGCGCTCGGCGTGGTCGCCATCCTGGTGGTGCTGATCCTGCCGATGCCGCGCTGGCTGCTCGACTTCAGCCTGGCGATCTCGATCACCTTCTCCGTGCTGATCCTGATGAACGTCCTGTTCATCAGCCGGCCGCTCGAGTTCAGCTCGTTCCCGACCATCCTGCTGATCGCGACGATGCTGCGGCTGTCGCTCAACCTGGCATCGACGCGGCTGATCCTGGCCGACGGCCACCTGGGCACCGACGCCGCCGGCGCGGTGATCGAGGCGTTCGGCAACTTCGTGATGGGCGGCAACTTCGTCATCGGGATCATCGTGTTCGGCATCCTGGTGATCGTGAACTTCGTGGTCATCACCAAGGGCTCCGGGCGCATCGCCGAGGTGTCCGCCCGGTTCAGCCTGGACGCCATGCCGGGCAAGCAGATGGCCATCGATGCCGACCTGTCCGCCGGCCTGATCGACGAGTCCGAGGCGCGGCGCCGGCGCAAGGAGCTGGAGGACGAAAGCAACTTCTTCGGCGCAATGGACGGTGCCGCCAAGTTCGTGCGCGGCGACGCGGTCGCCGGCCTGCTGATCACCTTCATCAACGTGATCGGCGGCATCATCATCGGCACCTCGCAGCAGGGCCTGAGCCTGAGCGAGGCCGCCGGCACCTACACGCTGCTGACCGTCGGCGACGGCCTGGTCAGCCAGATCCCGGCACTGATCGTCTCGGTCGCCGCCGGCATGCTGGTGTCCAAGGCCGGCGTCACCGGCACCGCGCACGAGGCCGTGTTCGGCCAGCTCGGCAGCTATCCCAAGGCGCTGGCGCTGGCCTCGCTGCTGATGGTGTCGCTGGCGGTGCTGCCCGGCATCCCGATGGTGCCGTTCGTCGGCCTGGCCCTGGTCACCGGCGGTATCGCCTGGAGCATAGCGCGGCGACGCGGCGCGGCGGAGGACCGCCAGATCGAGCGCGACCGCCAGCAGGCCATGGCCGCCAGCGCGCCGGTCGCCGAGGAGCCGATCTCCACCGCGCTGCAGATCGACTCGATCCGGCTGGAGCTCGGCTACGGCCTGCTGAGCCTGATCAACACCGAGGGCGGGCCGTCGCTGACCAACCAGATCAAGGGGCTGCGCCGCCAGCTGGCCGGCGAGGTGGGCTTCGTCATGCCGTCGGTGCGCATCCAGGACAACCTCCAGCTGCCGGCCAACACCTACGTGATCCGCATCAAGGAGATCGAGAGCGCCCGCGCCGACGTGCGGCCGAACATGCTGCTGGTCATGGACCCGCGCGGCGACCAGATCAGCCTGCCCGGCGAGGCGACCACCGAGCCGACCTTCGGCCTGCCGGCCCTGTGGGTCGAGCCGAACCACCGCGAGGAGGCGCTGTTCAAGGGCTACACCGTGGTCGACTGCCAGACCGTAATCACCACGCACCTGACCGAGGTGATCAAGGACCAGATGCCCGAGCTGCTGTCCTACTCGGAGACGCAGAAGCTGCTCGACGAGCTGGACAAGGACCATCAGAAGCTGATCGCCGACATCATCCCCAACCAGATCAGCGTCGGCGGCATCCAGCGCGTGCTGCAGAACCTGCTCGCCGAACGCGTCTCGATCCGCGACCTGCCGACCATCCTGGAGGGCATCGCCGAGGCGTGCTCGATCACCCGCAACGTCAACGCCATTACCGAGCACGTGCGCGCCCGCCTGGCCCGCCAGATCAGCAACGCCAACACCGGCGAGGCCGGGTACATCCCGCTGATCACCCTGTCCGGGCAGTGGGAGCAGGCGTTCGCCCAGGCGGTCATCGGCGAGGGCGAGGACCGCCAGCTCGCCATGGCGCCCAGCAAGCTGCAGGAGTTCATCACCTCGGTGCGCCAGACCTTCGAGCGCCAGGCCATGCTGGGCGAGACGCCCGTCCTGCTGACCAGCCCGCAGATCCGCGCCTACGTCCGCTCCATCGTCGAGCGGTTCCGGCCGACCACCACGGTCATGTCCCAGAACGAGATCCACCCGAAGGCGCGGATCAAGACGCTGGGGCAGATATGACCGGCCGGTAGCGGGGGGCACGGGCCATGCGGCTCAGATCCTACACCGCCGAGTCCGTCGCGGCGGCCATGGCGCAGATCCGAGAGGAGCTGGGCGACGACGCCATCATCGTCGCCACCCGCGAGGACGACGAGCACGGCGTCAGCGTCACCGCGGCGATCGACGAGGAGCCGGTGCCCGAGCACGGCGACGCCGGCCTGTTCGTGCCGGGCGGCCCGGCCGCCGCCCGACCGCAGCCGCGCCCGCTACCGGAACCCCCAGCGGACCCGGCAGCGGGACCGGCAGCGGGACCGGCGCCGGCGCCGCGGGT
>JGI12322J13274_1000681_pt1 | contig 11448 bp, 10 predicted proteins | sample HotLakmasection3_FD_13274 | JGI IMG/M metagenome (IMG submission 13274)
TTAAAAACCGGGAAAGGAAAAACGGCTATTTCTTGATAGTCTTGCCATTCCTGGCTTTCAGATTTCTTTTTCCACGAATTAACACCTAGACAACTATCGTCGTAGAGACATGCACCTGCTGACTCCGTCTTACCCAATCACTAGACTTTAAAGACCTATTCAAGACCTAATAGAGATTACGCTGCGCAGCATATAGTCATAGACTTATTAAGTTTATCTCCATAGTTTTAAACTCTTTAAAGAACGATCAAAGAATTTACATTCTGGGTTTAAATACTTAAATCAAAAATAGTTTTAAACTCTTTAGAAAACGATCGAATAATTTACACGCTGGGCTTAAAAACTTAAATCAAAACATCATAGCTATTGCCTCGGCAATATTTGAGAATGCAGCAATTTAAGAGAATGCTTGGTGTGGGGAGCGCAACGCGCTCCCCACACCAAGCATTCTCTTAAATTGCTGGGGTAAGTAGGAGAACACAATTAAATCCAAAATCCAAAATGCTGTGCCGCCCGCTTCGCGGGCGGCACAGCATTTTGGATTTTGGATTTAATTAGACCCAGGTACTTATCAGAAACGCAATGATCGCTAAAATGTTGATCAATCAACTCAATGCATAACTTCTTCCCTTGTCCTACTATCATCAGCATCCCCAAGCATTTTCTCCAATTTATCTGAGTGAATTGCAAGGACAAATATTAGCTTGTCCCTACTTTGGCGTAAATAATCTGAATCGCGATTTTGTAGGGACGAAGGGGTTTTCTATCGTCTTTCGGCGATCGCATCTGGCAGATGTTGAGCAGCGTTTTCCTTACCTCAAGCTCTACCTGAATCGGGTTGTGCAACCTGAGTGCAATGCTTTTTACCTCAACCCCTTGCTGCTTGGACTGGGCTCTCAGGTCAACCCCCACATCGATCGCTCTCTGCGCTCCTATTGCAAAACGATCGCCCCTCCAGTTGTGGTCAGCGTGCTTTATGTCGAGGTTCCCAGCAATTTAGAGGGCGGGGAACTGGTGCTGCGATCGCCCAAACGCCAAGTTGGGCACATTCGCCCCCAAGCCAACACGCTGCTATTTTTCCAGGGAGATTTGCTCCATTCCGTAAACCCGGTAACGAGTCCAGGTTCCCGTCTGAGTCTCGTTTGTGAGCAATACAACCTGGATGATGCTCAACTGAGGGAGATCCCAGAACTGCAACTAGAGTCAAGGGCAATTCGAGTTGAGAAGGGAAAAAATAAGCGAAGAAAAGGAAGTTGACGCAATAGTTCTGTTAGGGCGTTGCTGAATCCAGGGATGAATTTTTTGTTTAGAGCGCGGCTCCAAACAAAAATTCATCCCTGGATTCAGCAACGCCATCTTTTTGACTTCCAGGCGATCGCTCAATTTTTCGCTCAATTTTTCGCTCAATTTATTGATACGCTAGGTAGGTTAGTCTTTCTCCATTAGAAAGTTCGGATGCGCCTGTGAACCTGAGTGCATTGAAATTCTTTAAAAGTTTGCGGTCAACCAATCGTCAGTTTGCAGTCATTGGCTTGGGGCGATTTGGACGGGCAGTTTGTCTAACGCTGCATGGCATGGGCTATGAAGTATTGGGCATTGACAACGACGAAAAGCGGGTTGACCAGGCGCTTTCCGACGAAATTGCCTCCCATGTGTTGCAGTTAGATGCCATGCAACCCTCTGCCCTGCGGGAAGCAGGGGTTTTTGAGTTCGATACGGTGGTCGTTGCCATTGGCAACTACATCCAGGAAAGCATTATTACCACCCTCAACCTGAAGGAGGGCAAGGTGCCGCATATTGTCGCCAAAGCCTCCACCGAAATCCACGGCAAGTTGCTAGAGCGGGTGGGAGCCGATCATGTGATATTCCCCGAACATGAGATGGGCTGCGAACTGGCGCGATCGCTCACCCGTCCCGGCATTCTCGATCGGTTTGAAGTAGACCCCGACCACAGCATTGTCGAGATCGTGGTGCCTCAAGAGTTTGATGGCAAAACCATTCTGGAACTGGACTTGCGATCGCGCTACGGGCTTAACGTGATTGCCGTTGGGCACGAAGATTCTTCATCCCAGATCAATCCCAATCCTGCCACCGTCTTGCGCAAGGACATGATTCTGGTTGTGATTGGAGCCAATCGAGGCATTAACAAACTCCCGGTCTAGCCATGCATGTTATTGGATTGATTAGTGGAACGTCAGTAGACGGTATTGATGCCGCACTGGTGACGATTACGGGTGCGCCCGATGACCTGTCAGTGCAGTTGGTGCGCGGAGAAACCTGTGAGTATCCGGCAGAACTGCGATCGCGCATCCTTGACCTGTGCCACGGAGCCAGCCTGCCCCTGGAAGAACTGGCAGAGCTGGATGAGGCAGTCGCCCAGTGCTTTGCCGAGGCAGTATTGCAGGTGCAGGGGGAGGATGGGGTCGATCTCATCGGTTCCCACGGGCAAACGGTATTCCATCGCCCGCGCCAGGGCGATCGCCTCGCCTATAGCTTGCAGTTGGGGTGGGGGCTGGCGATCGCCCACCGCACAGGCATCCCCACGGTCAGCAACTTTCGCCAGGGCGACATTGCGGCGGGTGGTGAAGGTGCGCCCCTGGTTCCGGCAGTGGATGCGGTGCTGCTCCGGGATGCCAAACTCACCCGCTGCGTTCAGAACATCGGCGGCATCGGCAATGTGACCTATCTCCCTGCCGAGTCCCAGGGAGATGCCCCTGTAGTGGGGTGGGATACCGGACCTGGCAATGCCCTGCTAGATCTGGCGGTGCAACACCTGTCTGATGGGGTGCAACGCTATGACCAGGATGGGGCATGGGCCGCCCAGGGAACCCCCTGCCTGGAGTTGGTGCAGCGCTGGTTGCAGCATCCCTACTTTGCCCAGTCTCCCCCCAAGTCCACCGGGCGCGAACTGTTTGGGCAGGACTTTATGAATCGCTGTTGGGATGATGCTCAAGAATTTTCTCTGACCTCTGTCGATTTTCTGGCAACCCTGACCGAGTTGACGGCTCTCTCCATTGCCGATAGCTACCAGCGATTTTTGCCCCAAATGCCCGATGAGGTGCTAGTCTGCGGTGGGGGAAGCCGCAATCCGTATTTGTGCGATCGCCTGCAGATTGCGCTACCGATGTCTACGGTAAAAACCACAAATGAGGCAGGTTTGGATGCGGATTTCAAGGAGGCGATCGCTTTTGCTGTCCTGGCATACTGGCGGATGCACCAGTATCCGGGAAATCTGCCCACGGTGACGGGCGCGGGTCAGCCTGCCTTACTGGGCGAGATTCATCTTCCGGCTTAAAGCGCCCATGTTAGGATGAGTAGCCATCCGGGGCAGCGCGGGCACTGATCGGACACTCTTAGGAATGGTTGCCGTGTCTCACACGTTTTTGGTTGAAGCGGGACGTTGGACGATCGAAGGCAGTTGGCTGGAACGGGATGGACTGCCCATTACCGTCAAGGGCAAAATTTTGATCGCCTGGAGTCGGGATAACTGGTTCACGATGGTCACAAAGCTGGTCTTTCCCGAATCAGAACGGGAGGGAATTGCCCTGCAGTATCGGGGGCGGCTCAATGCAGGCGATCGCCAGTACACCTTCGTCCTGCAACACAGTGTGTTGGGGCGGGTCGAAGGCGAAGGCTGGCTGGCTCCTGAGTCCATTGTGCAGCGCTATTGGGTGCTGGGCGATCGCCAGCGCCGCACCGGGTTCGAAACCCTCTATTGCCTCGACAAAGACCGCTACTACCTCTCCAGCAGCATCATGGCTGGGCACTACCTCAACAGCACCATGGAAGCCCACGTCGAGCGCCAACCCATACAGTAGTTTTGGGAGAGCGGCACGCTGTGCCGCTCTCCCAAAATTCACACCGCATCCGGCACAGAAACAATACCTTCGCCATTTTTCTAAAACCCTTGATTTTGCCTGCGCTCTGCGCAGGCAAAATCAAGGGTTTTAGAAAAATGGCGAGCATGTTGCAGAAAACCAAATTGTATTTTTTGTAAAATGCTTGCGAAGGGATTGGCTGGGATCATCTCACTGCTCGATCGGGATTGCAGAAAGTTGCCATAACCTTCCAATTCGTGTGCCATCGAGATTAGGGAAGAAAAAATCCCCAATTTTGGATTTCAGGGTGTATAAGGTTGAGAGGGAATGGCAACTTCTCAGAGGGTTGCCTGTTTCGATCGCCTCGTGTCCAGTTTTTGCTTTTGGATGGGAGTTGGCGATCGCCCCTCATCTACCCAACCCCATACCCACGAGGCGATGCGATGGTACAGCGAATTCTACGAGTCAACCGCGACTCCGTATTCAAGCTAAGACCCGTTCCCTCCGCTGAACTTGGCGATCGCGAAACCCATGAAGTAGAAGCGGGAGAAACCTACGAACTGCACTCCTACGCCTACGCTGACATCAACGGAGACTTCAACGGGCACATCAAATTTGCCCTCAAAGGTCGCTCCGTCCGTGGGTTCAACACCTGGTTTATCCATAGCTCAAATGCTCAGGTTGAGTTTGATGGCGTTGTTGTCTATCCTCACGAAGATCAGGAATCCGTTCCCATCCTGCGGGTTGTCCGCGACACCATTTTCAAGCTGCGCCCCCTCCAATCGTCGGTGCTTGCCCCCAGCGAACTGGTAAGCGTCTCCAGAGGCAAAAGCTTTTTGCTGCATTCCTACGCCTATGCCGACAAGCAAGGCGACTTCAGCAACCACATCAAAATCGCTATCCGCGACGAAGACAATTTCCTGCAAGGACGAAGTACCTGGTTTGTTTACGACCAGCACGCCTATGTCGAATACGACGGCGAGGTGGTCTATCCTAAGCCCGAAGCCAACGACTTTGTTCTTCGGGTTACCCGCAACACCTTCTTCAAGCGCCAGCCCAAGCCGTCCTCCCAGCTCAGCCCCAGCCAACTCCACAGCGTTTCCCAGGGAACCACCTGGATTTTGCAATCCTATGCCTATGCCGATGCCCAGGGCGATTTCAACAGCCACATTAAATTTGCGCTGAAGTACGAAAAAGACTTTATTAATGACCTGAGCACCTGGTATGTCTACGACGGTCATGCCCGTGTGGAGTACAACGGCAAGGTGGTCTATCCTTTTCCCCGTCCCACGCCTCCCGCCCCACCTCCGACCCAGTACTCTGGGATTCGCTTCAAGCTGCCCGGAAATTATGGCTTCGTCTACACGGATCAGCCAATTATCCCCGGTGGTAATTTCTATTGGGGAGAAGCCACCAAGAATGCTACACGCATTCCTTCCACCGTCACGATTACAGAAAATATTATTGAGCTAGCCCGACAACTCCAGCGTGCCCGCAACCAGCTTGGGCGTCCCTTTCAAATCAATTCCTGGTATCGTCCTCCTGATGTGAATGCTGCTGTGGGGGGAGCCAGCCGCAGCCAGCATTTGTTTGGCAAAGCTGCTGATATTCAGGTGGCAGGTTTGAGTGGGCGGCAAATTGCCAATGCCGTTTTTGGTTGGTGGAATGGAGGCATTGGCATTTATAGCCATATGCCCAGCGTGATTCATCTGGATACAGGTCCCCGACGCTATTGGGGCTTTTGACCTCACAGATGCACCGCGCATACACCACAGACATAGCCTATGCAAGTCCCTTAGGACGAGGGGCAAGGGTTCCACCCCCCCTTGTCCTAAGGGACTTGCAAGAAAATAAAATCCCAATTTTTGAGAGAGAAGGCTGGCTCAGCCAGCCTTCTCTCTCAAAAATACTTGCACACCGCTATGGCTTGATGAGCGTTCAGGGTTAATTTTTTCTGCCGATGATCCTGAAGCTTTTTCCATATTGTTTACGGAATTGTCTACGGGTACATCCCAGTTTTGTAAGTGCGGCAGGCGAAGCCCACCGCACTTACAAAACTGGGACTTCAATCTGTAAAAGTTGGGATACACCCATTATCTACGGAGTTTTACAAATCATTTTGATTACCATGCTCAGGTCTCTATTGGCTAGTCATTTCACAAGGATTGAGAAGTCTAAGAATTTTCGTTAAAGAATCTTTTAATTTTGGAAATAGAGTAGGCGACTTTAGAGAAATCGGGGCAGGATTATTGATGGATGAATTGCTAGATGAGCCAAATCCATTTTTTTTCAACTATTGAAGAAGGGTGATGACAGTTCATTCCTGGGTGACACAGAAAATATATTCCTTTTCTAAGCATTGTTTTGTTTGACCTGGTTTGACCCAGTTGGCTAAAGCTAGCTTTTGGGCTTTAGCTATTTTGCTTGAGCATAATTATGTGCGTGATGGGTCTGCGGATAAATGGGTACAGGGTTGAATTGATGTATTGGAAAAGAAATGAATTAAAGGGGGCGATCGCAGAATTAACGTGCGAAGCAGTTACTCAGTTTTTTGTTTTTGAGGTTGCTGAAAAAAATGAGCGCAATTCGAAATGATGCAATGCGAGATGGTGCCGTTCAAGATCATGCTGTGCAAGATCATGCCGTGCAGGAGGATGGCATCCGGGAACATGGCAGTATGGATGTTGTATCCATGAACGGTATTACCCATCCCTCCCTAATGACATCCCCTGGAACAGCTATGCCCACTCACGATGCAGATATGACGGTTGCGACCAATTCCCAGGGGTATATGGATATTGAGGCGGTGCAGAAAGTCCTGAACCGCTCCCGTGCCTCGGTTTACCGATATGCCAATACCGATCCTGATGTGCTGGATGCGGAGTGGAATCCTAAGCGCCTGAACCCCGAAAAGCGCGAACACAAGGATGACCCACTCAAGTTTCACCCCAGTGAAGTGGCGCGGTTTGCCCGCGAAGTGTTGGGCATCAAAAATGTCCGCATTGAGCAGCGGGAGCCAGAGGAAACGGTGACCCAGTCCTTGCTCCGGCAAATTCTGGTGGAATTGAAGCAGATTCGCCAAGCCCTGGAAGACCAGCAGTCCCAGTAGTGATAGGGGCGGGTTTAGCGGAGTCCTTAGCTGATTCAAAGGATGACGACCAAACCCGCCCGTACCGTTTGTATCGTTCGATAGGTACGCCTAACCCACAAACCCATAGCGCTTATCATTGAGCCATTAAGCGAGAACGCTGATTGCGTAGGACGGCTGCGATGGAACTGTTGACAGTGATTTTGATTGCCCTGATCGGGGTGATTTCCCCGGTGGGGTGGGTGGGCGATCGCCTCACCGAAGATACCCTGCGGCGGCAACTGGAATCGGCAGATGACATTGATGTGCGCATCGACAATGCCCCCAACTATCGGCTGGTGCAGGGTAGGGTGCAGCGGGTGCGGGTGGCAGGCGAGGGGCTGGTTCCCCTGGAGGGCGTGCGAATTGCGCGGCTGAACCTGGAGGCGGAAGGGATTGCCCTCGACCCATCGCAGCTACGCAACGGAGCCATTGAGCTGGAATCTCCCCTGGAAGTAGCAGCCCAGGTGGTGCTGACGGAGGAGGACTTGAATCAGGCATTGCAGTCGCCCACCGTGGTGCGCTTTTTGGAGGCGGCAAGCGTGCGCCTGCCGGGGGCAGAATCCGTTGGGATTGAGCGCTATGAGTGGGTGAATCCACAGGTTGACCTGGTGGGGGGCGATCGCCTGCAACTGCGGGTTACGCTGCGCCAGCGCCGCAACCAGCGCCGCCTCAGAATCGTGGCAGAGTCGGGCTTTGCCCTGGTGAATAGGCGTGAACTTCAGTTGGTGCAGCCTACGATCAGCATTGACGGGCAGCAGGTTCCCAATGAGTTGCTCGGTGCTCTAACGCAGCGCACCTTCGATATCCAGAATTTGGTAGGAGACGATTTTTTGGCGCGGATCTTACAATTAGAAGTAGAAGACAACGAAATGGCGATCGCCGCCTGGGTGCAAATACCGCCTGATAATTAGCACAATCCTTAGCGAACCTCTGCACCGACATCCCCAGGGGCGAACCAAGATTCCTGGCGAGTATTGCAAAACTTCAGAATTATCAGGAAACCCTGCGATCGCTTCTGTAGTCATTAGATCTGGAGCCGTTTTGCCCAGATCAACGGCAGCTTTTGTTTTTGACACAGCCTTTTGCACAAACCTTTGGGCAATCTGCCGTTTTTCCCCGCGATCGCGCAACACCTGGCTCCCCGTGTTCCCGCTTAGAGAAGCCACTATGCAAGACGAACCTCTGAGAAACCAGACTCCCGACGAGCCAACTGCACCCAAGCGCTCGTTTTTGACCCAAATTCCTGCCCGTGTATTGCTCGCGCTGGCAGCCGTTTTGCTGGCAACGGGCAGCGCTACTGCCTGGTGGACCTGGCAGACCATCACCACAAACCGCGTCTCGCCCCTCCCCACCGAAGACGAATTTGTCACCACTCCCATCGAGCCAGCCCCGCCCACGGCATCCGACACCCCGGCTGCACCCCAGGAGCCGATCGCCCAATCCCCAGCGACTGCCGTTCCCGATGCGACAGAACCCTCGACCCAGGTGTTCTGGCTTCAGGATACGGGCACCAATCTAGGACTGGTTCCGGTCGAAATCCGCATGGATGGCGACATGTCGGATACCGAAAAGCTGACGACGGCATTTGAGCAACTCATTCAGGGTCCCGACGATGCCGAAATGGGGTCATCCATTCCCGAAGACACAGCGTTGAACCGATTAGAGATTCGGGATGATGGCGTCCACGTTGATCTGTCGGACGAGTTTGAGCTGGGCGGCGGCAGTTCTTCCATGATGGGACGCCTGGGACAGGTGATTTACACCGCGACCACCCTCGACCCCGATGCGAATGTCTGGATCTCGGTTGATGGCACGCCCCTGAAACTTTTGGGTGGCGAAGGGTTGATTGTCGATCAGCCGATGACCCGTGCCGCGTTTGAGGAAGCCTATCCGCTCTAAACAATCGGTGGCGAACATCGATTGTGCTGCCTTTACCCACGTCAGTGATGGATTCTGCGATCGCCCTTTTTCTGCTGCTGCTCGTCGGTAGCCTTGCCCTGAGCCTGCTGCTGCGGTTCCGGCTGCGTCGGCTGCGCGATCGCCTAAGACGTAGGATTGGGGCACGCTTTCCCGACACGGAAATGCTGAAGCTGGATCTGTATGCCAACTTCTTTGGGGTGCGATCGCGCGGCTTTAATCAAATTCGTGGCATGGGTGGTTTAGTGCTGACACCCCAGTACCTCTACTTCCTGCGGGCAGCCCCCCAAAAGGAGTTTGCCATCCCCCTCGACGCCATCCACCGCATCGACTATCCCCGACAATTTTTGGGTAAATCAATTCTCTATCCCCTGCTCCGCGTTACTTATACTCTGGATGGCGAGGAAGAAGAAATTGCCTGGGCAGTGCGTCAACCGCAGGAGTGGGGCAAAGTCATTGCCAGGGCGATCGCCCCAACCAGAGCATAGGGTATTGCCCAGAGGTTGCTTAATCCAGGGATGAATTTTTTGTTTGGAGCCACGCGGAGTGCGGCTCCAAACAAAAAATTCATCCCCCCAATCAACAATGCCTAATCATTGAGAAAGCGGCGCGATGCGCCGCTTTCTCAATAATTATTTGTCCGACGGTGACTTGCACAGCGCTATAAACTAAGGCAGGAGCGGAAACCCTCATAACCCATGAAGTTCCGCTCCCTGTTGTGTAGGGACGTTGTACCAGAACGTCCCTACCGCCAACCTGCCCGATCCATAATGCGCAGGGCTTCTTCGTTATTGCTACCGAAGACACGCGCATCCAGGCTATCTGCCTTAAACGTACCGAAGCTTGCCAGCGTCGAGTCAATCGGAGTTCCTTCAACTACCGGATACTCATTGTTACCCGTTGCAAAATACTGCTGGGACTCTGCACTAACCAGATGCTCGAGGAACTGCACCGCTGCTTCGTAGTTACGAGCATTCTGCAGGACGCCACCGCCACTGATGTTGACGTGGGTTCCATTGCCGCGTTGGTCGGGGAAGAACATGCCCACCTGCTCTGCCACTGCACGCTCAGCCGGATCCTCCGACTTCAGCATCCGCACCAGATAGTAGCTGTTAGAAATGGCAATATCACCAACACCAGCGGCGAGCGCTTGAATTTGCGCCGTATCGCCACCTTCTGGCTCGCGGGCAAAGTTTGCCACCAGACCCCGTGCCCATTCTTCTGTCGCTTCTGGACCCATGTGGTGCAACATCGCTCCCGTCAGGGATTGGCTGTAAATGTTGCTGGAAGAACGGGTCAACAACTTCCCACGCCACTTGGGATCAACCAGATCCGCGTAGGTCGAAAGTTCAGCCGGGTTCACCCGATCCTTGTGGTACATGATGACCCGTGCCCGCTTGCTGAAGCCAAACCACAGCCCATCGGGGTGACGCAGATTGGAAGGAACGGAGCTATTCAATACGTTGGAAGAAACAGGCTGGAACAAACCATCCTGCTCTGCCCGCCAAAGCCGTCCCGCATCCACAGTAATCAAAATATCAGCGGGGCTATTTGCGCCTTCGCTCTTGATCCGCTCGATCAACTCATCTGCCGAAGCTTCGACCATGTTGACCTGCACACCTGTGCGCTCGGTAAAGCTTTGGTAGAGGGTGTCGTCCGTATCATAGTGGCGCGAAGTATAGAGATTGAGAACGCCTGTTTGAGCCGAAGCACGGGGCGCACGTCCCCATTGGACTGCCGTCGCCGCAGCTACAGCCGCACTTCCCGCCAAAAATGTTCGTCGTGTTAGTTTTCTCATCCGTGCAATTACTCCAGTCAACGTTGAGGATGGACTAAAGCCGCCTGACTGTCTCGTCGAAACCCCACTTTGCCTGAGACTACTGGAGATGCCCCAGGTCCAGGCATTGGTGCGACAGATTTCTGAACCGTCATTTGCCCATTAGCTGAGGGGCATACTTTAGACACCAAAGCATTGTACACTAATGAAACTAATTCTTAATTAAATTGCCCTTCTTTTCAGCTTATGTATTCTGATTCTTAGCAAGCTGACAAGTTGACAACGCACAAAATTTCCCGAAAACTATGTAGTAAGCATCAAAGTAAAGGCTCGTTTCTGCCTTTTTGCGACTTCTGAGTCGTTAGGAAACAATGATTTCATAGAAATACTTTGCAATAAATCTTGCCAGAAATCATTGATAGCCTTCATGCTTATGCTTGAGGAACTGGTTCACTTTTGGGTCTCAAGGCTTTGCCCAAGACGTTTTTAAGGATTCTGCGCTTTGGTGAAACGGCATGGGGCGATCGCCCCCCACTCTCCTCCTCAATGGCAAAAAGATCTGCCTGCTCCTGTGCGCTTACTGTTGCGCCCCTGGTTGGTGTTGTCTCTCCTACTGCATGGGGTAGTGTTGGGGTTGCCGCTTTTCCCTGCCGACGTGCCACCCGAGCCAGAACCAGAGCCTGAAACCGTCAGCCTGACGCCGTTGCCCTTACCGTCGGCAGAGGGTCCCATTGCTCCACCACCCAGCCCTTCTCCCGTTCCCCCGCCACCTCCTGCCCCCACTCCTGCCCCGACTCCCGTGCAGG
>JGI12322J13274_1000728_pt1 | contig 10852 bp, 7 predicted proteins | sample HotLakmasection3_FD_13274 | JGI IMG/M metagenome (IMG submission 13274)
AGGTGCCCGGTGCCCGCCTCTCCGTCGGACTGGGCTGGGCGGCCCTGCCGCTGACATTCCTGCTGACAACACCGGGCATCCTCTTTGATTTCAGCGAGTTCTGGCGGCAGTTTACCTTCATCTACAGCCGCTATTCTTTTGGCGAGGCGGTCGGCTTTTTCGAAGCGCTGTACTACGAGTATCGCTATATCATCCTGTTTGGCCTGGGGATACCCGGGGCGCTGGTGGCAGTGATCGGGCTTGGCGCACTCGCATCAGACCGTCGCCGCTGGGCCGATAGCGCGCTGCTGCTGGCCTTCATCGTGCCTTACAGCATCGTCGTGCTAGATACACCCGTTCCCGAAATCAGCGATCAGCTGACTGTGGTCGCGCTGCCTCCGTGGATCGTGCTGGCGGGAGCCGGCCTGGTGGCACTAACGGGGCGGCTGCGCTGGCGTTATGCACGCGGCATCCTGCTGGTCGGAACGCTGGTGATGCCGGTGATGCTCGGTCTGACGGCGGTTACGCTGTTCACGACGATGGATACGCGCTACGAGGCGCAGCGGTGGATCAGTGACCATGTGCCTGGAGGAACGCGCATTTTCCTGTTGGGGCCTTACAACGTCCCACTGAACCTGGAAACCTATTCTGTCGAGCAGCGTTTTGTCGACTTCCCATCGCCGGAGGACCTGCGTGCAGAGGGCTTTGAAATCGTCGTCGTCAGCGATGCGCTGGCGTTCTTCCGTGCGCGGCTGGGGCATTTGCCGCAGGCTGAGCGTGAGGCGCTGGCACAGCTCTGGTCGGACTATACGGCGCTGCCGCAGCTTTATGTGGTGCCGCGTCCGCGCTGGTGGGGTGATACGATCATGCCCAACAACCTGAGCTACTGGCACCATCCTGCAATTCACATCTACTGCCTGACGGAGCGGGCGTGTGCAGTGGGGCAGGCATCGGTTGAGTTCGATTGATTTTGCGGTAAAATTCAGCCGCATCGAGCCAGGGGAGCGTCATGATCGATCTGGGCATTGTCATCGTCAATTGGAATACGCGCGACTACCTCGATCGCTGTCTGGCGACGGTCTTCGCCAGCCAGGATGTTACATTTGAGGTGGTGGTGGTCGATAATGCCTCCGACGACGGCAGCGTTGAGATGGTCCGCAGCAAGTATCCACAGGCGCAGGTGATCACCAGCGCGGAGAATGTCGGCTATCCCCGTGGGAACAATATCGGGCTGCGTGCCCTGGGTTATCGTGGGCAGGCAGATGTCAATACGGATGCGCCGCGCTATGCGCTGCTGCTCAACCCGGATACCGAACTGCCAACCGATGCCCTGTGTCAGATGGTGCAGTTTATGGATGAGCACCCCGAAGTCGGCGTTGCAGGGCCGAAGCTCGTCCTGCCTGATGGCAGCCTCGATAAAGCCTGCCGCCGTGGCTTCCCGACCCCTGCCGTCAGCATCTATCATTTTTCGGGTCTGGCGCGATTGTTCCCCAGGAGCGAGCGTTTTGGTCGCTACAACATGACCTTTGCTGATCCGGATGAAGAACTCGAAGTCGATAGCGTGGTCGGGGCGTATATGCAGGTGCGGCGCGAGGCGATCGCACAGGTCGGTCTGCTCGACGAAGTCTTCTTCATGTATGCTGAAGACATCGACTGGTGCTACCGGATCAAACAGGCCGGGTGGCGTGTCTGGTATGTGCCATCCGTGACGGTGCTGCACGTCAAGCGCGCAGCCAGCCGCAAAAGTCGCAAAGCACAGTTCGAATTCTGGCGGGCAATGCTGATCTTCTATCGCAAACATTACCGTCAACAGACCCCGTTATGGCTGCACAGTCTGATACTGATGGGGCTGCTGGTGAAAGGAGGCAGCGGTTTATGGCGCGAGATACGTCAGCCATCAGCACCGCTGACGCCAGCCTGAATCTTCAGCATCTGGAGCGGTCGCAGCGGGTAAAAGGTCTGCTGGCTATATTGCGCTTCGTCCTGGATATTGCGGCGCTGGTGCTGGCATTCATCGCCGGTTATGAGGCGCGCGCTGTGCTGCCGCTGTTCGCCATTCCGGAAGGCCAGCCCGCGTTCGTCAGCTATATCCCGACGATGCTGCTGCANGTGATCGTCACGCTGTTTATGTTTTACTTTGCGCAGTTGTACCATCACCGCCGGACGTTCAGCAGCTTTGACCGCGTGCGGAGTATTGTCGGCGCGGTGACGATCGGTGCGCTGATCGTTTACGGTATGCAGGAGTTCATCTTCCGCAATACGGATCTTTATGTGAATTACCCGCGCAGCACGTTTACATATGTGTGGTTCTTCAGCATGTTATTCTCTGTGCTCGGTCGGGAGCTGTATAGCTTCCTGCTGAGCAAACTGCGCGAGCGCAACATCATCGCGGATAATCTGCTGCTGGTCGGTACAGGGAAGATCGCGCGCGACATCCTCAACAAGGTCAAGGCCACGCCACAGCTCGGCTATAACGTTGTTGGCGTCGTCAATGACCGGGACAGTCATCAGGGTAAGATGCTCGGCGTACCCATTGTTGGCAATTACGAGATGCTGCCCGACCTGATCGACCAGTATCACGTGAATCAGATCATCATTGCCCTGCCGGATGCCCGCCGCGCCGAACTGGTTGAGCTGGTGACGCTGTGCCAGCGCGGTGAGGTCGACATCAAGATTTATCCGGATATCTTCGCGTATATGGCCGGTGATCTGAACGTCGACGACCTGGGCGGCACGCCGCTGCTGACTGTGCGTGACATCGCCCTGCGCGGCTGGAGGCTCAGCCTGAAGCGCGGCCTGGACGTCTTCGGGGCGCTTTGTGGGCTGGTGTTCCTTTCGCCGCTGCTGATGCTGACCGGCGTACTCATCTACCTGGAATCACGCGGGCCGGTATTTTACACACAGGTCCGTATGGGACTTGATGGCCGACCGTTCCCGATGATTAAATTCCGCTCCATGCGGCTGGATGCTGATCGGATTGCTGACTGGACGGTCGAGAACGACCCGCGCGTAACCCGTATCGGTCGCTTCATGCGTCGCACGAACTGGGATGAGATCCCGCAGTTAATCAATGTGCTGCTCGGTCACATGAGCCTGGTTGGGCCGCGCCCGGAGCAGCCGCAGTATGTCCGGCAGTTCCGCGAGAAGATCCCACGCTACATGGAACGCCACCGTGAGAAGGCGGGCATGACCGGCTGGGCACAGATCAATGGGCTGCGTGGTGATACGTCCATCGCGCAGCGGACCTCGTATGATCTGTGGTACGTCGAGAACTGGTCGCTGTGGCTGGATATCAAGATCATCTTCTGGACGGTCATGCAGACGCTGTTTGGCCGCAGCCGCAATGCCTACTGAACACAATAACGCCTGACCCCGCAAACGAGTGCTGATAAGGACTGCCTGTGGAGATCAAAACGCTGGAAGAGGCGATGCATAAATTCGTCGCCAGTAAGGGCTGGTATGAGCCAGACTCGCCCCGGCCACAGACGCCGCGCAATCTGGCAATCTCGCTGGTGCTGGAAGCCTCCGAAGTGCTGGAGCACTTTCAATGGGGGGATGCTGCCGCCGACCGTGAGGAACTGGCGTCAGAGCTGGCAGACGTTATGCTGTATCTGCTGCAACTGGCAAGCCTGAGTGAGATTGATCTGGGGCAGGCGGTCATGGCCAAACTCGATAAGAACTATCGGCGCACGTGGGATCAGGATTGACCTGGGCCATTAAGTTGCACTACGGCGTATTGTGGTCTATAATGACCTTTAGTAACTTCTCTCTGATGGTGTTTTCATGACTCTGGTGTGCCTTCCGGCTTTGCAGATGCCTTGCACGCGCCCCTCCCCCCGGCGCTGATAATCGCTGGCTGCCTGACGGCTGGCTCCATTCTGAATTTTTCCCGTAACGATAGCAAACAGGTGCCCCCGCCAGTATGGGGGATTCCTTGCTATAATACGCCCACTTGCCGAACAGAAATGCACTGAGGAACAGGATATATGTCGAAGCAGGGTGTCACCCCGCAGAGTGAGAACTTCAGCGAATGGTATAACGAAATCGTCTATCGCGCAGACCTGGCGGCGCGCTCGCCAGTGCGCGGTTGTATCATCATCAAGCCGTATGGCTATGAACTCTGGGAAGCGATCAAGGGTGGGCTGGATCGGCGCTTTAAGGCGACCGGCCACCAGAACGCTTATTTCCCGCTGTTTATCCCTGAGAGCTACCTGCGGCGCGAGGCCGAGCACGTCGAGGGCTTCAGCCCGGAACTCGCCGTCGTAACTGTTGCTGGCGGCAAGCCGCTGGAAGAACCGCTCGTTGTGCGGCCCACGTCAGAAACGGTGATCGGCGAAGCATTCAGCGAGTGGATTCAGTCCTACCGTGATTTGCCGCTGCTGATCAACCAGTGGGCGAACGTCGTCCGCTGGGAGCTGCGCACGCGGCCTTTCCTGCGTACGACGGAGTTTCTGTGGCAGGAGGGGCATACGGCCCATGCCACCCATGACGAAGCTGAGGCGGAAACGCTGCAAATGCTCGATATCTATGCCGATTTCGCGATCAATGAAGCAGCGATCCCGGTCATCAAAGGACAGAAGAGCAATATTGAGCGTTTCGCAGGCGCGCTGCGTACCTATACGATCGAAGCGATGATGCGCGACAAGAAGGCGCTGCAATCCGGCACAAGCCATAACCTCGGCCAGAACTTCGCCAAGGCGTTTGACATCAAGTATCTGGACGAGCGTAATGAGCTGCAGTACTGCTGGACGACATCCTGGGGCGTCAGCACGCGCATGGTTGGTGCCGTTGTGATGACGCACGGCGATGATCAGGGGTTACGTCTGCCGCCGCGCATCGCGCCGATACAGGTGGCGGCAGTGCCCATCTATCGCACTGAGGATGATAAGGGCGCGGTCATGGAAACCATCACGCGGATCGTTACCGAACTGCAGGCGGCTGGTATGCGCGTCCACCTCGATGACCGTGACCAAAGCCCCGGCTTTAAGTTCAACGACTGGGAAATGCGCGGTGTCCCGCTGCGGCTTGAGATTGGCCCGAAGGATGTCGAGAACAATAAGGCGGTGCTCGTGCGGCGAGATGTTAGCGGCAAGGCCGGCAAGCAGTTTGTTGAGCAGGCTGGTCTGGTCGATACAGTACGCGATCTGCTGGATGATGTTCAGGCGAGCATGCTGCAGCAGGCGATGGAGTTCCGCGATAGCAATATTCACCCGATTGATAGCTATGACGCCTTCAAGCAGGTAATTGAAGCGGGCGGCTGGGCACGCGCTTACTGGACGGGCAGTGACGATGATGAACGGCGCGTCAAGGAAGAGACAGGCGCGACGCTGCGCTGCTATCCGCTGGAACAGCCCGCAGGCGACGGTGGTACCTGCTTCTACACGAACCAGCGTGCTGAGCGCGTCGCACTATTTGCCAAGGCGTATTAAACCGTTGGTGGCACTAAGAACGTCTGGTGAGGAGGGGTATCCTGGAGGATACCCCTGTACATTTTTCATAAGTTCAGTATAGTTTTCAAGTAAACGTTTTCCTGAAAGCATACTGCGCTGCATTTTCTTCGGTAAAGTCGCGTAGTCAGGTATGGAAACGGTTCCGGGTTTGGACTGGCTAAACCATACAGTTTGTGATTAAATGTACAAACAGTACAAGAAATCGATTGCATCAGGTGTTGCAGCCCGTATTTTCGAATGCTAGACTTATTCAAGAGATGTTACGCATATATCATGTTGTTGGGCTTTTTAGAAATTCATCACGATTGCAAAAACCTGGTTCATGCCCACAGTCCGGCGTAACGGGCGTTATTAGGACTTAGTATGGCAGCTTATTTGATTGTCGATGTTGATGATCTTCTACAACGTTTTCGCCTCAGTGGGATGTCCGTCAATCTCCAGGAGATGGCGGTCGGCCTGCGCGGGGCGGCGGCGTTGGCGGCTGGTCTGGTCAGTGCGGATCGCCTGAAGGCGATCGCTGTTGCCAACTGGAGCAGCTACCGTCCCAAACCAGGCGCGATAGATCCCCAGCTTGTCTTTCGCAATGCCGGGTTTGATGTCTTTGACGTCCCGCATCGCGACAGCCTGGCGGATATCCTCATCATTCACTACTTCTCCTACGATCCTGAACCCGTCGATGAGCTTATCCTGGTGACGACCAGCCGTGACCTGCTGCCGCTGATCCGTCGCATTCAGACGACGCGCAGCGCACGCATCCGCATGTGGGGCTCCGAGGACGTCCTTAAGGGGACTGAGTTCGCCGAAGAGATCATCTTTCAACCGCTGGAAACACTACTCGGCATTCAGTCGAAGTACGTGGCCGTCTACATTGACTTTGAGAATATCGCCATCAGCCTGAACGAACAGGGCTTTGTGGTCAACCTCGACCAGTTGATCGAGGCATTTGTTGCCCAGGCCAGCCGACACGGCCAGATTGCCAAGATGGCCGCCTATGCCCCCTGGGGGCAGCGCGGGACGCTGCCGCCGCTGGTTGATTCAGCAGGCCGCGAGATCGCCGATGATGCGCCTTCACGTCTGGCGCTGGCCAACATCGACCCGGTTTTCAACCTGCCCGGCAAGAACAGCGCCGATATTCGCATCGCGCGCGACGTCATCACCGATGCCAGCCACGCTGATGCGGCTGATATTTACATTGTCGCCAGCGGCGATCGTGACTTCAACCAGGTATTGAACGCACTCGTCCAGCGCAGTAAGCAGGTCGTGATCTGGGGTGTGCGCGGCGCAACCAGCCGCATGCTGGAGAAACATCCCGCGGTATCTATCGAATACATCGAAGACTTCACCAATCTGGTGCGGCACTCGTCAATGGGTGGTATGGCCGTTTCAGATGAATCAGCCGAGACGTTCGTGCCGTCGCAGTGGTCGAGCGTCGTCATTCAGTTTGACCGGCTCGCCGAACGCCTGGAAACGCAGAGCATCAGCACAGATCAACTCGTGCAGCAGCTGCGGCAGGTCGGTGCTGTCGTCAATGACGAGCGTGGCCGCGATCTGGTGAACCAGGCGCAGTCAATCGGCATTTTGCGCGTCAACGGCGACCGGCAGGTGGCGGTTAACAGCGACCACCCGGTCGTCAACAAGACGCGTATGATTTATCAGTCGATCCGACGTCGTGTGGCGAACACGCTCAAGGTGCGTGGGTGGGAGTACGTCAATTACGGCTTCCTGCTGAAGGGCCTTGAGATGGAGCGTGACATCATCCGGCCCGGCATGAACGAGAACGATCAATGGCGCTCTCACTGGATTGATAGCCTCGTGCGCGAGCAGGTGCTGCGCCGCGAGCTTGTCCCACATCGCCACAACCCGGACGATCTGGTGCCGGTCATCCGCCTGCCGGACGGTGACGAAGTTGATGGACTGGACGACGACGAGTATATCATGCCAAATGGCGTGCCGATCGTCGAAGACTGGGCCGGGAAAAGTGTGGATCAACTCGCAGCCGTTGATCCAACGGCCGCCGCGATGACGGTGCGTATCATCGTTAGCGTGCAGCAGTTTACGAGCTTCCGCAGTTTTGTGTGGTGCCCACTCGGGAGTTTGCACAAGCGCCTGCGTAAGTTCGATTCTGGTATGGCTTTCCAGCGCTCGGTGGAGTATCTGGAAGCCAATGACGTTGTCGTCGTGGACGAGTATGCGAATCCGTTGAGCGAGTACAAAACCAAGGGGATCTCAGTCAACACGGAGTCACCCTATGCGCAGGCGGTGCTGGCACAGCGCGATGACTTTGTGCGCATACTGCTGTTCCTTTACGAGAACAATCAACCGATCAACAGGCAGTCCCTACAGGCAGTCTCCGACCGTGATTGGGATTACCCGCTGTGGATTTCAATCATGGAGACGGAGAACGTCCTGAATGCACTTCCTGGGCGTGCCGGCCAGTATGGCCTGTTCCGGACGCATCATACGGTCAAGATTGTTGCCGGCGACGCGCTGGAATAAGCGCCCATCACTTCTCATCAATCATCAAGTCTGACGATAAGCCTTAACAGTGGCTTTGACTTCAGCATTGGCAGTGTATGGTGCCTCTGCTAAAATGCTTATAGGCTGACCACTAAAGTCAGACGCTATCTTATCCAAACAGGCCGGTGGGTTTGCTGTCCAACCCGCCTGGCGACAATGAATGAGGACGCAGCAAATGCCACTTTCTACCGAAGAAAAACTCGAAATCATGGAAGCCTACGGGCGCTTCCCCGGCGATACCGGGTCCCCGGAAGTGCAGGTTGCACTGTTGACCCGCCGTATCCAGCAACTGACGGATCATCTTCGCACACACAAGCACGATGAGCATTCACGGCGCGGCCTGCTGAAGCTGGTTGGCCAGCGTCGCCGCCACCTGAAATACCTGAATCGCAAGAATCCAGCGGGATATCGCGAACTGATTGCCCGTTTGGGTCTGCGCCGATAATCTGCCTGTGCGTACCCGGGACGTATTGATGATTTCAAAACTCGGTGTATGCGTCGGTGACAGGTTATTCCTAGACACAGGGAAGCGGAGTGCGGTGCCCGCAGTGTGGCACCGCCTCTTGTTGACAACATTCAACGACATGTCTGCCTGGATCACAGGAATTGGGGCGTGAGGTTAGGTATTGTGAAGATAGCTCGCTTCACGCGCCAATCCCTGTACCAGGTAGCACTATTTATGGCCCCGGCGAAGGGGCCGCACGGAGGACACCTCATATGGTTTTAGAGCAACAACAGTCCCGCACATTCACGACGATGATCGGCGGGGAAGAAGTAGTCATCAGCACGGGCAAGCTGGCCCAACAAGCTGGTGGTTCCTGTACCGTCCGCATGGGTGATACGATGATCCTGGCGACGGCTACGATGAGCCGCACTGCGCGCGAAGGCATTGATTTCTTTCCGCTGTCTGTTGATTATGAAGAACGCCTTTACGCTGCCGGGCGTATCCCGGGCAGCTTTATGCGGCGCGAAGGCCGCCCGACAGACCGCGCTGTGCTGCTGGCCCGCGTTGTGGACCGCACGCTGCGCCCGCTGTTCCCCAAGGACATGCGCAACGACGTGCAGATCATCCTGACGTCGCTCTCCCATGATCAGGAACATCACATGGATATGGTCGGCATCCTGGCGGCGAGTACTGCCCTGATGATCTCCGACATCCCGTGGAATGGGCCGGTCGCTGGGGTGCGTGTCGGGCTGCTCGATGGCGAACTGGTCGTCAATCCGCCCATCTCGAAGATGGAGACAAGCCTGCTTGATCTGCGCGTTTCCGGCACTGTCGAAGCCATCAACATGGTGGAGTGCATCGCGAACGAAGTCGATGAAGAGACGATGCTGCGCGCCCTGACTATGGCCCATGGTGCAATCAAGCCGCTGGCCGATATTCAGGAACAGATGCGTGCCGAATTCGGCAAAGAGAAGGCCGAGTACGAAGCGAAGCCTTCCGACGATGCGCTGGTTGAGCGTGTGCGTCAGCGTGCCGAGGCCGAGCTGCGTCAACTGGTCGCAGAGAATACCGAGCGTCAAGGTCGTAACGAAGCCGTCGACGAACTCCGTGAGACGGTGCGCGCTGAGTTCGAAGCCTACAACGAAACGGTGGGCGAAGAAGCCCAGGTCGATCTGAAACTGGTCAAAGAGGCCTTCAACGATGTGCTGAAGTCGGTCATCCGCGAGCGCATTATCGACGCAGGTATTCGTCCTGATGGCCGCGACTACACCACGATTCGCTCCCTCTCGGCAGAGGTTGACCTAATCCCGCGCGTGCACGGCTCCGGCCTGTTCCAGCGTGGCGAGACGCAGGTGATGACGATTGCGACGCTCGGCACGCCGCGTGATTCGCAGTTGATCGACGATCTGACCCTGGATGAATCCAAGCGCTACATGCATCACTATAACTTCCCGCCCTTCAGCACCGGCGAAACGGGCCGTATGGGGTCACCCCGACGCCGTGAAATCGGTCATGGGGTCCTGGCGGAGAACGCGCTGCTGCCGTTGATCCCGCCGGAGAAGGAGTTCCCGTATACGATCCGGCTGGTGAGTGAAGTGCTCAGCTCGAATGGTAGTACTTCGATGGCCAGTGTATGCGGCAGCACGCTCGCGCTGATGGATGCCGGCGTACCGCTGAAGCGGCATGTCGGTGGCATCGCCATGGGCCTGATCAAAGAGGGCGACAAGGTCGCCGTGCTGACTGACATCCAGGGCCTGGAAGATCACCTGGGCGATATGGACTTCAAGGTCGCCGGGACAGTCGAAGGCATCACGGCACTGCAGATGGATATCAAGATCAGCGGCGTGACCGAAGACATCATGCGGCAGGCGCTGGCGCAAGCGCGTCAGGCGCGCCTGCAGGTGATTGAAGCCATGTCGCAGGCCATCGTGGAACCCCGCGAAGACCTGAAGGAATCCGCGCCGCGCATGATCAGCCTGAAGATCGACCCCGAGAAAATCGGCATGGTGATTGGCCCAGGCGGTAAGATGGTGCGCAGTATCCAGGATAGCTGCAAGGTCAAGATTGATATTGCCGAAGACGGCACCGTGTTCGTCGCTGGCGATGATGGTCCTTCCGTCTACCAGGCGCGCGATAAGATCGCCGCGCTGGTCGAAGAGGCCGAACTCGGCCAGGTGTACACCGGTAAGATCACCCGCGTTGAGGACTATGGCGTCTTCGTCGAGTTCCTGCCCGGCCAGGAAGGTCTGGTACACGTTTCGCAACTGGCGGATTACCGCGTCAACAGCGTGCGCGACGAGTTCAACCTTGATGATGAAATCATGGTCATGGTGACCGATATCGATAACACCGGGCGCGTCCGCCTCAGCCGTCAGGCTGTTCTTGAAGGCTGGACGGTTGAAGAAGCCCGTTCGCGCGATGGGGCCAGCAGTCGTGGTGGTCGCAGCGGCGGGGGTGATCG